>BNJS01002085.1_pt1 | contig 188097 bp, 164 predicted proteins | sample 8540461 | NCBI WGS metagenome assembly BNJS01 (sample SAMD00202454, study PRJDB9452) | human saliva metagenome | isolation source: human saliva | place: Japan
CCCCGGCCTCGTCTGTGATGCTCGCCCCGTTGCTTGCGTGCCCTTGCTGGGCCTGTTAAGCTGATCCGTGCCGAAGACCGTTGGTGTCCACGCTAGTGGAGGAAAATCCAACGCAGGTGAGTGAGCAGCCTTGCTGCAACCGAGCGTACGCCCGACACGATCCTGCGTGTCGGGTTTTTTCTTACCTACGGTCACGTATCTGGAAGGAGGACCATGGCGAAGTCCGACAAGGTGGCAGCAGTTGCCGAGCTCGTGGAGCGTTTCCGCGCAGCCGACGCTGTCCTGCTGACCGAGTACCGCGGCCTGACCGTCGGCCAGCTCAAGCAGCTGCGTCGCGGCCTGGGCGAGAACGCGACCTACGCCGTGGCAAAGAACACGCTGGCGCGCCTGGCTGCCAAGGAGGTCGGTCTCGACTTCCTGGCTGAGGACCTCAAGGGTCCCACGGCCATCGCTTTCGTCTCCGGCGAGCCCGTTGAGGCCGCCAAGACCCTGCGTGATTTTGCTAAGGACAACCCCGCCCTCGTGCTGAAGTCCGGCGCGATGGACGGTGCTCAGCTGAGCGCCGAGGCTGTCAAGAAGCTTGCCGATCTCGAGTCCCGCGAGGTCCTGCTGGCCAAGGCCGCAGGCGTCCTCAAGGCCAAGATTGGTCAGGCGGCGTTCGCATTCAACGCTCTGCCCGTCAAGGCAGTGCGCACCATCGATGCTCTGCGCGAGAAGCAGCAGGGCGAGGCGGCCTGACGAGACAGGCCATGTTCCACGCCGCCACCCCGGCTGCGTGAAACTACCCAACAATCTGCACTCGTGCAGGCCAATTAGGAAGGATGCCACTCATGGCTAAGCTCTCCAATGACGAGCTCATCGCAGCTTTCAAGGAAATGACCCTCATCGAGCTCTCCGACTTCGTGAAGCTCTTCGAGGAGACCTTCGACGTTGAGGCCGCTGCCCCCGCAGCCGTCGCCGTTGCCGCCCCGGCCGCCGACGCCCCCGCCGCCGAAGAGAAGGACGAGTTCGAGGTCGTCCTCGAGTCCGCCGGTGACAAGAAGATCGCCGTCGTCAAGGTCGTCAAGAACCTGGCCGGCCTGGGCCTCAAGGAAGCCAAGGACCTGGTTGACTCCGCGCCCTCCACCATCTTCCCCGCCGCGAAGAAGGAAGACGCCGAGAAGGCCAAGGCTGAGATCGAAGAGGCCGGCGGCAAGGTCACCCTTAAGTGACTTTCCCCGTCTGAATCGTTCAGACTTCATACCCGACTGGGTATCGAAAACCCCGTCCCGCATCCGCGGGGCGGGGTTTCCGCGTGCCTGGGCGCGTCATGTTGCTTGTGGCGCCACCGGTGTTCCGGGCGCCGCGAGGTCTGTTAGGGCCGGGCTGCTGGTTGTGCCCGTGGGCGGCGGCCCGCCCGCGAGCCGTCCGCGCCGCGAGCTTCGCTCGGCGCGTCGCCTCGAAGCCCGGCCAGGCCCCGCCACCGTCCACGGGCACCGCAGCCAGACCCTCCGGTCCCTCCGGCGCCCTCCACACCAGTGGGGCCTGGTGTGCTGAGGGTGATCCACGTCGTCTCGAAGCCCGGCCAGGCCCCGCCACCGCCCACGGGCGCCGCAGCCAGGCCCCGCTACCGCCCACGGGCGCCGCAGCCAGGCCCTCCGGTCCCTCCGGCGCCCCACGCCGGCAGCGATGGGGGGGCTTGCACTACATGAAGCATTCAGGGGGCGTGTCGTCGGCGTGTCGGACCCTCGTGTAGTGCATTTCCCCCCAATTGGCGGCGGTAAGGGCGCGACTTGAGGGGGTGTAGTCGCCAAACTGTAGGCCCGTCGAGTGAAAACAGCCAAAATAGGCCACGTTGGATGGATCAGGCTGCGCATGTGGATAGGTTGAGAGCATCCGGATAGGTTATGAGCATCTGGATAGGTTATTAACCTATCCAGATCGTCGTAACCTATCCACATCGTCGTAACCTATCCGGATCGTCAGCTGCGAGGTCCGCGATATCCACGTGCCCGAACGGCGGGCCTTGTGCTTCGGTGTGTTATCCACGCTGACGCCTGTCTGATATTCGTGTGTAGCTGGGGCTGTTGACTTTTGCTGGCTACACTGCCTGTCCATGCAACGGCCTGCGGTCGTTACGATCAGCTTCTGAGCCTCCCCATTCGCAAAATTACTTGTTCCCGTGAGGTGTACACCTGATCGGGTAGATTCCACCTCTTCTGATCGGGTTGAATCTTCCCGATCGGGTTGATTGTTTCCGATCAGGTTGAACGTTGTCTATCGGCTCTAACTTTCCGGGATGACATACGAGTGTCGCGGATTGTGAGAAGCAACAGGATGCTTGCAGGGGTGACTTATCCATGAAGCGGTGTTCTTGTAGTGGGGTTGCGATGTGGACACGGTCTTTCGTATGGCAGTGATGCTGGCGTGTTCGTCCATGTGACCACGACACAGAATCGTTCTTCCATGTGACTGCGACACGGAAACCTTCTTTCGTTTGACCATGACGCGGCGTCAGGGGTCAGAATCGATGTCATGAGCAACGACACCATTCTCTACACGGTCGGAGAGGTCGCCGAGCGCTTCTCCCTGACGGTGCGAACGCTGCACCACTGGGAGGCGCAGGGTCTCCTCGCTCCCACCGCGCGGAGCTGGTCGAACTACCGGCTCTATTCAGCCGAGGATTGTGCCCGAGTCCAGAGGGTCGTCATCTACCGGGCGACGGGGATGAAACTCATGGACATTAAGTCTCTGCTCGATTCTGGAGACACGGCGGTCGAACACCTGAAGAGGCAAAGAGAGAGGCTTGTTGCTCACCGTCGCGAGACGGACGCAATGATCGAAGCACTAGACATACTGTTGGAGGACGCAATGAATGACAAGGCGCTCACCGTGGAAGAAATCGGGACGATCATGGGGAAGGCCGACTTTGCGGCGTACCAGAGCGAGGCCGAGGAACGCTATGGCGACACCGCCGACTGGCGTGAATCGCGAGAACGCACTGCTTCGTGGCAAACCGCCGACTGGCGGCAGAATGCTGAGCGATTCCATGACATTGAACGCAGGATGATCGATGCGATTCGCGATGGTGCCGCTCCTGACAGCGAGAGGGCAGCCAGCCTCGTCGAGGAACATAGAGAAACTCTCAGTGAGTTCTTTCCCGTCACGCCTGCCAAGCACTACATCATGTCGCGCGGGTACATCCACGACGAGCGATTCCGCGAACACTACGATTCGCAGCAGGTTGGCTTCGCACGGTGGCTTGCTGACGCGATCGAGCAAGTCGCGAGGCAGCGGGACGTAGACATCGAGAATCCCACATGGGAGTGAGCGCTCCAGACAAGGAAGTTGGATGTCAGTGACACGCAGCATAGCTCCAGTCCCGTATCTGGCTTGCCAGTTCCGAATAGTCTCTGCTACTATCTTCTCTTGTCGCAATCCTGCGTAGCTCAACGGCAGAGCATCCGACTGTTAATCGGACGGTTACTGGTTCGAATCCAGTCGCAGGAGCAGATGCCCCGAGTTTTTAAACTCGGGGCTTTTTGTTTCTCGGAGCTTATCTGTGACGGGGGAGTATGAGGCTATTCGGGCACGAACTGTCCACCAGCTGGGTCCTGCTGATCATTGTTGTCGCGTATTGGGTGTTCTCGGGAATTGGCACGTGGTGGCTCAGGAGGCGTCAGTCCGTGGAGAGGCGGCGAGCCGATGAGCGTCCTCGTCGCCCGAGGGAAGCGGAGGCGCAAAAACTCTCCCTGCGCCCCTCAACGCCTCGCAGCAAGGAGCGAGCGGGAGGATCGGCTGGCTGGACAACATCCAGGTTCGTGCCCAGAGCGTGGAAGCGCTGGAACGAGACGCCCCGTGACGCCAGCGATGACAAGCGTATCGTCACTGCCGCGAGCCTGTGGGGAGCTCCCCAGAAAAGCGCCCCCTTCCCGAAACGCTTTCCATGCCAGTCAGCTGGGCAAAGGCGACACTTGGACAGGGACCTCTACGACGAGATGCTCGGCACGCCCCATGGATGTGGATGATCCGGTGCAGATTCTCAGTCCTCGCACGTGGGCGGATCTGTGCCTCGACGTGTGGGCACTCCATTCGCGTTCTGGGCAGCGCCCGCGCCTGATGCGCGTGTGGCTCAATGAGCAGCGTGCCTCGTCGAGATCCATCGGGGCAAGATCGTGACGGTCGACGACATCCTTCCCGATGAAGTTGTCGGATTCGTCCGCGGTTTCACCCGCCTGGGTCCGCGCAAGGGGGACGTGGACGGATTGCGGTGGCTCTCGAGGGGGAGCGTGCCCATCGGTTCGCGGCCGCTGTGGCGGACATATAAACAGCTGACGGAGCTCGGCGCTGTCGCTCCCGACGGGTCGGCTCTCGGTGATGCCCTGCGCGCGGCAGACTTTCACGTCCTGGCGATCACCTGCATGCGCTACGACTCGGCGTGGACTGAGAACTTCGCGGAGCTGCGCGTCCTCGATGCCGGTGGGATGACGTATCAGGTGGGGCATGCGTACCGGAAAGAATCGGGGGCGGATCGGTGGCAGCCGCCCAGTGGCGAAGCGTTAGCGGGGGAGTGGGAGCCTCCGAGTGGCCCACCTCTCGTGCCGGGTATGTGGGACGAGGCCGGGCATGAGCACGTGGACCGTGCGGACTGCGCTGGGGTAACACCCGGGGTGGAGGACGCGGTGAAAGCGGGTATTGCTGTGGATGGGGCCGGTTGTGGGGCCGAGAGTGAGGCCGCTGTGCTGGATGAGGGCGATGGAACCGCTGACCGAGCCCGGAGCGAGCTGCCTGATGGAGCGTGCGCACCCGTGGCGCTCACTGACCTGCCCGTGGTGCCGATAGATCCGAAGGTGGTCCTGTGGGCTGTGGAGAAGATGATTGAGCTGTGACTGCCGCGCGTTATGACGCGGCGTGTGCGGGCAAGGAGAAATGAGCTGTGAGGGAAGAACTCGTCGAGGCTGTTCTGCGGGTCGTGGAAGAAATCCCCGAGGGGCGTGTGGCCACGTACGGCATGATTGCCCGTGCGGTTGGTACCGGTCCGCGCGTCGTGGGGCGGATCATGCACGATTGGGGCGGTGGAGTCCCGTGGTGGCGCGTCGTGAACGTTCACGGAACTTTTCCAACAACTGTTCGGGGTGGGGGATTTTTTGAGTGGGAACAAGAGGGGATCCCTCACGATCCGACACGCGGAAGAGCATTGATCAAAGAGTGTGTGGTGGAGCAGGAATGGCTGGACGGTGTCGCGCTTTCAGTCATTGAAAAACTGCAGGATGGTGCGGAAATGTCAGACTGAAAGGTCCTGACATTCGGTTACGATTTGATTACATGCAAAGACATTTGGGTCGCGCGGAACACTGTGATGCTCTAGTCTTAAGAGGACGCCGAAGAGGGCGATTCTCCGGAACAGTGACCGTTAGCGTTAACGAAGCCGGAGGAGCAAACTCCAGAAACAGAGAAGTTACTGGTACCCAAGGGGTGAGAAGTGACGAACTTACTAGAGCTAAAGGGGATCTCAAAGACGTTCCCCGGTGTGAAGGCGCTGTCCGACGTGGACCTCGACCTTCGACCCGGTGAAGTCTTGGGTCTCTGCGGTGAGAACGGAGCGGGCAAGTCCACGCTCATGAAGGTGCTCACCGGTATCCACAAGTCCGACCCGGGCGGCGAGATCTGGCTGCAGGGGAGAAGGTCGACATCCAGTCGCCGGAGCACGCACGTGACCTCGGCCTGTCGATCATCCACCAGGAACTCAATATCGTTCCTGACCTGACCGTCGCCCAGAATCTGTACATCGGTCGACCCGGCACGTCCAAGTTTGGATACGTCGACGACCGTAAGATGGTCCGTGATGCGCGCGAGCTTTTCGAGCGCCTCAACATGGACATCGATCCCACCGCCTACTGCCGTGACCTGCCGGTTGCGCGTCTGCAGATGGTGGAAATTGCGCGCGCGCTGTCCTTCGACTCGAAGATCCTGGTTATGGACGAGCCCACGGCTCCTCTGACCACGACCGAGACCGAGTCCCTGTTCGAGCTGGTGCGCGACTTCGTGTGCCCGACGACCGGCCTGATCTTCATCACGCACCGCATGCCCGAGCTCACCGAGCTCACCAACCGCATCTCGGTCCTGCGCGATGGCAAGTACATCGGCACGGTGGACACGGCCTCGACCCCCATGAGCGAGGTCGTCAAGATGATGGTCGGACGCGAGGTCCCCGCGGACGCGCGTCCACCACCAAGCCGCTCTCCGACGAGGCCGTCCTGCGCGTCGAGCACCTGTCGACCGTTAAGGCCGTCCACGACGTGTCCTTCGAGGTGAAGAAGGGCGAGATCTTCGGATTCGCGGGCCTGGTCGGTGCCGGCCGTACCGAGGTCGCCCGCGCGCTGTTCGGTGCAGACCCCCACACGTCGGGCGATATCTACGTCCACGGCAAGAAGGTCAGCATCAAGGGCGCGAACGACGCCGTGAAGAACGGCATCGGCTACCTGTCCGAGGACCGCAAGCAGTACGGCCTGCTCCTCGACAAGGACCTGTCCTTCAACACGGGCATGGCCGCCATGGACCACTTCACGAACGCATCGGTTGTTGCCACCAAGAAGCTGCGCGAGGTCGCCAAGGACTACGTGGCGAAGCTGCGCACGCGTACCCCCAGCGTTGACGTCGAGGTCCGCAGCCTCTCGGGCGGCAACCAGCAGAAGGTTGTCGTGGCCAAGTGGCTGGAGCGCGATACCGACATCCTGATCTTCGACGAGCCGACCCGCGGCATCGACGTGGGCGCGAAGGATGAGATCTACACGCTGCTCGAAAACCTGGCACAGCAGGGAAAGGCGATCATTGTGATCTCCTCGGAGCTGCCTGAGGTCCTGCGCCTGGCGAACCGCATCGCCGTCATGGCCCACGGCCGCATCATCGGCACCCTCGACAATGAGGACGCCACCCAAGAAAACATCATGGAACTGGCCACCGTCGGCCAGGAGGAAGCGAACGGAGTACACGCGTGAGCACCGCCGTCGTCGATAACAAGGGCCTGGAGGCGCCGTCGCCTTTCAAGACCTTCATGAAGAACAACATGCAGCTGCTGCTGGTCACACTGGCGCTGCTGGTCGTTCTGGCATTCTTTAGCTTTGCAGTGCCCAACTTCGCGTTCATCAACCGTGAGGTCTACCTGGGTATCGTCCTGCAGTCGGCCTACACGGGCGTCATGGCGCTCGGTGCGACATTCGTCATCGCGACCTCCGGCATTGACCTCTCCGTCGGTACGGGCCTGAGCCTCGTGGCCGTCATGGCCGGTATCTTCCTGGCGGGCGACAAGATGAACCTGCCGCTCGGCCTCGGCCTCGTTCTGACGCTGCTGGTCGGTATGGCGATCGGCCTGGTCAACGGCCTGAACGTGTCCATCCTCGGCCTGCCGCCATTCATCGCAACACTGGCGATGATGATGGTCGCCCGAGGCCTGGCGCTGATCATCTCCGACAAGGCCTCGATCTCGATCGCCAACCCCGGCTACAAGTACATTGCCTCCGGCATGCCCATCCCGTACGTTGCCAACGCTGTCATCATCTTCGTGGTCCTCACGGTCCTGGCCACCTTCCTCATGAACAAGACCCTGCTGGGCCGCTACGCCCTCTCGATCGGCTCCAACGAGGAGGCCACGCGCCTGTCCGGCGTCAACGTTCGCATGTGGAAGATCATCATCTACGTGGTCGCGGGCGCGTTCATGGCCGTCGGCGCCATCCTGTACTCGGCTCGTAACGGCCTCGTCCAGCCCGCTGAGGGCGTGGGCATGGAGCTCAACGTCATTGCGGCGGCCGTCATCGGCGGTACCTCACTGTCGGGTGGCCGTGCTTTCGATCCCCGGCGCCCTGGTCGGCGCAATCCTCATGGAGACCCTGAAGAAGGGCCTGACGATGATGGGTATCGCCGCCGAATGGCAGTTCGTCGTCACCGGTATCGTCCTGCTCCTGGCGGTCGTTATCGACAACCTGCGTCGCATCCGCGAAAACGCAGCCTGATCCTTCATCCATCCCAATTACACCCCGTGAACCAACGCTGGTTCACACCCCAGAAAGGCGGGAACACTCCCGCCCCCCACGAAAGGAAAACCAATGCGCCCCATCGGACGTATCTTCGCCGCCGCCGCCGTCGGCTCCATGGCTCTGGGCCTGGCTGCCTGCACGACCTCAACGGACTCCTCCGCTCCCTCCTCTGACGCCAAGCCCAGCGAGAGCTCGGGCTCCGCTAAGGTTGACACCTCCGGCGACATGCAGGACTGGGAGAAGGCCGCGGTCAAGGGTGACGGCACCAAGACCATCTACCTGGTCTCCAAGGGCTTCCAGCACCGATTCTGGCAGGCCGTGAAGGAAGGCGCCGAGCAGGCTGGCGAGGAGCTGGGCTACAAGGTGAACTTCGTTGGCCCGCAGGACGAGACCAAGGTGACCGAGCAGACCGACCAGCTGAAGTCTGCTCTGGACTCCGGCCCGGCCGCCATCGGCTTCGCCGCTCTCGACTCCAAGGCTGCCGCCGACCTGCTCACCGAGATCCAGGGCAAGGGCATCCCGGTCGTCGCCTTCGACTCCGGTGTTGAGTCCGACATCCCGGTGACCACCGTCCAGACGGACAACAAGAAGGCCGCCGAGGAGGCCGCCAAGCACATGATCGAGCTCCTCAAGGACAAGAAGGGCTCCGTCGGCATGGTCTGCCACGACTCGACCTCCACCACGGGCAAGCAGCGCTGCGAGGGCTTCAAGGAGTACTTCAAGGCCAACGCTCCCGCCGACCTGAAGCTCCTTGACGAGCAGATCGCCGGTGAGGTCACCAAGGCCGCCGACACCTCGCTGTCCATCATCCAGGCCAACTCCGACATCGTCGGCATGTACGGCTCCAACGAGGCCGCCGCCTCCGGCATCGTCCAGGGTGTTGCTGAGTCCGGCAAGGACGTCACCGTTGTCGGCTTCGACTCGGGCAAGACCCAGATCGACGCCATCAAGGCCGGCACCGAGGCCGGCGCCGTGACCCAGTCGCCCGTGAAGATCGGTTACTACACGGTTAAGGCCGCTGTCGTCGCCATCAACAAGGGCGAGCTGCCCAAGGTCATCGACTCGGGCTTCGCCTGGTACGACAAGATGAACATCGACAACGCTGAGATCAAGGCGAACCTGTACGAGTGAGCCGATAGCTCCATCGGGCACGAGGCCGGGGCCGGGGACGTGACAAACTGAACCGGTGGCCCGCCGCGGGTCCCGCTCCACTCACGTGGGGCGGGACCCGCGGACCCGGCACTTTTTGTTCACAGGATCCGAGGGGGCGAGCGCCCCCGCGCTCCGACATCGACGTCACCATGAGGGATGAAGGAATAATGACAAACCACCCCCGCATCGGAATCCGCCCCACTATTGACGGCCGCCGCAAGGGCGTTCGTGAGTCGCTCGAAGAGCAGACCATGAACATGGCGAAGTCCGTCGCCGAGCTTTTCACCTCCAACCTGCGCTACCCGGACGGCAGCCCCGTCGAGGTCGTCATTGCTGACACCACGATCGGCCGCGTCCACGAAGCCCAGGCTTGCGCCGCGAAGTTCCGTGCGAACAACGTCGGCCTGACCCTGACGGTCACCCCCTGCTGGTGCTACGGCACCGAGACCACCGACATGGATCCCGCGATGCCCCACGCCATCTGGGGCTTCAACGGCACTGAGCGCCCCGGCGCCGTGTACCTCGCCGCCGCGCTCGCCGGCCACGCACAGATTGGCATCCCCGCCTTCGGCATCTACGGCGAGCACGTGCAGGATGCTGACGACACCTCCATCCCCGAGGACGTTCGCACCCGCCTCCTCGACTACGCGACCGCCGGTCTGGCCGTCGCGCAGATGAAGGGCGAGGCCTACCTGTCCATGGGCTCCGTTTCCATGGGCATCGCCGGCTCCGTCGTCGATCCCGACTTCTTCGGCTCCTACCTCGGCATGCGCAACGAGTACATCGACATGACCGAGTTCACCCGCCGCATCGAAGAGGGCATCTACGATCCCGAAGAGTACGAGCAGGCCTACCAGTGGATCCGCGAGAACTTCAAGCAGGGCAAGGACTGGAACCCGCCGGAGTGGCAGTACCCCGAGAAGCACGAGGACTGGTGGAAGTTCGTCACCAAGATGACGATCATCGCCCGCGACCTCATGCACGGCAACCCGCGCCTGGCCGAGCTGGGCTTTGAGGAAGAGGCTGGCGGCCACGGTGCCATCGCGGCCGGCTTCCAGGGCCAGCGCCAGTGGACCGACCACTTCCCCAACGGCGACGTTCTCGAGACCATCCTCAACACGAACTTCGACTGGACCGGCATTCGTCAGCCCTCCGTCGTGGCCACCGAGAACGACTCGCTCAACGGCGCATCGATGCTGTTCGGCTACCTGCTGACCAACACGCCGCAGATCTTCTCCGACGTGCGTACCTACTGGAGCCCCGAGTCCATCGAGAAGGCCACCGGTTGGAAGCCCGAGGGCCGCGCGGCCGCGGGTCTGCTCGACCTGCGTAACTCCGGCTCGACCACGCTGGACGGCGCCGGCAAGGCCGTGCGCGACGGCGAGAACGTCATCAAGCCCTGGTACGAGTTCACCGAGGAGGACCGCGAGGCCACGCTCGAGGCCACAACCTTCCACCCGGCCTCGACCGGCTACTTCCGTGGCGGCGGCTTCTCGACCCACTTCCGCACCTCCGGCGAGATGCCCGTGACGATGTGCCGCATCAACCTGGTGCGCGGCCTCGGACCGGTCATGCAGATCGCCGAGGGCTACACGGTCGAGCTGCCCGACGAGGTTGCCTTCACCATCGAAGAGCGCACCAACATTGAATGGCCCACCACCTGGTTCGTCCCGAACCTGACGGGTGAGGGCGCCTTCAAGAGCGTCTACGACGTCATGAACGCGTGGGGCGCCAACCACGGTGCGATCTCCTACGGCCACATCGGTGGCCAGCTCATCACGCTGGCCTCGATGCTGCGCATCCCGGTCAACATGCACAACGTCCCCGCGGAGCGCGTGTTCCGTCCCAAGGCGTGGTCGCTGTTCGGCACCGAGTCCCTCGAGGCCGCGGACTTCCGCGCCTGCGAGACCTTCGGTCCGATGTACCGCTGATGCAACTCCCGGTCGGGCTCGGGTGTCCTCTCTCCCCGAGCCCGACCGGGGCCACCCCCCTCGAGGGGATCTTTTCCCGGGACGCAGCCCCGGCCTCGCCGATGAGGAAAGCTGCACGAGAACCCAACGACGGGACACGCCGACCCAGGGCGTATCTGGAGGAGACCTTCAATGACCACCGTACTTGCTGTTGACCTTGGATCCGCGTCCGGCCGAGTGCTCGCCGGAACGCTGCACGACGGCCGCCTGGACGTCACCGACATCCACCGTTTCAAGCACGAGGCCCGCCGCCGTGAAGACGGTACCCTCACGTGGGACGTGGCCACCATGGAGGCCGAGACGATCACCGGCCTGAAGAAGGCCCTCGAACAGTTCCCCGATGCCCGCGCGGTCTCTATCGACACCTGGGGCGTTGACTGGGCTCCCCTGGATGAGAACGGCGAACTTGTTGGCGATGTTGTCGCCTACCGCGACGAGCGCACCTCTCGCACCCTTGATGCTTTCCGCGATCGCATCGGCGACCGCGAGTTCTTTGACCTGACCGGCAACCAGCCGGCGACCATCAACACGGCGAACCAGCTCTTCGCTTACCTGCAGGAAAACCCCGCCGACGCGCAGCGCGTCGCCGCGGCCCTCTTCCTGCCCGACTACTTCGCGTACCGACTCACCGGCGTCGTTGGCTGGTCGCGCACGATCGCCTCGACCTCCGGCCTGCTCACCCCGGGCGGTGGCGACTTCAACGACGAGGTCTTCGACCGTCTCGGCATCCCGCGCGGCTGGTTCGGTGACCTGTCCGCCGACCGCACCGTCGTCGGCCCCTGCACTGTCCCCGGCCTCGAGACCCTGACCGTTGTGCGCGGCGGCGCCCACGACTCCGCCTGCGCCGTCCACGGCCTGCCCATCGAGGAAGGCAAGCGCGCCTACTTCCTGTCCTGCGGCTCCTGGTCCGTCCTCGGCGCCATCGAGGACCAGCCCCTCATGAGCGACGCCGCCTTCGACCTCGGCATCACGAACGAAGGCCGTACCGATGGGGGAGTGCGCCCCCTCTTCAACATCACCGGCATGTGGATTCTCCAGGAGATCCAGCGCCAGTGGGAGCGTGAGGGCACGCCCACCGATACCGACGAGCTTGTCGCGCAGGCGCGTGAGCTGCCGGCCGCCTCCGGCGTTTTCGATCCGGACGAGGAGGCCTTCGCCACCCCCGGCGACATGCAGCGCAAGATCGACGAGGCCCTGGATGCCCAGGGCGCGGCTCGTCCCGACTCCATGGCCGGCTACGTGCGCGTCATCATTGAGTCCTTCGCCCGCCGCTACGCCCGCGCGATCGGTGAGCTGACCGAGGCCACGGGGAAGGCCCCCGACCAGCTCAACCTCGTGGGTGGCGGCGCGCGCAATCGCCTCCTGTGCGACCTGACCGCCCAGATCTCGGGAGTCACCGTCGTGCGCGGCCCCATCGAGGCCTCGACCTTTGGTTCCCTCCTCGCCCAGCTCGAAACTATCGGTGCTCTCGCCGAGGCAGATCGCGCCTCCGTCATCGCAGCCAGCGCAGCGACCCATGTCCACGTCCCGACCCGCAGCTAAGAAGGTCTCGCTGGCCGACATCGCGCGGCGGGCAGGAGTCTCGACGAACACGGTCTCGCGCGTCGTGCGCGGGGATCCCGAGGTGTCGGAAAAGACTAGGACCCGTATCGCCAAGCTCGTCGAGGAGCTGGGCTACGTGCCCAACTACGCGGCGCGCGCGCTCGCGGCCAAGCGCACGAACGTCCTGCACGTCGTCTTGGCGGCGCCCATGTTCCACGGGCACGGGCGTGTGCTGCTGTCGATCCTCAACGCCTCGTCGCAGGCCGGGTACCACGTGTCCCTGTCCAACGCGTACGGGCCTGACGGTCAGCTGCGCAGTGACTTCGCGCCCTTCGACGTCGACGGCGTCATCATCCTGGGAGGTCAAGACCCGACGATCGACGTCGCGATCGAATCGGGTAAGCGCTTCCCGACCGTCCTGGTCCTGACGAGTGAAAAAGGACTGGACGGCATCTCGACCGTCGCTGTCGACAACGTGCGCGGCGCGCGCCTGGCCACCGATCACCTGCTCGCCCAGGGACTCACCGACGTCGTCCACATCTCGGGCCCGGCCGGTTGGTCGGATGCGCAGATGCGCAGGCTCGGTTATGAGCAGGCGTGCGCGTCGTACGACATCGAGCCCGTCGTCCTTGCGCCCGACTCGTGGGACTCGCGCGACGGCTACGACGTCATGCGCGCGGCCGGTCGTCTGCCCCAGGGCATCCAGACCGCGAACGACCAGCTGGCCCTCGGGGCCATGCGCTACATCTACGAGCGCGGGGGAGTGGTGCCTCGCGACGTTCGGGTCGTCGGCTTCGACGACATCGACGGCGCGGACTCCTACGCGCCTCCGCTCACGACAATCCACCAGCCCTTCGATCGCCTCGGACGCACGGCCGTGCGCCTCGTGCGCTCGCTCATGGGCGGCGGTCCCTCACAGGACATCGTCCTCGACCCCGAGCTGGTCATCCGGGCCAGTTCACACCTGTAAGAAAGGCACGTTCATGCTCTATGGACCTATGACGCATCCGCAGTTCCTGCGCGCGCTCGCGGCTGCCGGCCACGGCTCGAAGATTCTGCTGGCGGACGCGAACTACCCGCACACGACGGGTGTGAACCCGCGCTGCGAGCTCATTTCCCTCAACCTCGCCCCGGGGCTCCTTGACGTCAGCCAGGTGCTCGATGTCCTCAAGCGCACGATTCCGATCGAGCGCGCCGAGATCATGACCCCCGCGCCCGATGCCGATCCGGTGGAGATTCCGATCCACGACGAGTTCCGCGCGGCTCTGCCCGGCGTTGAGTTCGGCGAGATCTCCCGCTGGGACTTCTACGATGCCGCGCGCGACGAGAACGTCGGCATCATCGTCGCCACGGGTGAGCAGCGCCTGTACGGCAACCTGCTCCTCACGGTCGGCGTGCGCCAGCCCGGGGAGTAAAACCCGTTTGCCGCTCCAGGGCACTCCTTGTTGCATCGGTGACGAACGCTTTCGTTTCGTTTTCGTTTCAACTGGATGGTGACTCCGGGGTGGGTGAGGTAGTTTCATAGCTGGTGGGTGGCTCGAGAGAGCCGCCCGCCAGCGCATTTATCCCTGCAATCTCGTTGAATGCTGAAGGATGAGCAGTGTCGCTCTGAACGTTTGTGCGCTCCGTGTGCACCTGCGTGAATCTTCTTCTCGTGATGTTGCATACTTTCGTTTTAGTGACTATTCTTTTCTTAACGAAAGAGAAAGTGACAAAGAATGTCGCTGATTCCGTGAAGAGGTGCCCCATGGGACGTGCAGAAGAACGCACGAACTACATCCTGGATCGCCTCGCCCGGGAGGGTGAGGTGAGCGTCGCGCAGCTTGCCTCCGATCTGGGAGTTTCGCCCGTCACCGTGCGGGCATCGCTGAAGTCTCTCGACGAGCAGGGTTACCTCGTGCGTACCCACGGTGGTGCGCGCCCCACCACCTTCCGCAACATTCACCTGCGCCAGAATGATCGTGTTGAGATCAAGGAGCGCATCGCTCGCGCCGCCGCCGACATGATCCACGACGACGATCGCATCATGATCGAGGCCGGCACCACCTGCGCCCTCATCGTCAAGTACCTCACCGGCAAGCGCGGGGTTCAGGTTCTCACCAACTCCGTGCTCGTCTTCGCTAACGCCCGCTCCAACCCGAACCTCAACATCACGCTGACGGGTGGGCACTTCCGCGCCGAGTCCGAGTCCCTCGTGGGGCCGGTCGCCGAGCGCGCCATCAATGACTTCAACGCTCGCGTCGCGTTCCTCGGGACCGACGGGTTCAGCGTTGATCGGGGTCTGACCACCCAGCTCGTAGAAGGTGGACAGGTCGGCTCCATTATGCGTACCCGCGCACAAGAGACGTGGCTGCTCGCTGACTCCTCCAAGTATGGGGAAGCCGACTTTGTCAGCTTCATGGGGATCGATGAGGTCACCGGAATCATCACCGACGATGAGATCCCCGAAGAATCCATCAAGGAATTGGCCGAGCGCACGAAGCTGCGCATCGTCTAGGAGGAATTACATGGCCACCATCGTGGTGATGCCCCAGCTGGGCAACTCTGTTGAGTCATGCATCATCGTCGAGTGGATGATCGCAGAAGGCGACACCGTCTCCGTCGACCAGACGCTCGCGTCCATCGAGACCGACAAGTCGACCATGGAGGTGCCCTCGACCGCCGAGGGTACCGTCCTGAAGCTCCTGTGGGAGGAAGGCGACGAGGTCCCCGTGAAGGATCCGCTCATCATCGTCGGTGAGCCCGGAGAGGACATCTCCGGCCTCGTTCCCGGTGGCGACGCTGCCCCCGCCGAAGCCGACGCTCCCGCCGAGCAGGCCTGCCGCAGCCCCCGAGGCTGCCGCCCCCGCCTTCGCGACCGAGCGCGCCACCGGTGCCGTCTCCCCGCGCGCCCGCGCCCTCGCCGCCTCGAACGGCGTCGACGCTTCCGCTATCGCCGAGGGCTCCGGCCCCCACGGTCGCGTCATCGAGCGTGACGTCGCCGCCGCGATCGCCGCCGGCCCCGTCCTGACCTCTGCCGCGCGCGCCGCTGGCGTGAGCGCAGCCGAAGGCACCGGCATTGGTGGCCGCGTGTCCGTCGCCGACGCTGGCCGCACCGCCGAGGCCGCGCCCGCCGCCGCTGTCGCCGCCCCCGCCGCAGCCGCTGACTTCCCCGGCGCCTCGACCTCCGCCCCGCTCAAGGGCGTGCGCAAGGTCGTCGCCAAGCGCATGATGGAGTCCCTGACCTCCACCGCGCAGCTGACCCTCAACACCACCGCGAACGCCGCCGGCATCCTCGCGATGCGCAAGAAGGTCAAGAACGCCGACGAGGCCCTGGGCCTGAACAAGATCACGCTCAACGACCTGGTCTGCTTCGCGGTGTCGCGCACCCTGCTCAAGTACCCCGTGTTCAACGCTCACCTGGAGGACGGCGTCCTCACCGAGTTCGAGCAGGTCCACCTCGGCTTCGCGTGCGACACCCCGCGCGGCCTTTTCGTCCCCGTCATCCGCTCCGCGCAGGCCCTGGGCCTCAAGGCGTTCTCCGACGAGGCCAAGCGCCTCGCCGGCGGCGCGATCGAGGGATCCCTGTCGCCCGAGTTCCTGAGCGGCGGCACCTTCACGGTCTCCAACATCGGCTCCTTTCGGTATCGAGACCTTCACCCCCGTCATCAACCTGCCCCAGACGGCCATCCTGGGCGTCGGCGCGATCACCCCGCGCCCGACCGTGGCCGCCGACGGCTCGATCGGCGTGGAGCAGCGCCTCAACCTGTCGCTGACGATCGACCACCAGGTCATCGACGGCGCGGACGGCGCACGCTTCCTGCGCGACCTGGTCGCCGCCATCGAAAACATCGACGTGACCGTTCTGGCCTGAGGAAAGAGGAACACTCATGAGTGACACGCATTTTGACGTCATCGTCCTCGGTGCGGGCCCCGGCGGCTACCTCGCTGCCGAGCGCCTCGGACACGCGGGCAAGAAGGTCGCCCTCGTCGAGGAGCAGTACCTGGGCGGCACCTGCCTGAACGTGGGCTGCATCCCCACCAAGACCCTGCTCAACGGCGCGAAGAACTACCTGCACGCCAAGGAAGCCAGCCAGTTCGGCGTGGACGCGCAGGGCGTGGCCGTCAACTGGACGCAGATGCAGGCCTGGAAGGATCAGGTCGTCAAGGGCCTGGTCGCCGGCGTCGCAGCCACCGAGCGCAAGGCGGGCGTGACCGTCATCAACGGACGAGGCCACCTCGACGCCCCCGGTCGCGTGACCGTCGAGGGCACGACCTACACCTCGGACCACGTCATCATCGCCACGGGCTCCGTGCCGGCCATGCCCCCGCTGCCCGGCACCCAGGACAACCCCGCGCTGGTCGACTCCACGGGCATCCTCTCGCTGCCCGAGGTCCCCGAGCGCCTGGCGATCATCGGCGGCGGCGTCATCGGCGTCGAGTTCGCCTCCCTGTACGCCACCCTCGGCTCCCAGGTGACCGTCATCGAGATGGCCCCCGAGATCCTGCCCTTCATGGACGATGACCTGGCCGCCAAGGCCCGCGCCGCCATGAAGGACGTGACCTTCGAGCTGGGCTGCCGCGTCGAGTCCCTCGACGGAGGCACCGTCCACTACTCCAAGGGCGAGGAGAAGCTGAGCGTCGAGGCCGACGTGGTCCTCATGGCCGTTGGCCGCCGTCCCGCGACGGTGGGCTGGGGCGCCGAAGAGGCCGGCCTCGAGATCAACCGCGGCGTTGTCGTCGACGACACGATGCGCACCAACCTGCCCAACGTGTGGGCCATCGGCGACGTCACCGGACGTTCCCTCCTGGCGCACGCCGCCTACCGCATGGCGGAGATCGCCTCGGCGAACATCCTCGATCCCTCCGCCAAGAAGCGCGGCGAGGTCATGCGCTGGCACACCGTCCCGTGGGCTGTCTTCTCGATCCCCGAGGCCGCCGGCGTTGGTCTGACCGAGTCCGCTGCCAAGCGCGAAGGCCGCGAGGTCCTCGTCGCCAAGGTTCCCGCCCTCATGTCCGGCCGCTTTCATCGCGGAGAACGGCTTCAAGGCCCCCGGCGAGGCGAAGATCCTCGTTGACCCCAAGACCCACCAGGTGCTGGGCATCCACGTGCTGGGTGCGTACGCCGCCGAGATGATCTGGGGCGCCCAGGCCGTCCTCGAGATGGAACTGACCGTCGAGGACCTGCGCCAGGTCGTCTTCCCGCACCCCACGGTCTCCGAGGTCATCCGCGAAGCCGCGTGGGCCGTCAAGCTCTAACGAACATTCCCTACATCAAGGAAGAGTAGAAACATGACTCAGTCTCTTATCATCGACCCCAATGAGGTGCGTCGCCCCGGGTACGTGAAGTTCCCCGAGGTCCCCGTCAACCAGTACACCTTCGACCGTGACACCGAGATCGCCCGCTACGGCGAAAAGGGCATGGTTCAGATGCTCCACGACATGATCGTCGTGCGCACCTTCGAGTCGATGCTCGACTCCATCAAGAAGACCGGCGCCTGGGAAGGCGTCGAGTACAACCACCCCGGCCCCGCCCACCTCGGCATCGGCCAGGAGAGCGCCTACGTCGGCCAGAGCTACGTGCTGTCGCCCGATGACTTCATCTTCGGCTCGCACCGCTCCCACGGCGAGATCCTCGCCAAGTGCTACTCGGCCATGCACCAGATGGACGAGAGCCAGCTCGAGGGCATCATGAAGGGCTTCCTCGGCGGCGAGACCCTGTCCTACGCCGAGAAGATCGACTACAAGGACACGAAGGACCTCACCGAGAACTTCATCCTCTTCGGCGCCCTCGCCGAGATCTTCGCCCGCAAGTCCGGCTTCAACCGCGGCCTGGGCGGCTCGATGCACACCTTCTTCCTGCCCTTCGGTTCCTACCCGAACAACGCGATCGTCGGTGGCTCCGCCCCCATCGCGAACGGTGCGGCCCTCTTCAAGCGCATCAACCGCAAGCCCGGCATCGTCATCTCCAACATCGGTGACGCCGCCATGGCCTGTGGCCCCGTGTGGGAGGCCATGAACTTCGCGTCCATGGACCAGTTCCGCTCGCTGTGGCGCGAGGAGGACGGTGGCAACCCGCCGATCCTGTTCAACTTCTTCAACAACTTCTACGGCATGGGCGGCCAGACCTTCGGCGAGACCATGGGCTACGAGATCCTCGCCCGCGTGGGCGCGGCCCTCAACCCCGAGGCCATGCACGCCGAGCGCGTCGACGGCCTCAACCCGCTGGCCGTCGCGGATGCGACCACCCGCAAGAAGAAGATCCTCGAGGAGGGCCGCGGCCCCGTCCTCATGGACACCATCACCTACCGCTTCTCCGGCCACTCGCCGTCGGACGCCTCCTCGTACCGCACGAAGGAAGAGGTCGACCTGTGGGAGCAGGTGGACTGCATCAAGGAATACTCCAACCTGCTCATCTCCAACGGCCTGACCACGCAGGACGAGATCGACGGCTACACCGCCTCGCTGACCGAGAAGCTCGTCAAGGTCCTCAAGCTTTCGATCGACGACGAGGCCACGCCGCGCGTCGCCGACGGCTACATCGACTCCGTCATGTACTCCAACGAGAAGGTCGAGGCCTTCGACGACGCGACCCCCGAGATCGACCTCGAGGACAACCCGCGCGTCAAGGCTCTGGCCAAGAAGGTGCGTACCTCCGTCGATGAGAACGGCAAGCCCGTCTCCAAGATGCGCATGTACCAGTTCCGTGACGGCCTGTTCGAGGCCATGCTGCACCGCTTCAAGACCGACCCGACGATGGCCGCTTGGGGCGAGGAAAACCGCGACTGGGGCGGCGCTTTCGCCGTCTACCGTGGCCTGACCGAGGCCCTGCCTTACCGTCGCCTGTTCAACTCGCCCATCGCCGAGGCCTCGATCGTGGGCGCCGGCGTCGGCTACGCGATGGCCGGTGGCCGCGCGGTCGTCGAGCTCATGTACTGCGACTTCCTGGGCCGCTCCGGTGACGAGGTCTTCAACCAGATGGCCAAGTGGCAGTCGATGAGCGCCGGCCTGCTCAAGATGCCTCTCGTCTTGCGCGTGTCCGTGGGCGCGAAGTACGGCGCTCAGCACTCCCAGGACTGGAGCGCGCTCGTCGCGCACATCCCGGGCCTGAAGGTCTACTTCCCGACCACCCCGACCGACGCCAAGGGCATGCTCAACCTGGCACTCGCCGGCACCGACCCGGTCGTGTTCCTGGAGAGCCAGAAGCTCTACGACAAGGGCGAGGACTTCGAGCCCGGCGGCGTGCCCGAGGGCTACTACGAGACCGAAGAGGGCGAGCCGGCGATCCGCCGCGAGGGCACCGACATCACGATCGCTGCCTACGGCGCGACCGTGTACAAGGCCTCGAGGCCGCGGACGTCCTGGCTGAGAAGTACGGCCTGAGCGCCGAGGTCATCGACCTGCGCTTCGTCGCACCGCTCAACTACGACAAGCTCATCGCCTCCGTGAAGAAGACCGGTCGCCTGGTCCTCACCTCGGACGCTGTCGAGCGTGGCTCCTTCCTCAACACGGTCGCCGCCAACGTGCAGACCCTGGCCTTCGACGCGCTCGACGCGCCGATCGCCGTCGTGGCCTCGCGCAACGGCATCACGCCCGGACCCGAGATGGAGTCGTTCTTCTTCCCGCAGGTCTCCTGGATCCTCGATGCGATTCACGAGCGCGTCCTCCCGCTGCCCGGCCACGTGCCCACCACGAAGCACGCGACCGAGGCCGAGATCGCGCGCCTGAACCGCGCGGGACTCTGAGGCGCTGGGGGCGGGCCGTTCCCCTTTCCGGTCCGCCCCCGTCCTTGGCTCGCACTCCCTGACGCGAGCCCGCGAGGCCGGGGCTACACTCCTCCTCACCGTGCCCCGGCCTCGCCCACATACTTGTTTCATCACCGTTTTTCTCCACCCAACGAAGAGATGGCAGAACCCATGGACATCACCAACGACCCGGCCGCCACCCCGGACCAGCGCATCGAGGCGCTGCGCGCGGTGGTCGCTGACGAGCACTTCCCGAGCTGGGTGCCCGAGTCGAACAACCACATTCACACGTGCTTCTCGTTCAGCCCCTACACGCCCACTCACGCCGCGCTGCTCGCGCGCCGCAACGGCCTGCGTGTCGTCGGTTCGGTCGACCATGACTCGATCGGCGCTGCTGCTGAGATGAGCGAGGCGACCCGCATCCTGGGCATGGGTTCCGTCACCGGCTTCGAGATCCGCGCCCGCTTCGGCGAGGGCACGCCGCTCGCGCAGCGCAAGCTCAACAACCCCGATTCCGAGGGCGTCGCCTACATGACGGTGCAGGGCGTGCCCGCTCCCGGCCCGCGAGAAGGTCGCCGAGTGGCTCGCCCCCAAGCGCGCCGCCCGCCTGAGCGCACCCTCGCCATGGCCGAGCGCGCCAACAAGATCCTCACTGACCTGGGCCTGGAGCCCTTCGACCCGCAGGCCGACATGGTCGGCATCTCCCAGTACGCCAATGGCGGCGGGATCACCGAGCGCCACCTGCTGGCCGCCATGGCCTCGGCCCTGATCCGCGGTTTCGGCCGCGGCCCCGCCCTGGTCCAGGGCCTGGACTCGATGGGCGTCGAGATCCCCGAGTCCCTCGCGCGCGTCCTGTCCGATGCCGACAACCCGCACCTCATGTACGACCTGCTGGGCGTCCTGAAGGCCAACTACCTGGATCGCATCTACATCCAGCCCACCGACGAGCTGCCCAGCGCCGCCGAGGTCGTCGAGTTCGCCGACTCGGTCGGCGCGATCGCCACCTACGCCTACCTGGGTGATGTGTCGGCCTCGCCGACCGGCGACAAGAAGGCCGAGAAGTTCGAGGACGACTTCCTCGACGAGCTCTTCGAGTACATGGAGTCGATCGGCCTGCGTGCCGTCACCTACATGCCCCCGCGCAACACCCCCGAGCAGCTTGAGCGCATCCACGCGCTCGCGGCCGCCCACGGCATGCTCGAAATCTCGGGCGTGGACATCAACCAGCCTCGCCAGCGCTTCACCTGCGAGGAGCTGCGCCGCCCCGAGTTCGCGGACCTCAACGAGGCCACGTGGGCGCTCGTCGCGCACGAGGCCCTGTCCTCCGTGGACCCCTCCCTGCACCTGCTGGGCCGCACGGGTCGCCTGACCCCCGAGGCCCTCGCCGAGCGCATCAGCCAGTACGCACCCCTGGGTCGCGCGATTGCCGACGGCGAGGACGCCGCCGCCGTTGCCGCCCGAGCCACATCGATTAACTGACGATCACCGTCAAGAAAGAGAGACATCATGAGTAACGCCCCCGAGGTACGCGGGCTCTTCCTGAAGGCCCTCGGCCGCCCGGTCATCGTGGCCCCCAGCTCGGCCGAGCCGACCGTCACCTTCGACGGCCCGCTCACCGAGGTTTGCCCCTGCTCCCTGAAGGAGACGGAGCTTCCCGTCGTCGTGCGCGCCGGTGAGGAGACCTTCGAGGTCCGCGCCACCGCCACGGGTGAGCGCGCCATCAACGGCCGCATCGCCCTCGTGACGGGCGGCGCCCAGGGCTTCGGCGCGGAGATCGCGCGCGGCCTGGTGGACGCCGGTTGCTTCGTGTACGTCGCCGACCTGAACGGCGAGGGCGCGGCCGCTAAAGCTGCCGAGCTCGGCGGTGAAGGCGTCGCCCACCCGATCACGGTCAACGTCGCCGACGAAGAGTCCGTTGCCGCGATGGCCGCCGAGATCGAGCGCGTCACCGGTGGTCTCGACCTGGTCGTCTCTAACGCGGGCATCGTTCGCGCCGGCTCCGTCCTCGAGCAGGACGCCTCCGCGTTCCGCCTGTCCACGGACATCAACTACGTGGCCTTCTTCCTGGTCACCAAGCACCTGGGACAGCTCCTGGCCCGCCAGCACTCTACCGCTCCCGAGTGGCTGACCGACATCATCCAGATCAACTCCAAGTCCGGCCTCGTCGGCTCGAACAAGAACGCCGCCTACGCGGGCTCGAAGTTCGGCGGCATCGGCCTGGTCCAGTCCTTCGCCCTCGAGATGGTTGCTCACGGCGTGAAGGTCAACGCGATCTGCCCCGGTAACTTCTACGACGGCCCGCTCTGGTCCGACCCGGACCGCGGCCTCTTCGTCCAGTACCTGAACTCCGGCAAGGTCCCCGGCGCCAAGACGGTCGCCGACGTCAAGGAGTTCTACGAGGCGAAGGTCCCCATGCGCCGCGGCGCCCAGGGCATCGACGTTCTGCGCGCGATCTTCTACATCGTTGAGCAGGAATACGAGACCGGCCAGGCCGTGCCCGTCACGGGCGGCCAGGTGATGCTCTCCTGACATTGTCACGAGGCCGGGGACACATGCGGGTTTCTCCGGAGCTCCCCGGCCTCGTCCTTTCTTCCCACGTCCAGTTGTTTCCAGTGAAAGAGTCAGTCATGACCCAGATTCCCTCCACCCAGTACGCGATTCAGATCGTCGGCAAGGAAGAGTTCGTCGTTAACCCGGCGAAGCCCGTTGACCCCGTTGGCCCGACGCAGATCATGCTCGAGGTCGAAGCCTGCGGCATTTGCTTCTCTGATACGAAGCTGCTCCACCAGTTCGATGGCCACCCGCGCAAGTCGGATGTGGTGGCGGGTATCGACCTGGACGCCCTCAAGGACATCCGTCCTACCACCCGAACCAGGAGGCCGTGACGCCCGGTCACGAGCCCGTCGTGCGCGTCGTGCAGGTTGGCGAGAAGGTTACGCACTTTAAGGTCGGTGACCGCCTGCTGGTCCAGGCCGACTGGAAGCACCTGCGCACCGCGAAGTCGAACGGTGCCTTCGGCTACAACTTCGATGGCGCCCTCGAGGAGTTCGTTGTCGTCGACGAGCGCTGCGTCGTGTCCCCGGACGGCGAAGAGTTCCTCATCCACGTGTCGGAGGGCCCGTCGGCCGCAGCCGTCGGCCTCATCGAGCCCTGGGCAACCGTCGAGGGATCGTACGCGTGGGCTGAGCGCAACCATGTCGCCGACGGCGGCCGCCTGCTGGTCGTCGGTGAGGGCGACATCGACGCTCTGACCGCCGAGCACAAGCCCGCCGAGGTCGTGCGCGTTGCCGCCGACGCCATCGAGGGCGTCGAAGGCGAGTTCGACGACATCGTGTTCTTCGGTGCTGACGCCGACGCGATCGAAAAGGCCGCGCTCCTGATCGGCACCCGCGGCACCATGTGTGTCGTCCTGGGCGGCGAGAAGATTTCGCGCAAGGTGTCCCTGGACATCGGCCGCGTCCACTACGACTTCACCCGCTTCTGCGGCACGACCGGCTCGGACCCGCGCGAGGGCTACGCCTGGATCCCCGCCAACGGCGATCTGCGCGAGAACGACCGTTGCGTCTTCGTCGGCGCGCCGGCCCGATGGGTGTCATGCACACGATGCGCGCCGTCACCTCGGGTGTTCCCGGCCTCAGCGTCGTGGGCACCGACCTGTCGGACGAGCGTCTGGAGAACCTGACGAAGGTTGTTGGCCCGACCGCCGAGAAGAACGGCGTGCCGCTGGACATCGTTAACACCTCCTCGACGCCCCTGGAAGTACGGCTACACCTACGCGACGTGCCTCGTGCCCGTCCCGGCGCTGGTCTCCCAGGCCGTCGACCTGCTGGCCGAGGGCGGCATCCTGAACGCGTTCGCCGGTATCCCGGCCGGCACGTTCGGCGACTTCGACCTGCAGGGCATCATCGAGCGCCAGATCTTCATGCTGGGCACCTCCGGCTCGGACGTCTCCGACATGCGCACGGTCCTGCGCAAGATCGAGGCTGGCATCATCGACACCACGATCTCCCTGTGGGCGATCACCGGCATGGCGGGCTTCGGCGACGCCATCAACGCGGTGATGGACCGTACCTCTGGCGGCAAGATCATGGTCTTCCCGATGATGCACGACCTGGGCCTGACCCCCGTGTCCGAGCTCGCCGAGAAGCTGCCGACCGTCGCCGCGAAGCTCGACGCCGCCGGCCTGTGGACCAAGGAGGCCGAGGAGGCGCTGCTCGCCACCCGCTGAGCGCTCTGCCTAGGCTGTCGCCCCGGCCTCGTCTGTCACTCAGACGAGGCCGGGGCCTTCTTTCCTCTGTGATAATGAGGGGGCAAGCGTTGCGGGATGGAACGAGGAGGTTCCCATGACAGTCAACGATCGCGCCTCGCAGGAGCGCTACGTGGCGCTGCAGGCCTGGCTGTACGGGCAGATGTCCCCGCGCGCGCCTCACGCGACGCGGTGTTTCGCAGAGGATCCGCTGTGCCTCTACGACGCGTTTCTGTCAGTGCTTGTCGGCACGGGGTTGGGGTTCGCCCAGTTCGACGATAATCGCGCCCATCACGGGCTCTACGCCTTCGACTTTTTCGTGGGAGACATCAAGGTGCCGTCGCTCGGCAAGGGCGTTGATGGGCAGAGGGCGACCGGCATGGCGGGGGAGTATGCGACGGACGCCACCGGCCGCGCGATGTGCCATGCCCTCGTCGACACATGGCTTGGGGAAACGGGCAGGCGCATCCCGTTCGTGGGGGCCGTGATCGCCTCCGTGGACACCCTCGAGCTCGTCGCCGATGTGAGCGTCGACGAGTGCGTCTTCGAGTGTGACCTGCCGCCGGGCTACGCGCGCTCCACCGCGAACTGCCCGTGGGAGGACGGGAGCTTGCCGATCGGCTCGCTCGATTCGTCTCTGGTGATCCCCGGTCCACTCATCTACGTAGAGGCGGGCGTGCGTTATGAGGGACAGGTTATGTCCTGCTTGGGCTTCGACGAGGCCGTGGCCTCGTGGGTGCAGATGGGGCTCTCTGTCGAGTCCTCCATGGCCTCCGGCACCGGAGTGACTGCCGTTCTTCGTGCCCCGCACGGGGGCCCTGAGATGCTCGGGTGGGCTGCCGACGCAGTGGCTCGCGCCTGTCCGCGTGCGGGTACACCGGGGTAGTGCAGATCCGAGTGCGCTTCGCTCACGCGCCGGCGTAGTATCCGACCGCCGCGCCGTCGCGCATAACGAAGCCCCGGCCTCGTCCGTTCAATCAGACGAGGCCGGGGCAGGTTGCGAGGGGAGAGGGCCCTTACGCGTTGGTATTCTCGGCGGCGACGGGAACGTCGTCCTTCCAGAAGTCCAGTTCGTCGGGGTTCAGGCCGATCGAGGAGGCCTTGAAGTGCGGCTCAAGGCCGGCCTTGCGCTGGGCGACGTAGTCGTTGGCGCAGCGGATGGCCTGGTTGCCCAGGATGACGATGACGGGCAGGTTAATGAGTGCCATGAGGCCCATCAGGATGTCACCCAGATTCCACGCAACCTCGAACTTGAGGAGAGCGCCCGCGAAGACGAGCAGCGCGGCGACGGCGCGGAAGATCGAGAGCATCCAGTGCTTCATGTGCTTGTTGCGCAGCAGGAAGCGGAAGTTGACCTCGGCGTAGTAGAAGTTGCCGACCAGCGTCGTGAAGGCGAAGAGGAACAGGGCGACCGAAATGAAGACCTGCGCGACCGGCTGGCCGAGCACCGTGGCCATCGCGTCCTTCACGAGGGGAGCACCCGTCACGCCGCCGTCCTCGCCGACGCCCGAGGAGAGAACCACGAACGCGGTGAGAGTACAGATGACCATGGTGTCGATGAAGACGGAGAGCATCTGGACGAGACCCTGCTTGGCGGGGTGCGAGACGGAGGCAGACGCTGCGGCGTTCGGAGCGGAACCGACACCGGCCTCGTTGGAGTATAGGCCGCGCTTGATGCCGTACATCATCGCCGAGCCAGCGAAGCCGCCGAAGATGGCCTGGAAGTCGAAAGCGCCACGGAAGATTGCCGCGAACATCGCGGGGATGTTCTGGTAGTTGAGTGCGACGACGACGAGGCCGACGCCCAGGTAGATGATCGCCATGACGGGTACGAGCAGGCCTGTGACGTCCGTCAGGCGACGGGTGCCGCCGAAGATCGAGCCGGCCATCAGCACCGCGAGGATGGCGCCGATAATCCACGGCGTCCACTCGTTCGCCCAGCTGTAATGGGTGAAAGCGTCAGCAACGTTGAAGGAGGCGAGCAGGTTGAAGCCGCCCATGTAGGTCAGAATGAGGACCGACGCGAAAAGCGTGGCAAGCCAGTTCTGCTTGAGGGCCATCTGGATGTAGTAGGCCGGACCACCGTAGGAGTGGTGGGGCCCCTGCTTCTTGTAGATCTGTGCGAGCGTCGACTCGATAAAGGCGGACGCGCCGCCGAGCGTCGCGATGACCCACATCCAGAACACGGAGCCAGCGCCGCCGAGCGTCACGGCCGTGGCCACACCTGCGATGTTACCGACGCCGACTCGCGAGGCCGTGGAGACCATCAGAGCGCGGAACGAGGAGACCTCGCCTTCCTCGTGGGGAGGCTCAGTCACGACGCGGATCGCTTCCTTAAACAGACGAAGGGGCAGCGCACGCGTGCGCACAAAGAAGTACAAGCCGACGCCGATCAGAAGGGCGACCAGCAGGTACGTATACATAAAGCCCGAGATCGTGTCGAGAGTGCCGGCGAGATCAAAGGCCGGGCGTAGGGTTCCATTCATCGTTGTTCCTAGCGTTGATGGATGTTCGTGGACGCGGCGAGGCCGCGCTGATGGGACCGAGTATAGCGCCTCGGTCAACAGAAGGTAAAAACTTTACTAAAAAACGTGATGGTTTCGGCCATGCGTGCAGGTGGTGAGCATGGCGCGCGGCTATGGGGACATGCTTACTCGCCAATGTTGAGTTTGCTGGGGCACATTTTGGTGAAATCTCTGTGGTCTGAGGCATGAAAATCGCCGATTTCGGGGCTGTTTGGCGACGTTAATTTGTTGCGAATGGCGAAATCATGCGGAAAAGTCTCGGGACTCGACTCCGGCTTGCTTGATTTGACGATGTCTCGAGAAGTGCGTATTGTTTTCCTTGTTGCGCCGAACGGCAGCGAACGAAGCGAGAAGCTCGGGTCGCGGAAACATGGCGCGGAACGCCTTTCGAAAACATGCGAGACATTCGTGTGTGCTTGATCGTGTGGGTGTTGTTTGTGAACTCGATAGTGTGTTTGTTTGTTTTTTTATGCCTGTTTTTTGTTTTTGAGTGTTTTTGGTTGGGATTGCTGGCCAGGCGGTTTTGTTTGGTTGGTTTTTCTGGGCTTTAACGTTTTTGTTTTTGTTCGGAGAGTTTGATCCTGGCTCAGGACGAACGCTGGCGGCGTGCTTAACACATGCAAGTCGAACGCTGAAGCCCAGCTTGCTGGGTGGATGAGTGGCGAACGGGTGAGTAACACGTGAGTAACCTGCCCCCTTCTTTGGGATAACGCCCGGAAACGGGTGCTAATACTGGATATTCACTGGCCTTCGCATGGGGGTTGGTGGAAAGGTTTTTTCTGGTGGGGGATGGGCTCGCGGCCTATCAGCTTGTTGGTGGGGTGATGGCCTACCAAGGCTTTGACGGGTAGCCGGCCTGAGAGGGTGACCGGTCACATTGGGACTGAGATACGGCCCAGACTCCTACGGGAGGCAGCAGTGGGGAATATTGCACAATGGGCGAAAGCCTGATGCAGCGACGCCGCGTGAGGGATGACGGCCTTCGGGTTGTAAACCTCTTTCGCTCATGGTCAAGCCGCAACGTTTGGTTGTGGTGAGGGTAGTGGGTAAAGAAGCGCTAAAGCTAACTACGTGCCAGCAGCCGCGGTAATACGTAGGGCGCGAGCGTTGTCCGGAATTATTGGGCGTAAAGGGCTTGTAGGCGGTTGGTCGCGTCTGCCGTGAAATCCTCTGGCTTAACTGGGGGCGTGCGGTGGGTACGGGCTGACTTGAGTGCGGTAGGGGAGACTGGAACTCCTGGTGTAGCGGTGGAATGCGCAGATATCAGGAAGAACACCGGTGGCGAAGGCGGGTCTCTGGGCCGTTACTGACGCTGAGGAGCGAAAGCGTGGGGAGCGAACAGGATTAGATACCCTGGTAGTCCACGCTGTAAACGTTGGGCACTAGGTGTGGGGGCCACCCGTGGTTTCTGCGCCGTAGCTAACGCTTTAAGTGCCCCGCCTGGGGAGTACGGCCGCAAGGCTAAAACTCAAAAGGAATTGACGGGGGCCCGCACAAGCGGCGGAGCATGCGGATTAATTCGATGCAACGCGAAGAACCTTACCAAGGCTTGACATGCACGGCGACACTGCAGAGATGTGGTGGCATTTAGTTGGTCGTGTGCAGGTGGTGCATGGTTGTCGTCAGCTCGTGTCGTGAGATGTTGGGTTAAGTCCCGCAACGAGCGCAACCCTTGCCCTATGTTGCCAGCACGTGATGGTGGGGACTCGTGGGGGACTGCCGGGGTTAACTCGGAGGAAGGTGGGGATGACGTCAAATCATCATGCCCCTTATGTCTTGGGCTTCACGCATGCTACAATGGTTGGTACAGAGGGTTGCGATACTCGTGAGGTGGAGCGAATCCCTTAAAAGCCAGTCTCAGTTCGGATTGGGGTCTGCAACTCGACCCCATGAAGGTGGAGTCGCTAGTAATCGCAGATCAGCAACGCTGCGGTGAATACGTTCTCGGGCCTTGTACACACCGCCCGTCACGTCACGAAAGTTGGTAACACCCGAAGCCCATGGCCTAACCGTTTATGCGCGGGGAGTGGTCGAAGGTGGGATTGGCGATTGGGACGAAGTCGTAACAAGGTAGCCGTACCGGAAGGTGCGGCTGGATCACCTCCTTTCTAGGGAGCCCACTTGTGGGAAACAGCTAGTGTGTCTGCCCGTTGGGGTGGGTGTTCTGGTTGTTTTCTTGTGCCTGCATGTGTTCACTACCCGTCCGTGGGTGGTGGGTGTGGGTGCGTGTTTTTGGGTTAGGCATAAGAAGTTTGACGAGCAGACACACTGTCGGGTTCACGTTCAACACCGTGTTGGCGTCCGCTGCCTCTTGTGGTGGTGGTTGCCCGCACGACCAGCCTGAAAGGGTTTTCTTTTGGGTGTGGGTTGTGTGTGGTGGGTTGTTTGTGATTTGTATAGTGGTTGCGAGCATATTTGTTCTGTACTGTTTTTTGTGTTTTGTTTAGTTTTATTGGGCATTCGGTGGATGCCTTGGCATCAAGAGCTGATGAAGGACGTTGCGGCCTGCGATATGCCTCGGGGAGCTGGCGAGCGAGCGTTATTATCCGAGGGTGTCCGAATGGGGGAACCTAACCTGGGTTGTGCTGGGTTACCATCATCTGAACGTGTATAGGGTGGTGGGGGGAACGCGGGGAAGTGAAACATCTCAGTACCCGCAGGAAAAGATATTCCGTGAGTAGTGGCGAGCGAAAGCGGAGGAGGCTAAACCAGATGCGTGTGAGAGGCGGCGGCCGTTGCGTGTTTGGTGTTGTGGGGCCATGTTGGACTCTTCTGCCGGAGGGTCGCGCCATGTGATGCTTGGAGTTGAACAGTGTGGGAAAGCTGACCGAAGAGCGTGAGAGTCGTGTAGATGGACTGGTGTTGTGTGGTGTGGATGTGGTACCCGAGTAGCGCGGGACTCGTGAAATCTCGTGTGAATCTGCCAAGACCACTTGGTAAGCCTAAATACTACTTGATGACCGATAGTGCATAGTACCGTGAGGGAATGGTGAAAAAGTACCCCAGGGAGGGAGTGAAATAGTACCTGAAACCGTGTGCCTGTAAGCCGTCAGAGCCTTGTGGGGTGATGGCGTGCCTTTTGAAGAATGAGCCTGCGAGTTAGTGATACGTGGCGTGCTTAACCCGTGTGGGGTATGCGTAGCGAAAGCGAGTCTGAAATATGGCGTTGGTCGCGTGTTCTAGACCCGAAGCGGGGTGATCTACCCATGGTCAGGTTGAAGCAGAGGTAAGACTGTGTGGAGGACCGAACCCACCAGGGTTGAAAACCTGGGGGATGAACTGTGGGTAGGGGTGAAAGGCCAATCAAACTCCGTGATAGCTGGTTCTCCCCGAAATGCATTTAGGTGCAGCGTCGCGTGGTCCCTGGTGGAGGTAGAGCTACTGGATGGCCGATGGGCCCTATGGGTTACTGACGTCAGCCAAACTCCGAATGCCATTAGGTGTAGCGCGGCAGTGAGACTGCGGGGGATAAGCTTCGTAGTCGAGAGGAAACAGCCCAGATCATCAGCTAAGGCCCCTAAGCGTACGCTAAGTGGGAAAGGATGTGGAGTCGCGGTGACAACCAGGAGGTTGGCTTAGAAGCAGCCATCCTTGAAAGAGTGCGTAATAGCTCACTGGTCAAGTGGTTCTGCGCCGACAATGTAGCGGGGCTCAAGCGTACCGCCGAAGCTGTGGCAACAACACGTGATGCTGGCGCCAGGAACTGGAGTGCTGGTGTGTTGTTGGGTAGGGGAGCGTCCTGCACGAGGTGAAGCCTGGAGGGAACTTCTGGTGGATTGTGTGGGAGTGAGAATGCAGGCATGAGTAACGAATCTGCGGTGAGAATCCGCAGCGCCGATTGACTAAGGGTTCCAGGGCTAGGTTTATCCGCCCTGGGTTAGTCGGGTCCTAAGGCGAGGCCGACAGGCGTAGTCGATGGACAACCAGTTGATATTCTGGTACCGCGTTATGACCGCCCATGCTGAAGTCATTGTGCTAACCAATTTGCTCACGCACCCACGTAACCTTCGGGTTTGTTGGTGTGTGTGGGTCTTGGGGCCCCGGTGATTGTAGGCAAGCGTGTTAACAGGGGTGACGCAGACAGGTAGCTGCAGTGCGCCGATGGTTGTGCGTATTTAAGGTTGTGGCCCGTCCTCCAGGCAAATCCGGGGGACACGTGGGTGAGAACTGATGAGGGACACACGCGTGTGTGGACTTGTGGTGATCCTAAGCTGCCGAGAAAAGCCTCGACGTGAGGGCATAACGCGCCCGTACCCTAAACCGACTCAGGTGGTCAGGTAGAGTATACCGAGGCGTTCGAGTGAATCGTGGTTAAGGAACTCGGCAAAATTCCTCCGTAACTTCGGGATAAGGAGGACCCCGTGACTTCCCCGCGCCGTGCGCGTGGGTGGGGTTGTGGGGTCGCAGAGAATAGGGAGAAGCGACTGTTTATCAAAAACACAGGTGCGTGCGAAGCCGTAAGGCGATGTATACGCACTGACGCCTGCCCGGTGCTGGAAGGTTAAGAGGAACCGTCAACACTCCTTGTGGGTGTGAAGCGGTGAATTTAAGCCCCAGTAAACGGCGGTGGTAACTATAACCATCCTAAGGTAGCGAAATTCCTTGTCGGGTAAGTTCCGACCTGCACGAATGGCGTAACGACTTCTCCGCTGTCTCAACCGCGAACTCGGTGAAATTGCAGTACGAGTAAAGATGCTCGTTTCGCGCAGAAGGACGGAAAGACCCCGGGACCTTTACTATAGCTTGGTATTGGTGTTCGCTTGGACTTGTGTAGGATAGGTGGGAGACTGTGAAGCTGCCGCGCCAGCGGTGGTGGAGTCGTCGTTGAAATACCATTCTGGTTCAAGCGGTCACCTCAACCTAGACCCGTGATCCGGGTTGGGGACAGTGCCTGGTGGGTAGTTTAACTGGGGCGGTTGCCTCCTAAAATGTAACGGAGGCGCTCAAAGGTTCCCTCAGCCTGGTTGGTAATCAGGTGGCGAGTGCAAGTGTACAAGGGAGCTTGACTGTGAGACCGACGGGTCGAGCAGGTGCGAAAGCAGGAACTAGTGATCCGGCCATGGCACGTGGGTGCGTGGTCGCTCAACGGATAAAAGGTACCCCGGGGATAACAGGCTGATCTTGCCCAAGAGTCCATATCGACGGCATGGTTTGGCACCTCGATGTCGGCTCGTCGCATCCTGGGGCTGGAGTTGGTCCCAAGGGTTGGGCTGTTCGCCCATTAAAGCGGTACGCGAGCTGGGTTCAGAACGTCGTGAGACAGTTCGGTCCCTATCCTCTGTGCGCGCAGGAAACTTGAGAAGGGCCGTCCCTAGTACGAGAGGACCGGGATGGACGAACCTCTGGTGTGCCAGTTGTACCGCCAGGTGCATGGCTGGTTGGCTACGTTCGGAAGGGATAACCGCTGAAAGCATCTAAGCGGGAAGCCTGCTTCAAGATGAGGTTTCCACGCCCCCCCGTGGGGTGAGAGGCCCCCGCCAGACTAGCGGGTTGATAGGCCAGAGGTGGAAGCACAGCAATGTGCTCGTGAGCCGACTGGTACTAATGGGCCAACACTAAACAACAACCCACACACGCAAGTGCCCGTGGGTCAAGCAAAAAACGTGAACAACACGCCGCAACCACTATACAAACCACGATCAACCCACACCCCCACCAACACCGTGGGGAAACGTGTTGAACACCAACACTTGTGGTGGTCATAGCACCGGGGAAACGCCCAGCCTCCATTCCGAACCTGGAAGCTAAGCCCGGCAGCGCCAATGGTACTGCAACCGATGGGTTGTGGGAGAGTAGGACACCGCCACAACACACTTCAAGACGGAGGGCCTCACCCAAACGGGTGAGGCCCTCCGCATTTGTGTGGGCGCTATGTCTACTTGGCCTGGCTTCAGCCCATGCGCCTAATAACCACGCATAGGGAAGCGCCACGTGCAGACGCCAGTCAGCCACGGGCGAGGAGTTAGCGCATCTAGGACTTGTGGCCTAAACGATAGGTCTTTGTCATTGTCTACGGATTGCTGATGCAATAGAGTAGTTGATGTTTCAATAAGACTTCGAAAGGAAACGTTATGGCTTCGGTTGTTATCGTTCTTGGTTCTGTTCGCCCCGGCCGCGCCGGCGAGCAGGTTGTTCGTTGGGTTGAGGAGCAGGCCCGTCACGTTGAGGGCGTGCAGACTGTGTTCCTGGATCTGCGCGACTACAACCTTCCCTTCTTCGCGGAGGAGATGTCGCCGTCGATGAAGGCGCCCGAGCTGCATGAGGCTGTTCGCCTGCGCACCAACCTCGAGGTCAACGATGCCGTCCTGTTCGTGACGCCTGAGTACAACCACTCCGTGCCCGCGGCCCTGAAGAACGCGATTGACTACCTGCCCCCGGCCACCCTGAAGGATAAGGCCGTCGGCCTGGTCGGCTACTCCTACTCCGGCGGAGTCAACCCGCGCGCGCATCTCCGCGAGGTTCTCTCCACCTTCGGTGCCGACCTCCGCGATCAGGAGATCGGCATCAACCTCGGTTCTGACTTCCAGGATGGCGTTTTTACGCCTTCCGAGGAGCTCAACGGCCAGATCCGCGAGCTGCTGGCGTCGCTCGTCTGAGAAAGCCCGTAGAGGCTCATCTGTGGACGCTGCGCAGGCGTTGCGTCGCCCCTTGAGGGCGGCGGGAGGGACCGGTCCGCGGCACGTCTAGGGCCTTGAGACGCGAAGGGTGTGGCCCGGCAGGAAACTGCCGGGCCACACCCTCGTCGTCTGTGTGAGCTCTATGGATGCTAGATCCACGAGGGAAGCCACATGTGAGAATGCCAGTAGCTGTAGTCAATGACGTCTCCGCGCCAGACGGGCATGAAGAACAGTGCACAGGCCACGATCGCGATCGTTAGCACCGTTGCAAGGGCTCTGCCCGTCAGCTCCGTCTTTCGAGGGAGGGGAGCGGTCAAGGGGTGGCCGTCGGCGGTTACCCATCCCGACAAGACCGCGATCATCCATGCGACGGCCAGTGCGACGAATGGCGCAAAGGCGACGGTGTAGAAGGTGAAGATCGTTCGATGCGCGTAGGCGAGCCACGGTACGTACATGGCGATGTATCCGAGGGTTATGATGCCCGTGCGCCAATTACGGTAGTACACCGTTGCCCACACGATGAGGATGAGTGCGCCAACACCGATCCACCATAGGAGTGGGTTTCCGAGGGCGACGATATGCGTTGCGCACTTTCCTGAGGGGCACCCGGTCGGCGAGGGGTTGGCGTCCCAGTAGAAGGAGGTTGGTCGATACTGTGCCAGCCAGGTGTAGGGGTTGGCCTGGTAGGTGTGCGGGGTGCTCAGGCCCTTGTGGAATGCCAACATTTCCTTGTGGTAGAGCCACAGGTCCGCGAGGGAGCAGGCAAAACCGGAGATGCCCGAACGTCCGTGTCCGTGGGCGGCGGGGTGTGTGAACCATCCGAACCAGGATGCGATATAGGTAAGGATTGCCGTCGGCACCATCAGAACGAAAGCCCACCAAATGTCAGCAAGAAGGGCACCGCGAATCGGGGATGGGTGTCCGGCTCGCCATCGGCACGTGACCTCTCGGATCGCGACGAAGATGCCGAGGAAGGCGAGGGCGTAGATTCCGGACCACTTGACGGAGCATGCGAGCCCGGCAAGAACGCCGGCTGCGAGCAGCCATGGACGGTTGCCCGCATTCGGGCCGATTGCAAAGGGGCGGCGATCTTGGCCGCTCAGGAATGTGCGCAGGTCATTCCAGCCCTGCCGAGGAGTGCCCAGGCCGTCCCAATCCTGGAGCTTTGCCAACAGGCGCGGCCGGGATGTCGCTTGGTCCTTCACGACGCACAGGAAAGCGGCCAGAGTAAACATGGTGAGGAAGCCGTCGAGGATGGACGTGCGGCTCATGACGATTGCGATGCCGTCCGTCGCCAGGAAAAGGCCTGACAGAAGCGTGAGTGCCGACGAGTGGAAAAGGTTATGGGCGAGGCGGCACAAGAGGATAACCGTGATGATGCCGCAGATTGCCGCGGCGATACGCCAGCCGACGGGGTCCGCCTGGCCGAAGACCTTCATGCCCAGGGCGATGAGCCATTTTCCCGTGGGAGGGTGAACGGGGTAGCCGCCAACCGCTGATAGGCCGGAGGTGTCGCCGCTGACGAACGCGGGGTCGACGTCCTTGGCCCACGTCCCCTCGTAGCCGAACGTGAGAAGGGACCAAGCGTCCTTCACGTAGTAGGTCTCGTCGAAGATGAGCGTTCGGACATTATCGAGGCCGGGGAGACGGATGATTGCTGCGACGATTGCGGCGATCGCGGTTGCGACCCATCCGGCGGCGGGGGTGTTGAGGTGATCAGTCCAGCGCGGATTCCGAGGGGGGCGCGGAGTGTTCGAAGAGGGCGACTCTGCGGAGTCGATGCCTGCCTCTTCCGTGGTCTGTTCTTCGGCCGTGGCCTCGGCCAGCGGTTCCTGCGCGAGGATGTCCGAGGCCTCGTCGGTCGTGTCGTTGTGTGCGTTCGCTGTATCCATCGCATCCGAGTCTAGCGGCCCGATCACGCTGAAAGGAGCTCGGCGCACATCCGCTCTCGTACTTGGGGAGAATGTTCAGCATGCGCCTCTTGAGAATTATTCTCGTTCTGCGCTATAATTTCGTGTACCCGAAATCTGCACAGGAGCAATGATGTTTTCCTCAACAACGCGCAGCGTGGCAGCTGTTGCAGGGCTGGCCATGGCGACCGCCTCGCTGGCCGCGTGCGCGCCCTCCTCCTCGGCCCACGGCCTCTCTGTCGTCGCCACGACCACCCAGATCTGCGACTACGTCACCCAGATCGCCGCGAGGTCCACCGACATTTCCCTCGACAAGACCGACGCCGCCGGAAAGAACAGCCACGTGGGTGCCGCCCCTGACGGCGCTGCCCTCACCATGAGCCTGACCTGCCTGCTCGCCCCCAACGCATCCGCGCACGAGCATGAGATGACCCCGGCCCAGACCTCGGCGCTGGCGCAGGCCGACGTGATGGCGGTCTCCGGCGTGGACCTCGAGCACTTCCTCGACGATGCTGTCGTATCTTCCGGCTTCAAGGGACGCATGGTCGTCACCTCTGGTGTTCTCACAGCAGCCGACGTCGATAACCCGGGCGCCCCCGACCCCGAGGGCGCCTACACGATCGATCGCGGAAGCGAACGCGTGGACGTTGCCCCGTGGCCGTTCCCACCGGAGGAAGAGGGCGAGGAACCCGAATTCCGCTTCGACCCGCACGTGTGGACCTCCCCGAAGGGCGCCCGTATCCAGGTCGCTAACCTCGGCGCTGGCCTCGCGGCCGCGGCCCCCGACGCCGCCTCGTCGATCAACGCGGCCACGGCCTCGTACCTGGAGGACATCGACGCACTCGATGAGTGGACTGCCGAGGCCATCGAGACCGTGCCCGAGGGACAGCGCGTGCTCTTTACCTCCCACGACGCCTTCGGCTACTTCTCGAGGGACTACGGGATCCGCTTCATCGGCGCGGCCCTGTCCGACTTCAACGAGCAGCAGGACGCCACCGCCGACCACATCGCTAAGGCCGTCGCGGCCGTCAAGGAATCCGGCGCGGTCGCGCTCTTCGCGGAAAACTCCAACAACTCCAAGTCCATCGAGGCGATCGCCCGCGCGGCCGGCGTGACCCCCATCGTGGGCGAGGACGCCATGTACGGCGACTCCCTGGGCCCCGACGGATCCGAGGGAGCCACCTACGTCGGCTCGATCATCCACAACGTTCGCGCTGTGACCCAGGCGTGGGGTGGCACCGTTCCAGACCTGCCCGAACGCCTCAAGGACCAGTGATGACGACACTCGTCTCCTTCCGCGACGCGGCGCTGGGGTATGGGAATACCCCGGCGCTGACCGGCCTGACCCTCGACGTGTTCGGGGGTCAGGCCCTCGCCCTTGTCGGCCCCAACGGCGGTGGCAAGACCACACTCATGCGCGGTATCGTCGGTGGCTGCCAGGTCCTTTCTGGAACCGTCGAGACGGAAGTAAAGCGCATCGGCCTCGTGCCCCAGAGCGCGGACCTGGACCTCACCTTCCCCGTGAGCGCCGCCGAGGTCGTCACCATGGGCCTCATTGCCGAGGCCGGGTGGGGCAGGCGCATCACCGCCGACATGCGCGCGCGGGTGAACGCCGCCCTCGAGCGCGTCAACCTCAGTGACCGGGCCTCCCACCGCTTCGGGACGCTCAGCGGCGGGCAACGCCAGCGCGTCCTCGTCGCGCGTGCCCTGGTCGCGCGCCCCGAGCTGGTCATGATGGACGAACCCTTCAACGGCCTGGACGCTCCCAGCCGCGACATCATCACGGGCCTCATCGCCGACCTGACCGCGGATGGCGTCGGCGTCATCGTGTCCACGCATGATCTCTCGCTCGCGCGCGACGTCTGCTCCCAGGCGTGCGTGCTGGCCTCCCGTCTCGTCGCCCTGGGGCCCACCGACGAGGCCCTGGCGCCCGAGGTGTTGGCGCGCGCCTACGGATCGAGCGCCGACGAGGCGATTGCGGCCCTGTCATGATCGCCCCCTACCTGGCGCGCCCGATCATCGTCCTCGGCTTGCTCGCGCTCGCTGTGGGACCGGCCTCGACGCTCGTCAACCTGCGCCGAGCGGAGTTCAGCGCGGAGACGATGGTGCACGGCGTCTTTCCCGGAATCGTCGTCGGCATGGCCCTCGGCGGGCGCGACGCCATCATTCCGGGAGGCGCGCTCTGCGCGGCACTCGTCGCGGCGGCACTGACGGTGGCTTCCCGCAAACAGCGCCACTCTGAGGCGACGACCGCTGTTCTGCTCACTGCCTTCTTCTCCCTCGGCATTGTGATCTCCCTGCGCATCGGGGACATGTCCGGGCAGCTCGAATCCCTCATGTTCGGTCGTCTCCTGGATATCACCCCGTCGCGCATGGTGGTCAGTGCCGTGGTTCTGCTGGTCGCCGCCGCGATGCTCGCGCTCACCTGGCGTGCGCAGGTCGCGGTGGCTTTCGACCGTGAGGCCGCGCGCGTGAGCGGCATCCCCGTCACATGGATCGACGTCGCGTTTAACGCGGCGCTCGGAGCCATCGTGGTCGCGGCGTCGACGGCGGTCGGCGTTCTCCTCGTCGTCGGTTACCTCATCGTGCCTGGAGCCTTTGGTCGTCTCTTGGCCGCCGGGCCTCGCTCGATGGTGCTCCTGGCCGGTGCCTGCGCGCTTGTCGGAGGCTGGGCGGGCTTTGGCGTCTCCCTCCTGCGCGCGCCGCGCCCGCTCTCCCCGCAGGCGTGCGTCGCCATGGGGGTCCTCGTCTGCTTTGCTGCTGCCTGTGCGATGCGAGAGATCCGCGCCCGGCGCGTACGCACGGTCACCGCCGGGCGTGAAACGTCGCGTGAAACGACCGTGAGTGCGGGGGGAAGGGAGGCCTCGTGATCGCCAGCCTCCTGCTGTACCCGGCGCTGCACGTGACGATCATCGGGGCCCTGGGTGGCCTCGTCGGCGCCTTCGCGTACTTGGACAAGCGCATTTTCTTCGCCGAATCCGTCACGCACGGGACGTTCCCCGGCGCGGTCCTCGGCGTCGTCATCGCCGCCGCCTTCGGCCTCGGGCACTCCGGCATGTCGGCCGCGCTCTACGTGGGCGCGTTCCTCGGCACCATCCCGCTCGTTGCCCTCATGCGCCTGCTCGCCACGATCCCCGGTATCTCCAGCCAGGGGGCGGCCGGCATCGTGCTGACAGCCGGATTTGCCTCCGGTTACTTCCTGGCGACCTGGTTTAAGCCCCTGCCCCTCGCAGTCAACTCCTTCCTGACGGGATCCGTCATGACGGTCTCGCCAGCTGATGTCGCCTGGGCGGGTGGCGTGCTCGTGGCCGCGCTGCTTGTCGTAACGCTGGGAGGGCGCCAGCTGATTGCCCACTGTTTCGACCCGGCTAACCCAGCCGCAGCGGCGCGGGCGGGGCGTCACGAGCTCGTCATCCTCGGCCTCATCCTCGCGTCGGTCACCGTGGCGATCCCCGCGGTCGGCACGATCCTGTCGATCGCCCTCATTGCCGCTCCTGCCGCCGCGCTCGCGCCCCTCGTGCGCAGCTCGCGCGCCTTCCTCATTGGATGCCCACTCCTCGGAGCGTTCCTTGGGATCGCTGGCCTCGCGATCGCCGTCCCCGCGCGGCTCAGCGCAGGCGGAACCATCGCGCTCCTGTGCGCTGCGTGTGTCCTGGCCTCGCGCATCCCCCAATGGTTGGCGGGCGCAAGGGGGACGCGCCGTGCGCGCGCGGACAAGCAGTGAGACGATACGGGCATGGAAGCAGCGACCGACACGACCAACGCCCCCGAGCTCGCCGTGACGCATCAGGATGCTCGCGCGCAGGAGGCCTACCGCCAGGAGGCGGGGACCATCCTGCTGGCCGCGACACCGATCGGGGACGTGCGTGACGCCTCGCCCCGCGTCGTCGCCGCGCTTGAAGGGGCGGACATCGTCGCCGCCGAGGATACGCGTCGCGCGCTCGCCCTGGCCTCGCGCCTGGGCATCAAGCTGGGCGGTCGCCTCATCGCCCTGCACGACCACAACGAGGCCGAGAAGGCCGCGGGCATCGTCGAGGCCGCCAGCGCAGGGGCGCGCGTCGTCTTCGTGTCCGACGCGGGTATGCCCACGGTCTCCGACCCCGGTTTTCGGCTGGCGCGCGCCGCCATCGACGCGGGCGTTCCCCTGTCCGTCCTGCCCGGCCCCTCCGCTCCGCTCGTGGCCCTCGCCCTGTCAGGCCTGCCCTCCGACCGCTTCGCCTTCGAGGGGTTCCTGCCGCGCAAGGACGGGGAGGCCACGCGCTACCTGGAAGGCCTGGCCACCGACCCGCACACGCTCATCTTCTTCGAGTCGCCCCGGCGCGCAGCCGCCACGCTGACGCGCATGGCCGAGGTGTTTGGCACCGACCGCGCCGCCGCGCTGTGCCGTGAGCTCACGAAAGACTACGAGGAAGTGCGCCGCGGTACGCTCGGGGAGCTCGCTGAGGGGGGCCGACGACGTCCTCGGAGAGGTGACGATCGTCGTCGCCGGATATGCGCGAAGCGCGCGCGCCGAAGACCATGTGGGTGCTGTCCTCGCGCTCGCGGCGGAAGGCATGCGCCTCAAAGACGCCGCGGCCGAGGTGGCCGCGGCGACGGGCGCGCGCAAGAACGACCTATACAAGGCCGCCCTCGCCGCGCGCTAAAAACGAGGCCGGGGAACCTCAGACGATCTCGACGTGCTCCGACGTCATCCACTCGCGGGCCTGCGCGCCCAGCTCCTCGGTGACGGGCGCGGTCAGCTCGCGCAGCACTCGCGTCTTGAAGTCAGCGCGAGCGGCATCCACCGCCGTGCAGGCCACGCAGTGCGACTCGGCGAGGCCCACGACGTCCACGTCCGTGATGTCGGCATCGCGCAGCACCTCCTCCAGCGTCTTCCCATCCTCGGTCGTGCCCTCGAAGCCCGAGTAGGCGGCCTTGTACTGGCCCTTCTTGATCGTCACGTCCGCGTTGACGTTCGCGAGCGCCGGGTGCAGCTCGGCCTCGTCCGTGCCGGCCACACCGTGCGGGGGCCAGGTGTCCACGAAGTCCGGGGTCTCGGAGAAGTGAGCGCCCGGATCAATGTGCCAATCCTGCGTGGTGACGATCAGCTGGTACTCGTCGCGGTGCGCGTCCACGTAGGCGGCCACGGCCTCGGCGATGGCATTGCCGCCCGTCACCGGGAGGGCACCACCTTCGCAGAACGTGGGCTGAACGTCGACGATAATGAGTGCGCGGGCCATGAAACCTCCCTGATAAATCAGTAATTTCTCCAAGCGTATCACCCGGGTCACAGCGTGTGAAAGGCTGTTTCAATATCCTCGATATGCGGCCAGTTGCCCGTTTATGACAGCAACGCAGTATTGTTAGGGGCTATGAGTCGTATTCTGTCCGCCGTCGCATGGCCCTACGCCAACGGCCCCCGTCATATTGGCCACGTTGCGGGATTTGGTGTCCCCTCCGACGTTTTCTCCCGGTACATGCGAATGGCCGGCCACGACGTCCTCATGGTGTCCGGCACCGATGAACACGGTACCCCCATCCTGGTGGCCGCCGACGGCGCCGGCGTGAGCGCCCGCGAACTCGCAGACCAGAACAACCGCCTCATCGTCGAGGACCTCGTGGCGCTCGGCCTGTCCTACGACCTTTTCACCCGCACGACCGCCGGCAACCACTACCGCGTCGTCCAGGACATGTTTGCCACCGTGCGCGACAACGGCTACATGATCGAGCAGGTCACGCGCGCCGCCATCTCCCCGTCCACCGGCCGCACCCTGCCCGACCGCTACATCGAGGGCACCTGTCCGATCTGTGGCGCCGAAGGAGCGCGCGGCGACCAGTGCGACAACTGCGGCAATCAGATGGACCCGACCGAGCTCATCAACCCGCACTCGCGCATCAACGGCGAGACCCCCAACTTCGTGGAGTCCACCCACTACTTCCTCGACCTGCCCGCCCTGGCCGAGGCCCTGTCCGCGTGGCTCGATGAGCGCGAGAAGTCCGGCACCTGGCGCCCCAACGTCATCAAGTTCTCCCAGAACTTCCTGGAGGACATCCGTCCCCGCGCCATGACGCGCGACATTGACTGGGGTATCCCGGTCCCCGGCTGGGAAGACCAGCCCACCAAGCGCCTGTACGTGTGGTTCGACGCCGTCATCGGCTACCTGAGCGCCTCCATCGAATGGGCGCGCCGCACCGGCGACCCCGAGGCGTGGCGCAAGTGGTGGAACGATCCCGAAGCCCTGTCCTACTACTTCATGGGTAAGGACAACATCGTCTTCCACTCCCAGATCTGGCCCGCCGAGATGCTCGCCTACAACGGTCAGGGCGCGAAGGGTGGCACCCCCGGTGACCTGGGCGTCCTCAACCTGCCCACCGAGGTCGTCTCCTCTGAGTTCCTCACGATGGAGGGCAAGAAGTTCTCCTCCTCGCACGGCATCGTCATCTACGTGCGCGACTTCCTCTCGCGCTACCAGGCCGACGCCCTGCGCTACTTCATCAGCGCGGCGGGCCCCGAGACCTCGGACTCCGACTTCACGTGGGCTGAGTTCGTGCGTCGCACCAACGGCGAGCTCGTCGCCGGGTGGGGCAACCTGGTCAACCGCACCGCGTCCATGATTGCCAAGAAGTTCGGCGAGATCCCCACCCCCGGTGAGCTCGAGGACATCGACCGCGCCCTCCTGGACGCCGTCGAGGCCGGTTTTGAGACCGTCGGAAACCTGATCCGCCACCACCGTCAGAAGGCAGCGCTGTCCGAGGCCATGCGCCTGGTCGGCGAGGCGAACAAGTACGTGACCGACACCGAGCCCTTCAAGCTCAAGGCGCCGGAGCAGCAGGAGCGCCTCGCGACGGTCCTGTGGACCCTGGCCCAGGCGGTCGCGGACCTCAACCTCATGCTCTCCCCATTCCTGCCCCACGCGGCCAACGACATCGACCGCGTCATGGGCGGCACCGGCGAGATCGCGCCTATGCCCTACATCGAGGAGGTCGCCGAGCTCGACCCGCAGGTCCTGCCCGCCGACTTCGAGGGCCGAAACGGCTACCCGATCATCACTGGTGACTACACGAAGGTTCCGACCTGGGAGCGCCACCCGATCACGGTCGGCACGCCGATCGCCAAGCCCACGCCGGTCTTCGTCAAGCTGGACGAGTCCATCGTCGAGGAGGAGCTTGCCCGCTACGCGGACGTTCGCCCCGACGATGTGACGGGTGCCTGATCTGGGTTTTCCCTGATATGGCGCCACTCCAGATGAGTGTGACGCACGTTTGACAGCGCGCGGGTGGGACGGAAGCGTCCCGCTCGCGCGCTCGTTCGTCCCGGGGTGTTACCGTGAGGTCATGGCCGAAGATTTTCTCGCGTCCGCCCTCGCTGCCGAGGCCTCGTCGCGCGCCCAGCAAGATCCCGACTACCCCCTCTTTCACGTCGCGCCCCCGGTGGGCCGACTGAACGACCCGAACGGCCTCATTGAGGTCGGTGGGACGTACCACGCGTTTTTCCAGTACACGCCCGAGCATCCGCGCCGACTCGTCTACTGGGGCCACGCCACCTCGGCCGACCTGACCCGCTGGGACTATCACGCCCCCGCGATCCTGCCCGACACCCACCAGGACGCCAACGGTGCCTACTCGGGCACGGCCATCGAGGTCGGCGACCACGTCGAGCTGTGGTACACCGGAAACTACAAGGACCCCGAGACGGGGGATCGCGAGGCTACCCAGTGCGTCGTCACCACGACCGACATGGTTCGCTTCGACAAGCAGGTGCCCCCGATCATCGGCCGTCAGCCCGAGGGGTACACCGCCCACTTCCGTGACCCGCAGGTGTGGCGTGACGCGGACGGTTCCTACCGGATGCTGCTCGGCGTCCAGCGCGAGAACCTTACCGGCGCGGCCCTGCTCTACCGCTCTGCGGACCTGCGTGCGTGGGAGTGCGAGGGAGAGATGACCTTCCCCGATGCTGGCGGCGCCTTCGACGCGTTCGGTTACATGTGGGAGTGCCCGAACCTCGTGCGCCTTGTCGATGAGGAGACCGGTGAGCCCCACGACGTGTTGATTTTCTGCCCTCAGGGCATCTCGCCCGAGCGTGAGGGCTTCGAGAACGTCTTCCCGTGCGTCGCCATTGTCGGCGAGCTCGTGGGCACCGAGTTCCGCGGCGCCGACGGCTCCTTCGAGGAGCTTGACCGTGGCACCGAGTTCTACGCTCCCCAGATCATGGCTCGCTCCGCTGCCACGTCGCCGGATATGCCCACCCTCCTCTTCGGCTGGGCGGGCAACGCTGGTGAGGACGACCAGCCCTCCATCGAAACCGGCGGCTGGGTGCACTGCTTCACCGCTCCGCGTGCCCTGACCCTGCGCGGCGGCCGCGTCATCGCTCGCCCGTACCTGCCGGGCCTGCCCCTCGCGCCCGCCACGCTTGAGGGCGCTCCCGTGGACGAGGCCGGGGCGCGCGTTTCGGAGCTCGTCGGCTCGCGCTCGTGGCGCCTGGCCTTTGATGCCTCCTACGAGGGGCTCCTGTCCGTGCGCATCGGCGAGGAGTCTGGCCTGTCGGTCACTCTTGAGGAAAGCCGTCTCACCGTCGACCTGACGGGCACGCGCTACCCGCACGGTGGCCGCCGCGTCGTCACCCTGGATCCTGGCGAGGCCAGCCGCGTCGAGATCCTCCACGACCGCTCGATCACCGAGATCTACCTGGGCGATGGCTCGCGCGTCTTCACGACCCGCAGCTTCCTGAATGGCGAGGGTGCGGGAGTGGCACTCGTGGGCGCCGCCTCCGTGACGAACGTGAGCGCGGCGCGCGCCGACTGAGAACCGACGGACGAGGTCGTGGCTGCTCACAGTGGCCACGACCTCGGCATATGTGTGCATCGTCTCAGCCTATGGCCTGAGACGATGCCCCTCGCACCTTGCGTTGAGGACTCTGTCACCCGTAGTATGTCAATCGATTGCTACACACCGCCCAGCGCGGCGTAACAATGGCGTTGCGCGTGGGGTTTTGAGAAAGGAATGTGGTCGGCAATGGATCACGCCAAGGTGGCAGGAGAGGTCGTCGAAGCAGTCGGCGGCGCATCCAACATCAGCGCAGCAGCGCACTGCGCAACCCGTCTCCGCCTGGTGATCGCGGACGAGTCCAAGATCAACCAGCAGGCCCTCGATGACAACGACGATCTGAAGGGCACATTCGCCGCCGGCGGCATGTTCCAGATCATCGTCGGCCCCGGCGATGTTGACCAGGTCTACGCCAACATGGTTGCGAACCATGGCGTGCGTGAGGTCTCCAAGGACGAGGCCAAGGAAGAAGCCGAAAAGGGCGGAAACCTGTTCTCGCGCTTCATCAAGATGATCGCGGACATCTTCGTCCCGATCCTCCCGGCGCTGGTCGCCGGCGGTCTGATGATGGCCATCAACAACGTCATGACCGCCGAGGGACTGTTCGGTGAGCAGTCGCTGACCCAGATGTACCCGGGCATCGCGGACTACGCGGCCCTTATCAACATGGTCTCCTCCGCGGCCTTCGCCTCGCTGCCGGTCCTCGTCGGCTTCTCCGCCGCTAAGCGTTTCGGCGGCAACGTCTACCTCGGCGCCGCGATCGGCGCGGCCATGGTTTCCTCTGACCTGCTCAACGCCTGGAATACGGGCGCGGCGCTCGCCGGTGAGGCGCAGGTTAGTTACTGGCACATCTTCGGCATGGATGTCGCCAAGATCGGCTACCAGGCACAGGTCATCCCGACCCTGGCCGTCACCTACGTCATGTGCCTCATCGAGAAGAACTTGCACAAGGTCCTCAAGGGCACCGCGGACTTCCTGCTCACCCCGCTCATCACGATGCTGGTCACCGGCTTCCTGGCCTTCACGATCATCGGCCCCGTCACCCGCGTGGCCGCCGAGTACCTGACCTTTGGCATTAACTGGACATACTCGACCCTCGGCGTCTTCGGCGGACTCATCTTCGGTTTCTTCTACAGTGCCATCGTCGTCACAGGTCTGCACCAGTCCTTCCCCGCCATTGAAATCCCGCTGCTTCCCTCCAATGGTGGCGCCGGCGACTTCATCTTCCCGATCGCCTCCATGGCGAACATCGCGCAGGGCGCGGCCGCCCTGGCCGTCTTCTTCAAGACCCGCGACGCCAAGCTCAAGGGCCTGGCCGGCGCCGGTGGCGCCTCCGCCGTCTTCGGCATCACCGAGCCCGCCATCTTCGGCGTCAATCTGCGTCTGCGCTGGCCCTTCTACTGCGCCATGGTCGCGTCCGCCATCGGTTCCGCGGGCGTCGCCCTGCTGAACGTGCGCGGTCAGGCCCTCGGCGCCGCCGGCTTCGTCGGCTTCGTGTCGATCATCCCCAAGTCGATCCCCGCATACCTGGCCCTCGAGGTTCTCGTCTTCGTTCTGTCCTTCGGCTTCACCTTCGCCTACGCCATGACGCGCGGCAAGGCCGACATGGAGGGCCGCGCGCCCGCCGCCAAGGCTGCCGCTCCCGTGGCCGCCGCCGTGGCGACCCCGGCTGCTGCCCCGGCCGCCGCCGTGGCGACCCCGGCTGCTGCCCCGGCCGCCGCCCCCGCCGCCGCTCCCGCGGCTGCCCCGGCCCCGTCCTTCTCTGACGAGGCCAAGGCTGACCTCTCCGTCGCCTCGCCCCTCGCGGGCACCGTGGTTCCGCTCGAGCAGGTCAAGGACGAGTCCTTCGCCAAGGGCATGCTCGGCCCCGGCATCGGCATCGAGCCCGCCGACGGCCTCGTCGTCGCCCCCTTTGATGGCACCGTGACCGTCGCCTTCCCGACCGGCCACGCCTACGGCCTCAAGTCCGCTTCCGGCGTCCAGGTCCTCATCCACGTCGGCATGGACACCGTCAAGCTCGACGGCAAGGGCTTCACGCCCCGCGTCGCCAAGGGTGACGTCGTGCGCCGCGGCGACGTGCTCGCCGAGGTTGACCTCGACGTGATCCGTGAGGCCGGCTATGACACCATCACGCCCGTCGTCGTGACGAACAAGAAGAAGCTCGGCGCGGTCACCCCGGTCGCGACTGGCCAGATCCAGCGCGGCGACGCGCTGCTCGACGTGGCCCCCAAGGAGGCCTGAGCTTCCCGGGAGTCAGGCTCGACATAACGGGTGGGCGGCATCAGCAGTGTGCTGGTGCCGCCCACCCGTCTTTCCTGCCGGTTGTCGAGGGGCGCTCAGGCGTTGATCGAACGCCCCGGAATCAGCGTGCCCGAGAACTCAACCGTCTGAGCGCGGGGCGCCCCGGCCTCGTCGGATGAGGAACGCGGAGCCTTGCCCTCGATCTGGTCGAGGAGGATCGACACCGCAGCACGGGCGATGTCCTCGATGGGCTGGCGGATCGTCGCCAAGTGGGGGAGGGCGCGGCGCATCGTCTCCGTGCCGTCAAAACCGATGATGGCCAGGTCAGCGGGGACCGACAGGTTGCGCGTGCGTGCCCACTCGAGGACCTCGGCGGCCGCCAGATCGTCGGTCGCGAAAACACCGTCGACGGGGGCGGCGGCGCGGGCCTCGTCCAGGGTGTCGCGCACCATCGCGAAACGCTGCGGCGTCGGCGTATCGAAGGGAACGGTCACGACGCGCGGGGTCAGGCCCGCGCGCTCGACCTCGGCGCGGTAACCGGCCTCACGCAGGTTGCGCGGGCCCGAACGTGAGGTGAGTAGCAGGGGATGGCGGCACCCGCCCTCGATGAGCGCGCGCGTCGCCATGGCGCCCGCCTCCTCATTCGCGCAGCGCACATTCGGGATGGACGGGCTCAGCTCGCGGTCGATCGTCACGAGCGGCATGCGGATCGTGTCGTACTCGTCCAGGCCCTCGTTGTGGGCGCCCGAAATGATGCCGTCCACGCGGTTGCCGACGAGGAGCGAGAGGTACTCGCGCTCGCGGTCCGCCCGTCCCATGGAATTACAAATCAGAATGCGGTAACCGGCGTCCGCCAGGGCGTTCTCGACCTCGACGGCCAGCTCGCCGAAGAAGGGAAGGGAGACGGCGGGAACGATGAGGCCCACGGTCTGTGTGCGTTTGCCGTGTAGGGCGCGGGCCAGAGAGTTGGGCCGATATCCGAGTGTTTCGATCGCGTCGGCGACGTTCTTTTTTGTCTTCTCCGACAGGTAGCCACGGTTGTTGAGGACGCGCGATACGGTCGTCAGGCTCACTCCGGCAAGCTCGGCGACGTCGGCCAGCGTGGGTTCGCGGGAACTCATGCGCGCTTCCTTTCCTTCCCTCGGTACTTCTCTAGTGTAATTGGTGAGGCGGAGGGGAGTCTTGCATCACGTCGGCGAGGCCGGAGCTGGCACTGCGCAGTGGCCTCGTCTCGGTTGGCGGACGAGTCCGTTGTTGCATGGTTTCGGCATTTATGGGGGTGATGTATCCCATGTCACGCTCTGTGATATCGGATTTTGCGCGGGTATCTAAGCCCGTTACCATGGGCCGTACGGGCACCTGTGTCTCACGATGGACATACCCGCATTTGAAAGGAACGACCATGATTTCCCGCACCGTTGCAATTGGTTCCTCCGTTGGCCTCCACGCGCGTCCCGCTTCCGTCCTCGCCGAGGCCGTTGACGAATCCGGCGTCGATGTCACCATCGCGTTTGATGGCGAGGAGGCGGACGCCGCGTCGCTCCTCGAAATCATGACCCTGGGAGCCAAGCACGGCGACGTCGTCACCCTGTCCACCGAGGATGATTCCGCGGGCGCGGTGCTCGACTCGCTCGTCGAGCTGCTCTCGCGCGATCTCGACCAGGAGTGAGCTGATGGCGACGCACGACGTCCTGCACGGCATCGGCGTCTCCGCCGGTACCGCTGCAGCTCCCGCCGCGATCGTCCAGCCCGCCCCCGGCGTCGACACGACGGAGCCGGGCAGCATCGACGCTGCCGCCGACGGCGCGCGTGTCCGTGAGGCCCTCGCAGCCGTGTCCGCTCGTCTGAGCGAGCGCGCCGCGAAAGCTCCGGAGGAGACGAAGGCGATCCTCAAGGCCACCGCACAGCTCGCGGGTGACCGTGGTCTGGCCAAGGCCGTCGACAAGAAGCTGAAGAAGGGCCTCGGTGTCACCCAGGCCGTCCACGACGCTGTCGAGGACTACGCGCAGATGCTGCGTGGTCTTGGCGGCTACATGGCCGAGCGCGCGACCGACCTGTACGACGTGCGCGACCGCGCGATTTGCGAGCTGCGTGGCCTGCCCGAGCCCGGCGTTCCGGCCTTCGACGGCCCCGTCGTCCTCGTGGCCCGGGACCTGGCTCCCGCAGAGACCGCGACCCTGGACCCCGAGACCGTCCTCGGCATCATTACCGAGGTCGGCGGCCCCACCTCGCACACGGCGATCCTGGCCGCCCAGCTGGGCATCCCCGCGATCGTCAAGGCCGAGGGCATCATGAATGTCGAGGAAGGCACGATGCTGGCCCTCGACGGTGGCGTCGGCGAGGTCATCATCGCCCCCACCGATGATGAGGTGGACCTGCTCAAGGAGCGCTCGCGTCGCCGCGCGCTCGCCCTGGCCGGCTCGACCGGAGAGGGTGCGACCTACGACGGCTACCGCGTCAAGCTCCTGGCCAACATCGGCACGGTTGACGATGCGATCAAGTCATCGAAGGTCGACCTCGAGGGTTCCGGCTTGTTCCGCACGGAGTTCCTGTTCCTGGAGCGCTCGGAGGCCCCGACGCTGGAGGAGCAGACCGACACGTACACGAAGGTCCTGCAGGCATTTGGGTCCCGTCGCGTGGTCGTTCGTACCCTCGACGCGGGCGCCGACAAGCCGCTGAGCTTCGCGGACCTGGGTGCCGAGGAGAACCCCGCCCTGGGCGTGCGCGGCCTGCGCCTGTGCCAGGTGCGCGAGGATCTCATCGACACGCAGCTGCAGGCTCTCGCCGCCGCCCACAAGGCGACGGGCGCTGAGCTCTGGGTCATGGCCCCCATGGTCGCGACCGCCGCTGAGGCCACGTGGTTCGCCGACAAGGCGCGTGGCTACGGCCTGCCCAAGGTCGGCATCATGATTGAGGTGCCCGCGGCCGCTCTGCGTGCCGAGCAGCTCCTGTCGATCGTGGACTTCGCCTCCATCGGCACGAACGACCTGACCCAGTACACGATGGCTGCCGACCGTCTGGACGGCAACCTGGCGTCCCTCCTGGATCCGTGGCAGCCCGCGGTCCTTGAGATGATCCGCCACGCCTGCAACGGCGGTCGTGCGACGGGTAAGCCGATTGGCGTGTGTGGCGAGGCCGGTGGTGACCCGCTGCTGGCCCTGGTCCTTACGGGCCTGGGCGTTGCCTCCCTATCGATGGCTCCCTCCAAGGTCAAGTCCGTGCGCGCCGCCCTGCGCATGCATGACCTGGCGACCTGCCAGCAGATGGCCGCCTACGCGGTGGATGCCCCTAGCGCCAAGGAAGGCCGTGAGAATGTCCTGAAGCTGGTGGCTCCGGCCATGCTGGATCTGCTCTGATCAGGCGCTTCTGACACGCAACGGGGTGGGCCCGGGAACCAATCGGTTCCCGGGCCCACCCCGTTGATGTGCGTGGCGCGCGACGCGCCGTCAGTCCCTGAGGATCGCGTCCGCGGGATTCGAAGGAGCGGAGGCGGCGTTCGTCTTCGGGGTCTTCCTGGAACGGCCTGAGAAGAGCGCGGTGAGGATCAAAATGATGCCCAATGTTGCGATCGCGCTGATGCCGAGAACCGGCAGATTGAAGTTCGTGATGTAGGCTTCGGCGATCAGGATAGCGCCCACCATGCACACGAGGATCGCCCACACGAAAGAACCGACGCGCACGCCCCTGGCGGGTGCCTCGGGGAGCGCGTGCATGTCGACGGGGACGGTCGGTGCACTCCACGTGGTGCGAGCGCCCGCAGTGGATGCGCCCAAGGGGGCCTGAGAGTGCTGGGTTGCCCCGGCCTCGTGCCCCTGGGGAGCGGACTCGCCCGTGGAGGCCGGGTCGAAGGCGGTGCGTGCGCCCGTGCCTACAGAGCCAGCGGGAGTGCCAGCCTGCGCCTGTGTACCCTGAGCGCCCGATGGGCCCGCCTGGCCCGCAGCCCCAGCGTCTGAGCGAAAGGGATCGGTGGGCATCTGCGTCGTGGGGGCCTCGCGGAAAACCGCGAGGGGGTCCGAGGAGAGGTCAGGCGATGAGGTCGGCATCTCGGTCGTTGCGTCCGAACCGGCGCCGACGGAGGGCGCGGGAGTCGTCGGCAGCGGCGTCGTCTCGTCGAATTCGGGCAGCTGGGTGGTGCGGTCGTCGTTGGACGTAGTCATGGTCGTGGTCCTTCCTCAGTTACCCGACTGGGAGCCGGTGGGGGTAGGGGACGGGGTGGGCGTTGCGCTCGGGGTTGCGCTCGGGGTTGCGCTCGGAGTCGCCGAGGGCGTGGCGGAGGGCGCTGCTAGGCGTCGAACCCCAGGTGCCCGAGGCATCGGGGGACTGCACGATCGTCAGCGTGTCAAGGTCCGCGTCGTCGGCGATAAGAATTGTGATGCCGCCGAGCGAGGGCTTTCCCCAGCCGGGGGACGAGACGGTCACGCCGGAGCAGTCGTCCAAGGGCTCGGCCCAGCCGTTGCCGTCCATGTTGGTGGAGAGAGTGTCAATGCTGGACTGGCAGATGATCTGCACGGGCTGGCCCTCGGCCATCTGGATGGTGAGTCGGTTCCAGGCCTGCCAGTCGACCGTGATCGTCTTAGTCGTGCCGACGGGCGCGCCGGTCAGGTCGAGCGTGGTCGAACCGGTCGGATTGCCTCCGCTGACCTTGTCGACCGTCCAGTCGAGGGTCGTCTGGGAGCCGATATTGCGCACGTTCGTGTTGGTGAGGAAATCGGTCGGGTGAGAGGCCTGGGTGCCAACGAGGGCTGTGGGGAGCGCCATTACTATGCCGATGACCGACAGGGTGGTGAGCCAGCCGGCGCTGCGGTCGCGCAGGGCGGCGATCGCCAGGGAGAGCCCGACGATGATGAGGCACACGCCGCCGCCGATCGTGATGACGCGGGCGACTGTCTGGCTTTGCGTCTCCCCCGTGATGAAGGGGATTGTGAGCCCCTTGTCAGCCCAGTACAGCCCGGCGAAAACGGCGGCCACGACGAGCACCAGGAGGCCCGTGATTGCCAGGTTGACGCGCCCGGAGACGGTGCGCGGGCGGTGCGTCGGAGCAGGCGGAATGTTCCAACGACGAGGCGTAGGTGCGGTCGGGGGAGGTGTCCAGCCGGGGTGGGGCTGAGCGGGGCGAGCCGCAGCGGGGGCAGGGCCCGCCTGCGAGCTAGCAGCGCCGGTGGGGGAGGACTGGAAGTCGCTCGGCACACCGTAGGCGGGGAAACCCGCGGGGGCTTGCTCAGGCTTGGTGCCGGGATCACCAGCCCCCGCGTCGTCAGCGGCCGGGGTGGCTTGCCCAAAAGGGACGGAGGTATCCGTCGCATTCGGGGTAGGCGCACCCGGAGCCGCGCCGTTCTGCGGGGTCCCGCACTGGGGTGCGCCGTACTGCGGGGTTCCGTACTGGGGGCGCGGCTTGCTCGGGCCTTGCGACCCAGAACGCGCGATGCCCACGACGATGGCCACGATTGCGGCCATGCCGGCTGCCATCACGATCAGCCTGAACCAGCCGATTCCCAGGACGCTGAAGAAGCCGATATCGGACAACAATGACGAAACGGAAGCGAGAACCATCAAGGCGCCGCCGATAACGGCCACGTCGAAGCGGCCCTCGACGGTCTCTTCCACGTGAATGCGACCGTCCTCAGCCTCGGGCAGGAGCAGCCAGGCGAGCCCATAGGCGAGGGGTACAACCGGGATGAAGAATGCGCCGACCGCCACGAGGACGCGTACGAGCGACAGGTCCCATCCCTGGCGGGCGGAGACACCCGAGCAGACGCCTCCGATAACGCGGGGCTTGGCGCGGTACCATCCCGAGCCTCGGATGGAGTCAAAAAAACCGCTGCGCGGCGGGCGCTGCTCATAGCCAGCGTTGGGGTCCGGTGTACCAGTGGACCAACTCATCTTGCACTTCCTCTCGATGGGATCCACGCGGCGTGGATCGATACCACTACTCAACCAAAGAGACTGGGCACCCCGATAGTAGGGGACCCCCTGAACGGCCCCTGATTGCGGTGGGGGTACCCCGGGGGACGCCCCGGAGACGTGCCACAATGGGAGCGTGAGCAGACCCGTGAACTCCCCCCACCCGGGGTGGACTCCGCCGATTCCGGCGCCGCCCGCCAGGCCGCCGCTCGTACGCGCGACCGCCTCGAGCCCGGACATGCCGGCCCCCTGGATGGCTGGCGTGTGCTCGGGCCTAGCCGTGCACCTTGGGCTGCCGGTCTCGCTCGTGCGCGTCATGTTCATCTGCCTCACCGCCTTCGGTGTGGGCATAGGCGTCTACCTGTGGCTGTGGGTGACGGTCCCCGATGATTCCCCAGAGAAGAACGGTGCGGGAACGCTGAGTCCCGGCCTCGTCCGTTTGCGCGAGGAGCGCGCCGCCCAGGTGTCGCGCAATCGGATGATCGTCCTCGGCGTCGCCCTGGTTGTGGCGGCGATCGTGGGTACCGTCTTGAACGCGACGGGCACTCTGGACTGGCGAGACATGGGGGCCATCGTCTCGATCATCTCTGGTATCGCGCTTGTGTGGAGCCAAAGCCGTGATGTGAACGGGTGGCGATCGTTGCGTTTCCTCGGCATCGTTGCCGCCGGCCTCCTGCTGCTCAGCCTCGGCGTCGTCATGGTTGCCTCGCGCGATAATCCGCCGGTGATCCTGCTGCGTGGTGGCCTCATCGGCGCCGCCCTTGTCGCGGGCGTGCTCTTTGCCCTCGTGCCGATGTGGCTGCGCACCACGAAAGATCTGTCGCAGGCGCAAGCCCAGCGCGTGCGTGAAGCCGAGCGTGCCGATATCGCCGCGCACCTGCACGACTCCGTGCTCCAAGCCCTCACCCTGATCCGAGCCTCCGCCGAGGACCCCGCCCGCGTGCGCGCCATCGCCCTCACCGAGGAACGCGAGCTGCGCGCCTGGCTGTACACGGGCCACGCGCAGGCCGCCGACTCCCTCGATGCCGCCGTCACCGAGGCGGTCGTGGGCGTCGAGAGCCGCTACGGCGTGCCGATCAGCGTCGTCGTCGTGGGTGATATGCGCCCGGGTCCCGGCGAACTCGCACTCGTCGCTGCCCTCGCCGAGGCCTGCCAAAACGCCGTGCGCCACGGTGCCCCACCCGTCTCCGTCTACGTCGAGGTGCGCCCCCGAGCCGTTGAAGCCTTCATCAAGGACAACGGCGAAGGATTTGACCCCGCCACCATCGCTGCAGATCGCCACGGCGTGCGCGACTCCATCGTCGGACGCCTGCGCCGAGCCGGGGGGAAGCGCGACGATCAGGCGTCTCGCGCGCGGAACCGAAATTGCTCTGAACGTGCCGCGCTCCGATATCCTGGAAGAAACAGCGCCCAACGGGAGGACACAGTGACCATCCGCATCCTCGTCATCGACGACCACCCCATGGTTCGGGCAGGCGTGCGCGCCGAGCTCGAAAACTCAGGGGCCGACCTCGAGGTTGTCGGCGACGCCTCCGACGTCGAGGGCGCCATCGCCGCCTGCCGTGCGCTCACCCCGGACGTCGCCCTCCTCGACGTGCACCTGCCCGGCGGAAACGGCGGAGGCGGGGCCGAAGTGGCCAGCTCCTGCCGCGACATCGAGGGCCTGCACTTCCTGGCGCTGTCCGTCTCGGACGCCGCCGAGGACGTCGTCCAGGTCATCCGCGCGGGCGCCCGCGGATACGTCACTAAGTCGATCTCCACCCCCGACCTCGTCGAGGCCATCGGCCGCGTCGCCGCCGGGGACGCCGCCTTCAGCCCACGTCTGGCCGGCTTCGTGCTCGACGCCTTCGGGACCGGCGAAGTCTCCACGACCGACACCGAGCTGGACCTGCTGTCCGCGCGCGAGCAGGAGGTCATGCGCCTCATCGCCCGCGGCTACACGTACAAGGAAGTCGCCCACGACCTGTTCATCTCCATCAAGACCGTCGAAACCCACGTGAGCGCGGTCCTGCGCAAGCTCCAGCTCTCCAACCGCAACGAGCTGACGCGCTGGGCGATGCAGCGCCACATCGTGTGAGGTCGGACCCCTTTCGCGCGCCCCATTCGGAGCGTGCGGCCCTTGCGTGCCTACAATGGAATTCCGAGAGCGTGACAGCGCCTGACCGCCCCGCACGGACGGCCCCTTTCATTCCGCGACCTCGGAGGATGCATGCACCGCATCGGTTTTGATAGTGATCAGTACGTTGAGATGCAGTCTCGACACATCGCCCAGCGACGAAGCGAATTTGGCGGCAAGCTGTATTTGGAGTTCGGTGGCAAGCTGATCGACGACATGCACGCCTCGCGCGTTCTGCCCGGTTTTACGCCCGACAACAAGGTGCGTATGCTGCGCGAGCTGGCGGACGAGGTCGAGATCATCGTCGCCGTTAACGCCAAAGATTTCGCGCGCCGTAAGGTCCGTGCCGACATGGGCACCACCTACGACGACGAGGTCCTGCGCCAGATCGATGAGTTCCGCGAGCGCGGCCTGTACGTCGGCTCCGTCGTCATCACCCAGTGGACGGACGACAACAAGGCGGCCGCGGACGTCAAGGAACGCTTTGAGAAGCTCGGCATCCGCGTCTACCGTCACTTCCCGATCCCCGGCTACCCGTTGGACGTCGAGCGCATCGTCTCGGACGAGGGCTACGGCGCCAACGAGTACGTGGAGACCAGCCGCAACCTCGTGGTCGTGACTGCTCCCGGCCCGGGCTCCGGCAAGATGGCGACCTGCCTGTCGCAGCTGTACCACGACCACAAGCGCGGGATCGAGTCGGGGTACGCGAAGTGGGAGACCTTCCCGATCTGGAACATTGCGCTGGATCACCCGGTGAACATCGCCTACGAGGCGGCCACCGCCGACCTCGACGACGTCAACATGATTGATCCCTTCCACCTGGAGGCCTACGGGATCAAGACGGTCAACTACAACCGCGACGTCGAAATCTTCCCCGTCCTGAACCGCCTCTTCGAGAAGATCCTCGGATCCTCCCCGTACAAGAGCCCCACGGACATGGGCGTCAACATGGCGGGCCACTGCATCGTTGACGACGAGGCCTGCAGGGAGGCCTCACGCCAGGAGATCATCCGCCGCTACTACAAGGCCCTCGTGGCCGAGAAGAAGGAAATGAGCGAGCCCGTACAGTCGGCGCGCATCTCCCTGCTGATGAGCCGCGTGGGCGTGGGCCGCATGGACCGCCCGGTCGTGCGTCCGGCCCTGGAGCTGGCCGCGGCCACCGGCGAGCCGGCCGCCGCGATCGAGCTGCCTGATGGCCAGATCGTTACGGGCAAGACGTCGGAACTGCTGGGTTGCTCCTCGGCGATGCTCCTCAACGCCCTCAAGAAGCTTGCTGGGCTACCCGACGAGGTCCAGCTCCTGTCCCCTCAGTCCATCGAGCCGATCCAGCGCCTCAAGACCCGCGACCTGGGCTCGCGTAACCCGCGCCTGCACACCGACGAGGTCCTCATCGCGCTCGCGGTCAGCGCCAACGGCGACGACAACGCGCGCCGCGCCCTCGACAAGCTGAGCTCGCTGCGCGACTGCGACGTGCACGAGTCGGTCATCCTGGGCCCCGTGGACGAGGGCATCTTCCGCTCGCTCGGCATCCAGGTGACGACGGAGCCGGTGTACGCGACGAAGTCGCTGTACCGCAAGAAGTAATCGCTTCGACGAGGCCGGGGCTTCTGCCGTGTATCTGCGCGGGGAAGCCCCGGCCTCGTTGTGTGCCGCCTTTCGTGGTTGGCGCCACCCGGGGCGGGGGTCGCAGGTGAGGGTGGGGCGGTTTACCCTTGGAGGCGATGAGTGACTCGACTTCTTTGCCTGACCTTGGTTTCCTGATCGGCCCCGACGGGGGTTTCCAGGACGACTACGTGCCGCCGGAGGTGCCCGCCTTTGACGTGGAGGACGCCTTGGGTTCCGACGCGTGGCCGGAGATCGCCGTGCCGGGTGGGGCATCGGGGGCGCCGTCGGCGTGGGAGGCCCCCGCTTCCTCGGGCGGTTTTTCGTCCGGCTGGGAGCGTCCCTCTCGCCCGGGCGTCGACCCCGAGTCGCTGACGCGCGGCCTCAACGATCGCCAGCGCGAGGCCGTCACGCACGCGGGCTCGCCGCTGCTGATCCTGGCGGGTGCGGGCTCCGGCAAGACGCGCGTGCTCACGCACCGCATTGCCTACCTGCTGGCCACGGGACGCGCGCGGGCGGGCGAGATCCTGGCGATCACCTTCACGAACAAGGCGGCGGCCGAGATGCGCGAGCGCGCGGGCGCCCTCGTCGGCGACGACGCGCGACGCATGTGGGTGTCGACCTTCCACTCGGCGTGCGTGCGCCTGCTGCGCTACGAACACGAGGCGGCCGGGCTGTCCTCGTCGTTTACGATCTACGACGCCCAGGATTCCCAGCGCCTTATCCAGATGGTCCTCAAGGCCATGGACGTGGATATCAAGCGCTTCACCCCAAAGATGGTGGCGGCGCGCATTTCGGACGCGAAGAACGAGCTGATCGGCCCGGCGCGCTACGCGGAGACGGCGGGCAAGGATCCGGTCTCGCGCATCGTCGCGGACGCCTATGTCGAGTACGACAAGCGCATGCGCGCCTCTAACGCGCTGGACTTCGACGACCTCATCATGCGCACGGTTGACCTGCTGCGCGAGAACCCGCTGATCGCCGAGCACTACCACCGGCGCTTCCGCCACATCCTCGTGGACGAGTATCAGGACACGAACCACGCGCAGTACGTCCTCGTGCGCGCCCTCGTGGGCGACGGATCTGATGGGGTGACGCCGGCCGAGCTGACGGTCGTGGGCGACTCCGACCAGTCGATTTACGCCTTCCGAGGTGCCACGATCCGCAACATCGAGGAGTTCGAGCGCGACTTCACGGGTGCGCGCACGATCCTGCTCGAGCAGAACTACCGATCGACGCAGAACATCCTGTCGGCCGCGAACGCGGTTATCGCCCGCAACACGGGGCGTCGCGCGAAGAACCTGTGGACGGCCTCGGGCGACGGCGCGCTCATCACCCTGGACGCCGCGGACTCCGAGCATGACGAGGCCCGCTTCGTCGTCGGCGAGATCGACCGCCTCGCGGACACGGGCGTCGAATGGGGCGACATCGCGGTCTTCTACCGCACGAACGCGCAGTCCCGCGCGCTGGAGGAACTCCTCGTGCGCCAGGGCATCCCGTACCGCGTCGTCGGCGGCACACGCTTCTACGAGCGCCGCGAAATCAAGGACGCGCTGGCGTACCTGCAGGTCATCTCCAACCCCGACGACACGGTCGCGGCCCGCCGCGTCCTCAACGTTCCCAAGCGCGGCATCGGCGCCAAGGCCGAAGAGGCCATCGCCGCGCACGCCGCCCACTACGGGATCTCCTTCGGCGCGGCCCTGCGACACCTCTGGCTGCGCGCAGGCTGCCCGGCCGGTGAGGGCGAGGGGATCGACGTCGACGCGCTCGCGCGTTCCGCCTCCCCGGACGAGGCCTCGGCTGATCCTTCTGGTTCCGCTTCCTCGGGTGATACGGCGGGGGAGAACCCGAGTGTGAGCAAGGCTGCGGATGAGAGTGCGGCTGCGGCCCCGGCCTCGTCCTCTGTCGAGAGCGAGCCCGAGACGGCCCCCGAGGTCCTAGGCATCACCCCGCGCGCCGCCAAGTCGGCGGCAGCCTTCTGGGGCCTCATCGAGACTCTGCGCGTCGCGGAGGCACGCGGTGCCTCGCAGGCCGACATCCTCGAAGAGGTCCTCGATCGCACCGGCTACCTGGCGGAGCTGCGCCGCAGCGAGGACCCGCAGGACGCCTCGCGCGTGGAAAACCTGGCGGAACTGCACTCGGTCGCGGGAGCCTTCGCGGCCGACGCTCCGGGTGGAACCCTCGCGGACTTCCTCGAGCGCGTCGCCCTCGTGGCCGACTCGGACCAGGTGCCCGCCGAGGGCGAGCGTGGCGGGCAGGTCACCCTCATGACCGTGCACACCGCGAAGGGCCTCGAATTCCCGGTCGTTTTCGTCACCGGCATGGAGGACGGCACCTTCCCGCACCAGCGCAGCCTCGGCGACGAGAGCGAGCTGGAGGAGGAGCGCCGCCTGGCGTACGTGGCGATCACGCGTGCACGCGAACGTCTCTACCTGACGCGCGCGGCCGTGCGCAGCGCCTGGGGGACTCCGCAGGAGATGCCGCCCTCGCGGTTCCTCGACGATATTCCGGCCGAGTTTCTCGACGTGCGCCGCGCTGCCACGTCGGGCGAGCGCATGCGCGCGTCTTATGGTGGCTCGTACGGGTCCGGTTCGTACGGCTCGGGTTCCTACGGGCGTTCCCGTAGTTCCGAGGGGCGCGACCCGTGGGGTGACACCGACACGGGAGCCTTCGGCTCCGGACGTGGCGGCGCCTCCGCGCAGCCCGCGGGGGTTCGTAAGGTGACGCGCATGGGCGTGGCTCCCGCCGCCAAGCCCGCCGAGGACAAGCCGGTGCTCTCCCTCAAGGTCGGCGACCGCATCAAGCACGCCACCCTGGGCGCCGGCACTGTCACCGGCATCGAAGGCGAGGGGCCGCGCACCGTGGCACGCATCCGCTTCGGCCTGGGCGAGAAGCGCCTGCTCGTGCGCATGGCTCCGATGGAGAAGATCTCCTAGCGTTTCCCGGCTGGGCCGGGCTGCTTTGTGTGTGCCCGTGGGGCCGGGCTGCTTTGTGTGCCCCGCTGAGCTCGGATGCTTGTGGCCCCACGGGTGTTCCGGCCGCCCGCGAGGCTAGGCGGCCTCACTTCGTTCGGCGCCGCGCCTCGAAGCCCGCCCGTGCCCTCCGGTCCCTCCGGCGCCCTCCACACCGGTGGGGCCGGCTCGCTGATCGGTGGCTCGGTGTGTTGCCCTGATGCCTAGTTCTGGCTGTCAATCAGCAATTTCGCACGTAATTCTCCTGCAAATAGTTCAAATTTTGAATTCATGTCGTTGGAATTGCAACGTTTTCTGGTGGTCTCGAAAAATGACCGAGGGAAATTACGTGCGACATTTGGCTGGCGGTGGTGTCGGCGCTGTCCACGGGCGCCGCAGCCTGGCCCTCCAGTCCCTCCGGTGCCGCGCCTCGAAGCCCGCCCTGGCCCTCCGGGCCCTCCGACGTCCTCCGTGCCGACGGTGGTGGGGGTTTTGCACTACACGAAGCCATCTGGGGGCGTGTCATCGGCGTGTCGGACCCTCATGTAGTGCAATTCCCCCCGTTTGGTGGTGTCGAAGCTGTAGCTGGCGCTGATGTTGTCCCAGAAAGCAGACCACCTCGGCGAAAAACGCCGAAAATGGGCTGTTGCGGGCGAGGTGGTCTGCATTTTGGGCTAAACGGTGTTGGTCAGGGTGTGCGTGCACGCCGCGGTCCGGGCAGCTGGGCCCCCTCGATGACGGTGGTAACCCTTCAATACGCAGCTACACCCACCTAGTGGTGGCTGGGCACGGCCGCCACCTGGCCCCTGCAGCCCTCCTTGCAACGCAAAGCGTTGACAAAGGGAGAGCGCCTTCCGGTCAAGGCCGTGACAAGCCTTGATAATGGGAGGAAATGGCGCGTTTATGCCGGTCGCACGTTAGAATTATTGCGCTGACCACACCACGTTCAACGGAGGGAATAAGGTGGATCTCTACGAGTACCAGGCCCGGCAGATGTTCAAGGAGCACGGCGTGCCCGTGCTCGACTACCGCCTGGCGTCGACCCCCGAAGAGGCGCGCGAGGGTGCGCGCGAGCTGCTCGCGGACGGTGCGTCGCTGCTGGTCGTCAAGGCGCAGGTGAAGACCGGTGGCCGCGGCAAGGCCGGCGGCGTCAAGCTCGCCCACACCGCCGACGAGGCCTATGAGAAGGCCGAGGCGATCCTCGGCCTCGACATCAAGGGCCACATCGTCAAGAAGGTCATGATCGCGTCCGGCGCGGACATTGCCGCCGAATACTACTTCTCGATCCTGCTGGACCGCTCGAACCGCCGCCACCTGGCGATGTGCTCGCGCGAAGGCGGCATGGACATCGAGACCCTCGCGAAGGAACGTCCCGAGGCCCTGGCCCGCGTCCCCCTCGATCCCACCGTCGGCATCGACGCGCAGGTCGCCCGCCATATCGCGAAGGAAGCCGGCTTCGACGAGGAGACGGCCGAGGCCATCGCCCCCGTCCTTGAAACCCTGTGGACCGTCTACCGCGACGAGGATGCGACCCTGGTTGAGGTCAACCCGCTGGTCTCCAGCCCCGACGGCTCCGTGTGGGCGGTCGACGGCAAGGTGACCCTCGACGATAACGCGCGCTTCCGCCACCCCGGCCATGCCGAGCTGGTGGATGTGGCCGCGCAGGATCCGCGCGAGGCCGCAGCGAAGGCGGCCGGACTCAACTACGTGCGCCTGGAGGGCCAGGTTGGCATCATCGGTAACGGCGCGGGCCTGGTCATGTCGACCCTCGACGTGGTTGCGATGGCCGGCGAGGAGTTCGGCGGTATGAAGCCCGCGAACTTCCTCGACATCGGCGGCGGCGCCTCAGCCGAGGTCATGGCCAAGGGCCTGGACATCATCCTCGGCGACGAGCAGGTTCGTTCTGTGTTCGTCAACGTATTCGGCGGCATCACCGCGTGCGACCAGGTCGCCCGAGGCATCATCGGTGCGCTCGAGACGCTGGGTGACGCGGCCTCGAAGCCGCTCGTTGTGCGCCTTGACGGTAACAAGGTCGAGGAGGGCCGCGCGATTCTTGCCGAGGCTGCGCACCCGCTCGTCCACATGGAAGAAACGATGGACGGCGCGGCCCGGCGTGCAGCCGAGCTCGCAGCACAGGCATCGTCGAAGTAACGACCCGAGAACCGCAGGAGAACACCATGACTATCTTCGTCAACTCTGACACCCGGGTCATCGTCCAGGGCATGACCGGCGCCGAGGGCCGCAAGCACACCCAGCGCATGCTCAGCGCCGGCACGGCTATCGTGGGCGGCACGAACCCGCGCAAGGCCGGCACGACCGTGACCTTCGACGTGCAGGGCTACGGCCCGGGCGCCGACAAGGTGACCGATGGCCAGGTCGAGGTCCCCGTCTTCGGAACGGTCGCCGAGGCCCGCGAGGCCACCGGCGCGAACGCCTCCGTCATCTTCGTGCCCCCGGCCTTTGCGAAGGGCGCTGCCCTCGAGGCCATCGAGGCCGGTATCGAGACGATCGTCCTCATCACCGAGGGCATCCCCGTCCAGGACTCCACGATCGTCGTCGAGCGCGCGCTCGCGGCAGGCGTGCGCCTGATCGGCCCGAACTGCCCCGGCATCATCTCGCCCGGCCAGGCGAACCTGGGCATCACCCCGGCGGATATTACGGGACCGGGCCGCCTCGGCCTCGTCTCCAAGTCGGGCACACTGACCTACCAGCTCATGTACGAGCTGCGCGACTTCGGCTTCACGACGTGCCTGGGTATCGGCGGCGACCCGGTCGTGGGCACCACCCACATCGACGCGCTGGCCGCTTTCGAGGCGGACCCGGACACGGACCTTGTCATCATGATCGGTGAGATCGGCGGCGACGCCGAGGAACGCGCGGCCGCCTGGATCTCCGAGAACATGACCAAGCCGGTCGTCGCCTACATCGCGGGCTTCACGGCCCCCGAGGGCAAGACGATGGGCCACGCGGGCGCGATCGTGTCCGGCTCGTCCGGTACGGCCGCTGCGAAGGCGGAGGCGCTCGAGGCCGTGGGCGTGCGCGTGGGTCGCACCCCCTCGCAGACGGCGCAGATCGCACGCGAGATCCTCTCGCGCTAACGTCACAGCACAAATCGGCCCGGGGTCGGCGCGCAGCGTCGCGACCCCGGGCCGATTCTGACACTATGGGCCTGTGAGCGAGCGCATCAGAGAAGTACCCAGCCCCCGGCGAACCACGACTACGTACGTGGCGGATCGAGCGACGATCCGTGTGGCCGTCCCGCAGGGGTGGGCGCGCGGTGTGCTTGCGGGCGTCGAGGCGGCCTTTGCAGGCTGGGCTCTCATCACGGTGTTCACGATGATCGTCTACCTGACGCTGCGGTCGAACTCGTGGATGAATGACACGACGCCGCGCGACGCGCTGGGCCTGGGTGGCGACCTGTGGGCCGCCGTCATTGGCGGTACGTCGGTCGCTGGTGACGTGCACTATCGTGCGATCCCGACGCTGATGGGCGCTCTACTGATCGTGCTCGTGCGGATTCTGCTGCGCACGACGGCGGGTTATCCGCGCAGTGCCGCGCTGTTTGCCGTGCCTGGCTTCCTGCTGACCTCGTGGCTCCTGGCGGGGGCCTCGGGTATTCATTCGCATTGGTGGACGGGCACGATCGGCGGCGTGTTGATCCCGTTGATCGGCTCGGTCTGGTTCGTCGCCTCGGGCTATTCGCGTGACCATGAGGCGCCGTCGATGCAGCATTGGATTTCGGGTGGCCTGAAGCTGGGCGGCCTGTCGGTGGCGGTGCTCGTGGCAGCGTCGTTCGTCGCCTCGGTCATCGCGCTCGTCGCGGGGTGGAGCCGTATGGCGGGTATCCAGGAGATTCTGGGTGCTGCTTCGGGCGCGGACACGGCGTTTATTGTGGGGGCTCAGCTGCTTTTTGCGCCCACGATCATGGCGTGGGCTGCCTCCTGGTGGTCGGGTGCGGGCTTCTTGACGGCGACGGATTCGTTGCATTCGCCGACGGTTGTGGGCTCCGGGCCGATTCCGCCGATTCCGCTCCTGGGTGCGCTCCCGGAGACGGCCCCCGGCATGTGGGTGATTCTTGCGCCGATCGCCCTGGGTGTTGGCCTCGGCGTCGTCGCGGCTCGTTCGTTCCGTCGCGAGCACCTGCTGCACCAGAGCGCTCAGGGCGTGCTGGCCTCGGTGATCACGGCATCGGTGACGGCCCTGTGGATGTGGAGCGCGACGATGAGCCTGGGTTCCGTGCGCCTGGCGGTGATGGGCCCGCGCGTGGGGTGGGCGACGCTCGCCCTGGTGCTGGAGATCGCGCTGCCCGCGCTGGTCATCGCCCTGGCGACACATCCGACGACCCGTGCCCTCCTCGGAGAGGGGGCCGACCGCGTGCGCAACGAGGGTGAGGCGCTGCGTCGTCGCGCCGCCGAGCGTGCGTCCCGCGTGGGGGCCGGCGCCTCGACGACGGACGAGGCATGGGCTGAGGCCTCCGACCCCGCTGAGGTGGGCGAGGCGGACGCAGGTGCCGACGATGCCGGGGCTGAGGATCTCGAAGCGGTGTCCGACGCGGGAGAAGCGGGCGAGCCCGCGGGCGAGACGCCCGAGGAGACCGGCGAAACCACCACTGACGAGGCTGTGGACAGCGAAGCGGGCCGGGCCGAAGGTGACGCGGAAGACCCCGAGACGAAGGCGACGAGGCGCGAGGGCCTGAACTAGACTGGTGGTTGCCGCGACTGGCGAGGGTGGATCACCACCGGGGAGCGGCCGCACTTCCCGCGAGGCGTCGCCCGCCTGGGCGCCTGGGTTTGGTCTCAACCTGGAGGAACTATGTCCGTCTCCCTGGACAACCTGGAACCCATTGACGTGCGCCCCATCAAGCGGGCCCTGATCTCTGTGTATGACAAGACGGGCCTGGAGGATCTCGCCCGCGCGCTTGGCGAGGCCGGCGTGGAGATCGTCTCCACCGGCTCCACGGCCGCTCGCATCGCGGCCGCTGGCGTGGCCGTCACCCCGGTCGATGACGTGACCGGTTTCCCGGAGGTGCTCGAGGGTCGCGTGAAGACCCTGCACCCGTTCATTCATTCCGGCATTCTGGCCGATCAGCGTAAGGCCGCGCACCGCGAGCAGATCGCGCAGCTGGGCATCCAGGCCTTCGACCTGGTCGTGTGCAACCTGTACCCGTTCCAGGACACGGTCGCCTCGGGCGCCTCCTTCGATGAGTGCGTCGAGCAGATCGACATCGGCGGCCCGTCCATGGTGCGCGCCGCCGCGAAGAACCATCCGTCGGTCGCCGTCGTGACCTCGCCCGAGCGCTACGCGGACGTGGCCGAGGCCGTGGCGGGGGAGGGCTTCACCCTCGAGCAGCGCCGCGTGCTGGCTGCCGAGGCTTTCGCCCACACGGCGACCTACGACCTGGCGATCGCCGGCTGGCTCGCTGACGAGCTGGATCTTGAGGACGTGCGCGAGACCCTCGATGAGGCCGCCGAGACTCACCTGGATGCCTCCGACGCGGCGTTCCTGGAGTCGCTGGGCTACCAGACCGAGGAAGACTACGTGGTGGAGGTGCCCGAGGCGGAGGGGCAGGCCTTGGGCATGCCCGTGTTCGTCGCCGACGCCTTCGAGCGCGTGGAGTCGCTGCGCTACGGCGAGAATCCGCACCAGGGCGCGGCCGTGTACCGCGAGATTGACGAGTCCTTCGAGGACGAGGAGGCCGACGACGAGGCCTTGGCTCCGGGCATCGCGAACGCTCGCCAGCTGCACGGCAAGGCCATGAGCTACAACAACTACACGGATGGTGACGCCGCCCTGCGCGCCGCCTACGATCACGAGCGCCCCTGCGTCGCGATCATCAAGCACGCGAACCCCTGCGGTATCGCCGTGGCGGACGATGTGGCCGAGGCGCACCGCCTCGCGCACGCCTGCGACCCCGTGTCGGCGTTCGGCGGCGTCATCGCCGTGAATCGCCCGGTGAGCGTGGAGCTGGCCCGCCAGATCGTCCCGATCTTCACCGAGGTCGTGCTGGCCCCCGATTACGAGGAGGGCGCGCTCGAGGTGCTCAGCGCAAAGAAGAACCTGCGCGTCCTGCAGGTCGAGCCCCCGGCTCGCGGCTCGTACGAGTTCAAGCAGATCAGCGGTGGCCTGCTGGTCCAGGAACGCGACGACATCGACGCGCCCGGCGATGCTCCGGAGAACTGGACGCTCGCGGCGGGTGCTCCCGCCGACGAGGCGACGCTGGCGGACCTGGAGTTCGCGTGGCGCACGGTGCGTGCGGTTCGTTCCAACGCGATCCTGCTCGTCAAGGATGGTGCCTCGGTGGGCGTCGGCATGGGCCAGGTGAACCGCGTGGACTCCTGCAAGCTGGCGGTCGAGCGTGCAAACACGCTGGGCTCGCGCTCGACCGGTGACGCGGCTGCGTCCAACGTCGACAGTGCGGGTGGCGCTCGCGCGTCCGAGGTCGTGGCCGAGGCGCCCGAGCAGCGTTCCATCGGTGCGGTGGCCGCGTCGGATGCGTTCTTCCCCTTTGCGGACGGACTGCAGGTGCTCATCGACGCGGGTGTGAAGGCGGTCGTCCAGCCCGGCGGCTCGGTGCGTGATCAGGAGTCGATTGACGCGGCGAACGCTGCGGGCATCACGATGTACCTGACGGGCACGCGCCACTTCGCGCACTGATCATCCCTGCTGAAGGGTTCCAGGGGGCGAGCGCCGGTGTGGCGCTCGCCCCCTGAGATCTTGGTGTCTGTGGTTGACAGGGGAGCTGGGGCAGAATATCGTTCAATTGTTGAATGAAAGGCTGTTGGCCCTGTTGAAAGGTGTCGTATGACCACCCTGACCGCTTCCCCCGTCGCCGCGCGTGAGAACCGCGTTCTCGCCGACCGCCTCGGCGGCACGATTGTCCGCGAGATCGCCCTGATCGCCGCCGGAACAATCGCCATGATCGTGCTGGCCCGCATCTCGGTCCCGCTGCCCTTCACGCCCGTGCCGGTCTCGCTCGGTACGCTCGGTGCCCTCTCGGTCGGCACGACCCTTGGCGCGCGCCGAGGCCTCGTCTCCGTTGCTGCGTACGCCCTCCTCGGTGTCGCGGGCGCCCCGGTCTTCACCGGCACGAACGTCGGCTGGGCCTTCCCCTCCTTCGGCTACATCCTCGGCTACCTCCTCGTCGCCGCGATCGCGGGCCTGGCCGCCCAGCGCGGCGCCGACCGTCGCATCGTGACCATGGCTCCGACCGCCGTCGTGTCCCTCTTCTCCGTCTACATCCTGGGCCTGGCCTGGATGATCCCCTTCGCGCACATGACCCTCGAGCAGGGCCTGATGAAGGGCTTCGTTCCCTTCATCATCGGCGACCTGGTCAAGGCCGCTGTGGCCACCGGCGCCTTCCCGCTGCTGCGCTCCATCTTCCGCTGAGCCGCGCGCTCCAGCGCAACGAGAGTCGGCCTCGTCCCTATGAGGGGGCGGGGCCGTCGCCGTACCCGGCGTGCGCAGTGGTGACATGCGTAATGGAGCGCGACGGGGCGCGGCGCGCGCGGGTACCATTGGCAGGGTGAACGCTTCTGACATGCATCCCGTCCTCGTCGTCGACTTCGGCGCGCAGTATGCCCAGCTGATCGCACGCCGCGTGCGTGAGGCTCACGTCTACTCCGAGATCGTCCCCCACACCATGAGCGTGGCGGACATGCTCGCCAAGGAGCCCGCCGCCATCATCCTGTCCGGCGGCCCGTCTTCCGTGTACGAGGAGGGTGCCCCCTCCGTCGATCCCGCGATCTTCGAGGCCGGCGTGCCCGTCCTGGGCATCTGCTACGGCTTCCAGACGATGGCCCACGCTCTCGGCGGCACCGTGGGTCGCACCGGCACCCGCGAGTACGGGCACACCGAGGCCACCGTGGCCGGTGACTCCTGCCTGTTCGCCGGCACCCCCGACGACCAGATCGTGTGGATGAGCCACGGCGACGCCGTCCAGGGCGCGCCCGAGGGCTTCACCGTCACGGCCTCCACCTCCGAGACCCCCGTCGCGGCCTTCGAGTCACGCGAGCGCCGCCTCTACGGCCTGCAGTGGCACCCCGAGGTGGGCCACTCCCAGTTCGGCCAGGATGCCCTGAAGAACTTCCTCTACGAGGGTGCTGGCCTGGAGCCCACGTGGACCGCCGGTTCCATCGTGGACGAGCAGGTCGCCAAGATCCGCGAGCAGGTCGGCGACGCGCAGGTCATCTGCGCCCTGTCCGGCGGCGTGGACTCCTCCGTGGCCGCGGCCCTCGTGCACAAGGCCGTCGGCGACCAGCTCACCTGCTTCTTCATCGACCACGGCCTGCTGCGCGCGGGCGAGCGTGAGCAGGTTGAGAATGACTACGCGCGTGGCATGGGCATTCGCGTCATCACCTGCGACGAGTCCGAGCGTTTCCTGTCCGCCCTGGCCGGCGTCACCGAGCCCGAGGCCAAGCGTAAGATCATCGGCCGCGAGTTCATCCGTTCCTTCGAGGCCGCCCAGAAGCAGGTCATCGAAGAGATCGGTGCCACCGGCGGCGAGGTGAAGTTCCTCGTTCAGGGCACCCTGTACCCCGACGTCGTCGAGTCCGGCGGCGGCGAGGGCGCGGCCAACATTAAGAGCCACCACAACGTGGGCGGCCTGCCCGAGGACATGACCTTCGAGCTGGTCGAGCCCCTGCGTACCCTCTTCAAGGACGAGGTACGCGCGGTCGGTCGCGAGCTGGGCCTGCCCGACTACCTGGTGAATCGCCAGCCCTTCCCGGGCCCCGGCCTCGGCATCCGCATCATCGGCGAGGTCACCCGCGAGCGCCTGGATATCCTGCGCGCCGCCGACCTCATTGCTCGCGAGGAGCTCACGGCCGCCGGCCTGGATCAGGAGATCTGGCAGTGCCCGGTGGTTCTGCTCGCCGACGTTCGTTCCGTGGGCGTCCAGGGTGACGGCCGCACCTACGGGCACCCGATCGTGCTGCGCCCCGTGTCCTCCGAGGACGCGATGACGGCCGACTGGACGCGCCTGCCCTACGATGTCCTGGCTCGCATCTCCACGCGCATCACCAACTCGGTGCCCGAGGTTAACCGCGTCGTCCTCGACGTGACCTCCAAGCCCCCGGCCACCATCGAGTGGGAGTGACGCTCTCCTTGAGCTGAGCGCACAGACTCAAAGCCCCGGCCTCGTCCCCGATTCGTGGGACGAGGCCGGTCGTATTTCAGAAAAATGTGTAAAACCAGAGGAGTCCAAAGTTGTCCAAGAATGCGGTTGAGGCTGTATTCTGATTCCGAACGTCAATATAACTAAGCGAAAAAATGGTCCTTATGGACCGTTGGCTCACAGTGGTGTGAATGTTGGAATTGTAGTCATCCGTCTAGTGTGTCGATGTAGCGTGTTGTGTAGGAGGGATGTTGTCGTGAGGTGCTGAAGCATTGGGTGACTATTTCGTTTTGGATGTTCGGAGGAAGTTATAGGAGTATGTTAAATGATTGACATTATGGAGTGCATTCGAGAGCGGCAAAACTATATCTATTCCGGCAAACGGGATGAACTTCTGGAACTAAAGTTTGCGGAGGGGAAGAGAGACTGTGTCTTTGTCGCGATGGAGAGCTTCTTTGATGTGGCAAATAATGTAAGTTTGATCCCCGAGGGGTATGTGCTGCGCTGTGTCTTCGAGTTGGGAAATGTGAGTTCCAATAGAGGGGTTAGATTTGCCTTATTTTGGTTCACAAAGACTCAGGTTAGAGAATGTTTATTTGCTGTTTTAGGCAGGAGGTTTGAGGGAGCGTCGCGAGGTGCGTGTCTTGCCGAATCTGGCAACCTTCGTCGCGAGTATTCCGCGTACATAGAGGCTTGTGAGTTATATGCTAGAGATGATGTGCCTAAAGTCAATGCTGATCTTGGTGTATTTTTTTCGGTTTCTCTTAGTGAGCTTGATGAAGGTAGATTTATGCCTTCGTATTACCTGCCTGAATTGCGCAGGATTAGGAAAGCGCTCCTTGATTCTAATGCTGTTCGACTCGATAGTGTTGCGGAGGTGTTGAAGCCTCGGCGGATTGGAGGAGGGGATGATGTTGCGTTGTTGGGGCCTAAGAATGTGCGATTTCCGGTCGATTTGAGGGATTTGGAGCGCGGGTGTGCGACGACTGTTGCCTTAAAGTCGGGAGATGTTGTTCTTTGTGCAGTTGGTGAGGATAATCGTGCAATTGTGTATGAAGGTGGAAATGATGAATTGGTTTACGCGCGAGAGTCGTGTATAGTTATTCGCCCGTTCGGAATGTCTTCTGAATATCTGTGTTTCTACCTATCCAGCGATATTGTAAAATTGATGCTTCGTGCATCCTCTAAAGGTGTCGTAATTAAGCATCTTGGCATCAAGGCGGTGTCGTCCTTGCCTGTCTCGTCGCCAAGGATGGGGGATGCATATTATGCTCGTGAATATGCGGTGTTGTCGGGGCGTAGCTTGCGTGACTACTTTGATCTTGCCACTTTGCGTATTGCTGATCCGGGTCCTGTTGAGGTGATTCTTGATGAAGAAATTAGTGTGCGTATTCGTGCCTATTATGAAGCGTGGTTGCGCTCATTTCTCCGTGCTGATATTAAAGAGTTGAATACTTGCTATTCTAATGGTGCGTATAAAGCTGCCGTTATTTTAGCGGGCTCGATACTTGAGGCAGTGTTGATTGATTGGTTCTCGGAAATTAAACACACTAATTACTTTCATCAAAAGTGTAAATTGATTGATCGAAAGAGTGGGAAGTCTAGGAAAGCCACTCTGTATGATTATATTGAAGAGATTAGGTATATTTCGAGTCCCGACTGGGATAGAGAGGCTGGCTTTGCGCATGAAATCCGGAATAAGCGGAATCTGGTTCATGCAAAGTTATGTGTTGATGAGAGTGTGGTCGGTAAGAAGTCGGCATGCAAGGTGATTGAGTGCCTGGAGCAAGTGTTAAACTCGTGGTGTGCATTCTGTCAGGGCTTGACGCGAGTGTTGTGTGATGATGCGCCCCGTGTCCTCCGAGGATGCGATGACGGCCGACTGGACGCGCTTGCCCTACGATGTCTTGGCCCGCATCTCCACGCGCATCACCAACTCGGTGCCCGAGGTCAACCGCGTCGTCCTCGACGTGACCTCCAAGCCCCCGGCCACCATCGAGTGGGAGTGACGCTCTCCTTCAGCTGAGCGCACAGACTCAAAGCCTCGGCCTCGTCCCTGATTCGTGGGACGAGGCCGGGATGTGTTTATCGGGGGGAGCGCCGCGAGCGCCTGGCTGACTCGTTGTGCATCGCGCGGAGATAGCCTGCCGATCCTGCCCGCAGTGATGGCTGCGGGTCACTCGCCGTCATCCCAGTCTCCCGGGAGCTGTGCGACGCGGTTTGAGTCCATCGTCGGGCGATAGGCGTAGCGTTCGAGTCCATCGAATGTGGGAGTCTCGGGGCGCATGTCGAAGGGGAGGTCTCCGACTTCGATCGACTTTGTGAGGAAGATGTTGATCGCGTCCGAGAGGCTAATTCCCCAGCGGGCGTAGACGGCTGCGGCATCGGCCTTAATCTGTGCGCTCGTGCGAGTCTTCACCTCAGCTGTGCGGGTCATTGGCGGTATGGTTGTTCCTTTCACTACCTATATCATCGTCCCAGACTGTCGTCGTTGCGGGTTCTGTACGGGATCATTCTGATGTGTCATGGGGTGGCATGGTGTAGGGCGGCGGTGTCAATGGGTGGTAGTAATGAGTTGGTTGAATGCTTCTGCGGGGGTGCGGTAGCCGAGGGTTGATCTGGGGCAGTTGCCCGGCTCGCCGGCGATGGTGTCGAGGTAGGGTTGGTGGCTGGTGATGGGGGTTCCTGTGGGCAGGTAGCGGCGGATGAGTCGGTTGGTGTTGTCGTTGGTTCCTCTCTCCCAGGGGCTGTGGGGGTGAGTGACAAGCACCTCCACGCCAGTGCCTGGGGTGAGGCGCTGGTGGCGGGCCATTTCTGGGCCTCGGTCCCATGTCAGTGTTCGCATCGCTCCTTCGGGTAGGACGTGGATGCGGCGTGTGAGCGCGTCACAGACCTGGTCGGCCCTGTGTCCCAGAGGCAGGGCCACGATGATCAGGTAGCAGGTGGTGCGCTCGACCAGGGGCGCGCACGCACTGGCCCCATCTTTTCCGATGATGAGGTCCCCCTTCCCAGTTACCACGGATCATCCGCTCGGCAATGCCGGGGTACTTCAATCGATCAATCGCATGCCCACAATAAGTGGTGTGCGCCCGCCTGCGGGGCGTCTTGCGCATCCATCGCCTGGAGGGCAGGCACATGCCATGCTCGATCAGTGTCTTCTTGAGGTGGGCGTCAATCCATGTATAGAGAGCCTCATGGCTGATCGTGTGGTCGGGACGTGTTCAATTGTCTGTGTATCCGTCTTTTTGTTTGAAAGGATTGATGCATGATGAATGATGATGATGTTGTTGTGTCTGGCGCTAGTGGGCGTGAGGCTGTGGAGGAGCTGCGTCGCTCGGGGGCGTTGGATGCGTTGTTTGAGCGTCTTGATGCTGGCGAGGTCGAGATGACGGGCAGCCACGTTTGTCGGTTCCTTCCATGAACTTCAACAGCGCTTTTGAATAGCCCTTCACACGTGCTCCCGACTTTCATGAAGTAATGTGCTGAAGGCAGTGCGGATTGCTTTCGTCCAATATATAATTTGCAGCATGCAAAAGTATTGCAAAATGCAAAGGAGTGGGGCAAGCCCATGTCGTACAACGACCTTGTGAAGAGCAATGCGGGCGAGACCGACATCCGCAGCTACCTCGCAGAGGGAAAGCAGGTTGCGGTCACCTTCCGAATCTCCGAGAACCTCCGCGACAGCGCGAAGGAGGCCGCGGAACTTCGCGGCATAAGCTTTTCTGCGTTCATGCGAATGTGCATGATGAGCGAACTATCCAAACCCAACCAGTAGAAGGTGGAACATGATCACAGGAGCCACCAAGAACAAGGTCGACGACATCTGGCAGAAGATGTGGGAGGGCGGCATCACCAACCCGCTCGAGGTCATAAGCCAGCTCACGTACTTGATGTTCATGCACCAGCTCGACGAGCGCGAGTTCGAGATCGAGAAGATGGAGACGCTTCTGGGAGTAGGCCAGGAGCATATCTTTCCCAAGTCGTACACGAGCGTCACGGGAGTAGAAATCGACGGCAGCGAGCTGCGCTGGAGCCATTTCAAGGACAAACCCGCTGAGACCATGTACAAGACGGTGAGCGAGTTTGCTTTCCCCTTTATCAAGGGCCTCGGGGGAGGATTCTGCGTTCGCTCGCAGCATGGAATCCGCTACGTTCGGCATGCCAACGCCGAAGACGCTGCAGAAGGCAGTCGACGGCATCGACGCCCTGTTTGAGAGCCTCGGAGACAACATCGCCGACCTGGGCGATCTATACGAGTACATGCTCTCCAAGCTGAACACTGCCGGTACAAACGGGCAGTTCCGCACGCCCAAGCACATCCGTGACATGATGGTGCGTTTCGTCGATCCGAAACCCAACCAACTCATCTGTGACCCGGCATGCGGCACTGCGGGATTTCTCATCTCGGCAGCAGGGCACATCCGCGATAAGCATGCAGACCAGATGAACGCGGATGCATGGGACTGCTTCGCGGGCAAGAATGGCAGGAGCCCGCAGTTCTCCGGCTTTGAGATGGACCAGACAATGCTGCGCATCAGCGCGATGAACCTGATGCTGCACTCGGTCGACCAGCCGGACGTCCGCTACCTGGATAGCATCTCGAAAAACAACACGGTACGTGGCAAGTACGACGTCGTGCTAGCCAACCCGCCATTCACGGGATCGGTCGACGCCGAGGACATCGACAACAGCCTGAAGGCCATCGTCGATTCCAAGCAGACGGAGCTGCTGTTCGTTGCCCTGTTCCTGCGCATGCTCAAGCTCGGCGGGCGTTGCGCCTGCATCGTGCCGAACGGCGTGCTTTTCCGCACGAATTCGAAGGCGTACCGCCAGCTTCGTCAGGAGCTCGTAGACAACCAACGCCTCGAGGCTATCATCTACATGCCGAGCGGTGTCTTTAAGCCGTATTCTGGGGTCAGCACCGCTATCCTCGTCTTCACTAAAACCGACGCAGGCGGCACTGACGACGTGTGGCTATACAACATGGAGGGCGACGGCTTCACGCTGGACGACAAGCGCGACCCTGACGAGAAGCACGACGACATCCCCGACATCCTGCAACGTTGGGACAACCTCGCTGCTGAGAAGGACTGCTCCCGTGCCGACAAGAGTTTCCTTGTGTCACGCGAGGAGATCGTCGAGAACGACTACGACTTTAGTTTCAACAAGTACACGGAAACCGTCTATGAGCGCAAGGAGTACCCGCCTACGAGCGAGATTCTGGCAGACTTGAAAGTGTTGAATGAGAGTGTCGCTAACGGCCTCGCCGAACTTGAGACCATGCTTTCGGGAGACAGTGTCAATGAGTAGAACACGGCTGAAGGCCATTTGCCATAAGGGAAGCTCCAGCTTGCGACAGAAGGACGTAGCGAACGACGGTCCTTATGTAGTCTACGGTGCTCCGGGAATCATTGGCCATTCTTCAACATATCAATTCGAACACCCCTGCCTTGCCGTGGTTAAGGATGCAGTAGGGGGCGGTCGCGTAATGGCATGCGAAGCAAACGTTGGTTCTTGGAACGATGCAGGTGATTAAGCCGAATGATAGCGTAGTCCTGTATTCCTTGCAGCATCATTTGAAGGCCATGAATCTTAGTTCGTACTACACTGGCGCGACCATTCCGCACATCTATTTCAAGGGTTACGGCAACGCTTCCGTTTCTTTGCCAAGTCTTTCTGAACAGAAGGCGATTGCGGCCATCTTCCGCAAACGTGGACAGCTAGCAGAACAGTATGAGCGCATGCTGGAGATGCTAGACGCATTGGTCAAATCCCGGTTTAGCTGGGAGGTGAACGATGCTTTCGCAGCTTAAAGACAGAATAGAGTGCGTTCGCGGAGTTACATACAAAGCTTCGTCTGATCTTCATCCCTCGCTCGATGAGAACAGCATCACGTTACTGAGGGCTAATAATATCCAGGATGGCCGAATCAGTTTCGATGATGTCCAATACGTCGATAAATCGAAGGTTAAGAAAAAGCAGACTCTTCGCAAAGGCGATATCCTGATCTGTGCCTCGAGTGGCAGCAAGAACCTCGTTGGAAAAGCGGCGCTTGTTCAGTCTGATCTCGAAGCAACCTTTGGTGCATTCTGCTGCGTAGTTCGACCCACGGAAATTAACCAGTATTATCTTGGCCATTACTTCGGAAGCGCGACCTATCGTAGAGCGATAGAAGCAGCGAGTACTGGGACAAACATCAATAATCTCAAACCAGATAATTTTCGCACATTGTTGGTTCCGGAAATACCCGAAGGTGAACAAGCTGCAATTGCAATGAAACTCGACTGCATCCTCGAGCAGGTCAGTCTTGAGAAATCTTGTTTGCATAAGCTTGATGAGTTGGTCAAGTCCCGGTTTGTCGAAATGTTCGGGGACCCAATCGATGAATCCTCGCCTTGGCCGAAACTAGCAATCAAGGATTTCTGCACTCTGAAGATTGGGCCGTTTGGGAGTTCCCTCCACAAGCAAGACTACATTACAGGCGGGCGTCCGTTGGTCAATCCGTCGCATATTGTTGATGGCAAAATCGTTCCGGCCAACGATCTCACCATCAGCGAAGAGAAGTATCAGGAGATGGAAGCCTACCACCTTGAACCTGGAGACGTTGTTCTTGGTCGTCGAGGTGAAATAGGCCGATGCGCGGTTGTTTACAGCTCAGGTTATCTCTGCGGAACAGGTAGCATGATAGTGAGGCCCTCTGATAAGTGCCGACCGGACTACCTGCAGAGGGTTCTCTCTTTCCCATCGTTTAAAGATGCCTTAGAGCGCAATGCGGTCGGTCAAACGATGAAGAATCTTAACGCCAAGATTGTCGGTCAGGCTGTTGTGGCACTGCCCTCGATCAACGCTCAGAACGAATTTGCAGCCTTCGTCCAACAGGTTGAAATTGGAATTTGAAACCCAGCAGGCCATCGACAAGTTACAGACGCTCTACGACAGCCTGGCACAGGAATATTTCGGGGATTAGGAAGAGGCCATGAACTTCGATTTTCTGAAGAGAGACGACGGCAGGTACGACCTCTTCGCCGATGCGTGCATTGAGGCGGAGACGGTGTTCGCGACCTCGCCCGCGATGTGTGCGGTCGGTTGTAGGAAGGCCCTCGAGCTCTCGGTCAAGTGGGTCTATGCAGCGGACAGCACCATGCAGATGCCCTACAAGGACAACCTCTCGTCACTCATCCACGAGTATTCGTTCAAGCATTGCGTAGACGAGCGCGTCTGGCGCAAGCTCGTCGCAGTGAACAAACTCGGCAACCTTTCCGTGCACACGGAGCGCAACGTCCGTCCGCAGGATGCTATCCTCTCGCTACGGGCGCTGTTCGACTTTGTGGACTGGATCGACTACTGCTACGGCCCCGACTACGAGCAACGGACGTTCGACGAGAAGAAGATCCCGCCGGCAGGCGTTCCCCTGACGAAGGAGACCATCCGGGCGATCAAACAGCGCGAGACGCTACTCGCAAGCCAAGGAGCGACGATTAAGGAGCTCGAGGCCAAAGTCGCCGCGATGAGCGACCAGCTCGCGAAGGCGAAGGAGAAGAACACCTCCGAGCGCACATTCAACCCCGAAGAGATCAGCGAGTACAAGACCCGCAAGCTCTACATCGACACAGACTTGGCGATCGCCGGCTGGACCTTGGGCGACGATGTGATAGAGGAGTTCGAGGTCCACGGCATGCCCGTTGAGGCAGGCGGCAGTACCGGCAAGGGCTACATCGACTATCTTCTGATCGGGAAGGACGCCAAGCCGCTCGCCATCCTCGAGGCGAAGCGAACTATGTACTCCCCTCAGAAGGGCCTTCAGCAGGCGCGTCTCTACGCTGACTGTCTGAACGCGAAGTACGGGTACCGACCGCCCATCTTCCTGTCGAACGGCTTCGAGACGTTTTTCGTGGACGACGAGTCTGCGCCCATGCGCAAGGTGAGCGGCGTGTTTAGCCAGGGAGAGCTCGCCACGATCCTTAACCGTCGCGGGACGGTGCAGCCGCTCTCCACGGTGAAGGTGGACATGAACATCTCCGGCCGTTACTACCAGGTCGAGGCAATCCGCCGCGTGTGCGCAAACATCGAAGAGGGGCATCGCAGAAGTTTGCTCGTCATGGCCACGGGAACCGGCAAGACGCGTGTGTCCGCCGGTCTCACGGACGTGCTGATGCGCAGCAGCCGGGTGAAGAATGTGCTATTCCTGGCGGACCGCATCGCGCTGGTGAGCCAGGCGAAGCACGCATTCCAGGAGTACCTGCCCAACGCGAGCCTGTGTAACCTGTGCAAGAATAAGGATGAGCGCGATGCGCGCATCGTTTTCTCCACCTACCCCACGATGCTGAACGCCATCGACTCCGTGCGCAACGACGACGGCAACCGTATGTTCACGCCCGCACACTTCGACCTCATCATCGTTGACGAGGCGCACCGCTCCATCTTCAAGAAGTACAAGGCCATCTTCGAGTACTTCGACGCGCTCGTGGTGGGGCTCACCGCAACGCCTGCGAACGAGGTCGACCGCAACACCTACGACTTCTTCGAAGTCGAGCGCGGGGTTCCCACCTACGTGTACGAGTACGAGACCGCCGTGTACCAGGACCACTACCTGGTGCCCTACCTCGGCATCGAGACGCATACGGACTTTCTGGATGAGGGAATCACCTACGACGACCTTTCCGACGAGGACAAGGAGCGCATAGACGCGGATTTCGAAGCCGAGGGCTACGAGACGCCCGACTTCATTTCCGAGACAGACATCGACCGTTGGCTCTTCAACGAGCAGACCGTGGACAACGTGCTGCAGGTGCTCATGGAGCAGGGCATCCACGTCAACAGCGGGGAGTCCCTGGGTAAGACCATCATCTTCGCCGCCAACCAGCACCACGCGCAATACATCGAGGAACGCTTCGGCAAGCTCTACCCAAAGCTCACCAAGGGCGGCTACATCAAGGTCGTCGTGCACAGCGACGACTACTCGCACACCATTATCGACGAGTTCAAGTTGAAGCCCCTGCCCGTCATCACCGTATCGGTGGACATGATGGACACCGGCATCGACGTGCCCGAGATCGTGAACCTCGTATTCTTCAAGAAGGTGCGCTCGAAGATTAAGTTCTGGCAGATGGTCGGGCGCGGGACCAGGCTGAGACCCGGTCTGGACGTGGTCGATCCACTTGATATGGATCATCCGGGCGGCGCCTATTCCGACAAGGAGCGGTTCTTCATCTTCGACTGGTGCCGCAACTTTGCTTACTTCGGCGAGGGCGGCGAGGCCGTGGAGGGCAGGACGGGCGCATCGCTTTCCGAGACGATCTTCTCGAGGCAAGCACAGTTGGCGAAGACCCTGCAGACCGCAGAATTCGCCGGGGACGACTGGCAGTCGTGGCGCTCGGAGATCGTCGACGGCATCCACTACCAGGTTGTCCAGCTTGACGAGGAACTCGTGAGCGTTCGTCTGCACCGCGCATGCGTGCAGAAGTACAAGCAAGAGGCCTCCTACACGTTCATCAAGGACATGGACTTGAGCGAGCTTCAGGTGGAAATCGCGCCGCTCGTCCACAATGACGAGGAAGACGTGGACGCGCTGCGCTTCGACGCGCTCATGTACGGCTTCATGTGCTCGCTCTGCGACGGGCTGGGGGTTGAAACCTACCGCAAGAAGCTCGTGACCATCTCGCTCGGGCTGCAGAAGATGATCACCATCCCGCAGGTCAAGGAGAAGCTGCCCGTGTTGCAGGAGGTTACCGACGAGCACTTCTTCGACAATATCAGCGCCCTGGACCTTGAGCGCATCCGAAAGGAGCTCCGCGGCATCGTGAAGTTTCTGGTGAACCAGGGGGCAAATCGTAAGATCATCTACACAGCGCTTGCAGACCCCATCGGGGACACGGTCTATGGCGTAACCTTGAACCCCGACGAGGACTTCGCGGACTACAAGCTGAAGGTGAACCGATTTCTCGTGGACTACGGCGACAACCTTGTCATCAACAAGCTGCGCATGAACAAGCCGATGACGGACATGGAGTACGGCGAGCTCGAGAAGATATTCACAAAAGAGCTAGGGACCGCGGACGATTACAACAGAGCGTACGGGGACACGCCGTTCGGCCTGCTGGTGCGCAAGGTGGTGAAGCTCGATCATTCAGCCGCCATGGAAGCGTTCGCAGACTTCATCAACGACGAGAGCCTGACCGAGCAGCAAATTGCTTTCGTCCACCGCGTGATCGACTACATCGAGGCCAATGGCTACATGGAGCCCGCAGCGCTCGCCCAGGCGCCTTTCGACAGGCCCCAGTCATTCGTGCGGTTGTTCGACACCGAACACCAGCTGCTGCTCATCGAATCATCAAGCGCATAAAGGGGAACGCGGAGAAGCCGGCGGCCTAATGATTGCGTTTCATAACCCCCTGGTTGGCAACAACGAAGGGAGATATGAAATGACCGAAGCAATTGTCGAGATCGAGTACCTAATGGCATCGATACTGGACGGCATGGACTCAAAGCCCCGGCTTCGTCCCTGATTCGTGGGACGAGGCCGGGATTTTTTATCGGGGGAGCGCCGCGAGTGCCTGGCTGGCTCGGTGCGCATCGCGCGGAGATAGCCTACCGATCCTGCTCGCAGCGCCGAGGTAGGTTGGTGGCAGGAGGGCAAATTCGGTCCACCCGCACGAGGGAAGCTTTCGTCAGCCCCGCTGTACGCCAGTCCTCGAGGGGAGTGTTGAGTGGAAGCGAGAGCTTGTTCGAGGCGCTGGTGGTCATCGCAGCTAGGAGTCCGTCCTGTGAACAGGCGAGAACTAGGACGGGGTGAAACTTATAGGTGCGGTCGTCGAAATTAAAGCGCGCGTGCCAGATCTCCCATGGTGCGGGCGCTCCCTCAGTCGCCGTTATCCCAGTCTCCCGGGAGCTGTGCGACGCCGTTTGAGTCCATCGTGGGGCGATAGGCGTAGCGCTCGAGTCCATCAAACGTGGGGGTCTCGGGGCGCATGTCGAAGGGGAGGCCACCAACCTCAATCGACTTGGCGAGGAAGATGTTGATTGCGTCCGACAGGCTAATTCCCCAGCGTGCGTAGACAGCTGCCGCGTCGGCCTTGATCTGCGCGGTCGTGCGGGTCTTCACCTCGGCGGTGCGGGTCATTGTTGGCATCATTGCTCCTTTCATTCGTTCTCATCATATCCCTGATAGGGTCTATTTCAGTCCCAGAACGGGCAGAGTCTGGGTACATTATGAGTGAGAGACGTCGACTGCTCAAGGGTGCCCCTAGTTCGTCAATGACTGGGGCCAGATTCTGGCCATAATTATGGCTAAGGTTGAAAGGAGTAGAATGTCGACACTGACTATGGGGCTCGCCGATGCGAAGAACAACTTTTCGCGAGTGACAGCAGAGGTGAATAGGACGGGGAAGCCTGTCACGATCCTCAAGAACAACAGGCCGTGGGTGGTCATTCAACCGGCGCAGCAGTCTGACAGTGCTGTCGATGTCGCTGTTGACTTCATGGATGCCTACGCGGACGTGTTTGAAGAGCTCGCGAAGTGAACGCTGTCGCGTTTTCTCGGGATGATGTGTGTGCCATCCATTCGGCTGCGATTGCTCGCTTCGGTGGTCTTGATGGCGTGCGTGACGAGGGGATGCTGGCCTCGGCGGTCATGGCGGGTTAGGTGTCCTGCGCGCTGGTCGGTGCGGCGCTATTGAGTTGGCGCAGGAGCATGTAGAGCCTGATCGAGGAGACCAGGTCGGCGATGGGAATGGCGTGCCCTCGCTTGTACTGTTTCGCCGTTTCGTGGGAGATCAGTTGCTCGTCGCGCGCACGGACGATCGCCGCGAATCCGTGGGTTGAGGTGACGATCATGATGATGTAGCTCCCCAGGAACACCAGGGGGAGGATGAATACCTGAGGGGCGGGGCCGCCGGGGGCAAGCACATACGGTCCGAGGTAAAGGATTATCAAGGACGTGGTCAGGAAGAAGGGGAGGAGGCAGAGCTTGATGACGAGGCCCCAGAAAGCCAGTTCGCGGGGCGTGCGCGTGTTGCGAGAGAAGTGCGTGCAAACGACAGTCGCCGTGGCGGAGGTAATTATCACGAACGGCCAGACGTCGATTCGGAGCATCGGGAAGGGGGAAGGGAACGCCATGGTAAAAGGCCCGCCAGCATAGGCCGTAACGACAAAACAGAATGAGGTCGCGAGGGACGCAACTGTGGGCCAGTGGATTCGTGAGGCTCCACGGCCGCTCGCGGTGACGGTGTTGTCGAGGACGGGAACTGGTTGAGCAACGCTGAGTGTGCGTGAGGGCTGGTTGGTGATCTGCGCGTTGGTCGGAACGGCGCCATTGAGTCGGCGTAGGAGCAGGTAGAGCCTGATCGAGGAGACCAGGTCGGCGATGGGAATGGCGTGCCCGCGCATGTAGTTCTTCGCCGTTTCAGGGGAGAGGAGATACTCGTTGCGCGCGCGGATAATCGCCGCGAACCCGTAGCACGAGGAGACGACCATGAGGGCGCATGATAGGACGGCGTAGGGGATGATGAGGGCTAATCCGAGCACTAACGCCTCAGGGCTGAAGACAGCTGTTGTCCCGTCATCACAACAACAAAGAGGTTCACCAGGAATATTGGCAGGAAGCACACCTTGAGGGTGAGACCCCAAAACGCTAGGTGGCGCGCGTGCTCTGTGCGCACAAGCCTGAATGCGCTGGCTGCATTCGCGCCACCGAGGGCGACCAGTAGAAAGAACCATGCCAGCGGCGGAATCAGGCTGAAGGCGTTGCGGCCGAACAGGGTGCCCATGGGTTCGCCGGTGTAGACCACGACGATGAATGCGATGGGCAGAGCGGCCCGGAGTATTTTGGACACGCGGAGACTCCCTTGTCGATCCTCGTTGACTGGAATCGAATATAGCAGTCCTCCTCGTGCTGAAGGGGCTTGATGGCGCGCAGGCGGCCATGGCGCGAATTGATATGGCGATGGCGTGATAGGCGTTCGCATTGACGCGCTTTGATGGCTAGATTGATAGTCATCAACAACGGAAGCCGCGCAGATGAACGCGACAAACAACAGAGCGAAGGAACAGCCATGAAGAACACTGCACTGATCACCGGCTCCTACGGCGGCCTCGGCACCTGCTTCGTCAACATCCACGCTGCCAAGGGTGGCGACCTGATCCTCGTGGGCCGCAGCCAGTCCAAGCTCGACGCTCAGGCGGCCGAGGTGAGCGCCAAGTATGGCGTCGAGGCCGTGACCATCGCCGTTGATCTCTCCCAGCCCGAGGCTGCCCAGACCATCTACGACACGTGCAAGGCCAACGGCTGGAACCCGGACATCATCATCAACAACGCGGGCTTCGGTGGCCAGGGCGACTTCGCCCGTGAACGCACGATGGAACAGGATCTGTCCATGATCGCCGTGAACGTCGAGGCTCCCACCCGCATCCTCAAGCTCTTCCTGCCCGACATGATCGCGCGTGGAAGCGGCAAGGTCCTCAACGTCTCCTCCACCGCTGCAACCATGCCCGGCCCCCCTCCAGGCCGTCTACTACGCGACGAAGGCCTACGTCACCAGCTGGTCCAATGCCCTGTGGCGCGAACTCGAGGGAACCGGCGTGACCGTCACGGCGCTCATGCCCGGCGCGATGCGCACCGGCTTCGCGGCCTCCGGCGATCTCGGTGATACCAAGCTCTTCGCCAACGCCGTCGACCCGACGGCCGTCGCCCAGGCCGGCTACGACGGCATGCTGGCTGGCAAGCTCAACGTGACCAGCGGCCTGCCCGGATGGCAGCGCCCCATGATGGCTCTGGCCCCCATGTTCCCCAAGAAGACCATGCTGAACTTCGTCTACGACCAGCAGGTCGCAGGAAGCGCGAACAAGTAAGCTCGACAAGGATCCCAGGGGTGCCCGCCGCGTGAGGGATCGCGTGGCGGGTTTTCTTCCGCAAACGGCAGCTCATGGAAGGCATACGCATGCGCAGGCTCGCATTCCGTCCCGCGTCGGGTGTTTCGAACGTCGAATTGTTCTACGATCTCATCTTCGTCTACTGCATCAGCGTCATCACGAGCCTGATGCACAACCCCGAGGGTGGATTCTTCAGCGTCGAGACATATGCCCTGTATGCGGTCGACATGTTGACGATCCTGCAGGTCTGGTTCTTCACCACGTTCCTGCAGAACCGCTATGGGGACGGCGGTGCGTTCGACAACGTGTGTCTGTTTATCAACATGTTCCTCATGTTCTTCATGGCTGGGTGCGTGGGCGAGGGGTGGCGTAACTCCATGCTCACGTGGAACCTCGTGTGGGCGTTCGTGCTCATTGACTTGGCTGTGCACTGGGGGATTAAGCGGGTGCGCTACACGAACTTGAGTGACGACGACAAGCGCTTCATGAGTCGGACGATCCTCGTGCTCGCTGTCCAGGCCGCCATCGTCCTCGTCGCCGCGTTTGTTCCGTGGGAGATTGGCCAGTGGCTCTCTCTCGTTGCGTTCTCCTTCGGGTGGCTCGCTTTCGTGCGCGGGCATCGTCTCGCGGGTACCGCGGTGCGCTTCGACCATCTCGTCGAGCGCTGCTCCCTCCTCGTCATCGTCACCTTCGGTGAGATGATCGTCGGAATCGCCGGCACGATCAGCGGCGGCTCGGACGTGGTCGCGGCGATGCTCGTCTTCGCCCTCGTCGTTGGTCTCTTCCTCGTCTACTTCTTCCACTACGATCGCATGCTCGACCATGAGCGCCAGGACGTTGGCATCGGCTTCATGATCCTGACGGCCGGGCTCGTGTTCGTCATTAGCAACGTCACGGTCGCGCTGGAATACCTGCCTGAACATGAGGTTTCCGCCGCGCCGAAGAGTATCTACCTGGCGGTGGGGCTGTGCGTGTACCTTGCCTTGTCGCTCGTCCTGTTCCGCTACAACAAGACTCTTTTCCGCCTGAGTGGCCTCGTCCTAGCCAGTCGGGTCATCGCCTGCCTGCTGATTACAGGAGTCGCCCTGATTCCCGGAGCCGATACCCTGATGACCCTCGCTTGTGATGCCCTCATCGTGTGGGGCGCGCTGGCGGTGGAGTACGCGTCGTACAGGAAGCGCCGCGAGCTGGTCGACGGGGTTCGAGGCCGTGAGGAGGCAGCATGAAGCACTTTATTCTCGACGGAAACTATGGGCGCGCCCTCGGTGCGTTCGGTATTGATGTCGGCGAGGCACTGCGCAAGGCGGGCCTGCCGGAGGATGCCCTGCGTCACCCCGCGCCGACAATGACGGTGCAGGAGTACTACGCCTTCATGCAGGCGGTTGGAGAGCTTGCGGAGCGTGAGGACGCTGCCGTTGCTCTGGCCAGTGCCGATGGCGTTGAGCAGTTCAGCCCGCCGATCTTCGCAGCGTTCTGTGCCGCCGATGGGCGCGCGTGCATCGAGCGGCTCGCTCGCTACAAGCCTCTCATTGGCCCCATGGAGTACATCCTCACGGATGGCGACGGGGCTCTGACGGTTCAGCTCGCGTGCCCCGAGCGAGAGAGGGCCATGCCTGCGTTCCTCGTGCAGTGCGAGATCGCGTTCCTCGTGAACGTGCTTCGTGCGGCCACCAAGCGCGACATCAGCCCCGTCGGCGTGATGATGCGAAATCCTCCAGAAGGAACATGGTTCGAGGAGTTTCTCGGCTGCGAGGTCCGCGAGGGAGTGCGCGATGAGGTGACTTTCGTCGACGATGATCTCGCCGTTCCGTTTTTCAGCAGGAATGACGCAATGTGGGGCTACTTCGAGCCCGAGCTGGGACGCCGCCTCAGTGAACTCGATGTTGATGAGGGGACCTCCGCTCGCGTGCGTAGCGCCCTTATCGAGGCCCTGCCCGCGGGCGAGGTGGGAATCGACGACATCGCTCGCCGCCTCGGCCAATCGAAGCGCACCCTCCAGCGCAAGCTCGGCGAGGAGGGGACTACCTTCCAGAAGCAGCTCAACCATGTGGGTGAGCTGTTGGCCAAGCGCTACCTGACCACGACCTCGATGCGCACGGACGAGATCGCGTTCATGCTCGGGTACGTCGAGCACAACAGCTTCCTGCGGGCCTTCAGCTCATGGACCGGAGTCAGCCCGAGCGAGTATCGCAAGCATCACGACTCCTAGCGCTCCCGGAGCGCCGTCTGGGGCAGTCGGCTATCCTCCGGACTAGCGACGAGGCTGTGGATCGCTCCCGGCTCGTCGGTCCCATGAGCGCCGAGGCTTTGTGTCGCTACGTGCTGCGCGCCGTCTTCGCCTCCCTCATGGAGGGTGGCGAATGTGAGACGCTGTTTGCCCTCCTCGATGCCTCCCTGTACGACGAGACCGTAGAAGAAAAGGACGTGGCGAAATGAGTCGATTCCGCATCAAGAAGCAGCCCCTGATCGCCGTCGCCGGCGTCGTCTGGCTGCTCGCCGGCCTGAACGTCGCGATCCTCGGCGTGCGCGCGGCCATCGACATGCGCGGAGTCGCCGCGATTATTTTCCTTGCGCTCGCGGGCGGCGCCATCGCCATCTTCTGCGCCTTCCACCCGATGTTTTCCAGGCTCGTCCAGAAGAACGCCCAGCGCATCGCCGACCTGGACGGGGATCGTCACCACGTCGTGCGCTTCTTTGATCGCAAGAGCTACATGATGATGGCGTTCATGATGTCCCTCGGTATCGGAATGCGCGCGGCCGGCCTATTCCCCGACTGGTTCATCGCCTTCTTCTACACGGGCCTCGGTCTCGCCCTGACCCTCGCGGGCGCCAGCTACATCGCGCGCGGCGTGCGCGGTCGCGCCTGGGCGTTCCATAGGGCCGACTGAGCGCTCCCTTGAACCCTGCCCCAGCCCCGTGACAATCGATGAGGCTGGGGTTCGTCATGTGAGTCGGTGCTGTAATCGCCGCTCGATTACCGCCAGTGGCGGTATAAATCTGGCGGTAATCAATCTGCAGGGGGTAAGTAAGCTCCTTGCAGACTCGTTTGCGCGTGTCACTCGTGCACTGCTATTGCTACATTGAGCGCGAAATTGACGCTCATTCCTAGGAACATGAGGAGTCCGACGATGAGGCACGCCGAAACGGTGCTGTTAACGGGCGGGGTGGAACTCCTCGTGCGGAACGCTGTCGCGTCGGATGCCCGCGCGCTGCGTGACGTCATGCAGTGCACGCACGCGGAGACCGACTACCTGTTGTCATATCCGGACGAGCAAAGCGTCGACGATGAACAAGAGGCTCGCTCGCTGGTGGAAACAGAGCGCAGTGACAATGAGGTCGAGCTCGTCGCCGTCCTTGATGGACGGATCGTGGGGAGCGCAGGAGTCACGGCGGTGGGAGGCAGGCGCAAGGTGGTGCACCGGGCGCGCTTTGGGATCAGCGTGCTCAAAGATTACTGGGGGTTGGGGATCGGCCGAGTGCTCATGGAGGCGAGTATCGACTGTGCGCGCCGGGTGGGCTACACCCAGCTCGAGCTCGAGGTAGTGGCTGACAATGAACGTGCGCTGTCCCTCTACCGGCGCGCGGGGTTCGAGGAGTATGGGTGCAACCCACGAGGCTACCGGTCCGCGGCTTCGGGCTACCAGGAGCTCGTGCACATGAGGCTCGAACTGTAGCTCCGAAGGGTCGCTGGCCTAGTTGGTCTGCTTGGCCTCGCCTTCCTTATCTTCCTTGTCTTCCTTGGCCTCCGGGGTGCGCCTGTGCCAATAGGCGTAGTCTTCATAGATGTACTTGTGTTCCCACACTGGATTACTCGGGCCCCAATCGGACATTGGGCAGTCCGTGGTGACGTCGTCGGCCAGCTCGAGGATGACGTCGACGAGCTCGAGCCTGTCCACGAACCTGTCGGGGATCGCATTGAAACCGATTCGTGCTCCGACGAGCATTCCCGCGATTGCGGCTGTGGTGTTGGAGTCTCCGCCGTGGTTGGCGGCGAACGTCATCGCTCCCGCGATGTCGTTCTCGTAGCGTAGTGCGCAGAGGATGCCAATTGCCAGGGCCTCGTTGGCGACCCACCCTTCGCCGAGGGCGTGGATGGCATCCTGGTCGCTTGAGGCTGAGGTAGCAAGCGGCCTGGCGGACCAGATGGAGGACAACAGTTCGTTCACGGCCTTGCGGGAATCGGGGAACGTATCATGCAGGACTGGTAAGGTCTTATTCACGGCCTCGATGATGGGCAGTTCCGTGTGGATGATGTGCGAGACGATCAGTGCAAGGGCCGCCGATGACATCCATGCGAGCTCGTGACCGTGCGTGAGCGCCGCCGTGTTTGCCCCCAGGTCGAGAATTTCGGCGGGGTCGTGGAAGTAGGACAGGCCGATGGGGACTGCCCGCAGCAGGCATGCGGAGCCTTTGGAATCGTTGATGGGCTCGTCCATCGAACCGAACTTCTCGGATGCGGTAACTTCCTCGACGGTGGGAGAAAGAGCGCGCTTCGCCGACAGGGTGGGGTAGGCGTTAATCCATCCGCACCGGGCTCGTTGTGGCTGCTTCTCTGTCTGGAGCCGATACCAGTCCATGTAGAAGTAGGGAAAATACGTGTACACGGGGGCCATGACCCCGCGCAGGGTCCCTCGCGTGTGCGCGAAGAGGATGGCATTCGCGCTCAGCAGCATGAGCTGCGTGTCCGCGGTGATACGCGCGGTTCCGTTCTTGTCCAAGTCGTAGGCGGTGATCCCGCGCAGGCCGTAGCGTTCGACGATCGCGGCCTCTGATAGCACTTTCACCGGGTATCCCAGCGCGTCTCCAGCGGCGCAGCCGATCATTGCCCCGCGGATGCGATCTCGCTTGTCCATGAATGCCTCCTCGCGTGGGTTTTGGCGTCGACCACGCTCAGTTTACCCGTCCGTGTTTTGAGGAGCCGTTGATCCGCGTACCCTTGACGCGTGAAGGTTCTCGTCGTTCCCATGGTTGCTCGCTCGCGGATGGGAGGACCGTGGACGCGAGCGCAGCGCGTCGCCCGCGCCTTCCGGGATGACGGCCACGAGGTCACTCTCGCGTGGGGAGACGACGGAAACTGCGTCGATCCGGGCGGCCCAGCGCTCGAGATTCCAGTGCCCTCGCCTCTCGGCCTGCCAGACGCCATCGCGCGCCACACCTTCCCCCCTGGCCTCGCGCCTCGGCCTCATGGGACGCAGGCCCGTGCACAGCTTCGAGGAGGTCCTTTGGCTGACCGGTGCCCTCGACGAGCGCTACACTCGCGCCGCCGTCGAGGTCCTCCGCGCCCACATGCGAGCCGAGCGCCCCGACGTCGTCTACTCGGAGTTCAACCTCGCCGCCATCATCGCCGCGCGCGCCGAGGGCATCCCGTGCGTGGGCAGTGGCTCGCAGCCAACGACCGCCTCCTACGCTTCCAACCCGCGCAAATCCGCGGGAATTCGACGCCTGCTGCGCGAGATGGGAATGCCTGCCCCGGCCTCGTCCCTGTCGATCCTTGAGGGGATGGCACGCCGCTTCATCCCAAGTGGCCCGACCCTGGAACCGTGGGCGGGGGAGCGGTCCGTCTACTGCGGGTTCCTCGACGAGCCGCCCGCCCCCACAGGTAAGCTGCGCGACTGTGCCCTCGTCTACCTCGGCGCGGGCAGCGTCCCCGCGAGCGTCGCCGTGCGCACCGGACGAGAGCTCGCCGAGGCCCTCGGATGCGACGTGTACGTCGCGGGAGTGCCCGAGGCCACCCAGGTATCAGGTAGTCACACCGTGCGTTGTGCGCCCCGATTCAACTTCGCTGAGCTCCTGCCGCGCGCCCGCGTCTTCGTGCACCATGGCGGGCAAAACTCGATGATGGACGCCCTGTCCTATGAAGTCCCGCAGATTATCGTCCCGGGTCTCGTCTTTGAGCGTCAATTCAACGCCGAGGCCGTGGAAAACGCGCGCTGCGGCCTGACCGTGCGCGCTTCCCAGCCTGCGCTTATCGCACGTGCCGCCCGCACCCTCGTCGATGAGCCCGCCCTGACCTCGGGGATCCGAGGGGTGCGCGCGGAACTGGCCTCCCTGGGAGGTGCCGCGCGCATCGTGCGCGAGGTCGAGGAACTGGTCGGTTAGCCTCAGTTCCAGCCGCGCAGGATCGCCTCCAGGCCTCGTTCGAACTGAGCGGTGAAGTCGTAGCGACCATCCAGGAGGTCCTCGATGAGCGGGCGCAGCGCCTGCGCGTCCTCGGGATCGAGCGCGGCGCTCGCGGCCGAGAGGTCGGCGGGCTGCTCGGGGGAGCCGCCCACGGGTGGAACGACCTCGGCGGCGACGAAGGCCGTCGTGTAGATCGACACCGCATTGACCAGCCCCAGCATGTCCGCATTCGGCGTGAAACCGCGCCGGGCCAGCGTCACGAACACGCGCGCCAGGAGTGAGAGCTGCTCAGGCGTTGACATCGGGTGCGTGAGCAGCAGCATGACCGCGCCCGGGTGGGAGCGCAGCGTGGAGGCCAGGCAATGCGCGTAGGTGCGCATGTAGATCAACAGGGGCGAGGCGGGGGCGTCCTCGGTCGGCTCGCTCACCGTGGGCGTGGGCGTCGATTCGGGATCGAACGCCCCGGTATCTACTCGGTCGAGGAACGACTCGAAAGTGAGGCGCCAGACCTGCTCGGCAATGCCCTCCAGGAGCGCCGCCTTGTCTGGAAAATGGCGATAAAAAGCGGCCTGGGAGACGTCGAGGCGCTTTCCCAAGGACCGCAGAGACAAAGCGGAGAGCCCCTCTTCGTCAACCAAGTCGAGCGCGGTCGACAAGATGATCTCTCGCGATAGCGCGCGCTGCTTCGGCTGAGGCATGGACTCTCCGCTTCGGTGGTCGTTACTCCCTGTGATAACGGAACTGTATCAGTGCCAGCCCGGCGATCACGGCGAAGAACCCCACAGGACGCCGATAGGTGCCCCGACGTCTGACAGGCTTGCCCCGTCGAGGCTTACCTTGTGAATCGCGGTGATCGCCCAGTATGCGGGGGACAGGCGCGCGGCGTGCTGCGCCCAATCGGGGAACGAGGAGACCGTGGAGAAAGAGCCGCCGATGCCGGCCGCCAGCATGCCGATGATGTTCGACAGCGACAGGGCCGCGTCGCGACTGCGTGACCACAGCGCGAGCGCCACGCCGAGCGCCGACAGAACCGCTGAGAAACTGAGGAGAATCGCGGCCAGCGCGACGAGGGATCCGGTCGGCCGATACCCGAAGATGAGGGCGCCGAGCGCGAGGACAACCGCGATCTGAACGGTCTGCATGAGGAAGGCGACCAGCGCCTTGCCCGTCAGGATAGATGCGCGCGAGGTGGGGGAGGCCTCGAGACGCTCCCACGTGCCCCATGAGCGCTCGTTGAAGAACGAGCTGATGATGTTCTGCACGGCCAGGAACGAGAAGAGGATCGCAATGGACGGCACTGCCTGCTCGGCGCCGGTGACACCCGTGTAGCCGTCGGCCAGAAGCATCGACTTGAACGCCGGCATCATGAAGGGAATCAAGACGAGGGGGATCACCGTCAGGATGAGCGTGGGCGCCGGGTCGGTGAGCTGTAGGCGGATGTTCAGGCGGGTCATGGCCCCTAGTTGCTTAAGCCGCGACATGGTCGCCCTCCTTGATGATCTGCAGATACGCGTTGTGCAGGCTCGCCTGCGTGATGTGCACGTCCGTCAGGCGCGCGCCTTCGAGGGTTGGCGAGGCCAGGGCTTCGCCGATCCGCGAGCCCGGGTCGGCCTCGTCCCCGATGAGTTTCAGGCGCCTGCCGTCGGCGTTCCATCCGTTGATCGAGGGGACGGGGCGGTCGAACTCGAGCGTGACCTCGGCGCGCCCGTGGCGAGAAACGATCTCTTCGAGCGTGCCGCTCGCGACGACGCGCCCCTCGTTCAGGATCGCAATGTCGGAGCCGAGCTCCTCGAATTCCGCCAGGTAGTGCGAGGTGTAGACGACGGCCGCTCCGTCGTCGGCGAGCTGGCGGACCGCGCGCAGGATCTGGCTGCGCGCCTCCACGTCCGCGCCGACGGTCGGCTCGTCCATGAACACCAGGCGCGGGCGGTGCATGATCGCCATGCCTGTGTGGAGTCTGCGCTGCTGCCCACCCGACAGGTGTGAGGCGCGCTGCCCTCGTTTCTCTGTGAGGCCGAGGAGGTCCATCACCTCACCCGCGCGCGAGGCTGCCTCGCGTCGGCCGAGTCCGTGCAGCTCGCCGAAGGCTGCCAGATTCTGGGCGACGCTCAGGTCGGGGTAGATACCCAGTTCCTGGGGTGCGTATCCGATTGACCGTGCGGCCTCGGCGGATGCGGGGCGGTGGCCGCAGATGGATGCGGTCCCAGAGTCGGCGCGGCGCAGGCCGCACAGGATCGTGATGAGCGTGGACTTGCCCGCTCCGTTTCGTCCGAGCAGGCCGAGGACCTGACCGGGTTCGACGCACAGGTCGACCCCGCGCAGGACCTCGTGAGTGCCGTAGCTTTTGTGGATTCCCCGGGCGTCCAGGCCTGGAGAGTGTAGATGTGACACGGTAATTCTCCCTTCGGTTAACGCTGTTAACTTTGTGTCGCCAGTAAGGTTAACAGTGTTAACTTATGGGTGCAAGGTGGTGCTATGTGAGCATGGGAAAACGCTGAATTCACGAGTTTCTGACAATCTGTCGCTGCGTGGGGGAGGGAAGCGGCCATACACTGTCTGCGCGAGGCCTGAAGGAGGACTGAAAGTGCCAGGTATGGATACCTATGACGCGATCATGCTGCTGTCCTACGGTGGCCCGAACGGCGAGGAAGACGTTCTGCCGTTCATGCGCAACGCGACGCGCGGTCGCGGGATCCCGGACGAGCGCCTGCTCCAGGTTGCAGCGCACTACAAGCGCTTCGGCGGAGTCTCGCCCATCAATGCCTGCAACCAGCGCCTCATCGCCGACTTGTCCGCGGAGCTTGCCAGGCGCGGGCATGACATCCCCGTCGGGTGGGGAAACCGCAACTGGCATCCCTTTGTCGCCGAAGGACTCGACGAGCTCGCCCAGGCGGGTGCTCGACGTATCCTCGTTCTGCCCACCTCCGCCTACGCCTCGTACTCGGGGTGTCGTCAGTACCGCGAAGACCTCGCCGAGGCCGCACAGTCCCTGCGTGAGAAGTGGGGGACGATCGTACTGGGAGCTGAGGATAGTGCCGACAACCCCGACGCCGACATCGTCCTGGACAAGGTTCGTCCCTACTACTCGACCCCCGGCATGGCGAGCGCGCAGATCACCTCCATCCGGCGTTCGTGGGAGGCTCTGACGGCGCGCGGCGTCGACCCGTCCGGGATCCGCCTGATCTTCGTCACCCACTCCATCCCCGTGAGCATGGAGGCGGGATCCTCGCCCTTCCCGTTCCGCCCTTCGAACGACGAGGCCGTGGCGGCCTCGGGCGATCACGGCGAGCGGCAGGGGAGCACGGCGTCGTCGGAAGCGGGAACACCCGCAACTGAAATCAGCTACGTCGCCCAGCATCACGCCCTCATTGGGGCGATCATGCCCGAGCTGCGGCGCGTCCTGGGGCGCGCGGATCTGGGCTACGACCTCGTGTATTGCTCGCGGTCGGGACCCCCGCAGGCCCGCTGGCTCGAGCCCGACATTAACGATTTCCTCGAGGAGATCGCCGGCGACGCCGCGTCAGACGGGACGGCACCGAGCGGCGTCGTGGTCGTCCCCATCGGGTTCATCTGCGACCACATGGAGGTCGTCTATGACCTCGACACCGAGGCGAAGGAGACCGCCGCGCGCCTGGGGGTTCCATACGAGCGCGCCGACACCGTCTCCACCGACCCGGACTTCGTGTCCTCCCTGGTCGACGTGCTCGAAGAGCGCGCGGCCCAGGCGCGAGGCGAGAACCCCGCGCACGTCACCGTGACGGGTACCGGCCCCTTCCACACCGTCTGCCCGAGCGACTGCTGCCTCTCCCCGGCGCGCCCCGGCCACCCCGCACCCGCTGCCGGAGGTGCTCACCCCGGCGCGGTATCCGCCCCTCATTCTTCCGGTGCGCCCACCCGAGTCGCCGGTCAACCAGCCACAACCCAGGAGGACTCTATGTCTACCCCTCATCCCCACGCCGTCGTGCCGCCCGAGCAGAACCCGGAAAACCCTGGACATCCCGCAGGAGTGCCGGACCGCGTCGGTGAGCACGCTGCGCGCCACCAGGCCCGCCACGCGGGCACCGAGGCGACGCCCCACTCGCACGCTGCGCACGCCCGCGTCACCGACCCGCGCGACGCGACGGACGTCGACTTCGACGAGGTCAACAACAAGCAGCACTACGCCCTCTACTCCGTGTTCGCACTCGGTGAGTCCCTGCCCGCCGACGACGGCGAGCGCGGCCGTATTGTCGCCGAGTCCCTGGACTACGTGAAGGGCGCGGGCGCGGAAATCCGCGGCTTCTACGACGTGTCCGGCTTCCGTGCCGAAGCCGACCTGATGGTGTGGTGGCTCGACGACGATCCCGAGGTCCTGCAGGACGCCTACCACCGCCTGCGCGCCAGCGCGCTCGGCAAGTTCCTGGATCCCGCGTGGTCCTGCATGGGCCTGCACACCCCCGCCGAGTTCAACAAGCGCCACATTCCCGCCTGCTTCGGCGGCGTCGCGCCCCGTGACTGGGCGATGGTCTACCCCTTCGTGCGCTCCTACGACTGGTACCTGAAGGCCCCCGAAGAGCGCGCCCGCATCATGGCCGAACACGGCCGCAACGGCTTCGCGCAGTACCCGGACGTCAAGGGCTCGACCCTGTCGGCCTTCGGCTTCTCCGATTACGAGTGGGTGCTCGCGTTCGAAGCCGACAGCCTGGATCGCCTCGAGGGCGTCATGCATGCCCAGCGCTACACCGAGGCGCGCCTCTACGTGCGCGAGGACACCCCGTTCTTCACGGGTCCGCGCGTGAGCCTCGGCGAGTGGGCGGAGCGCCAGCCCCGCGTATAAAGGCCTCGCTTACCTATCAGCTGGCCCCGGCCTCGTCCCTGAGAAAAGGAACGAGGCCGGGGCGCAGTGCATTGTGGTCACGCGGTGTGGGCGGTGCCCTACTTGCCTGGGAAGAGCAGCGGCAGGTTGTGTTCGACCTGGTTGGCGACCGAGGCCGTGGAGTGGCTTTCTCCCTCGTCGATCCACAGCTGCAGGCTTTCCTCGGTCATGAGGTCGGGATAGTCCTCGCGGAGCTCATCGATCTGCGGGGTCATGTCCCACAGCGCCGGGTCCTCCGAGCCGACCGACGCGAGGATGCGGAAGTCCTGCGGGCCGTATTGGGCGCGCTCGACGCCGGCGGTCACCAGCTCGGCGATGCGCGGGGAGTCGGCCTCCTCCTCACGCCCGATCCACGACTCGCCAGCCATCGGCATGTAGCCGTAGAAGTACTGCGGGCGCAGGGCAAACACGTCCCACGTGGTCGTCGCGCCCATCGAGAAGCCGCCAAAGGCACGGTGCCTGCGCGTTTCTCGCAGCGACTGGTCGGAGGTGTCCCCGCGGGCGAACGTCGAGTAGTGAGACTCGATCGTGTCGATGAGGGTATCGATCTCGCTCGTCGCAAAGAAGCGATTGAGAGTGTAGTCCTCCTCGTAGTTGTCCGTCGCGAACGATCGATCCGGATAGTAGGTCGCGAAGACAATCAGCGTCGGTGCAGCCTTGCCGGCGGTCTCCAGCTCATCGACGACCGGTGCGACACCGGAGGCCAAACCGGCGGCGTTCCCCCACCAACCGTGCGTCAGATAGAGGACATTCGCAGGCTTGTTTGGAGCGTAGGACGCAGGAACGTACACGTACGCCTGCTTGGTGTATGTCGTCCCCTTGTAGCTCTGCTCGTAAGTGATCGTGTCGATCGTGCCATGCAGCGACTTGGCCGTGTCCATCAGGGCGGCGACGCCCTCGGGCAAAGGGTCCTCGTCTTCTTCGTAGGCGATGGGGGAGGGATCCTTCTGTCCGTGACCCGAGCGATTGAGTGCGAACGACGTGACCCCCGCGAGGGCGAGCAGGCACAGTGCGATGATGGCGGTGATGCGGAACCACTGGGAGCTTCGTATAAACCTTGTGTTCACTGGCCGCGCCTCGGCCCGTTCGTCGTCATGCGTTCTGCTGTCCTCATGCGCTCCACTGTATGCCCGCCTGATGCGTCCCTACCAATCGGTGTGTCTACCGCTACTAATCGGCGTGTCCGGCGCTACTCATTGGCCTTTCCGGTTCTGCGCTGTGTTTCCCCTCCAATTCCGCACGTAATTCCCGTGATGATCGTTCATATTTTGAATTGTGATCGTTGAAATTCCGGGGTTTGTGAGGGGTTGGTGAAATAGCTGCTTGTGGAATTACGTGCGGAATTTGGGGAGAGCCGAATATCTGTCCGGTGATCCGGTGATCCGGTGAGCTGGGGACCATCCGGATGTGAGCTTGTAGCCGTCGGCGGTGGTGCGCTCGCGGGGTGGGCATACCCTGGGTTTATGACACCCGAGATTACCGACCCAGCCGTCCGCGCAATCGCCGAGGAGATCGCCGCAGACCCAGCCAATGCCTCGTACACGAACCGAGGCGTGCAGCCACTGTTCTACGCGGGACCCGAGTGTCGCATCATGATCGTCGGCCAGGCGCCCGGGCGCGTCGCCGAAGAGACCGGCATCGTGTGGAACGACCGCAGCGGCGACCGGCTGCGCGACTGGATGGGGATCGACCGTGACACGTTCTATCGCTCGGGCAAGCTCGCGATCGTCCCCATGGACTTCTACTTCCCGGGCACGGGAAAGAGTGGCGACCTGCCTCCGCGCAAGGACTTCGCCGACAAATGGCACCCGCGCCTGCTCGCCCTCATGCCGAAGCTGGAGATGACGATCCTCGTCGGCGCATACGCCACCAGGCGCTACCTGCACCTGCCCTCCGCGGCGTCGCTGACCGACGTCGTGCGCGACTACGAGCAGTACCTACCCGACTACTTCCCCCTGGTCCACCCCTCGCCGCGCAACCAGATGTGGATGAAGAAGAACCCCTGGTTCGCCGCTGAGGTGCTGCCAGACCTCAAGGATCGTGTCGCCTCCCTGCTCGCCTGACGAGGCCGGGGCGGGGTGTGACTCTCCGACCTCGGCTCGCCGGTGGCACACTGGAACGCATGGACGATCTGCGCATCCCTCCCGGGCCCGGCTGCCCGCACGGCCTCGTCGTGCCCGCGGGGGAGCTGATCGAACGCTTCTCTCACGCCTCGGGCCCCGGCGGACAGGGCGTCAACACCGCGGACTCGCGCGTGCAGCTGAGCCTGGACCTCGGCTCGACGAGTGCTCTCAACGAGAAGCAGTGCGAGCGCGCCCTGTCGGTGCTCGGCGAGCGCCTCACCGGCACCGTCCTCACCGTCACGGCCGCCGAGCGCCGCTCCCAGCGCCGCAACCGAGCAGCCGCGCGCGAACGCCTCGGCGAGATCCTGCGGGCAGCGCTGACTCCGCCTGTCCCGCGGCGCGCCACGAAGCCGACGCGCGCGTCCAAGCTGCGCCGTCTGGATGCCAAGAAGAGGCGCTCCGAGGTCAAGGCCCGCAGGCGTCGCCCCGACGCGGACTAAGAAGAACGAGGCCGGGGCCGCCTACGCCCACGTGCTCCCGTCGGTGCGCCAGCCGATGAATACCCAGGTGACGGGCAACTTGTAGTCGAGGACCCACATCTCCGACGGCTCCCCGGACGGGGATTCGGTGGCCCGTCGCACGAAGTGCTGGGCGGCATACGCGTCGAAAAGTCGGTGCTCGCGCGCGGTGAACGGCTCGGGGCCAGCCAGACGACGAAGGTCCGCGCGGGCCTCGTCGAAGGAAGAAAAACGCATGGGACGGAAGGTGCGCGTGGTCGCGAAAACCGGGAGGCGCCCCAGGGACACGAGCGCGCGGCTCACGTCGCGGACGATGCGTGGTCGCCTCGCCGCGCGTCCCAGGTAGGTGAGCAGGCGCGGGTCGCGGGAGGGGAGCAGGCTGTTGGGCACGACGACCGCAGCGCGGGAGCGCGCAGCCGCGTCGAGCTTGCGCACGCAATCGGACACATCCCCGCTCATGAGGGAGCGCGACGCAAAGGCGACGTCCACGCTGTCTTTACCAAGCCCCGCCTCCTCCCAGTCGTCCTCCCATGCGAGCAAGTGGGAGGTGATCGGCAGTTTTTCGGCGGCCGCGCGCTCCTCGAGGATGGCCAGCATGGCCTCGGCGAAGTCGCAGCCGTGCACGCGGTGCCCGGCGCGGGCGAGGGGAACGGCGAGCGTGCCCGTCGCGCACCCCATGTCGAGAATCTCGTCTCCCGCCTCGAGCGCGAGGAGGTCCAGGAGCCAACGCTCGTAGTCGCTGGTCGCTTCTCGCGTGAACGTCGCGGCCCGCTTGTTCCAATAAGCCTGCGAGTCTCGGTTGATTGTGCTCGCCTGTTCTCCGTGCGTGGTTGGCATCATGTGATGCCCTCACTTTCGTATCGGGAAGCCCGGCAGCATCGCCCGGCGACAGTCAGGATAGTCCCTCTGTTCCAGTGAGAAAAGATCTTCACGATGAAACGGGAATCATCCGGCCAGGCGCGTGGAATAATAGCCGCGTGAATTCCTCCCATGCGTTGCCGAACTTCTCCAGTGACTACCAGGAAGGCGCGCACTCCCGGGTGCTCGACGCCCTCGTCGCCACCAACATGGAACAGTCGAGCGGCTACGGCACCGACGAGCACTGCGAGCGTGCCCGCGACCTGATTCGGCAGGCCTGCCAGGCCCCCGACGCCGACGTGTACTTCCTGGTCGGCGGCACGCAGACGAACGCGACCGTCATCGACGCGATCCTCCTGCCCTGGCAGGGCGTCATCGCCCCCAACACCGGCCATATCAATATGCACGAGGCCGGCATCGTCGAGCGCGGCGGCCACAAGATCCTCGACACCCCCGCCGTCGAAGGCAAGATCAATGCCGCCGACGTCGAACGCATCTGCTCGGCGTGGGAGGGCGACGGCGCGCGTGACCACATGATCGCCCCCGCCCTCGTCTATATTTCGCAGCCCACCGAGTATGGCACCCTCTATTCGCTGGAGGAGCTCGAGGAGCTCTCCGCCGTGTGCCGCGAGCGTGACCTCAAGCTCTTCGTCGACGGCGCACGCCTCGCCTACGCGCTGGCCTCGCCCGCCAACGACATGACGCTCGCCGACCTGGCGCGCCTGACCGACGTCTTCTACATCGGCGGCACCAAGTGCGGCTCCCTCTTCGGCGAGGCCGTGGTCATCCCCGAGCGCGGCTCGATCCGCCAGTTCGTCACCCAAATGAAGCAGCACGGCGCGCTCCTGGCGAAGGGGCGCCTCCTGGGCGTGCAGTTCGAGGCGCTCTTCGAGGACGGCCTCTACCTGACGATCGGCGAGCCCGCCGTTCAGGCCACCGCGCGCATCCGCGAGGCCCTCAAGCGTGCCGGCTACGTCGTCACCATGGACTCGCCGACCAACCTGACCTTCGTGGCCCTCGACCAGGCCGGGCACGAGCGCCTCTCGGACAAGGTGCGTTACAGCATCTGGGAGACCCTGCCCGATGGTCGCTACCTCGCGCGCATCGGCACCTCCTGGGCCACTCCCGAGGAGGACGTGGTGGCCTTCGAGCAGGCCCTGGCCCGGTAAGGGCAGTACTTCTGCATTCTTTGGGTGGGGTGCGCCCTTTATGAATTCATTTTGAAATCAGTCTGATAGCATAGTGATATCGGTATGCTGATTGTGGAGGTGTGACATGGCGACTGCTGCAGTGACCGTTCGGCTCGATGCTGAGGATAAGGCTGCGATGGAGCGTGCCTGCAAAGAAATGGGTCTGTCGATGAATACCGCGTTCACGATCTTTGCGAAGAAGGTGGCGCGGGAACAACGGATTCCCTTCGTTGTGGAGGTTGATGGATTTTACTCGCGTGCCAACCTCGCTCATCTTGACCGCGGTATTGCGGAGCTGGAGGCCGGGCGTGGTATCTCGCGAGAGCTGATCGAGGATGCGTGACCTTGTCTGGGCCTCCGAGGCCTGGGAGGACTATCTGTGGTGGCAGACTCAGGATCGAAAGACACTGAAGCGCATCAATGCACTACTGCGTGACATTGCCAGGAACGGGCAAGATACTGGAATTGGTAAGGCTGAACCGTTGAAGGGGCGTTACTCGGGGTGGTGGTCACGCCGTATTGATGCGGCAAATCGTCTTGTCTATCGCGTGCGTGATGATCGAGTCGAGATCATTTCATGTCGAACGCACTATGGGGATCACTAGGCGGCGAAGTGGCAGCCGTCCAGTGGGCGGGTCGGGTGGATCGGGAGCGTCGGGCCGGGTTAGCCTGGGCGCATGACACTCAACGCTGAGACGAACGACTTTCCGTCCTGACCGCCTCGCGCCGCTCCACGCGTGCCTTTACAGACCAGGAGATCCCTGCCGAGGTCCTCGATGCGATCCTCGCCGACGCGACGACCGCGCCGTCCTGGTCCAACACGCGTGCCTTCCGCGTCGCCCTGGCCACGGGCGAGCGCGCCGCTCGCCTGCGTCAGCACTACGGCCGTCTTTTCGACGAGGAGATCGCCGCCCACGCCCGCAAGGCTGAGGACCCGGACGTCGAGATTCCCGTTCCGGACGGCGACTTCCCGGTGCGCAAGCGTTACCCGGACGAGGTGCGACCCGCCCAGATCGAGGTCGCGAAGCTCCTCTACGGCATCCACGGCATCGAGCGCGCCGACATCGAGGGGCGTAACCGCGTGAACCGCCGCAACGTCAGGGCATTCGATGCACCCGTCATGGGCTTCGTCTTCGTGCACGAGGACATGCTGCCGTGGAGCGCGATGGACGCCGGTCTCATGCTCCAGACCCTGTTCCTGTCCGCCAAGTCGCGCGGTATCGACTCCTGCCCGGTCGGCATCCTCGCCACCTGGCGCGAGCCTGTCGAAGCCGAGTTTGAGATCCCCGAGGGCTACCGGTTCATCACCGGTTTCGCGCTCGGCTACGCGGATCCCGAGGCTCCGATCAACGCGATGCAGGCGCCGCGCCCGCCGATTCAGCTCCTCGAAGGCAGGTGACGCTACGAGCTACACCTCTCGGCGGTGCGCGACGCGCACGACCGTCACAACGAGGACGTCGTCTTCGATTGAGTAGATGATTCGGTAGTCGCCGATGCGGATGCGCCACGCGTTCTCCGTGCTTGCGAGCTTCTTGACCCCGTCGGGGCGAGGAGAACTGGCGAGCGTTTCAATGGCGTCCAGTAGGCGGGTTCGCACCGGGCGGTCCAGCTTGCGTACCTGACGCGCTGCCGTCGAGGTGAATTCGATGCGGTACATCGCTAGTCGTTGAGTTCAGCGCGCAGGTCGGCCAGGCTCACGCGCTGCCCGTCGTCGTTGCGCGCTGCCTCCCGGAAGGCCGCAAGATCGCGTGCGTCCTCGAGTTCTTCCAGGGCCAACAAGTCGTCGACGCCGATCACGATCGCGGCGAGACGGCCGTTCTTCGTCACGCCAATTCGTTCGCCGCCGTAGGACGCTCGCCCGAGGACATCGGAGAGGTTCGCGCGCAGCTCGCGAGTCGATAGGGTTGTGGCAAGTGTGTTCATAGTGTCATTTTAGTACACTGTGTACACATTCCGTGTCTGGATGAGACTTCCCAAGCGTGAACAATTTCCCACGGACGTGCCGCGCTCACAGCCGAGCGTCTACCGTGGAACGAGGCCCCGGCCTCGTGAAACGTTCGCAATCGGAAGGACTCTATGTCCAAAGAAGTACCTCTCTGTCGCCTTCGCCTACGTGGGAGTCATCATCGGCGCCGGCCTGGCGAGTGGCCAGGACCTGCTCCAGTACTTCCTGTCCTTTGGTGCGAAGGGCCTGATCGGCATCGCGGTCCTGGGCGTCCTCAACGTCGTCTTCGGCGTGGTCGCGCTTCAGCTGGGCTCCTACTACCGTTCAGGCCACCACGACGAGGTCTTCGAACGCATCACCCACCCGGCGCTGCGCCGCGTCATCGACGTCGTGCTCGTCTTCTCGGGCTTCGCGATGGGCTTCGTGATGCTCGCGGGCGCGGGCGCGAACCTCGAGCAGCAGTTCGGCCTGCCCGCGTGGGCGGGCAGCGCCCTGTGCGCCGTGCTCGTCGTTCTCACGGCCTTCCTGGACTTTGATCGGATCATGAAGGTGATCGGTGTCTTCACGCCCATGATCATCGTCGCGATCACGATCCTCACCATCTACTCGCTGGCCACCCCGCACGCGAGCGTCGCCGAGCTCAATGCCGCGGCCACCCAGGTCACCCCGGCGCTGCCCAACCTGTGGCTCTCTACGATCAACTACTTCGCGCTGTGCGTGGTCAACGGCATCGCCATGGCCTTCGTGCTTGGCGGATCGGTGCTGCGCATTGGCGAGGCGCGCCGCGCCGGGCGCATCGGCGGCACCATCATCGCCCTGGTCATCGGCGCGGATGCCCTGTGCCTGTACCTGAACATGGACCGCGTCTGGGACGTGAACGTTCCCGCCCTCGAGATCGCGCGCTCGATCCACCCGGCCTTCGCCTTCGTCTACACGCTCATCATTTTCGCGCTCATCTACAACACGGTCTTCTCGCTGTTCTACTCGACGGCGCGCCGTTTCTCGGGCGGGGAGACCATCCGCATGCGCGTCGTCCTCGTCGGTGTCGTCGCGGTGGGCTACGCGGCCTCGCTCATGGGCTTCAAGAAGCTCATCGGCGGCATGTACCCGATCATCGGCTGGCTGGGCGTCGCCCTCCTCGTCGTCCTCGCGGTCGGCTGGCTGCGCGAGCGCTCCGCCGTCTTGCGCGAGGAGAACCTGCGCCGTAAGCTCATCCGCGTCCTCGTGCGCAAACATGCCGACGACCTGGAGTACACGGACGAGCACCGCGCCCAGGCCCGAACCCTCGCTCAGGCCTCGGTCGTTGACGGCACCGAGCTGCGCCGTGAGGCCGACTCGATCGCCGAGCAGATCGCGGACACCCAGGATGATGCCGCCGCTTACGCTCGCGCGGCCCTGCCCGTCGACGAGGCCTTGGTCGAGGAGGCTCTCGAGGCCGACCGGGCGAACGACTGAGTCAGCTCACCGACGAGGCCGTGGCCGCTCGTGCGCGAGCAGCCAGGCTTTTGCGTCGCCTCCCGCCGCGTAGCCGCCCGGGGCGCCCGCCGCCACAACGCGGTGGCAGGGGCGGATGAGGAGTAGAGGATTGCGACCGACCGCGCCGCCGACCGACTGAGCTGACGCGGGGATGCCCGCGCCCCGCAGCTGGGCGACGATCTGTCCGTATGTGCGCGTCGCGCCGTAGGGGATAGCGTCCATCGCCTCCCACACGCGCCTCTGAAAGTCCGTACCCGCGGGCGCGAGGGGGACGGTTGCAGGGATGGGGGCCTCGCCCGCGAAATAGCCGTCGAGCCACGAGGCGACGGCCCGAAGGGCACGCGCATCGGCCTCGTCCCAATGGGCCTGTGCGATCACGAGGCCCCGGTTCTCGGGCGAGGTCAGATCGACCGTGGAGTGAGCCACGGCCTCGTCGATGCCGTAGGGGCGACCGAAGAAACGCTGCCCGCTCACCCACAGGCCAACGAGTGCACCGTCCCGCGCGGCCAGCGTGAGGCGGCCGATGGGGGGAGTCGTACGTGGCGAGCGCCGGATCAGAACTGCTCGGGGTGATCGCGGTAGGCATACGCCCACACTGTCACGGCGACAGTCACAGCGCGAGTCCAGGCATCACGGACGGCGCTCAGTTCTTCGCCCTCGAAGCCCTCCGCGAGGAGACGGTGTCCGACCTCCACAGTCGGCGCGATGAAGGCGAGCACGTAGCGCAGGGGCACGAATGGAGTCGAGTCCGCCCCATCCGCCGCGTTCTTCGCTGCGGACATGTGCCGTGCGCCGATCAGGTACTGGTAGTCCAACCATGCCTGGTCGCGCTCGCGCGTGCACATGTCGATGATCCACTGGGCGAAGCGGGGCTTTGACGCCTGCGCGTACTCGGGGTTTGGCTGCCCGTCCGGGTGCGCGGAATGGGCTGCCAAATACGTCTTTGAGCCAAAATTCCACGCCACGTGTCGACCATTTCCATGGCATGCGGCGCCAGGATGGGTTCTGCTCGTGAGAGCAGTTCAGTGTCACCGGGCTGGACGTGAGCGGCGGCCTCGATCTGGCGTAGATCCTCAAGTGTGAGCGGGGACGTGGGGACGGCATCGGTGCCGTAGGTGTACCCCGACGAGTGGTCGTAAGCGGTCATGCGAACCTCCTTGAACCTATGCGTCAATGGTAGCACGTGCTCCGCTCGTGTGGATCTGTTTGATATCCGAGGCTGGTGTCGAGGCCAGGCGGGTGGGGCGTGGTACGCCGCGTGAGTTCGCAGCGCGCGTAGCCGCTGTGATGAGATGACAACGGCGCTGGTGGGGTTGCTCGCAATACAATTGCCCTGTGGACCCCCTTCTTATCGCCGTGGCCGGAATGCTCATCATCGTGGCATGCCAATTCGTCGCGCCCAAGGTGGGGGTGGCATCCCCCCCTGATCCTGCTGGCCGTCGGCCTGGCGATCGGGTTCCTCCCGCAGGTGGGGGCCATCGAGATCGAGCCGCACATCGTCCTCGAGATGGTGCTGCCGCCGCTGCTGTTCTCGGCGGCCGTGCGTATGCCGACCATGGACTTCCGGCGCGAGATGCACGCCGTCGCGATGCTCGCGATTCCCCTCGTGTTCCTCTCCGCCTTCGCGGTCGGCTTCGTCATCAACTGGCTGGTCCCCGCGATCTCCCTGCCCTGGGGCGTCGCCCTGGGTGCGGTCCTGTCGCCGACCGACGCGGTCGCTGTCTCGATCGCGAAACGCTCGGGCGTCTCCCACCGCATCATCACGGTCCTCGAAGGCGAGGGTCTCTTTAACGACGCGACCTCGCTGGTCCTGCTCTCCGCAGCGATGAGCGCCGGTCTGGCCGCCGACGAACACGCCCTCAACCCGGGCATGCTCATCGGCAAGGTGGGTATCGCCCTCGGTATCGCCGCGGGTATTGGCTGGGTCGTCGGCGAGGTCGGCGTGCGCCTGCGCGCCCTCATCAAGGAGCCCTCGGCCGACACGGTCTTCTCCTTCGCGATGCCCTTCATCGCCTCGATCCCCGCCGAGCACCTGGGAGGCTCCGGCCTGGTCGCGGCCGTCGTCGCCGGCCTGGTCGTCTCGCGCCGACGCGCCGCCATGATCTCCGCGACGAACAGGCGATTCTCCCAGCATAACTGGCAGACCATGACGCTCGTCTTGGAGAGCGGGATCTTCCTGACGATGGGCCTGCAGGCCTTCGGCATTGTCGAGGAGACCACCGCGTTCTCCGGTGGCTTGGCCTTCGCGGCCTTCCTCGCCGTCACCCTCGGCGCGCTCATCATGATCATCCGAGCCGTCTTCATCGCCATCATGCTCGCCTGGCTGGACCACCGCCGCACCCATCGCCAGCGCCGCTACGACGCCGAAACTCTGCACCTTGAGCGCTTCGAAAAGCGCATGAACGCTGCCTGTGAGGTCGATGCCGACATGCTCGAGGCGCGCGACCTGAGTCCCGAACGCTGGGAAGATGCGCTCAACCACTATCGTCGCCGCCTCAAGCGTCGCGCGCGCCGCAACACCATGCGCGGATCCGACCTGGATTACTTCGAGAACGAACCGCTGGGCCCGCGCGAGGGCAGCGTCATCGTCTGGGCGGGCATGCGCGGCGCGATCACCCTGGCCGCGGCGCAAACGATCTCGACGCACGCCCCGATGCGCGCGCTGCTGCTGTCGATCGCCCTGTTCATCGCCGCTGGCGCCCTCGTCATCCAGGGCCTGACCCTGCCCGGACTCATTCGCATCGTCAAGCCCAAGATGGCCACGGGCGACATCTCCGAGGAGGAGCGCGCCAAGCTCCTGACAGTCATGGGCTCCGCGCTGGTGGATACGGCCCTCGCCCAGGCGATCCACGAGGTCGACGGGCAGACCCTGCTGTCCGCCGGCGTCTCGCGCACGCTGTCCAGGCTCGGGCACGCGGTCGCCGCCGACGACGAGGCCGCGGGGATGCGTGTTGCGCGCACGACCGACCGCATCCTCACCGACATTCTGCAGGATGCGACCACACAGGCAGCGGCCACACGCGACGGGCTGTGCCCCAGTTGTGCGGATGACGATCTCGCGGAAGCCGCGACCCAGGACGCGCCTTCCGCGAGCGAAACGGACGACGACGGTCACGGCACCGTCGACATGAGCGAGGAGGAGGTTGAGCGCTCCTTCACGCGTGACCAGATCCGTGAACTCGCTCTGGAGGCCATCCACGCCCAGCGCGACGCCCTCCTGCAGGCCCGCGACGAGGGCATCTTCTCCTCGGCGGCCCTGGAAGGCGCCCTCGCTCGACTCGACAACGAGGAAATCCTGCTGGTTTCCAGCCGCGGCGTCGACCACTGATCATCGCTCCCGCGTCGACCGAGGGAGGCCAGCGCGTCAGTCCGTCGTCACCCGCGAGGCGTACGCCGGGTCGTCGGTCACCGAATTGAGCGCCTCCTCCAGGCGCTGCGGGCTCACGATCCCGTCGCGCGCCAGGACCCGGTAGGTCTGGTCGGCCTCGTGCGTGAGCATGTTCGTCACCGTGAAACCGTTGCGCTCGTAGAACGCCAGGCGCCGCACGCGCTGCTGGTAGTTCCCCGCCTCGCGCACGACCGGCTCGATCTCGAGCAGCTGCGGCACGTCGCCGTAGCGCTCGCGGAAGTAGGTGAGGATGCGCGTGCCGTAGCCCGCGCTGCGCGTGCGCCCGTCCACCGCGAGGAAGCCCAGGTAGAACAGGTCGGGGAAGACGAAGGAGAAGGTCAGGGCGACCACGTTGCCGGCCCCGTCCTCACCCGTGGGCAGGGAGGGATCGATCCACGCGAGGAAGGAGACCTCGTCCATCTGGGCGCTTGCCAGCAGCTCGGGAAGGGGGATCTGCTCCTCGGGCGGGAAGGAACGCTCGTAGATTTCCTTGACTTTGTCGGTGATCGGCCCGTCGTTGGGCACGGGAATCCGGGTGAGGTCGGTCATGGGTTCAGTCTAGCTGCTCGGTCTCGCGCACCCCGGTAGGCAGTCGATGGACGAGGCCGGGGCAGGGTTTTGGGGCCCGTTATGTGACGTGGGAGACGTGGGTTCAGGGGCTTGTCAGGGGATGATCAGGGGTCAGTCAGTGAACAGCGGCGGTCGTGGGTGATGGCCGCTCGCCTAGACTTGTCTGCGGAATCAACAGCAGATGTGAGGATGAAGCGTGCTAGAGCTCAAGGAGATCGTCAAGGCCTACCAGACCGCCAACCTCGTGCAGGTGGCGCTCAACAAGGTCTCCGTGGCGTTCCGCGACAACGAGTTTGTGGCCGTGCTGGGCCAGTCCGGTTCCGGCAAGACGACGATGCTCAACGTCATCGGAGGCCTCGACCGCTTCCAGAGCGGCGACCTCGTCATCGACGGCATTTCGACGAAGGACTACAAGGCCCGCGACTGGGACGCCTACCGCAACAACCGCATCGGCTTCGTCTTCCAGGCATACAACCTGATCCCGCACCAGAGCGTCCTGGCGAACGTCGAGCTGGCCCTCACCCTGTCGGGCGTCTCGCGCTCCGAGCGCCGCAAGCGCGCCCTCGACGCCCTGACGCGAGTCGGCCTGAAGGAGCACGTCCACAAGAAGCCCTCGCAGATGTCGGGCGGCCAGATGCAGCGTGTCGCTATCGCGCGCGCCCTCATCAACGACCCCGAGATCCTGCTGGCCGACGAGCCCACCGGCGCCCTCGACTCCAAGACGAGCGTGCAGGTCATGGACCTGCTGCGCGACGTGGCCCGCGACCGCCTCGTCATCATGGTCACGCACAACCCCGAGCTGGCCCACGAGTACGCGACCCGCATCGTCGAGCTGGCCGACGGCTGCATCGTCGCTGACTCCGATCCTTTCGTGCCCACCGCTGAAGATCGGCGCGAAGCCAAGCCCGCGCGCCGCACCTCGATGGGCTTCCTGACGGCCCTGTCGCTGTCGGCCAACAACCTGATGACGAAGAAGGGCCGCACCCTCATGACCTCCTTCGCGGGGTCCATCGGCATCATCGGCATCGCCGCGATCCTCGCGCTGGCCAACGGCACCAACGCCTACATCGCGAAAACCGAAGAGGAGACGCTGGGCGCGTATCCGCTGACGATCCAGAAAACGGGCATCGACATGACGGCCGCGCTGTCCGTGTCGGCCTCGGACTCCAAAGACTCTCAGCCCGCGCCCGACGGCAAGGTCGGCGTCTCTAAGCTGCGCACCTTCGCCGATACGATCCGCGACGCGAAGACCAACGACCTGGCCTCCCTCAAGACGTACCTGGACAACAACGGCGGCGACATCAACGCGATGGTCAACGCGATCGAGTACGACTACGACATCGTCCCGCAGATCTACCAGTCCGACACGTCCAAGGCGACCGTGCAGGTCAGCCCCGACCAGTCGATGAAGCAGATGGAAGCCGGTTTCGGCTCCGGGGCCTTCTCTTCAATGATGGTCACCAACGCCTTCTACCAGATGCCCGCCACGTCCTCGCTGTACACCTCCGCGTACGACGTGGTCGCCGGCTCCTGGCCGAGCGGCGCGAACCAGGTTGTCCTGGTCTTGGATGAGGACGGCAACATCCCCAACCTCTTCGAATACACCCTGGGTCTCAAAGACCACAAGGAATTCGACGACCTGATGCGCCAGTACTACCAGGGCGCCCTGGGGGATAAGAGCCAGTCCGGGGCACAGTCGGGCACGCAGTCCGGGGCCAGTGCCGCGGCCTATGACTACTCCGCGATCCTGGGCACGACCTTCCGCCGCGTCAACGCCTTCGACAAGTACACGTGGGACGACACCTACAAGGTCTGGACGGACCGCTCCTCCGATGCGGACTACATGAAGAAGCTCGTGGACGGCGGCCAACAGCTGACGATCTCCGGCATCGTCAAGCCCAACTCCGACAAGGGCGGCGCCCTGCGCCAGGGCATCGCCTACACGCCCGCCCTGACCTACCAGATCATCGAGGAGGCGGCGGCCAGCCCGATCGTCAAGGCACAGCGAGCCAAGCCCGACGTCGATGTGTTCACCGGCAAGACCTTCAAGGAGCTGGCTGACAACCAGAAGAGCCAGTCCGGCGGCTTCGACATGTCCTCCCTGTTCACGGTGGACGAGTCCAAGCTCTCTGCCGCCTTCCAGATCGACCCCAGCAAGATGCAGATGGACCTGTCTGGCCTGGATTTTTCCGGCATGGACTTCTCCGGCCTCGATTTCTCCAACCTCGACATGTCGGGCATGGACCTGTCGACCATTGACCTGTCGGCCCTCGCCGCCCAGTCGGGCGCCCAGTCCGGCATGGCCTTCGACCTGTCCGGCCTGGACTTCGGGGAGCTGAGCAAGGACCTGCCGCAGCTGGCCAACGTTGACTTCCAGACGATCATCCGCTCGGCCTTGGCCGACGGTGCCGTCAAGGACGGCGCGGCCGACTACCTGAGCGCACAGGCATCCCAGATTGCCCAGGGATTCCAGGACTACGCCCGCGAGCAGATCGAGGCGGGCGGCACGACGGATTTCGCGACCCTGGCCTCGGCGTACTTCTCTCAGCCCGAGGTGCTCGAGCAGCTGCGAGCGGCCGTCTCCTCGGACCAGGTCGTTGACTCCGACAAGCTCGCCGCGAACCTGATGAAGGCACTCGGGGACGACCCGGCCCTGGCCCAGATCGGCACCGATGTCTCCACTCAGGTCATGAACGCGATCTCCGCGCAGATTGCCGCCCAGCTGGGTCGCACTCTTACCCAGGGCGTGAGTGCCGTCATCGGCCAGGTCATGCAGGAAGCCATGACGAACGCGATGACCTCGATGATGACGCAGCTGTCGACCGCGATCGGCGACCAGATCGGCGCGACCATGGAGCAGTTCGCCACCAACATGTCGAGCGCTTTCTCCATGGATCCGCAGGCCTTCGCCGAGGCCTTCAAGTCCAACGTGGACGAGAAGTCCCTCGCGGCCCTCATGGCGACCATGTTCTCTACGAACGTGCCGACCCTGGACACGAACCTGAGGAACCTGGGGTGGGCGGACATCGCCTCCCCGTCGAACATCTCGATCTACCCCAAGTCCTTTGCGGACAAGGACAAGGTGAAGGCCGCGCTGGACGCCTACAACGCCGACAATAAGGCGGCGGGCGCGACCGATAAGGTCATCACCTACTCCGACGTCATGGGCGCGCTCATGAGCTCGGTGACCAAGATCGTCGACATCATCTCCTGGCTGCTTATCGCCTTCGTGTCGATCTCTCTTGTGGTCTCCTCGATCATGATCGCGATCATCACCTACATTTCGGTCCTCGAGCGCCGCAAGGAGATCGGCATCCTGCGCTCGATCGGCGCCTCGAAGGGCGACGTGTCCCGCGTGTTCAACGCGGAGACCGTCATCGAGGGCCTCTTGGCCGGCCTGATGGGCGTGGGCGTGACCTACGGGCTGTGTGCGATCGCGAACGGCATCGCCTACTCCTCGTTCAATGTGGAGAACATCGCCCAGCTCTCGCCGCTCACGGCCCTGACCCTCATCGCGGTGTCCGTCGGCCTGACCGTCATCGCGGGCATCATCCCGGCCTCGCGCGCCTCGCGCCAGGACCCGGTCGAAGCCCTGCGCTCCGAGTGACGCACGCGGCCTCGTCCCCTGTGGGACGAGGCCGTGGCTCGCTTCCGGGGCACGCTCGGCTGCGCTAACCTGGTCGTAACGCTCATTTCAGTAGCCGCGAGGAAAGAGGAATCATGCCCACTCCTGAGAAGCTTGCCACCGACGCCACCGTCGCCATCATGCTGGCCGACGGCTTCGAAGAGGTCGAGGCCCTGGCCGTTGCCGACGTCCTGTACCGCGCCGGTGTGCGCTCCGACCTGATCTCCGTGACCGACGCGCGTCACGTGACCAGCTCGCACGGCATCCGCGTCGTCGCCGACCTCATGCTCGAGGACGTGGACCTGTCCACCTACACCGTCCTCTTCCTGCCCGGCGGCATGCCCGGCACCCTGGGTCTGAAGGCCACGCCCGCCATCCAGGTCGAGGCGCTGCGCCGCTCCGACGCGTCCCAGCCCATCGCAGCGATCTGCGCGGCCCCCTCGATCCTGTCCGAGCTGGGCGTGCTTGACGGTCGTCACGCGACCGCGAACCCCGTGTTCGTCAAGGCCATTGCCGAGGGCGGCGCGATCGTCCACGAGAACCCCGTTGTCGTCGACGACAACATCATCACCAGCCGTGGCGCCGGTACCTCCCTGGAGCTCGGCCTCGAGATCGTCCGCTACCTCCTCGGCGACGAGGTCGTCGACGAGGTCGCCCGCGGCGTCGTGCTCGCCCGCTGACGCGCACACGCCTCGTCCCTCACTCCTTCCGAAAGGTCACGACTCTCGCATGAGCCCGCGTAAGCCTCGTCCCTGGCCCGACGCGCCCAAGCCCCTGGCGGCACCCGTGGTGGACAACCACACGCACCTGCCCACCCACGTCGGCGAGATTCCCCGGCGCGAGGGCGTGGCGCTCAGCCTCGAGGAACAGCTGGAGCGTGCCCGCGAGGTGGGCGTCACCCGGATGATTTCGAGCGCCTGCGAGCTGCCCGACTTCGATCCGATGATCGAGCTGGCGCGCGCCCACGAGGGCGTGCGCGTCGCGATCGCGATCCACCCCAACGAAGCCGCCCTGCACGCGGGCTGCGCCGAGCCCTCGCCCGACGGCCTGACCCCGAAGATGCGCGACTACCACGTGCCCCTCGACGAGGCCCTGGCCGCCGTCGAGGCGCGGCTGGGCGACCCGATGGTCGTCGCGGTGGGGGAGAGCGGCCTGGACTATTTCCGCACCGCCGACCCCGGCCGCGAGGCGCAGAAGGAATCCTTCCGCGCACACATCGACATGGCGCAGCGCGCCGGCCTGCCCCTGCAGATCCACGACCGCGACGCCCACGAGGACACCCTGGCGATCCTCGCCGAGCGCGCAAGCGCGGACCAGCGCATCGTCTTCCACTGCTACTCGGGGGACGCTCAAATGGCGCAGCGCCTCGCCGAGCGTAGGTGGTACGCCTCCTTCGCCGGCCCCATCACCTACCCCGCGAACTCCGACCTGCGCGCCGCGCTCGCGGTCCTGCCGCGCGAGCTTGTCCTCGTGGAGACCGACGCCCCCTACCTGACGCCCGTGCCGTGGCGCGGCTGCCCCAACGCCTCCTACGTCATGGCGCACACGGTGCGTTTCATCGCGGATCAGTGGGGCGTCAGTGAGGCGGCGGCCTGCGACCAGCTGCGGGCGAACACCGAGGCGGTCTACGGCACCTGGTGAGGGTTTCTCTCCTGTGAGGAGCGCGGGTTATCGGGACTCGCGCGGCCTTTATACACGTGTTCTCTGACTGGTGAATTGCGTCAAAGTGGTCGCGCAACGGTAACAAATTGGTTACGGTGGGTGTGTCAGTCCAATTCGGGCAACTCGTCTGAGCTCTCCGCGCGCTGCGGGGCAAGCGTTGACGAGGCCCTCGAAACGGAACCTACGAACTCTGGAGACACGTGAGCGTTCAGCCCTCCCGTACAACCGTCATTTCCGTCGCGGCTGCGGCGGCCCTTCTGGTGGCCGGCACAGCTGCCACTGCCGTCGGAACCTCCTACCGTCACGTGACCGTCGAGGTTGACGGCGTCACCCACGATGTGTCCGGCTTCTTCACGACCGCAGGCGATGCCCTGAGCACGGCCGGCGTCTCCGTCGGCGCCCACGACCTCGTCGCCCCCGCTTCCGACCAGCGCGTCGCGAGCGGCGATACAGTCGTCGTGCGCACCGCCACCGAATACGACGTGACGGTCGACGGCAACCAGACCACCGCGTGGTCCACCGCCCCGTCTATCTCCGGCGTGCTCGCGGCCCTGCCGGCGTCCGCCTCGTCCATGGCGGCCGACCGCTCCTACGCCCGCGCCGAAATGCCTGTCGCCGAGACCGGTGAAACCATCCACGTCATCGCCGACGGCACAACGACCGACGTCGTCGCCTCATCCTCCGAGGGTACGACTGCGATCCTCGAGAAAGCTGGCGTGAGCGCCGGTCCGATCGACCGCGTCACCCTGGAAAACAAGGACGGCGAGACCAGCCTGCGCGTGGCTCGCGTCGTGCGCGGCACCGTGTCCACCACGACCGAGATTCCCTACGAGACCGAAGAGCGTGAGGACGCCGAGGCCGAAGAGGGCACCGAGAAGACCGTGCAGGAAGGCGTGGCCGGCTCCGAGGTGACCGAAGCCTACCAGGAGACCATCGACGGTAACGTCACTGTCTCCGCCGTCCTGTCGACGACCCGCACCGAGCCCACAAAGCGCATCGTTTCCAAGGGCACGAAGGCCAAGAAGACTGAGGACACCTCGACCTCCTCGTCCTCCGGTGCTGCCTCCTCCGGTTCATCCTCGTCCGGTTCGTCCGCCTCCGCGCCCGCCGCGGTCTCCGGTGACGACGCCGCGATCTGGGCGGCCATCGCCCAGTGCGAGTCCGGCGGTAACCCGTCGATCAACACGGGCAACGGCTACTACGGCATGTACCAGTTCTCGCTGCCGACCTGGCGTTCCGTGGGTGGCTCCGGCCTGCCCTCCGACGCCTCCGTCGAGGAGCAGACCATGCGTGCGCGCATGCTCCAGCAGCGCTCCGGTTGGGGCCAGTGGGGCTGTGCCTACAAGCTGGGCCTCGTCTGACGTGACATTGCCCGCTGGTATGCCAGGACTCTGGCGTGCCAGCGGGCGCCCACGCTAAGCTGACCAGCAGTATCAATAGCGAGTAACTGGAGAATTGTGAGCCATCATCTGAGTACCTCCCTGAGTGCGTCCGCCGCCAGCGCCCTGCACGTTCTCGGTGGCCGTCTGCGCTCCTTTGCCCCCGCTCCGCGCGTCGTCCTGGGTGTTGCAGCCCTGACGTCCGCGGGCGTCCTCGGCATCGCCGGTGTCGGCGTCGCCTCCTCGCACACCTCTGTCATGCTCGAGGTCAACGGAGTGTCCCGCCCCGTGACCTCGTGGGGCAACACCGTCGGTGACGCCCTCAAGGTCGCCGGCGTGAGCATCGGCAGCTACGACCTCGTGCAGCCCGGCCCGGCCGAGGCCGTGCGTGACGGCGACACGATCGTCGTGCGCACCTCCAAGGCCTACACGGTGAACGTTGACGGCCAGACTCGCACCCTGTGGACCACCGCCTCCTCGGCGGATAGCATCCTCGCCGACGCCGCGCCGCTGGGCTCGGCTATCTCCCTCGCTGCGGACCGCTCCTCGTCCCGCGACGAGCTGACTCCGCTCGTGTCGCGCGCCCGTAACGTCGCGGTTACCGTGGACGGCTCGACCCGCGAGGTCGCCGCGCGCCCCGGCCAGGACGCGCGCGCCATCCTCGAAGCGGCCGGCGTGTCCGTTCATCCCCTGGACCGCGTGACCGTCTCGAACGGCCCCAATGGCGAACTGACCATCAACGTGAGCCGCGTGACCCGAGGCGAGGCTACGACCACCGTCGAAATCCCCTTCAGTGAGACGACAGCGACCAGCTCGGATCTGTTCGTGGGCGAGTCCCAGGTGACCACGGCTGGCGTCAACGGCGTAACGACGTGGACTGTGTGGCAGGAAAAGAACGGCGACGAGGTCCTGACCTCCGTGCCGATCACCGAGCACTCGACCTCGCAGCCCGTCACCCAGGTGCGCAGCGAGGGAACGAAGGAAGCCACCCCGGCCGCCCTCGTCGCCGCCGGTATCGATCCCAAGGCCACCCTCGAGGAGAAGACCGAGGCGGACGGCACGACCTCCGTGCGCTACCGTGCGAAGCTCGGCACGATCTCCACGAAGGAAGAGATCGCTGCGATCGCAGCCGACACGAAGAACGCGGACTCCGCCACGGCTGCCGCCGCTGCGGCGGCTGCTGCTGCCGCCGGCGCCGTCCCCACGAACTATTCAGGTGAGGACCCGCGTTCGCTGGCCAAGCCCCTCGTCGCAGCCCAGGGCTGGGGTGACAGCGAGTACCAGTGCCTCGTCCTCCTGTGGAACCGCGAGTCGCAGTGGAACCCCTACGCCGAGAACGCCTCCTCAGGCGCCTACGGCATCCCGCAGTCGCTGCCGGGCTCCAAGATGGCCTCGGCGGGCGCTGACTGGCGCACCAACCCGATCACCCAGATCAACTGGGGCATCGGCTACATCAAGGGCCGCTACGGTACGCCTGCTCCGCCTGGGCACACTCCAACGCCGTGGGCTGGTACTAAGCCCGAGAGCTGCGCAGGGCCGGGTCTGACAACGAGGGTTGTCGGGCCCGGCCTTTTCCTGTGCTCTCATGCGTCCTCCCGCCACAATTTCGCACGTAATTTCCTGCCATGTTTTTCAAGAGTTGAAATTGTATCGTTGAAAACATGCGGTTTTGAGCCGTGGCTAAAAACTGAACAAATTAAATTACGTGCGAGATTCTTGGGGAAGGTGACAGTCTGGCTCGCCGTTGGCATGTGGATAGGTTGTGAAGATGTGGATAGGTAACGAGCATCTGGATAGCTTATTAACCTATCCGGATGTGGCTAACCTATCCGGATGTGTGCAACCTATCCGGATGCGTGCAACCTATCCGCGTGGAGCCGGGGTTGTGGAAACTTGACACTTACCATACAATTCTCGCGAAGGTTACCTAATATTCATCGTGATTGTGTCAGTGAGGTCATCATGGGTTTTTCGCCGTTTGCTAAGTTTGCTGCGTCTGTGGTGATCGCAGGAGCAGGATTCGCCGGCGGGATGAAGGCTGCCCCCGTACTCGGCTTGGGATCCGCCCAGGATCAGGGGACGGAACCTGTCGTTACCGTTGACACGACTCTTGTGAAAAACTCTTTCGCCGACATTGGTGAACTTGCCACCGAGTCCTACAACTTCACTCAGGTGGGGAAATACTCTGAGGAAGGGACCAAGGTGTTCGGCATGGAAGTGCCGGGCACGGGTTCCCGTTACCTCATCACCTATTCGGGTGAGGTGAAGGCCGGACTGGCCGATGTGAGCCAGATTCAGGTCGAGGTTGACGAGGCGGGGCACGTCGTGACGGTGACCGTTCCCGCCGTGGAAGTTCTCTCTGCCTCCATCGACCCTGCATCGGTCGAGACCTACGACCAGTCTTTCTCTATCGTCAACCAGATCGAGGTCGGAGAAGTCACCACCTTCCTGGCGGAACGGGAGACTGCTGCCGCAGACGAGGCCGTGTCCAAGGGGCTGCTCGACAAGGCACAGGGACGTGTGGAAGAGATCGTGAAGAAGCAAGTGAACGCTGTCCTTGGCGAGCAGGCCAGCAAGTACGAGGTGCGCGTCGTCCTGCCGCCTCCGCCCGTCCAGTGACGTTTCGAGCCTCGCAGGTGGCCGAGCCTCACAGCGTCGCTTGCCCCGGCCTCGTTGGCCCCGTGCACTAGACTTGCCATCGTGAGCCGATCCTCCAGCCCCCGCAACCAGCGCGACACGCGCAGCCGCCTCGACCCGACCCTGCCCGAGGGCGCCGTTCCCTCCGAGACGGGCCTGCTCGGCCCCCTCGAAGTCAAGGCCATCTCCGAGGCGCTCGGTATCCGCCCCACCAAGGTGCTGGGCCAGAACTTCGTGCACGACGCGGGCACGGTGCGCAAGATCGTCGCAGCCGGCGGCGTCGAAGAGGGCGACGAGGTCGTCGAGGTCGGCCCCGGCCTCGGCTCCCTGACCCTTGCGCTGCTGGAAGTTGGCGCGCGCGTGCGTGCCGTCGAAATCGACCCGCCCCTGGCCGCCGCACTGCCCGAGACTGTGCGCGCCCGCATGAGCGAGGCCGCCGACCGTCTCCACGTCGTCACCATGGATGCCACCGAGATCAGCGGCGTCGATGACTTCGGCGTGGACTGGCCCGCCCCCACGAAGCTCGTCGCGAACCTGCCGTACAACGTGGCCGTGCCGGTTCTGCTCAACATGCTCGAGGCGTTCCCCTCCATCCAGGGCGTCGTCGTCATGGTCCAGGCCGAGGTCGCGGACCGCCTGGCCGCCGGCCCCGGATCGCGCACCTACGGCGTGCCCTCCGTGAAGGCCTCCTGGTACGGCTCGGTCGAGCGCGCCGGCACGATCGGCCGCTCCGTGTTTTGGCCCGTGCCCGGCGTGGATAGCGCGCTCGTGCGCCTGACGCGCCTTGAGGCCCCGCGCGGCGACGACGAGCTGCGCCGCGCCACCTTCGAGGTCACCGACGTGGCCTTCGGCCAGCGCCGCAAGACCCTGCGTGCGGCCCTCAAGAACTGGGCGGGCGGCCCCGATGCCTCCGAGGCCCTCCTGTCCGCCGCCGGGATCGATCCGACGCGCCGCGGCGAAACCCTCTCGATCGAGGAGTTCGTCGAGCTGGGCCGCGCCGTCATTGAGGCCCGCGCAAACGGCACGCTCGCGGCGTCGACCGCGGCCCGCTGACGGCCGCCGGTCAGACAATCGGCAGGAAGAAGGAACGCCATGCGTGAAGTGCGCGCCAGTGCGCCCGGAAAAGTCAACCTGACCCTGCGCGTCGGCGCGCCCACGCCCGACGGCTACCACCCCCTCGTCACGGTTTTCGAGGCCCTGAACCTGCGCGAGACCGTCACCGTGCGCACCTCCAAGACGCCCGGCGTGCGCGTCGAGACGATCGCGTACCTGCCCGACGGCAGTGTCGACGAGGCCACGACCCGCGCCATGGCAGACGTGGACCCGCAGGCCCACCTGGCCGTGCGCGCCGCGCGCGTCCTCCAGCGCCTCGCCGCCGCTGGCCCCTGGGCGTCTACCGCCGCGGGCCTGAGCATCCGAGTCGACAAGCGCGTCCCCGTCGCCGGCGGCATGGCCGGCGGATCCGCCGACGCGGCGGCCGCCCTCGTGGCCTGTAACGAACTGTGGGAGCTGGGCCTGGGCGACGAGCAGCTGCAGGCGATCGGCCGCTCGCTGGGCGCGGACGTGCCCGCCTGCCTGGTGGGCGGCATCGCCTTGGGAACCGGGCGCGGCGACCACATGAACGTCCTGCGCGAGGGGGACGAGGCCGGGGCGCAGCACCACTGGGTCATGCTCCTGTCCCATGACGGCCTGTCCACCCCCGAGGTGTTCCGCGAGTTCGACCGTCTCGACGCGGCGGGCGTGCCCGCCCTGGCCGAACCCACGCCCGAGGAGGTCGCCGCACTGTGCGGGGGACCCGAGGAGCTGCGCCACTGCCTCGTCAATGACCTGCAGGCGCCCGCCCTGCGCCTGCGCGCTGAGCTGACCGAGACCATCGCTGCCGCGAAGGACGCGGGTGCCCTGGCCGTCACCCTGTCCGGGTCCGGCCCGACCGTCGCGGCCCTCGCGCGCGACGCCGAGCACGCCCAAGCCCTCGCGGCCACCCTGAGCGGCGCGCCCACGGTCGCGCGCGCGATCCCCACCCACGGGCCCGAGCGCGGCGCCCGCATCGAATCGACGGAGGCCATCTGATGGCGCACCTGCTCGGAACCCAAAACGTCGGCGCCCTCGCGGGGTCGCGCAAGCTCCTCGAAGGGGTCACGGTCGGCCTCGATGATGGCAGCCGCGTCGGCATCCTCGGCCCCAACGGCGCCGGAAAGTCCACGCTCCTGCGCATCGTCGCCGGCACGCAGGAACCCGACGGGGGAGTGGTGACCCGCCGCGACGGCGTGCGCGTCGCCGTCCTCAGCCAGGCGGACACCCTCAACCCCGAGGACACCGTCATCCAGGCCGTCCACCCCGGCATGGAAGAGTACGAGTGGGCCTCCGACCCGGCCGTGCGCGACATCCACGCCGGACTCCTCACCGACATTAACCCCGCCGCCCTCGTCGGCACCCTGTCCGGTGGGCAGCGTCGCCGCGTTGCGCTCGCCCGTGTCCTCGCGGCCACCGCCGACATCGTGTGCCTGGACGAGCCCACCAACCACCTCGACGTCGAGGGCGTGGCCTGGCTCGCCGCGCACCTGAACGCCCGCTTCGCCCGCCCCGGCGCGTCCGGCGCGCTCCTGGCAGTCACCCACGACCGCTGGTTCCTCGACGCCGTGTGCGAGCACATCTGGGAGGTCGTCCCCGGCGTCGACCCGGGCGGCGACCGCCCGCAGATCGCCGGGCACGTCGAAATCTACGACGGCTCCTACGCCGCCTACACGCTGGCCCGCGCCGAGCGCATGCGCCAGGCGGACGTGGCCGCCGCCAAGCGCGCCAACCTGCTCACAAAGGAGCTCGCGTGGCTGCGCCGAGGGGCTCCCGCCCGCACCTCCAAGCCGAAGTTTCACATCGCCGCCGCCGAGGCCCTCATCGCCGACGTGCCGCCCCCGCGCGACACCGTCGAGCTGGTGAAGATGGCGACCGCGCGCCTGGGCAAGGACGTCATCGACCTCGAGGACGTCTCCGTGTCTTTCACGCGCCCCGATGGCTCGCGCCTGGACATCCTCGAGGGCGTCACGTGGCGCCTGGCCCCCGCCGAGCGCGTCGGTATCGTCGGCGTCAACGGCGCAGGCAAGACGACGATCCTCAACCTGCTGCGCGGCGACCTCGAGCCCACGTCGGGGCGCGTCAAGCGCGGCAAGACCGTCCAGGTCGCCACCCTCTCCCAGGACACGCACGAGCTCGACGCCCTGGCCGACATGCGCGTCGTCGAGGCCGTCGCCGACGTCGCCCAGACCGTCGTCGTGGACGGCAAGGAGGTCAGCGCCTCCCAGATGACGGAGCGCATGGGATTTACGCGCGCCCGCGCCTACACGCGCATCAGCGAGATCTCGGGCGGCGAGCGCCGCCGCCTCCAGCTCATGCGCCTGCTGATGAGCCAGCCCAATGTGCTGCTCCTCGACGAGCCCACGAACGACCTCGACACCGACACCCTGGCGTCCATGGAGGACCTGCTCGACACCTTCCCGGGCACCCTCGTCGTCGTCTCCCACGACCGCTACCTCCTCGAGCGCGTCACCGACCACCAGGTCGCCCTCCTCGGCGACGGCCAGGTCCGCGCCCTGCCCGGCGGCGTCGAACAGTACCTGCAGATGCGCGCCTCCGGCGACTACGGGGCTTTCGGGCCGGCTTCTCGCGCCGACGAGGCCGGCTCCGCCTCCCGCTCCGCCGCCCCCTCTGCGGACGCCTCCTCAGGCGAGGAGAGCGCGGGGCAGGGGAGCGCTCGCGGTGGCGTGAGTGACGCTGCGGCGCGGCGCGCGGCCAAGAAGGAAGTGGCCCGCATCGAACGTAAGCTGGAGCGCCTGCGCGCGGAGGCCTCGTCCCTGGAGGCGAAGCTGGAGAAGCTGTCGATCCAGGTGGCCACGGACCCCTCGGCGGTGTCCGAGCTGACGAAGGTCTCGGCGGCCCACCAGGACGTCCTGGCCGAGATAGATGAGCTGGAGGAGGCCTGGCTAGAGGCCGCTGATTTGCTCGAGTGAGCCGTGTTGTGATGAACTACTGTGTTCAACTGAACAAGTGGTTGAACGAGTGGTGTTAGCCGCTCTCTCTCCGATGAAGGAGGAGCGTTGTGAGTGGACCTGGCTTTGGGCTCGTCATTGGTGCACAAACGAAGGCTGCGGGTTATGTGGTTGACTTCGAAAGTAAGCTCGTGGATGTAGCAGACATGCTTGATTCCTGCATTCTTGATGGTGTCGCGCGAGTGAATGGGCCGTATGTATCCGTTTTGAGTGACGTTCTACAAAGGTGGGGTGAGGGCGCAAACGCTCATCGGGCCGACCTGGAGCGCTATACGCAGGCTCTGATCTCGGTCGATGAAGCGCTTGTGGCAGCGGAGGAAGATGCGAGCGGGGATCTGAACGACATCGCACTGAGCTTCAGGAGCGTGTCATGAGCGAGAACGACCTTGTCTTCAATGAGACTGCTGTCAATTACATCATGGACGATGTCGAGCGTGCGGCGTTGAAACTGCGGGAAGGCGGCACCGAGATGTCGGACCTAGTGGAGCATGAGCTTATCGAATGGACGGATAGCTCCGAGGCACGGCAGGCGCAAATAGAGTGTGCGCAACGTATGGATGCTCGAGTGGAGGACATGGCCGGTGCCTTGGATTCCCTGAAGCAGGCATTCGAAGAAATTCGTCAGGCGGGCATTGGGGCGTGTTCAATTGTCTGTGTATCCGTCTTTTTGTTTGAAAGGATTGATGCATGATGAATGATGATGATGTTGTTGTGTCTGGCGCTAGTGGGCGTGAGGCTGTGGAGGAGCTGCGTCGCTCGGGGGCGTTGGATGCGTTGTTTGAGCGTCTTGATGCTGGCGAGGTCGAGATGACGGGCAGCCAGGGGTTGTTGCCCGCGTTGCTGAAGGAGGCTTTGGAGCGCGGGCTTGCCGCTGAGCTTTCTGAGCACTTGGGGTATGAGAAGGGCCAAGCCAGCACGCAGGCGCGCTCGAACACGAGGAACGGCACGACGAAGAAGACCGTGATGTCGGAGGTGGGAGCCTTTGAGATCGAGGTTCCCCGGGATCGGGCAGGCTCTTTCACCCCACGCCTGGTACGCAAAGGACAGCGGCGCCTTGATGGCTTGGATGCGATGATTATCAGCTTGTATGCCGGGGGAATGACAGTGCGCGATATCCGTCATCACCTGGCTTCCACCATCGGCGTGGAGGTCAGTGCCGGGACGATTTCAACGATCACTGACGCGGTGTGCGACGCCGTGCTGGAGTGGCAGCACCGCCCCCTAGAAGCGTTCTACCCGGTGATCTACCTGGACGCGATCCGCATCAAAATCCGACGCGATCACACCGTGGAGAACCGGGCCGCTCACTTGGCGGTGGGAGTGGACATGGAGGGCGTCAAGCATGTGCTGGGCATCTGGGTCCAAGCCGATGAAGGAGCGGCTTTTTGGGCCCACGTATGCGCCGAGCTGGCCAACCGGGGCGTGCGCGATGTCCTGATCGTGTGCTGCGACGGACTTGCTGGCCTGCCCGAAGCCATCGAAGCGACCTGGCCCCAGTCCATGGTCCAAACCTGCGTCGTTCACTTAATCCGCGCGTCCATGCGTTTCGTGTCCTACAAGGACCGCAAGGCCGTCGCAGCCGCTCTCAAGAGCGTGTACAGCGCGCCCAACGAAGAAACCGCCCGAGCGGCGCTGGAAGAGTTTGCGGCCAGCGACCTGGGAGCACGCTACCCCCAAACGGTTGCGACCTGGCAGCGTGCTTGGCAGCGCTTCACGCCATTCCTGGCGTTCCCGCCCATGCTGCGCCGCGTCGTGTACACCACCAACGCTATCGAATCGTTGAACTACCAGCTACGTAAAATCACCAAGAACCGCGGGCATTTCCCCAGCGAAGAAGCCGCCATCAAACTCCTGTGGCTGGGAATTTGCAACATCGAAGACAAACGAGCCACCCAGCGCCTCACAGACGCAGGCAAACCCGCCAACAAACGAACAGCCCCCACACGCCTCATCCAAGGACGCACCACCACCAACTGGAAACAAGCCCTCGCCCAACTCACCACCGCCTACCCCGACCGAATCACCCCCTACCTCTAACCCCCATACACAGAAAAATTGACAGGCTCGGGCATTGACGCCGAAACCCGTGCATTCGCTGCCGTTGATTAGGGTGAAGTGGCATGGGAAGTCATGACTTTGAAGTCGATCTTGAAGCGCTGGGTACTGCCGTATCAGAGTTGAGTGACCTGCAGGAACGCAATAGAACGTATGACGTTGCGGACTATACGCCCAACTCTGGAATGGTTGGCGATCCCGTCGTAGCCGGAGCGCTGGAGAGCTTTAATACGAAGTGGGATCAGGGGCTCAACGGTATGCTCCGAGATATTTCTGAGGCGTCCGGACGATTAGGTAGAGTTGCCGGGATCTATTCGGATTACATGGACGCGTGTGAGGAAGCGATGGCGCGAGCCCGCGATGCGGCGGCTGGCATCTCGACGCAACAACTGGTGCTGGGAGGCTGACGTGAGCGTGAGACACACGGGTGCTCCCGTGTTCGAGATCGAGGGTGATCCCGGCTCCATTCGAGGACGTATTGCGGTGATGCGTGATCGCGCATCCGACTGTGAGAGCATCGCGTGGTCACTCCAGGAGATTTCAGTATCCGGCTGGAGTGGGCGTGCAGCTGATCGTTTTCATGAACACTTCAAGCTACAGCCGGAAAAATGGTGGTGCGCCTCAGCGACCTTCGGTCGGGCGGCTGATGCGTGGGAGAACTACGCCTCGACGCTCGAGCAAGCACAGGCGCGCGCTGCGGAGGCGAAGATTTCATACGAGGCAGGTGTTGCTTCCGTGGAAGCGGCACTTGCCGAGCAGCAATGGGCAGCAGCGCATCCGAAGCAGGATATGTTTGGAATGCCTGTGTTTGACATGTCCTACCATCCTGAGCGTGACACGCGTCCCGGCGAGGCAATGAAAGCGCAGGCGGTTGCCGACTTCGAAGCAGCAGTGAGTGACACGGATGCTGCTGGCGAGACTCTTGCTCAGACTTTGTACGAACAGGCTAACCGTTCTCCGGATCCGTCGTGGGCCCCTGTTCATTTTGCGAAACGTACCGTAGCGGGCATCTTTGATGGTGTGTGGGGCCTCTTGTCCATGCAGTATGGCATGGCTCTTGAAGGGATGTGGGACTATGGGCGGTACATGCTGGGGTGGATCACCTGGGACGAATTGCAAGCGAAGCAGAAGCAGAACAAAATCTCACCGGAGGACTTGTTTGCGCTACGTGACGCGATCATGGCAGACCCGGCAGGATTCGCGAAGAAAATGGGCCTTGCACTGATCAACGTTGACGGCTGGAAAGACGATCCCGGCGCTGCCTTGGGTGAACTTGTGCCGGCTACAGTTCTTGCTGCGCTCACCGCTGGTGGTGGAAATGCGGCTCGGGCTGCTGCAGTGCTTGAATCCCTGCCTGTCATTGGCGAAGGCATGATGCTGCGAGATATGGGGATGGGGCTAGGTGCTCTTGCTCTGAAGGGTGCGGGTCATCTTGGTATTGGCGCGGATGGGGCCGTAGGAAGGTTGTCTTCGCATCTGGATGACTATCTGCGCACGCATGGCATGGAAGATCTTGCCAATGAATGGAAGGAGAAACGACTACGCGTCCTTCCACGAAGTGCGGAGGACCTGGCATCGAGGGTGCCGCTTAATTCGTATCAGTTGGATGGCAAGCCTGCGCCGCATGAAGGGCTGGTAGATGACGTGATGGGGGCGGACATGGCACGCCGACGCGAGCTGGTCCTGGGCGTGAATCCGGATGGGAGTTCGCGTACGTATGCCGAATGGGAGGAAGCGCACTCGTATATCAAAGTGATGCCCGACGGAACTGAGAAACGAATCATTGATTGGCCTCCGAACGGCGGGTACGACGGGGAGCCGACTGTGTATTCCTCGGTCGAGGAATACATCCGGGACTACGGTAGGGATGTGGATCGTATTGGGCATCCTGACGGTAACTACCTGGGTGCCATCGTGGACGGCCACCCCGCCTCCTTCGAGGAGCGCTCCCTGCGCCCGGACTCGGTGAACGATCACTATTACCAGTATGAGTTCACTGAGGATCCTTTACCAGAAGGGTGGACCATCAAGTCGGGGAAGGTCGCTCCCTGGGGGCAGCAGCCGGGTGGGGCAACGCAGCTGCAGGTGATTAAGGACGACGGTAGTTTTGCGTCAGTCAATGACTTGATTAAGCACAAGATTCTTAAAGGAAAGGAGCATCCTGTTGGACTTTCTTGATGAATACAAGTCTGTTATGGAGAAGTATGCTTGCTTGAAAGTGTTTGTGGGTGCCCATAGCAAGGGGTGTCAATGTTGTATTGATTATGGCAATCATTCTTACATGCGCTTCTGGTGTGACCATGGTGTATATTGTTTTGATATAGAGGAGCGTGGGGAGGTGCGGAGCGGAGGGATGTTCAATTCACCTTCGATCGATTTGACGCAGAAGGTGATGCTGAACTATACGGTGTCGATCTTGCGACATGCTCTCGGGTTTGAGTGGCTAGGTCTACCAATGGAGGAAGATCAATTGCCAAATGGTTGGCAGCTTCAAGAAGCCCCAATATGGCGCTATGTTGCCCTTGATGGCCCCAATGGTGAGCATTTGGATTTGAGGCTTCTGACGAGCGCCTATGTGTTCCGTTAGCGTGGCTTTACGACGTTTCTCCGTCTGAGCTGCTGCACGCTTACATGCTTCCCGACGGTGGCCCATTGCTTCGGCGATGGCTTGGGCGTCCGTATGTTCGATGAGAGTCTCATGTGTGTGAGTATCAATGAAGTGCGTAAGTATATAAGCTTGCGTAAGTGAATGGAATAGAAAGGAAGAGAAAGATGGAAGTTAATCAGATCCCTGACGTTCACTCGCCGGACTTCCCTAATTCGGGAGTCTTGAAATGGGTGCCGGATGGGCCGACAGTGCTCGCTCGAATGGATAGAAGCACTGTGAAGACCTATACGAGCTTCCTTGCCTATACGAAGACATTTGGTCCCTACGTGGATCGGCTCGGTCTGCCCTATGGAAAGTACTTCTGGCAGTTGCCTGAAAATGGGAGCCCCTTTTCATTGGAAGAACGAGCTCTCGATATTCTTGCGATGAATGATCCCTACTATCAGTACCGGATTGTGGAGTTGCCGACCGGTTTCTCTATTCGGACGGGAATTAATGTCCCGCAGTTCTCAATGCCGGGGGGTGCGCGGCAGGTGCAATTCATGCTTGGTGACTACCTGCTTACTGCGAGTGAGTGTTTGCAGCTTGGCATACTTGAAGCGAAAGGGAGTAACTGATGTCTGTGACAGCCGATCTGGTCGATTTTGCCCGGGCTAGCGGTGCGATTTCCTCGGTCTACAATGGTAATGGCATTGCGCTCACCTGGGATTCGGGACGAAGCTGGCAGCACATTTGGGATACGAAGAACTCGCGTCGTCCTCAAGCGTTCTATGGTGAGAGCGAGTATTTGGAGCCACGCGTGCCGACCATGATTAGCGACTATGGCGAGATCATGTTGAAATGGGCGATCATGTGTATCGGTGAAAAGGCGCGGTGGCGTCGTCGGTGGCCGCGAATCGATGTCCCTGCGGGGCTTGAAAGTGTGTCGCCTCAATGGGGTTTTGAACAGCTCACCCCTATCACCGGCCGCCTGACCTTGGATGGTGCGTACATTCCAATGGAGATGCGCACAATTTTTCCTGTGCATCCGGAACTCAACCAACTCTCCCAGGTGATGCAAATAGATTTCGATGAGCTACTCGCCGGATATATGGATCCATCAGGGGGCCCTCTCCTGCGTCAGTGGCTTTCCTGATGTCGTTCATGTCGACATGGGGCGCGGTTGAGAAAGTGTGTAGTTTCTGCTCGAAAGGAGCAAGACGGTGCTGAATGCATGGGGGAAAATCTTCGGTAGGGGGGCCTCTGGGGATAGGAATGACCCGATGGCCTTCCTGGACGAGTACGCGGCGGTCATGAACCGGCACACCGGGCTTGAGGTGTACAACGGCTTCAAGCGGGGACACACCGGCCTGTCGATCGATGCGGGGTTCGGATCGGGAATGCTCCTGTGGTTGGAGGACGGGCAATACTGCTTCGATGAAGAAGAGCGTGGAAAGGTCGTAAAGGGTGGCATTATCGCCTCGGCGTCGGTCGAGTTGACGCAGAAGGTGATGGTTAACTACACGGTCTCGATTTTGCGGCATAGTTTGGGGCTCCCGGTGTTGGGTGTTCCGACAAAAGTTGAGGAGCTCCCGGAGGGGTGGTCTTTGCATAAGGAGGCGGCTGCTCGTTACGACCGACTGGATGGTCCTCATGGCGAGCGTCTCGATTTCGAGGTGGGGGCTCCGTCTTACTGCGTGTCCCTCGCCTGGCTCTACGACGTGTCTCCCTCCGAGCTGCTCAATGCGTACATGATTCCCGACGGCGGGCCTCTGCTTCGGCAGTGGCTGGGATATCCGTACCTGAGGTGATGGTGAGCCTGTCCGGCGTGGCGTCGCTGATGCGTCGCGCCGGCAGCAATCGCCGCTAGCACGGCAATCGCCCTTGCGTAGTATCAGCCGAAGCCTCCTCGCCCCGTTCGCAATCACTGCCAGTGCGTCGAAATCTCACAATTATATTTACAGTGCAAATATTGGCCCGTAGCTTATTCGTTGATATTTCACGGCTCTTGCCTGGGAAAATTTCTGAGCAACTCTTTGACAGTGGTCAGATTCCGCTACTATGTGCCCGGGTTCCTTCCAACAAGCGGAACCTAGGAGCGAAGCGGCGCTTCGAGCGCCCTTCAGGGCATGAAAAGAGGCTTGAGAGTCAGATGAAACGCGGACCATTTATCGCCGGAGCAGGCCTGCTCGGCGTCATCGCGCTGGTGCCCGCACTGGTCCCCAGTGCGGTCGCGGCCGACGAGCAGTACGGCGCGACCGTCCCCTACACGCGATACGAGGCCGAGGAGGCGAGCCGTTCCGACGGGACGACGCTCGAACGTTCCGACGACCTCGAATCGACGGCCATCGAGGCCTCGGGCCAGTCCTACGTGGCGCTGAAGAGCAAGAACTCCTCCCTGGACTTCACGGCGAGCACCGCGGCCAACGCCCTCGACCTGCGCTTCACCCTGCCCGATCATGCGTCAGGTCAAGTGCAGGTCTATATCAATGATGACCTCGCTGCGAACCTTAGCTTGTCCTCCGAGACCGCCTGGCAGTACGTCTATAAGGAGAATGTCTACGACGAGCCGACCCTGGCGCCGGGGACTGCGCACGGGCGCTTCCGCTTCGATGAGGTGCACACGCTGCTCAATGGGCAGGTTCAGAAGGGCGACCACGTGCGCATCGTCAAGGTTGGCGACGATCAGAACGCCTACGGCATCGACTTTATCGAGCTCGAGCAGGCAGCGCCCGCCATCGAGCGCCCCGAAGGCGCCGTGAGTATTGCCGATTACAACGGCGCGCAACCCGGCGATGGCGTTGCCGACGATGATGCGCTCATCGCGGCGATGGACGCGGCGGCGAACACCTCCTCCAAGGTGGTCTACATTCCCGCAGGCACGTGGGAATTCTCCCGCAAGATCGGCATCGATCACCCTGGCCTGACGTTCCAGGGCGCGGGCCTTTGGTACACCAACGTCTTCTTCACCTCCGACCAGAAGGGTGGCGGCGGTATCGTCTTCAATCCCGGTGCGAGCAACGAGACGCTGACCGACTTCTACATGTCCTCAAACCTGAAGTCTCGCTTCGGTGAAGGGGCTCAGTACAAGGGCTTCGCCGGTGTGGCCGGTGAAAACACCCGAGTGTCCAATGTGTGGGTTGAGCACTTCGAGTGTGGCTTCTGGATGGGTGACTATCGTGAGCATCGGTTCATGACGTACACCGATGGCATGGTGATCGAGAACTCCCGTATTCGCAACAACTTCGCGGATGGTGTCAACTTCGTGCAGGGCACCAAGAATTCCACGGTCCGGAACTCCTCCGTGCGCGGCAATGGCGACGATAGTCTCGCCTCCTGGGCGAGCAATGATCTGCGTTCCCGGAGTGATGCTGATGCTTCGAAGTTCAACTCGTTCGTCGGTAACACCATCGAGCTTGGATGGCGAGCGGGCGGCATTGGCCTGTTCGGCGGCGAGGGGCACGTCGTGAAGGACAACCTCATTGTCAATAACTTCTCCGGAGCGGGCATTCGTATCAGCACCGTCTTCGAAGGCCGTAATTTCACGTACAACCACGCGGGCATGACGATCACCCATAACAAGCTCGTCCGCACGGGTACGACCGATGACTTCTATGGCAAGAAGCGGGGCGCGATCGACTTTGAGGAAGACCTGAAAGTGGGGCAGGTTCTCAACGTCTCCGTGACGGATAACCTCATCGTGCGCCCCTACGCCGAAGAGATCAGCGCGAACTTCGATCTCGATTCTGAGACTCTGAGGAAGCATGGCATCACGCTGCGCGACAACAAGCGCGACGACGAGGCCGTGGCCCCCGAGCAGGCCCAGATCGTCAACCACGTGCTGGTGGGGGATCAGGTCGTGCGCACCGTCCCCGAGACGGAGAACTACAGCCTCTACTGGTACCAGCGCGACGAGCGCGGCGCTCACGGCACGATCGACCGCTACTGGGTCTCCAAGGCGGACGGCGTGGACATCACGCCCGACATGGAGTACTCCGTCGAGGGAGGCAAGCGCGTCTACAACGTGGCCCTCGCTGACCTGCCCCAGTACCTGCCGACGTCGACCGACTTCTCCGGCTCCTACGACTATGTCGCCGATCTGGAGCGCTCGTGGCCTGCCGACGACGGCACGACGATCGTGATCCGTTTCTGGTTGGCGAAGTGATCGCTTCCTGACTGACCACTCCGGTCCATAATCGCCCGCGCTGCCCCTTGGTAGCGCGGGCGATTCCTTGCGTGAGGGCCGATCAGGCTAGGTTTGCCACACCCGCGCAGCGCAGGCTCACCTATCCGAATTACGCAAAAGAAATGCCGCATTTATTTGCGTAATTAGTGATGGGGTGAATGCGAAAATAGCCCCTGAAATGCGCGCGAACACCCTTGGAATTTCAACGAAAACTCGCCACGTTTGGGATATGTTGCGAAAAGGCGTATCACTGGAGTCAACAGCGCGGCCAACCCGGCCGCGACCGGCTACATTTCGGCCCCACGGGGCCACGTTGAAAAGGACACTCCAATGGCAGATATGCCCCGCATCCTCGACTGCTCCGTTACCGACTGCTCCTACAACAAGGAGAAGAGCTGCGGAGCCGCCGCGATCACCGTCGGCTACTCGACCTCCTGCACGACCTTCATCCCGCTGACCGTCAAGGGCGGCCTCGCCAAGGCCGAGACCTTCGTCGGCGCCTGCCAGAAGGCCGACTGCGCCCACAACAGCGCCCTCGAGTGCACCGCCGCCTCCATCTCGGTCGGCGCGGGCACCGCGGACTGCCTCTCCTACGAGGCGCGCTGAGTCTTACTCACTGACGAGGCCGTGGCTGGGACTACCCGCCACGGCCTCGTCGTATGGAAAGTACGGAAAACTCAGCATCCCTCGCCCGAGCGCACCCGCAGCGTGGGGTGGGGGCGCAGGCCGCGCTGGCCGTTCCAGATGAGGTTGACGACGTGGGCGGCGACCTCGTCCTTCTTCATGCGGCGGTCGTCCAGCCACCACTGGCCGACCTGCGCGATGAGGCCGACGAGCATCTGCGCGTACAGGGGAGACCAGGTCGCGTCGAAGTCCGAGCGCTTGAACTGCTCGGCGATGATGTGCTCAACGCTGGTCGCCACGTCGCCCATGACCGAGGAGAAGGAACCCGCCGTGCGGTCCGAGGGGGCGTCGCGCACGAGCACGCGGAAACCGTCCGTGTTGCGCTCGATGTAGTCGAGCAGGCCCAGGGTTGCGTTCTCCAGGATCAAGCGTGGGCGCTCCGAGGACTCCAGGGACGACTGGAGCGAGGAGATGAGCGCCTGCACCTCACGGTCCACAATCACCGCGTACAGGCCCTCCTTGCCCCCGAAGTGCTCGTAGACCACAGGCTTGGAGACCTTCGCCCGGGCGGCGATCTCCTCGACGCTGGTCGCGCCGAAGCCCTTCTCGGCGAACAGGGAACGTCCCACAGCAACCAGCTGCTCGCGGCGCGCGAAGCCGCTCATTCGTGTCCTCTTCTCAGCCATGCCCCCAGTATCACACGAGGCCTGGGTCCAGCAGCGTGGGGACCATCCAGCGAGCGTGGGGCCGCGTTTGAAAGCGCGCGCGGGGTGCAGGTATCATCACAGTGGACGCATTCCGCCTTGGTGTAACGGCAGCACAGAGGTTTTTGGTGCCTTTAGTCTAGGTTCGAATCCTAGGGGCGGAGCGACCGGTCCCGATGGGACCGCAGACCCCCGAGGAGGAACATGTCTCGCCCCGCCGCCGTCATCGTCCTGGCCGCAGGCCAGGGAACGCGCATGAAATCTGCCCTCCCCAAGGTCGTTCACCCCCTGTCTGGCCTGTCCATGATCGGACACGCCCTGCGCGCTGCCCACGGCCTCGACCCCGAGTATCTGGTCGCCGTCGTCCGTCATCAGCGAGACGTCGTCGCCGCAGAAATCGAGCGCGTGCTGCCCAGCGCCATCATCGCCGACCAGGATGAGATCCCCGGCACCGGCCGCGCCGTCCAGTGCGGCCTCGAGGCCCTCGATCAGGCCGTCGAGCCCGTCTCCGGCACCATCGTCGTCACCTACGGCGACGTCCCCCTCCTGTCTACCGACACCCTGGCCGAGCTGGTTGCCACCCACGAGGGCGCGGGCCATGCGGTCACTGTCCTGACCTCGCGCGTCGAAGACCCGACCGGCTACGGCCGCATCATTCGCGACGCGTCGGGCACGGTCACCGCGATCGTCGAGCAGCGCGACGCCACGCCCGAGCAGGCCGCGATCAACGAGATCAACGCGGGCATCTACGCCTTCGACGCGGACTTCCTGCGCGCCTCCCTGGCTTCCCTGGGCACCGACAACGATCAGGGCGAGGTCTACCTGACCGACGTCCTCGCGGCAGCGGCCCCCGCCGGGCGCACCGCGGGCGCCCTCGAGCTCACCGACCACTGGCAGAGCGCGGGCGCGAACGACCGCGTCCAGCTGGCCGAACTCGGCGCCGAGATGAACCGCCGCATCTGCGAAGCCCACATGCGCGCCGGCGTCACGATCGTCGACCCGGCCTCCACCTGGATCGACGTCGATGTGAGCGTCGGTGCCGACACCACCATCTACCCCGGCACCTGCCTGCGGGGGACAACCACCGTTGGGACCGGCTGTGAAATCGGTCCTAGCGCCACGCTGATTGATGCGGAAATTGGGGACCGCGCTGTGGTTCCCACCGCATGGATCGGCCAGGGCTGCGTCGCAGCCGATACGATGGTCACGCCATACAGCACCATCGGCACATTGATCGCGGCGCCTCGCGCCTGATCCAACACAAGGAGAGACAACCGCATGAGCGGACTGGTGACCACCGGAGAGAAGAACCTCGTCCTCGTTTCTGGACGAGCTCACATGGACCTGGCTCACGCCGTGGGCGAGGAAATCGGATGTGGGGTCTCGCCGGTGACGGCCTACGACTTCGCCTCCGGCGAGATTTACGTGCGCTTCAACGAGTCCGTTCGCGGCGCCGACGTGTTCGTCCTGCAGTCCATCGAGGGCGACATCAACAAGTGGATCATGGAGCAGCTCATCATGATTGATGCTGCCAAGCGTGCCTCCGCGAAGCGCATCACCGTGGTCGCTCCCTTCTACCCCTACTCGCGTCAGGACAAGAAGCACCAGGGCCGCGAGCCCATCTCCGCTCGCCTCATGGCTGACCTGTACCGCACCGCCGGTGCCGACCGCATCATGAGCGTCGACTGCACGCCTCGCAGGAGCAGGGCTTCTTCGACGGACCGGTCGACCATCTCTTCGCCATGCCGGTCCTCGTGGACTACGTGCGCGGCCGCGTCGACCTGGCCAACACCGCCGTCGTCTCTCCCGACGCGGGCCGTATCCGCGTCGCCGAGAAGTGGTCGAAGAAGCTGGGCGGCGCGCCGCTGGCCTTCGTTCACAAGACTCGCGACACCACCCGCCCGAACGTCGCCGTCGCAAACCGCGTCGTCGGCGAGGTCGCCGGCAAGGAATGTGTCCTGGTGGACGACATGATCGACACCGCCGGCACGATCACCGAGGCGATCAACGTCCTCAACAATGCCGGTGCCAAGAAGGTCATCGTCGTTGCCACGCACGGCATCCTCTCCGACCCCGCCGCGAAGCGTCTCTCCGAGTCCGGGGCTGCCGAGGTTGTCGTCACCGACACGCTGCCGATCCCCGCTGAGAAGCGCTTCGAGCAGCTGACCGTCCTCTCCATCGCGCCGCTCCTGGCCCGCGCGATCCAGGAGGTCTTCGAAGACGGTTCGGTCACATCGCTCTTTAACTGAGCGGCTCCCGCTTCACATCCGCCCTCGCCGTGAGGTAACCTATTGGGGTTGCTCCGGCGAGGGCGGATCCGTATCCGCCGTTATCGACAGGGCCTGAATCGAAATGCCACGCGTTTCCTTCACTCTGCCGACACCGACGCCGGACCTGAGAAACGAAGGAAAGACACATGAGCGACAACCCCGTCCTGCTTGCAGAAGAGCGTTCCGAGTTCGGTAAGGGCGCTGCCCGCCGCGCCCGCCGTGCCGGCAAGGTCCCCACGGTCCTCTACGGCCACGGCGCCGAGCCCCGTCACCTGGACGTTCCCGGCCACGACCTCTTCCTCATCGTTCGCGGCACCAAGAACGCGCTCGTTGAGCTGAAGATCGAAGGCAAGACCCAGCTGGCCCTCGTCAAGGACGTTCAGGTTCACCCCGTGCGCCGCGACATCCTGCACGCCGACTTCCTGGCCGTCAAGGCCGGCGAGAAGGTCGACGTTGAGGTCCCCGTCGTCGTTGTCGGCGAGGCTGCCCCTGGCACCGTTCACTCGCTCGAGGAGTTCACCATCCTGGTGAAGGCCGCCGCCACCTCCATCCCCGAGAGCCTCGAGGTTTCCATCGAGGGCCTCGAGGCCGGCTCCGCCGTGTACGTCTCCGACCTGCAGCTGCCCGCCGGCGTTGAGGTCGAGCTCGACCCCGAGACGGTCGTCGTGTCCGTTCTGGAACCCGCCGCTGAAGAGGATGAGGAAGCCGCTGAAGAGGGCGACGCCGAGGCCGCCGCTGAGGGCGACGCCGAGGGCGACGCCGAGTGACACTCGCGTAGCACACGCTTTCCACGAGGGGGCGAGGCTGATGCCTCGCCCCCTCGTCGTATCTGCGATACTTGGGGCATGAGTGACCTCCACGTGATCATCCCCGCCGGCGGCGCCGGCACCCGCCTGTGGCCGCTGTCGCGCCGCCGCCGCCCCAAGTTCCTCCTCGACCTGGCGGGCACGGGCCGCACCCTCCTGCAGGGTACGGTGGACCGCCTGGAGGAGTCGGCCTCGTCAGTGACCATCGTGACCGGCCAGGCGCACCGAGACGGTGTGCTCGCCCAGCTGCCCGAGTTCGCCTCGTCGGATAATCGCACGCTCCTCATCGAGCCGTCGGGCCGCGATTCCATGGCCGCGATCGGCCTGGCTGCCTACGTCGTGCGCGAGCGCTTCGGGGACGACGCGATCGTCGGGTCCTTCGCGGCCGACCATCTGATCGCCCGCCCCGAGCTGCTGCGCGACGCCGTCCAGACGGCGATCGGTGCCGCCCGCGAGGGCTACGTCGTGACGATCGGCCTGACGCCCACCGAGGCCTCGACCGCCTACGGCTACATCGCGCCCGGTCCGGCCCTCGCCGACGGCTCCGGGGATGCCGCCGATGAGCGTGGCGCCCACCGGGTCGCCGAGTTCGTGGAGAAGCCGGACGCCGACACCGCCGCCCGCTACGTGTCGCAGGGCTACCTGTGGAACGCGGGCATGTTCATCGTGTCGGCGGGCGTGCTCGCCGCCCATCTGGCCCGTCTGCTGCCCGACATGCACGCGCGCCTGGAGACTATCGCGCGCGCGTGGGGTACCCCCGAGTTCGACGAGGTGCTGGCGGACAACTGGCCGCACCTGACGAAGATCGCCATTGACCACGCGATCGCCGAACCCGTCGCCGCCGACGGGGGAGTGGCCGTCGTTCCCGCCGACGCCGAGCTGGGGTGGACGGACCTGGGCGACTTCGAGGCCCTCACAGGCATCGTCGCGCGCAGCGGCAACCTGGGTGAGGCGCTGCGTATCGAATCCGATGGCGCGGCAGTCTTCGATTCCTTCGCGCAGGACGGCGAGGGGCCGCTCGTCGCGCTCGTCGGCGTGCCCGACGTGGCCGTCGCTCTGACCCCCGACGCGATCCTCGTGACACGTCGCGACCGCGCGCAGTCGGTGAAGGCCGTCGTCGATCAGCTCGCCGAGCAGGGGCGCTCCGACCTGCTCTGACGCGCCGCCACCGAGCGCTTTGAAGCATCTCCCAGACCGGGGCCTCGGCCTCGCCGTGCCTGTTCGCTCTCGGGTGAGGTGCACCGCCTCGCCCGCCGCCTACAGGCGCGAGGCTGGTAGCGTGATGGGCAGCAAAGAAGCCCCGACGAAAGGCATCACACGTGAACAAGCGGACCATCGCCGCTCTCGCAACCACCGCGACCGCGGCCTCCTTGGCCCTTGGAGCTTGCTCGACGACGCCCGCCGCCACCCCCGCAGACAGCGCGAAGGTGTGCGCTGCCGTCTCGGGTGTTCATGGCGACACGACGACGGATCCTGTCGCAGTTGCCCTCGCGGACGCCGCAAACGACGCCTCTGTCGCTTACGAGGCGGCCAGCGGTGAGGATGCCCCGGCATCGCTCGTGGCATCGGGCTGCACGCTCATCGTGGGCACGGACTCGACCATGGCCACCTCCGTCTCCGAGGCTGCGCGCAACAACTCGAAGGTGCGCTTCGCCCTCGTGGGCGCGTCCTTCGTGGATAGCAAGGGCAGTGCAACCTCCCTGAAGAACGGCTCCGTCGTCGACGTGGACGCTTCGCAGGCCGCCTACCTGGCTGGATACGCCGCTGCGGGCATGACGACCACGGGCACCCTCGCCGTCATTGGCGGGGCATCCGAGAACGTCACCAACTCGCAGATGTCTGCGTTCTCGCAGGGCGTGGACGCCTACAACCTGGCGAATGGCACGTCGATTAGCGTGCTCGGCTGGAACCCCGTGACCAGCGAGGGCACGTACGCGGGCAACGTCGACGAGGTACGTGCTGCGACCTCCGGCTTCATCGCTCAGGGCGCGGATATCATCGCCCCCCTTCGCCGGTGAGGCAAACGAGGGCGCCGCGCGCGCCGTTACCGAGGCCGCCAACCCGATGGTTCGCCTCGTGTGGTCGGGCCTGACGAAGGCCGACCTGAAGGGTCTGACCCGCGACGAGGCGCAGTCCGCGGACAGCGTCCCGATGTCCGGCCAGTCCGGCGCGGCGGTGTCGCAGCAGGTGGACACACAGTCCTTCGCAGACGCCTTCAGCTACATCCAGATCTCCGACGAGGTCCGCTCCGCCATCGGCGCTCCCGTGCTGACCGGCATCGTCGTCGACTACAAGGAGGCGATGGCCACCCTCATCGCCCAGGCGAACGCGGGTGAGAAGGCCGCCGTCGTGCCGGTGTCCCTGGCCTCGGGCGGCGTGATCCTGACTGGATTCGGCGCCTACACGCCGATGCTCTCCTCCGACCTGAAGCTGGGCCTGTCGGACATGGCCGGCCAGATCGAGACGGGCGGCATGGTCATCTCCACGCCCTTCGACGTGTGATCTGAAACGTGTTGTCTGTGGTGCTCCGGACATGAGAGCGTTCGGAGCGCCACTGTTCATGCGAGGGACGTACTGCTAGATCGCCAAGTCGAGGGGCAAATCGGCGATGTCACGCAGACGTTGACCGTCGATGAGGTTGTCCAGCGTCTTGATAGCCTCGGCGTTGCCCGAGGCGTGGGTGGCCTCGACCAATTCGGGAAGCGCGACATGATACATGGTGTCGATGTCACCTGTTCCTAGTGCGAGGGAGGCGAGTCTCGACGGTGCGGGTTCACCGGTGACAACCATGATGTGCGGGGTACGACCTTTGCGATTCCGGATCAGGTTCAATGCCTCAGAGCGAGCGTTTTGAGCGCGATCCGAACGTAGCGTCCACTTGCATGAGATGACCGCGTGCACGATGGGGGCGTTGGAATAACGATAAATTAGAGGAGAATATGCGGCGACTCCATCAATGACGATCCCGGAATCTGCCAGGACCTGTGGCTGAATGGGGTGACGTAAAACCAAGACGTCAGGAGAGATATCGTAGGAGTTGCCGAGGACGGTTGCCAGCGTTGGATTCCGTTCGATCGCCTCCGTCAGTTCGCTTAGATGACGATAGGGTTCAAACTGGGCGAGGAATTGCCCCTGACGACTGCTCCCAACGTTGAGGACCTCCCACTGGCCTGGACGCAGTACGGACAGTGCAGGGAGGTAGCGCTGACGAATGCAGAGACTGCTGCCTCAAAGTTTTTTCCGGCACTTTGTCCGTCCAGCTTGCGCACGCCTTCTTCAGCGCCGAGGCGACGGGCGATGGACAATGCGACCTCGCAGGACAAACGCTGGGACTTGTCGGCGTTGCTTGCCACCCCCTCCGCATTAATCGACAGAGTGCGTGTCTGCGTGAGCTGGCGGTGGAAGAGCCGACGCTCGTCGAGGAGATTGATGGTCATGCGACAGCCTCCTGCTCGCGGCTGTCTGCCCTGAGAACAGAGGCGATCGCGATGCCAACCGCGCGGGCAACCGGCGGTGGGAACGCGTTGCCCACCTGACGATACGCATGTGTTTTTGCTCCGGTGATCACCCAATCATCAGGGAAACCCTGAATGCGAGCGGCCATGCGGACAGTCAGACGAGGATCACCAGAGAAGTCAGGATCGGGAGCCTCTGGTGCGATTGTTGATCCGTTGACGCCAAGTTCGGCCCATGCGCGGCGTGCGCGTGTTGGTCCTAAATCTGGGCCTCCGTGCTTCTTAGAACCGCCGACGAGCGTTGGAGCAATACGGTTGGCCCGAGCGGCCCAGGCCTGTGCGCCCTTCCACCCGCGTGCAGCCATGAGATCGACCAAGGTTTCTCCCACCGTTGGGGCAGGAAGCTGCTGAGGCGTGGGATAGGCAAAAGAAACTGACACGTCATCGCGGAAACCAACAGCAATGACACGCGGACGAAGCTGAGGGACACCAAAATCTGAGGCCTGGAGAAGTTTCCATTGGAGGGAATAGCCGATCTCCGCCAAGTGCTCCTCAACGCCTCGGCGATATTCCTGAAACTTGGGATCGAGGAGCCCACGAACATTCTCAATCATGATGGCACGCGGGCGGACGACTCTGACCAGTTCAATCATTGCGGGGAACAAGTCGCGTTCATCGTCGGCGCCGAGTTGCTTTCCGGCGTAGGAGAACGGCGGACAAGGAACACCCCCTGCGACCAGATCGACACCGCGGTACTCATGCGCGTGTTCCTTAATCCATGGAACAACATCGCCTTCGATGACATTCCAGTGTGGGCGGTTTTCACGAAGGGTATTACAGGCATGATGATCGATTTCGACGACGGCGAGGTGATCGAACCCTGCCTGTTCAAGGCCGAGCGCCTGGCCACCAGCGCCGGCACAGATCTCAATCGATGTCAGAGCCATGTTCCACCTTCCGCCACTGTGTCTACCGGATGATTGTAGGGGAATGGCAGTTGCAGGGAGCAGGTCGAAGCGCCGAACCTTCTCGGTCGCAGGGGTGTTCTCACTCATACGAGCAGGCTACGATCAGCCATGCTCATCTGCGTCTCGCTAACGATTGTGGATATGGAACTAGCTCTCTTCCAGCACAGCCAACGCCGCGCCAGCGCACAGGGCATCCGCGTCGAGTACGAAGGCTGGGTCTACGCAGTACAGGCCGGTGCCCGTGGGGACGGCCGGGGAGGTCGTGAGTGCGTCGGCCAGTGCGGCGCGGATCTGCTCCTCGGGCAGCGAGGCGCTCAGGGCGCGCCCGTCCGTGGAAACGCTCAGGGAGAGCGCGGCGCCCTCCTCGGCGACCGGCACACCCATGCGCTCCAGGAGAGTTGCCAGCAGCCCCGAGGCCTCGTCGACCGACACTGAGGCCACGCGTGCGCCAGAAGTCTCCAGAGATGCGATGCGCGAGGCACAGCGATCTACGTACGCGCCGATCATTCCGTCGCCCACGGACTCCCAGCCTCCCTGCGAACGGGGGAGGGACGCCTCGTTGCCGTACGCGGCCACGGCCTCGTCGATGAGGGCCAGCTCAGCCTCGGGAGCCAGCGCCCCCTCGCGCGAGCGATCAACCGCGCGCCCGCCCAGGTAGACGAGTGCCTCGCCCGACGCGCTCACGTACACGGCGCCGTCCGCCATGACCATGCGCACCGAAAACGCTGTCAGGGGAGCGGGGAGCGCACGCGGCATGAGGAGGGCATGACCTCCGCTGGCCTCAATGATCGCAGCGCCGTCGCGTGCCAGGTCATGGTTCTCAGGGGTCTCATAGCCGATAATCAGGCGGAAACGCCCACCGGTACGCGCGGACAGGAAAGAAGCGATACCCGCAAACAGCAACGGGCTAGCACAGCGTGTCATGTGCTGAGGGTAACACCTCGGGTGTCTCGTGCAAAAACCGGTATCAGGAACGAGGCCGGGGCTCGCTCCCGGGAAACGGCGGAGGGACGCAGGTGGGGGAGCCCACCGCTATCCTGGAGGCATCCACGAAGGAGGAACCATGCAGCTGACGAACCTGACGGACCCGGTCGAGCTCACGCGCCAGATGATCGACATTCCCTCGGTGTCGGGAGACGAAGGGCCTCTGGCTGACGCCGTCGAGGCGGCCCTGCGCGGCGCCGGATTCGGATCGGTTCCGTCGCTGGAGATCCTGCGCGACGGGGACGCCGTGTGCGCGCGGACCCGGCTCGGACTCGGCCAGCGTGTGGTCCTCGCCGGGCACCTCGACACCGTGCCCATCGCCGATAATGTTCCCGGTCGCTTTGAGGAGCGCGACGGGGCCACGGTCCTGTGGGGGCGCGGCTCGGTTGACATGCTCGGCGGCTGCGCTGCTGCTCTCGCACTCGCCTGCGAGGTCGGTGCCGTCCTCCGTTCCGGCGACGAGGCTGCGCTGAGCACCGACGTCACCTGGATCTTCTACGACCACGAGGAGGTCGCCTCTCACCTCAACGGCCTGGGGCGGGTGCAGCGCAACCATCCCGAGTGGCTCGCAGGTGACCTCGCGCTGCTGGGCGAGCCTACCGCCGCCCACGTGGAAGGCGGGTGCAACGGAACCCTGCGCGTCATCGCGCACTTCCCGGGACGTGCCGCCCACTCGGCGCGCGCGTGGATGGGGGTCAATGCGATCCACGCGATGGCTCCCGTCATCGATCGCATCGCAGCCTACGGCAACCCCGTCGTCACGGTCGATGGCCTTGAATTCCGCGAATCCCTGTCGGTTGTTCGCGTCGAGGGCGGCATTGCCAACAACGTGATCCCCGAGGCCGCCTCAATGACCGTCAACTACCGCTTCGCCCCCTCGATGCGCGCCGCCAACGCCCTGGAGAAGGTGCGCGAGCTGTTCGAGGGGACGGGCGCCACGATCGACGTCGATGATCTGTGCGAGGGGGCGCGCCCCGGCGCCGACTCGCCCCTGGCTGAGCGCTTCCTGTCCGTCGCGCGTTCCGTGGCCTCGGCACGGGGGAGCGAGCTGCGGCTGAGCGCGAAAGTCGGATGGACCGACGTCGCGCGCTTCAGCGAGGTCGGCGTGCCCGCCATGAACTTCGGTCCCGGCGACCCGCTGCTGGCGCACACGCGCGACGAGCACACGCCGGTATCGGATATTGTCAGAGTGCACGATACGCTGCGCGCGTTCGTGCTCGCATCGGTCGGCACCGCAGCCGACAGTCACGAGGAGGCATGACCATGACCAAGCCGACGAACACCTACCGCAGCGGATCCGTCGTCCTGCGCGGGGACCAGATTCCGCGCCTGACGGCTGACGCATCCCTGCTCCAGTCGGACCAGAGCGCCGACTGGAAGCACGAGGACCCGTGGCGCGTCCTGCGCATCCAGTCCGAGTTCGTCGAAGGCTTCGAGGCCCTCTCGGAGGTCGGCCCCGCGATCTCTGTCTTCGGGTCCGCCCGCACCCGCCCCGACGATCCCCTCTACGCGTGTGCGCAGCGCATCGGTGAGCTTCTCGTGCAGCGCGGCTACGCCGTGGTCACGGGTGGCGGTCCGGGCATGATGGAGGCTGCGAACCGGGGCGCCTGGGAGGCCGGTGGTACGTCCGTGGGCCTGGGCATCGAGCTTCCCCACGAACAGGGCTTGAACCAGTGGGTGAACCTTGGCGTGAACTTCCGATACTTCTTCGCCCGCAAGACGATGTTCGTTAAATACTCCCAGGGCTTCATCGTGATGCCCGGTGGTTTTGGGACCATGGATGAGCTTTTCGAATCCGCGACGCTCGTGCAAACGGGGAAGATTCGTTCCTTCCCGTTGGTCCTCGTGGGTACTGACTACTGGTCGGGTCTGGTCGACTGGATCCGATCTTCCATGGTCGAGGCCGGGATGATCTCTCCCGGTGATGTGGACCTGCTCCACGTCGTTGATGATCCGGAAGAGGCAGTTCGTCTCGCGACGGGTGCCTAGTAGTTAGTTCTTCTTTCTGTGGGAGGATTTATCGCTGAAAATGCTGCGAAATAAGACCTAATTGATCGGATGGCCTATTTTCTTTTGATTTCTCTTTGCGAGCTGTTAAGGAAAATTGGCGCTTATCCGGTAAAATGGGTCTGTTACCCCGCCGGAGTAGGCGCGGGCATAACTCTGAGAAGGAGTGTAGACATGGCAGCAATGAAGCCCCGCACGGGGGATGGCCCCCTGGAGGTCAGTGCTGAAGGTCGCGGCATCGTCATGCGGATCCCCACGGAAGGGGGCGGGCGTCTCGTCATCGAGCTGACCCCGGACGAAGCTGCAGAACTTGCCGGAGCGCTCGGCGCGGCCATCTGACAGATAGTGAAGAAGCGGCGGAACAGGATCTCCTGTTCCGCCGCTTCTCATGAAAGGGGCGCTCAGCGCTTGACCGCAACCGCCAGGCCATCGCCAACGGGCAGCAGCGCGGGCACGAACTCATCGGAGTCGCGCAGGTAGTTGACGACCTCGCGGGCGACCACGGTGTGCGCGTCGCGGCGCGCAGGGTCAGCGACCTGGTCGCGCCACAGGGCATGCACAAAAGCGATCGTTCCGCCGGGGCGCAGGATACGCACCGCGTGATCGAGGTACTGCGGAGTCTCTTCCAGGTCGCCGTCCAGGACGACCATGTCGTAGCCGCGGGCAGCCATGCGCGGCAGAACATCGAGGGCGCGCCCGGCGATGAGGCGCGTGCGGTGAGAGGACAGGCCAGCGGCGGCGAAGTTGCGGCGCGCGTGCCCCAGGAGTTCGGACTCGGAGTCAATCGTTGTCAGGACACCATCGGAGGCCATACCGTCAAGGATCCACAGGCCAGACACGCCCGCACCGGTACCAATCTCAAGGACGGCGCGAGCGCCGGACACAGCGGCAAGCATGCGCAGGGCCGCGCCCGTTCCGGGAGAGACAGGAGTGGCGCCCATTTCGGTAGCAACAGCGCGCGCGGCAGTCAGCGCATCGCTTTCCGCCACGTAGTCCTCGGTGTACACCCACGTCTGGGCCTTGTCCGCCATCGCCGTATCCTCACTCGTGTTTGATCGCCTGGGTGAGGCGCGCGTGCGCGTTGATGCCTCCCCAGGCATCAGGGTACAGGCGAGGATGCGCACGGGCGCGCTGGCGCTCCGAAAACACGCGAAAACCTTAGCTGATAAGCAGACGAAACCCCGGCCTCGTCGAGAGGGGCGAGGCCGGGGCGAAGCCGCGTGGGCTCAGTGCTGGATGGGGGAGACCCCGAGGGGGCGGCCCGCCAGGCCGCGGTTCGCCGAAGAGAGCTGCTTGGCGAGGGCCGTGAGCTCCTCGGCGGCAGGACCCGAGGCGACGGCGACGGGCTCGCCGCGGTCGCCGCCCTCACGCAGCGCGATGTCGATGGGCACCTGGGCCAGCAGCGGCACGGAGTAGCCCAGCTGCGCGGTCAGGCGCTGCGAGACGGACTCGCCGCCGCCCGCGCCGAAGATCTCCAGGCGCGAGCCGTCGGGCTGGGGCAGGAAGGACATGTTTTCGACGACGCCGATAACCTTCTGGTTCGTCTGCGACGCGATGGAACCGGCGCGCTCAGCGACCTCGGCGGCAGCGACCTGCGGGGTTGTCACCACGAGAATCTCCGAGTTGGGCAGCAGCTGCGCGATCGAGATCGCCACGTCGCCCGTGCCCGGAGGCATGTCGATGAGCAAGACATCCAGGTCGCCCCAGAACACGTCCGCGAGGAACTGCTGGAGGGCGCGGTGGAGCATGGGGCCGCGCCAGATGACGGCCTGGCCGTCGGGCACGAACATGCCGATCGAGATGACCTTGACGCCACCCGCGCCCACGGGCGGGATCATCATGCCGTCGATGACCTGCGGGTCGTGGTCCACGCCGAGCATGCGCGGGATCGAGAAGCCGTAGATGTCCGCGTCCATGACGCCGACCTTGAGGCCCTGCGCGGCGAGCGCGGCGGCCAGGTTCGCGGTCATGGAGGACTTGCCGACGCCGCCCTTACCCGAGGTGACGGCGATGACGCGCGTGAGGGAGTCGGGGCGGGAGAAGGGAATCTCGCGCTCGGGGCGACCGCCGTTGAGCTTCTCGCGCAGTGCCTTCTTCTGGGCGTCGTCCATGACGCCCATCTCGACGGAGACGTTCTCGACGCCCTCGACGGCGCCCACGCGCTCGGTGACGTCCTTGGTGATCTGGGTGCGCAGAGGGCATCCGGCGGTGGTGAGCAGGACCTTGACGGCGACGGAGGACCCGTCGATCGTGACCAGGTCGGGGGTCACCATGTTGAGGTCGGTGATGGGGCGGCGGATCTCGGGGTCGATGACCTGGCCGAGAGCCTCCATGACGGAATCAAGCGTGACTGGCATGGACTCCACTCTACTGGCCGGTGTGCCCATCTTCTAGGGGACGAAAGGCACCATCGGCCTCGACCTCAGCCTCCGCCTCGTTCGACGAGGCGTTGGCCGCGTCCGCGGCGATCTCCGCGCGCAGGTCCTCGAGCATGTCGCGCAGCTCGGAGCGCACGAAGTCGCGCGTGGCGACGTCCTGAAGCGCTAGCGCAGGCCGGCGATCTCGCGGGCGAGGTACTCGGTGTCGGCGAGGTTACGCTCCGCGCGAAGGCGGTCCTGCTCGGCTACGACGCGGTCGCGGGCGTCCTGGCGGTTCTGCGCGAGCATAATCAGCGGGGCCGAGTACGAGGCCTGGGTTGAGAACGCGAGGTTCAGGAGGATGAAGGGGTAGGGATCCCACGCGGCATCCTCGCTGATACCGGCGAGCATCAGGTTTGCGCCGATCCACGCGATGACGAAGATCGTCATGTAGAGGACGAAGCGGGGCGAGCCCATGAAGCGGGCGGTGGCCTCGGCGAAGCGGCCGAAGCCGTCGCCGCTGCCCGACGAGCGGCGGAAGAACCACCGACGCTTGTCGATCGGGTTATCCAGGCGATCAGCCATCGATGCTCCTTGCCATCATGCGGTCGGTTACGTCGTCGTCGAAGTCTCGCCAGTCCTCGGGCAGCAGCTCGTCGAGGACGTCGTCGACCGAGACGGCGCCGTGCAGGTGCCCGTCCTCGTCGACGACGGGCAGGACCGTCAGGTTGTAGGTTGCCAGCAGACGCGTCACGGTCGCGATGTGCGCGTTGGGGTCCACGGACTCGATGTCGCGGTCCAGGATTGTGCCGAGCAGCGTCTGCGGGGGCTCACGCAGCGCGCGCTGGATGTGGACCATGCCCAGGTACTGGCCGGTCGGGGTCTCCTGGGGCGGGCGGGCGATGAAGGCGACGGTCGCGATCGAGGCCGGGATATCCTCGCGGCGCACGGCCGCGAGCATCTGCGCGACGGTGGCGTTGGGGCCGAAAATGACCGGCTCGGTGGTCATGAGTGAACCCGCCGTCGACTCGTCGTAGGTCATGAGTCGACGCACGTCCTCGGCCTCTTCGGGCTCCATGAGGGCGAGCAGGGACTGGGCTTGCGCCTCGGGCAGCTCGGCGACGAGGTCGGCCGCGTCGTCGGGCTGCATGACGTCCAGGACGTCGGCGGCGCGGGCAGCTTCCAGCGCGGAGACGATCGCGATTCGGTCGTCGTTACCCAGCTCCTCGAGCACGTCGGCGAGGCGCGCGTCCGTCAACTGCATGGCGACCGCCATCTTGCGGTCCTGGGGGAGCGTGTGCATGAAGTCTGCCAGGTCTGCGGGGCGCATGTCCTCCGTGTACTGCACGAGCGCGGTCGCGGACTGGTTGGTGTCGGTCTTGAGCAGGCCGGATACCTCGGACACGTCCACGGTGAGGGTCTCGCCGCTGCGCGTGAAACCGAGGGAGGAGGTGCGCACGCGCTGGACGTGCAGGGTGGAGATCACCCAGTCCTTGGGGCGGCGCTGGCGCATCGCGACATCGAGGATGCGCACCTGGCCCGAGCCGTCGTTCATGGTGACGACGCGGTCGAAGAGCTCGGAGAGCACGAGGGTCTCGATGGGGCGCTGCGTGAACGAACGGATGTTGAGCAGGCCCGTCGTGATGACGGAACCGGACTCGATCGCGGTCACGCGGGTGAGCGGCAGGAAGACACGCTTACGCGGGCCAACCTCGACGACGAAGCCGATGACGTTGGCTTCGGATTTCAGCCGAAAGATGACAACGACATCGTGGATCTTGCCGACCTGGTCGCCCAAAGGGTCGAAAACACTGGTGCCAGCGAGCTTTCCGATGTAGACGCGCCGACCCTTTGTGCCTAGTTCAATAGATGCAATGCTCACACAATCATCTTAGGCTGTTGACAAAGAAAGAGTAACGACGAGCCGGTCGCCGCATGAACAATGCGTTCCATGCCACCGAGGCCGTGACGAAGGAGAATGTATGGCTGTCGTGATGGACCCGCAGATGCCTACGGGCACGGAGGTAGCCTCCTACCAGACCTATGCGCAGGCACGCGCAGCCGTCGATTTCCTGTCGGACAGCGGTTTTGACGTCTCATCGATCACGATCGTGGGCACGGATCTGCACCTGGTTGAGCGGGTGACGGGACGCATGACGATCGCCCGCGCCTCGATGTCCGGCGCGTCGAGCGGCGCCCTGTGGGGTGCCCTCGCAGGCATGCTCATGTCCGCCGGACAAAACGCTGGCGGCACGGGCGCGTGGGTCGTGGGCGGCATCGTTGTGGGCGCGCTGACAGGTATGGCACTGTCCGCCCTGGCGTTCCTCATCCGGGGTCGCAGCCGTGACCTGGTGTCCTCCCAGCAGGTTGTTGCTCTGCGCTACGCGGTCCTGGCCTCGGCCGACATCGACCGCGCCTATCAGATCCTGCAGCGCACCCCCGGCAACCGCGCACGCGTCGTGCGCCCGCGCACGGAGCAGGCGCGCCCGAAGAAGGATTCCGTCGGTTTCTTCCCCGACGGCCGTCCTCGCTTCGGCGCGGCGACCAAGGACGGGGAGGTTCCGGCTGGAACGGCCGCGAGCGACGAGGCCGAGGCCCCCGCTCCCGTCACCGTGAGCGCCCCCGAGAGCGCGGCGTCCGGACACGAGGACGCCCCGGCCTCGTCCCCCGAAAAGGACCAGACCGAGGCGTAACCTCAGCGTCTGCGCGCGGCTCAGCGGGACTGAACGCTCGCGATCCACTCCTCAACGTCGGCGATCGTGCGTGGAATGTCCTCCGAGATGCGCGTGACCGTGCCGTCGGCGTTCACCACGACGTCGTCCTCGATGCGCACGCCGATGCCCCGGTACTCCTCGGGGATCAGCAGGTCGTCGGAGCGGAAGTACAGGCCCGGCTCGATCGTAAAGACCATGCCCGGCTCCAGCAGCGCGCCCTGGTAGAGCTCCGCGCGCGCCTTCGCGCAGTCGTGCACGTCCAGGCCCAGGTGATGGCTGGTGCCGTGCGGCATCCAGCGACGGTGCTGCTGGCCCTCGGGTGCCAGGGATTCTTCCGGGGTGACGGGCAGGATGCCCCACTCGTACAGGCGGGCGGCGATGACCTTCATGGCGGCGTCGTGCACGTCCTTGAAGCGGCAGCCCGGCTCGCCTGCGCGTGCCAGGGCGGCCTCGCAGGCGTCGAGGACGGCCTGGTAGACGCGAGCCTGCACCTCGGTGAAGTGGCCGTTGACGGGCAGCGTGCGCGTGATGTCGGCCGTGTAGAGGGAATCGACCTCGACGCCCGCGTCGACGAGCACCAGGTCGCCCTCACGGACCTCGCCGTCGTTGTCGATCCAGTGCAGGGTGTTCGCGTGGTTGCCCGAGGCCGCGATGGTCTCGTAGCCCTCGCCGTTGCCCTCCTCGCGGGCGACCGCTCGGAATGCGCCCTCAATGACGCGCTCGCCGCGACGGTGGCCCACGGCGCGGGGCAGGACGCGGATGATGTCCTCGAAGCCGGCCTTGGTCACCTCAACGGCTCGTACCATCTCCTCGAGCTCGAACGCGTCCTTGATGAGGCGGATCTCGGACAGGCGCTCCTCGAAACGCTCGTCGTCCTCGCGGGCTTCCTCGCCTGCCGGCAGCCCGGCCTGGGTGCGCACCTCGTTGACCATCGCCTCGACGTGTCCATCCACACCGCGCACGATGCGCAGCTGAACGGTCCCGGCGTCCTTGGCCAGCACGTCGCGCAGCGTGTCGATGTGACGGGTCTCCAGGCCGGTCTGCGCGCTTAGCTCCTCGAGCGAGGGGCGCGCGCCCACCCAGAATTCGCCGTAGCGGGCGTCCGCGTAAAACTCCTTGGAGGAACGCGAGGCACGGGGCTTGAAGAAGAGCAGGGGAGTGTGAGTGCCGTCCTCGTTCGGCTCCAGCACCAGGACGGTGTCCGGCTCCTTCTCGCCGCCCAGGCCCGACAGGTGCGCGAATGCGGAGTGCGCACGGAAACGGTAGTCGCAGTCGTTGGAACGGACCTTGAAGGGGCCCGCGGGCACGACGAGACGCTCACCCGGGAAGGGGGCGCCGGCCTTAAGGGTGCGGTCGGCCAGGAAGTCGGCGACGCGCTCGCGCTCGGGTAGTTCGGTGGGGCGAGGCCCCCATCCGGAGCCGATGAAATCGCGGAAGGCGGAGGACTGGGGCTGGCGGGAGCGGTTTTCGCCGCGATCGGCCATGGACTGGGAGGCTTCTTCACTCATGGCCACTATTCTACGGCTCCTCGGCTCCTCGGGCGGGTTCGATGGTCATGACAAACCCCGGCCTCGTGTCCCTGTGGCGCGCTGCGCTGGGAACGAGGCCGGGGTCGTGTCGGGTGGAGGAGGCTCAGTCCTGGAGGGTGAGCTCTCCGGCGATGGACAGATCCATCCACCGCTTGAAATCCGCGCCTCGCTTGCCCTGCGAGAGCAGGAAGACGGTCTTGGCGTAGAGGGCTTCGAGCGTCATGTCGTGCGCGCCGATCGCTCCGAGGCGCGCCAGGGCGTTGCCGGCCTCGTAGTGGCCGAGCATGACCTCGGACTGGTAGCACTGGGAGGCGACGATGATTGGCACGTCGCCCTGCGCGAGCTCGGTGAGGACGTCCACGAGACCGGGCTCGGAGGCGGGGATGTTACCTACGCCGAAGGTGCGCAGGATGACCGCGTCCGGGTGGGGCGTCGTCATGGCGCGCAGTCGCGCGGCGCTCATGCCGGGCACCACGTCGATGACGGCGACATCCTGGCGCTTGTACGGGCTCGGATCCTGCCAGCCGGTGCCCGCGCTCGGAGCGCCGTACCAGCGCCACGGGGCGCCCGTGCGCGCCATGGGGGACACGGAGGGCGACTCGAAGCCGCGGAACGCCCACGACGAGGTCTTGGTGGCGCGGTTGCCGGCCAGGAGCTTGTGCCCGAAGAACAGCATGACTCCGCGGGCGTGGCGCGAAATCGCAGCGCGCAGCGCACCCGTGACGTTCGCCGACGCGTCCGAGCCGACGACGCCGAGCGGGTACTGGGACCCGGTTAGGACGACCGGCTTTCCCATGCTCGCCAGCGCGTAGGACAGGGCCGCGGCCGAGTAAGCCATCGTGTCCGTGCCGTGCAGGACCAGGAAGGCGTCGGCCTCGTCGGCATGCGCGTTGATGTCGTCGATGATGGCCTGCCAGTCCTCGGGGGTAGCCTCCGAGGAGTCGATGAGCGGGTCTAGCGTCGACATCGTGATGTTCGAGGCCAGCTCGATGCCCTCCAGCTGGGAGCCGAACCACCCCTGCAGGTCAGCGCCCGGGCGCAGACCCTCGGGAGAGTCGACCATGCCGATCGTGCCACCGGCATACGTGACGTGAAGACGCACTGTTCGTCCTTTCTTACTCGCCTGCCACCAGGGTTTCCTCGCCCTGCAGCGAGGTGGCGGCCTCGTCGGTCAGGCTACCGACGCGCCCGCGCACGTAGTACCAGCCCGCGACCATGAGGATGATGACCACGCCGAAGAGCGCGAGGGTTGCGCGGCCTTCGAACGTCATGACGTTCGAGCCGACGACCACCGCGAAGAACACCAGCGCCAGGTAGTTCGTGTAGGGGGCACCGGGCATACGGAACTGCGGACGCTGCGACTCGCCGCGCTTGACCTTGCGCAGGAACGCTAGGTGCGTGATGAGGATCATCGCCCAGGTGCCGGCGATCCCGATGCCAGCCAGGCTCATCACAATCTCGAAGGCGCTGCTCGGAACGAGGGCGTTGAGCAGGACGCCGAGCAGGCCCAGCGATGCGGTGATGATGATGCCGCCGTAGGGCACGTGGTGCTTGTTGAGGCGGGACGCGAAGCGCGGGCCTTCGCCCACGAGCGCCATCGAGCGCAGCGTACGACCGGTCGCGTACAGGCCCGCGTTGAGGGAGGACAGCGCCGCGGTCAGGACGACGACCTGCATGATGTCGCCGGCGTGAGGCACGCCGATGCCGGAGAAGAACGTCGTGAAGGGGGACTCGTCGCCAGAGTAAGCGGTGTAGGGCAGCGCGAATGCGAAGAGCGTCACGGAGCCGACGTAGAAGAAGAAGATGCGGATGACCATCGAATTGATGGCCTTGGGCAGGATCGTGGCGGCGTCCTTGGCTTCGCCCGCCGCGACGCCCACCATCTCGGTGCCGCCGAAGGCGAAGACGACGCCCAGGGTCAGGGCGAAGACAACGGGCAGAGAGGCGGGGAACCAGCCGCCGGACTCGGCAATGTTGTGGACACCCGCGGTGTACTCGCCGACGGGTGCCTGCGTGATGATCGCCCAGATGGCGATGCCCATGAAGATGAGGATCGTCGCGACCTTGATCAACGCGAACCAGAACTCGGCCTCGCCGAAGGCCTTGACGCTCATCATGTTCAGGACGAACACGAGGGCCAGCGCGATGAGGGCGATCGCCCACTGCGGGATGCCCTCGAACATCTTCCAGTAGTGCATGTAGACGGCGACAGCGGTGATGTCGGCCATGACCGTGACTGCCCAGTCCAGGAAGAAGAACCAGCCGGTGATGAACGCGCCCTTCTCGCCCAGGAACTCGCGGGCGTAGGACACGAACGCGCCCGAGGAGGGGCGGCGCACCGCGAGCTCGCCGAGGGCGCGGACCATCAGGAACGCGAAGACGCCACACACCGCATAAGACAGTGCCAGCACGGGGCCGCCCTGGGCGAGACGACCGCCCGCGCCCAGGAACAGGCCGGTGCCGATCGAGCCGCCGATGGCGATCATCTGGATGTGTCGGTTTTTCAGAGCCTTGTTGTACCCGGCGTCTCCCGCGTCAGTCGCGGTGGACACCTGGGTCTGATCCTTGTCAGACACGCGTGTACTCCAATCGGTGTTGAGGGAGGCCAAACGGCCGTGTGATGCCAGTTTCCTACAGCGGGCAGCCCGCCGCCGCAGGTGGGAGGTTAGTCAAAAACGATGGTGTTGAGGCGGGAGAACGTGCAGACAACAAGGTCACATTCAAGCAAATACGGGCTCTTTGGTGAGGCGCGTGGCGCCCGCGGAAGGCGTTCACCCGCGCGGTTGTGTGATCGGATTAATGGGGTAGTCTCAAATGGTGAAGCGAATTGACCCCCACACTCATAGCGCGTATTCAGACGGGACGGATACGCCCGCGCAGCTCCTGGCTATTGCCGCTCAGGCCGGGCTGGACGCTATCGCGCTGACGGACCATGACACGACGACCGGATGGGACGAGGCCGCAGCCGCCGTCGCGCACACGGGCGTGAGCCTCATTCGGGGCGCCGAGATGTCGTGCTCGTCCTCGGGGATCACCGTGCACCTGCTGGCCTACCTTTTCGACCCGGCCAGCCCCGGCCTCGTCGATAATTTCCGACGGACCCGCGAGGATCGCGAGACGCGCGCCGTGCGCATGGTCGAGAACCTGTCGGCCGACTACCCGATCGTGTGGGAGGACGTGGCCGCCTTCGCGCCCGAGGGTGGCCCCGTGGGACGCCCGCATATCGCCGACGCGCTCGTCGCAGCCGGCGCATTCCCCGACCGTAGCGCCGCTTTCGTTGCGGCCCTGCACCCGTCGGGCCCCTACTACGTGCATCACTGGGCGCCCGACGCGGTCGAGGCCGTGCGATGCGTGCGCGAGGCCGGGGGGAGTTCCGGTCCTCGCCCACCCCCGCGCTCGTAAGCGCCAGCGCCTGCTGCCCGAGGCCGTCATCGCCGATATGGCGGCGGCCGGACTCTTTGGCATCGAGCGCGACCACCGCGACCACGCTCCCGAGGATCGCGCCGACGTCGAGCGCATGGCCCGCGAGATGGGCCTGGCAATGTTCGGCTCCTCCGACTACCACGGGACAGGTAAGCCCAACCGCATCGGCGAAAACACGACGGACCCGCAGGTGATCGCCGAGGTCATCGCGCAGGGCACCATCGAGGTGGTCGAGCCGTGAGCCTCTTCGACGTCACACTCTTCGCGACCGCTTTCGCGACGCTGACGGTCATTATGGACCCCATCGGGACCGTGCCCGTCTTCCTGGGCCTCACCGCCCGATACTCTCAGCCCAAGCAGCGCCGTGCGGCCATTCAGGCCACATCCGTCTCCTTCGGCGTCATCCTGACCTTCGCGATCCTGGGCGGGCAGATCCTGCGCCTCCTCCACATCTCGATGGAGGCCCTCCAGCTCTCGGGCGGCGTCCTGCTCTTCCTGGTCGCCATGGAACTCCTCATGGGCACGGACTCGTCCTCTCCGGATACGGGGGACGAGGGCGTGAACGTCGCGCTCGTTCCGCTGGGTACGCCGCTGCTCGCAGGCCCCGGCTCGATCGTCGCCGTCATGGTGGCCGTCGGACAGGCCGGTACGAACGTGGGGTCCTGGATCGCTGTGATCGTCGCCGTCGTCCTGGCGCACCTGGTCATGTGGCTGACCATGCGATTCTCTCTGATGCTGTCCCGACTCCTGGGGCCCGGCGGCATCATGCTGCTGACAAAGATCTCCGGTCTGCTGCTGGCGGCCATTGCGACGCAGCTCATCATGGAGGGTATTTTCCAGTTCATTGCGGCTGCGAAGCTCTCCTGACCTGGCAGTTTTCCGTCGTGGTTGGGTCGATCGAGGCCCCGAGACATCGTGAGGTGCGACTCGCCGACGGGTGATTTTCGAAAATCTGTGCGTATCGGTCAGGAAGTGTTGTAGGGTGGGGGAGAACGCCGTGACGCAACACGGCCCGCTATGGTCAGGGTCACGCATTCATCCCTCACCACAATTGTTCCAGGAGAAACAATGAAGAAGACGACCTCGTCTCTGTTCGCCGCCACCGCGGCGCTCGGTCTGATCGCCGCTTCGGCCGGCGTTGCTTTCGCCGCCGAGACCCCCGTCACCGACCAGCCTTCGGCCCCGGCCACCGAGGCCCCCGCCGAAGAGACGCCTGCCCCCGAGCAGCCCTCGACCCCGGCCGAAGAGACGCCTGCCCCCGAGCAGCCCTCGACCCCGGCCGACGACAACACCGGCGCTGACGACAACAACACCGGTGGCTCCGCTGAGATGCCGCCCGCTTCCGATGATTCTTCGGCCCCCGCCGCCGATCAGGGTGGCGCTGGCGCCGTTTCCGGCCCCGTCGGCAACGCTGGCGTGTCCACCCGCGGCCAGATCGCGACCGGCAACGGCCCGGCCCCCGTCTCCGCTCGTGGCGGCATCCGCAACACGAACGCTCCGGCTTCCACCGGTGCCGAGGGTGGGGCTGCCCCGACCCTGGCGAACACCGGTTCCGCCGCGTCGATCGCCGCTGGCGCTGGCGTCATCGCCCTGGCCGGTGGCGTGACCCTCGTGGTTGCGCGCAAGCGTCACTGAGGCTTCTTCGCCTGACAAGCATCGCGGGCCCGCTCGATAAGAGCGGGCCCGCGTTTTGTCTAGTTTGCGCAGATCGAGGGGAGTTTGTGCACAAATGTGCATCGATGAACCGCGAATTTGCACCGAAAAGTGGCTGTTTCGCCTTGATTTGATGCGTGCGTCACAGGCACAATGGAACTACCGAAAGTCACCATGAATTGAGCCCTCATGATGAACCGGTGATGGGAAGTGGCACCACTCATCAAGAGCGGTGCCACTTTCCTGTTTATGCGTCCCTGCGGAGCGTGCCCCCCGCAGGGACGCGCCCTGCGGGGGACAATCCGTCAGCGCTGGCGACGGCGCAGAGCCACAGCTCCCAGGCCTGCCAGACCTGCCATGATGGCCGCACCGGCCAGCATCGGGGTGTCAGCGCCCGTGCGAGCGAGGTTGCCGCTCGGGGTTGCGGACGGGGTGGGAGCGGGGGTCGTCGGCTCGGGCGTCGGGGAATCCGACGGTGCTCAGCGTGGTCGGCTCCTCGGTGGGAACCTTGCACTCGCTGTCCGTACCGGTCAGCCAGTTGTGCAGGACGATCGGGGCCAGGAGCGAGGATCCCTCAAGGGTCTCGCCGGTCAGGGTGCCGTTGATGTTGAAGGAGAAGCCGGAGTTGGCCGGCATGTGGTCGATCGTGACGGTGATGGTCTTGCCGTCCTCGCTGACCATGATGTCGCCCAGGCCCTCGACGGCGTTCGTGAAGCCGTTGCCCTGGAGCGCGCCAGCGCCGGGGTTGGAGATCGTATTGATCTTGGAGGCGTCGAACTTCAGGCCCTGAACGGCCTTGATCGTCAGCGTCGCGTTGGTGAGGTCCTTGTGGGTCGCGCCGTACAGGCGCAGGGTGCGCGAGTCGCCAGCCTTCGGGTCGGTACCGGTGGCGACGAACCAGCCGTCAGCGTTGGCCTCGCCCCACTTGGGGTCCTCAGAACCCCAGGAGCCTGCGTACTTGGAGCGCTCGTTGATGTCGCGCGAGTAGGGGCTCCACACGGTGCGGTCCACGGTCGTCACCTGGCACTTGGTGAGCTCGGGGGTCTTGGGCGTGGGCAGATCGCCGCACAGCTGGCCGTTGGCCTGGGGCTGGGCGCCGACCAGGTTGGCGGTCGCGGTCGAGGACTCGGCACCCTCGGGGAAAGTGCCCGTGAACTGGAAGACCGTGCCGGTGTTGGCGTCGAGACCCTTGTTCAGCGTGATGGTCCAGATGTTCTTCGCGGCGTCGGTCAGGGTAGCCGTGAAGTCGCCGTCATTCCAGGTGTACTCGGCTTCGCGAGGGCCCCACGACTGCATGAAGGCGTTGAGGCCATTGCGGGTCTCGAGCTTGCCAATGAAGGAGGTGTTGGTCATGTCGTCCGGCAGGTCGACGGTGATCGTCGTGCCGGCGGCCAGCTTGTTCTTCGTGGCCACGGGGAAGCGCCAGTTCTGCATGGAACCGGCGATCCAGTGGTTGGCCTCGAACATGCCCGGAGCCTTGTAGGTCTCGGTGTTGAAGTTGGTCGAGATCTTCGAGGTGTAGCCGTTGTTCGAGCCGGTGGCGATCTTGTTGACGGTGCCGTCGGAGTTACGGGTAATGTCGGCGGGGTTCACCAGCTCGGGGTGGTGGGCCAGGATGTCCGTGTCGAGGATCGCAGCGGCGGTCCAGTCGGCGCGGCACGCGGTGGAATTGTCGCCATTAACGGTGCCGGGACCTGTGGGCTTGTTCTCGTCGGAGGGCGAGGCCATGGCGGGGCCTGCGATCAGGGCGGTGGCGAGCGTGGCGCTCAGAGCGGTCGCGATGGTCAACTATGCGTCAGTTTCATCGTATTCCTCGTGTTGAAGGTGATTCATTCTCAAGAATACTGGCCGTGGCGGGCTGTTGTTAGCCCGGTCAGCATTGGTTACATGAGAACCTTAGTACATGAATGCTGACCATGTCTCACGTTTGCGAAAAATCATTCAGGGAGTATTTCGCAGTTTGCTGCAGGTGGGGGATTGCTTGCCGTTTGTAAATGCGTGCCAATCTGGGCCTTTAGTCATGGGCTGGATTTGACAGGTGCATTCCGTCACGTGGCCGGAGGTGGGGTTTCTCCCAGTGCTGTGTCAGAGCAGGGAAATGGGCCACATACTCGCTACCCTCTAGAGATGAAGCCAGCCCCGACCTGGGGAGCTCGCCCTCGTGGTGGGCATGGCGCAGTTACACAAAAGGAAATCGTATGACGCTGGATCTGACGCAGTCGCTGCCCTCTCATGTGCGCGCGACCTCTGGACGCCCCGTTGAAGATTCGACCCTGATGGAAGTGTGGCAGGGGCTCTCCGCCGCAATCGTCGATCAGATCGCCGATAACTGGGCCGCCACCACGGAGCGTTACGCCAAGGGCCGTCAGGAACACTACTTCTCCCGCCGAGTTCCTCATGGGTCGAGCCCTGCTCAACAACCTGTCGAACCTCGGCCTCGTCGAGAAGGCCCGCGAAGCCCTCGCCGCCTACGGCCTCGACCTCGGCCAGGTCCTCGAAGAGGAGCCGGATGCCGCCCTCGGTAATGGTGGCCTCGGCCGCCTCGCCGCCTGCTTCCTGGACTCTTGCGCCACCCTCGACCTGCCCGTGCGCGGCTACGGCATCCTGTACCGCTACGGCCTGTTCAAGCAGCTCTTCGACAATGGCTTCCAGACCGAGCACCCGGACCCGTGGATGGAAGAGGGCTACCCCCTTCGTTATCCGCCGCGAAGAGCGCTCCCGCATCGTCTCCTACGCCGACCTGACCGTGCGCGCCGTCCCCTACGACATTGCGATCACCGGCTACGGCACCAAGAACGTGGGCACCCTGCGCCTGTGGAAGGCCGAGCCCATCGAGGAATTCGACTACGACGCCTTCAACTCCCAGCGCTTCACCGACGCCATCGTCGACCGTGAGCGCACCATGGACATCTCCCGCGTCCTGTACCCCAACGACACCACGTTCGAGGGCAAGGTCCTGCGCGTGCGCCAGCAGTACTTCTTCTGCTCCGCCTCCCTGCAGGAAATCGTCGCCAACTACGTGCGTCACCACGGCACCGACCTGACCGGCTTCGCCGAGTACAACGCCGTCCAGCTCAACGACACCCACCCGGTCCTCGCCATCCCCGAGCTCATGCGCATCCTCATGGACGAGCACGGCCTCGGCTGGGAAGAGGCTTGGAAGGTCGTCTCTAAGACCTTCGCGTACACGAACCACACGGTTCTGGCCGAGGCCCTGGAGACCTGGGACATTCACATCTTCGACCGCCTGTTCCCGCGCATCGCCGAGATCGTCCGCGAGATCGACCGTCGCTTCCGCATCGACATGGCCGAGCGCGGCCTCGACCAGGGCACGATCGACTACATGGCCCCCGTCGCCGGCAACACCGTGCGCATGGCCTGGATCGCCTGCTACGCGTCCTACTCCATCAACGGCGTCGCCGCCCTCCATACGGAGATCATCAAGCGCGACACCCTCAAGGAGTGGTACGCCATCTGGCCCGAGCGCTTCAACAACAAGACCAACGGCGTGACCCCGCGCCGCTGGCTCAAGCAGTGCAACCCCCGCCTGGCCGCCCTCCTCGACGAGGTCACCGGCTCCGACGCGTGGGTCCGCGACCTCACTGAGCTGTCCAAGTTCACCGAGGCTGGCACCGACGAGGTGCTCGAGCGCCTGGCCGAGATCAAGCACGCCAACAAGGTGGACTTCGCCGCGTGGATCAAGGATCGCGAGGGCGTTGAGATCGATCCCGACGCGATCTTCGACGTGCAGATCAAGCGTCTGCACGAGTACAAGCGTCAGCTGCTTAATGCCTTCTACGTCCTGGACCTGTACTTCCGCATGAAGGACGACCCGACGCTGGACACCCCCAACCGCGTGTTCATCTTCGGTGCGAAGGCTGCCCCCGGCTACATCCGCGCCAAGGCCATCATCAAGCTCATCAACGCCATCGCGGAGCTGGTGAACAACGACGAGGACATCAACGGCCGCATCAAGGTCGTCTTCGTCCACAACTACAACGTCTCGCCCGCCGAGCACATCATCCCCGCCGCCGACGTCTCCGAGCAGATCTCGATGGCCGGCAAGGAGGCCTCGGGCACGTCCAACATGAAGTTCATGATGAACGGCGCCCTCACCCTGGGCACCCTCGACGGCGCGAACGTCGAGATTCTCGAGGCCGTGGGCGCGGACAATGCCTACATCTTCGGCGCGACCGACGACGAGCTGCCCGAGCTGCGTCGCCACTACGACCCCCGTTGGCACTACGAGAATGTCCCCGGGCTCAAGCGCGTCATCGACGCCCTGACCGACGGCACCCTCGACGACTCCAACTCCGGCTGGTTCCACGACATCCGCCACTCGATCCTCGAGGGTGGCTATGATCCCGCCGACGTGTACTACGTCCTGGGCGACTTCGCCGCGTACCGCGAGACCAAGGATCGCATGGCCGCCGATTATCGCGACCAGAAGGCCTGGAACCGCCGCGTGTGGGCGAACATCTCCCGCTCCGGCCGTTTCTCCTCGGACCGCACGATCTCCGACTACGCTCGCGAGGTCTGGCACATCGAGGGTGAGCCGATCGACTGACGCATTCGCGTAGGGGAGGCCCGGAACCGCATGGTTCCGGGCCTCCCTTGTTGCTTGTGGCTGTGTGGGTGTATCAGCATGCGGCCTAACTGTATTAGTGAGTTGACACAGTTGGGTATCTGTGTCATTGTATTAGTGTATTAATACAGCAAGACAGGAGGGATGCATCGATGCGCTTTGATGACACCCGCCCCATCTGGATCCAGCTGGCCGACAGCTTCCGCGCCCGCATCACCGACGGCACGTGGAAGCCCGGCCAAAAGATCCCCTCCGTCCGCGACCTCGCCATCGAGGCCGGCACCAACCCCAACACCGTCCAGCGAGCCCTCGCCGCCCTCGACGACGAAGGCCTCACCGTCTCCAAACGGACGGCCGGACGATTCGTCGCCACCGACGACTCCGCGCTCAGCGCCCTTCGCGAGGAGGATGCGCGCGCGGCAGCGGATGCATTCATCCGCGCCTGCCGAGCCCTCGGCGTCGACGTTGAAGGTGCCCACGGCCTCGTCGATGAACGCTGGAATGCGGACCTGTAAACCAGGAGGAATCACTCTCATGACCACCCAACCCACAGACGCGAGCGCGGCTGGCCCCGGCCTCGTCGAGGTCACCGGCCTGACGAAGAGCTACCGAGCGACCCCTGCCCTGCGCGACTTCAACCTGAGCCTCGAAGCCGGCCACATCGTCGGCCTCATGGGCCCCAACGGCTGCGGCAAGACCACGCTGCTCAAGATCCTCGCCGGAGTCCTCTCCGACTACGAGGGCACCGTGACCATCGATGGGCACGCGCCCGGCGTCGCCACCAAGCAGATCGTCTCCTACCTGCCCGACGCCGACTTCCTGAACACCGAGTGGACGGCTGCGGACGCGATCCGCATCTACTCCACGTTCTTCGCCGACTTCGACGCCGACAAGGCCGCCTCAATGGTCGACTTCTTCGGACTGCCCACCGACCGACGCCTCGGCGAGATGAGTAAGGGCATGGGGGAGAAACTCCAGATCAGCCTCATCATGTCCCGGCGCGCCCGCGTGTACCTGCTCGACGAGCCCATCAGCGGCGTTGACCCGGCGACGCGCGACGTCATCCTCGACGGCATCCTGCGCGAGTTCGACCCCGCCTCGCTGCTCATCATGTCCACCCACCTCATCACCGACATCGAGCACTTCGTCGACTACGCGCTCTTCATGAAGGACGGCCAGGTCTTCCTGCGCGGCGACGCCGACGACCTGCGGGCCGCCCACGGCGATTCCCTCGACGCCATCTTCCGGAAGGAGTACCGCTGATGTTCACCAAGCTGCTTACCTACGAGATCCGCTCGCGCTTCCGCGCGGATGCGCGCTCCTTCGGGGCGTTCATCGTTACCATTGCCGTCGCGTCGGGAATCGTCGCCGCGGGGCTGCCAGGGATCAGTGGATCCACCGCTGTCCTCTCCTACGCCCTGTGTGCGCTCACGCCGGTCGCCTGCGCGATCGCGGCGATGGCCGACTACTGGAAGACCCTGTACGGGCAGCGCGGCTACTTCACGATGAGCCTGCCCATCTCCGGTGCGGCCATCTTCTGGGCAAAGATCACTCGGATGGTGATCGAGTGCCTCCTGGCCCTCGCCCTGGCCGTCGGCGGAATTATCGCCGTCGCTTCGGCTGCCGCGTGGAGCGATGGCATTAGCCTCGCTGAGTACACGGCCGGGCCGCGTTCCGTCGCGGCCGGACTGCCGACCTCCACCGTCGTCATCATGATTGTGGCGCAGGTGCTCGTGTCGCTGTCGTGGCTCGTGCAGGGCAGTGCCGTCATGTCGATTGGTGCCCAGGGGCGTTTCAATCACCTCGGCTTCGGCGCGCCCATCATCGGTTTCGTGCTGGTGTACATCGTGAACCAGGTGCTTTCCACGGTGGGCACGTTCTTCGTTCCGCTGTCCGTCACGACTGACGGCCACTTCAGCACCGAGATCATGTGGACCTCGTACCTGGCGACGATGGGAACCGAGGGGCAACCGAACGTCATCGGCATCGGCACCTATGTCCTCGTGCCCCTGTTCGCGCTGGCCATGGGCCTGTGGGCCTCTCGCTCAATCGAGAAGCACACGTCCTTGCGCTGAGGGCATGACCCGCTGAGCGCCAGTCGGCGGTGGGATAGGATTTCGATATCCGACCCACCGCCGACTTGTTGTATGAGGAGCGCAGATGACCGCCGAGGGACCCCACTTTGGGACCACGCCGCAAAACCCCGACCTGCTGCGGTGGATCGGCATTCAGGTCCTGCTGCTCGCAATCGCCTGGGTGATCGGCATGGTCGTGCGCCGCCTCCTGTCCTCGCGTATGACGATGTCCACGGCCTCGGCCACGCTCACCGGCCTGGGCGGCCTGTGGGGCGGCCTCCTGGTCGCAGGCTGGATCTTCTCATCCTCCGACATGTGGCGCCCCTACATGATCGGGGTTGCCGCCCTGGTTGCCCTCGTCGTCGTCGTCATCGTCTCCCTGGTCGTCGCGTACCTGCATCCGCGCCCCGGCCTCGACCCCATCGCGGAGGTAGCCAAGCGCGGCGAATCCGACTCCCTCGAATTCAAGTCGAGCGCGCGCTGGAACATGCGCGCCGGCAAGCGCGACGACGCCATGGAAACCGTCATCGCGAAGACCGTCGCCGCGTTCATGAACTCCGGCGGCGGCACTCTCCTCATCGGCGTGGACGACGACGGGCGCCTCATCGGCCTCGGCCCCGACTATGCGACCCTCAAGACCCCGGACGCCGACCGCTTCGAGCTGTGGATCCGCGACCTGTGGGGCCAGCGCCTGGGGACCAACGCGGCCGCGCTGCCCCTCCTCGACTTCGCCGAGGCCACGGACCCCCAGGAGGGTTACGGACCCCAGGACGTGTGCCGCGTGACCATTCCGCCCGCCCTGGGGCCGGTGTACCTGCGCGGCCCGAAGGGCAAAGGCGAGGCCGAGCTGTGGGTGCGCGTCGGCAACTCGACGCGGCGCCTCGACGTGACCGATGCCGTGCAGTACGTGGCGATGCGTTGGCCGGCGTATGCGCGCGTCTCGCTGCTCACTCGCCTGCGCCTCACCCTGACGCTGCGCCGCCACCGCAACACTCCGGCCCGCCTGCCGCAGGTCGTTGAGCGCGTCCTCACGGAGCGTGCGAAGCGCGGGGCTCCGGGCGCTGACGAGGAGTGAGCCGGGGCGGTTTGTGGGCGTAGAACGGGTGCCAGGCGTTTGGGGTTGCCGCTGGAGCGGTGAGACAGCGTGTGGGCTTGTTGCTAAGTGGTGTTACACCACTTAGCGGGGTATTACACCACCTCGGAGGTGGTGTAATGCTCCCTAACTGGTGTAATGCTCCCTAACTGGTGCAGCGCTGCCTGCCGAGGCTGGGATGGTTGTTCGTTGAAGAGCTTTGGGGGCGTACCTTTCCGCGTGTTGGCTTGTTGCTCAGTGACACTGCACTACTTGGCGCAGCTGTGCACCACTTAGTAGCTAGTGCAATGTCACCCTAAGTGGTGCATTGCTTCCTTAACTGGTGCAGCGCCTCTCGTGCGGAGCTGGGCCGAGCATTTCGAGGATGTGTGGATGCGTCCGATGTTGCCGGTTGGGGTCTGTCGGGAGGAAAAGCCCACAGTCGTGCTTGTTGCGGGAGATGGTGCACCCGATCCGTAGGCATTACACCCCTTCTGATCGGGTGTAGCGCGACGTAACGGGTGCATCGCGACGTAACGGGTGTAGCGCGACGTAACGGGTGCATCGCGACGGAACGGGTGTATCGCGACGTAACGGGTGCAAGGCTGCCCGGTCTGGTTTGGCCGGAGGCTTGTTGAGGGATAGGGGGTGCACCTTGCCGCGTGTTGGCTTGTTGCTAAGTGGTGTTACACCACTTAGCGGGTATTGCACCAGCTCGGAGGTGGTGTAATGCTCCCTAACTGGTGTAATGCTCTCTAAATGGTGCAGCGCCTCTCGCGTGGCCTTCGTAAAACAGGCGTGGAGTGCGTCAGCGACGGACTCAGACTACGGTCGTGGGGCGCAGTGGCCGCCTTCAATGCTCACCACACCCGCGTGCACGAGCCAGAGCTACGTGCGTAAGCGGCGCAGCAGGGATGCATAGGAGGGCAACAAGCAACAGGGGAGGGGCCCAAGCCGTGTGGCTCGGACCCCTCCCGTAGCTGTGCGAACGCAGCGCGATCGCCACGCTTCACGCCGACGCTACGCGCCAGCACTTGAGCGAGTAGTGCACGGCGCTAGCGCCTCACTCGCCGCCCTTGCGGCGGCGGATGCGCTTGCGGGCGCGGGGCGCGCGCTCAGCACCAGCCGAAGCAGAACCGGAATCAGCGTGCTGCGAGTGCTCGCCACGGCCGCGGCCACGAGTGCCGCGATCGGAACGGCCGGCCTTGCCGGCGTTCAGCTTTTGCGATCCCCGTCCTGGGCGCCACGACGCGAGCCGCGCGAACGCGATGACTCGGAAGAGGAGCCACGCGACGAACGACCACGGCCACCACGCGAGCCACCACGCGAGCCGCCAGAACCCGAACGCGAGCCGCCCCGGCCTCGTCCCTCGGAGCGGGGAGCGGAGCCACCCAGGTCCTCGAGAACCTCGGCGTCCAGGCCGGCGCGCGTGCGCTTGGCGCGCGGCAGGCGACCCGTCGTGCCCTCCGGGATGTCCAGGTCGGTGAACAGGTGGGGGGAGGTGTGGTAGGTCTCGAGCGGATCCGGCACGCCCAGGCCCAGGGCCTTGGAAATCAGCGACCAGCGCGGAATGTCGTCCCAGTCGACGAAGGTGATGGCCGTGCCCGAGTTGCCCGCGCGGCCCGTGCGGCCGATGCGGTGGATGTAGATCTTCTCGTCTTCGGGGCACTGGTAGTTGATGACGTGCGTGACGTCGTCGACGTCGATGCCTCGCGCGGCGACGTCGGTGGCGACCAGGACGTCGACCTTGCCGTTACGGAAGGCGCGCAGAGCCTGCTCACGGGCGCCCTGGCCCAGGTCGCCGTGCAGCGAGCCGACGGCGAAACCGCGGGCGGTCAGGTCCTCGCCCAGGCGGGCGGCGGTGCGCTTGGTGCGGCAGAAAATGACGGTGCGGCCGCGACCCTCCGCCTGGAGGATGCGGGCGACGACCTCGACCTTGTTCATGGCGTGAACGCGGTAGATGACCTGCTTGACCGTGTTGACGGTCTGGTTCTGGTCGTCGGGATCCTGCGCGCGGATGTGGGTCGGCTGGACCATGAAGCGGCGGGCGAGGGCGACGACGGGGCCGGGCATGGTCGCGGAGAACAGCATGGTGTGGCGGTTCTCGGGGACGCGGCTGAGCAACGTCTCGACGTCGGGCAGGAAGCCCAGGTCGAGCATTTCGTCGGCCTCGTCGAGGACGACGGTCTCCACGCCGGACAGGTGCAGGTGGCCCTTGCGCAGCAGGTCGATGAGGCGTCCGGGCGTGCCCACGACGATGTCGGCGCCACGCTCGAGAGCCTCGATCTGGGGCTCGAAGGCGACGCCGCCGTAGATTTCGACGATGCGGGTCGACAGGTACTTGGCGGCCTCGCGCAGATCCTGGGCGACCTGCTTGGTGAGCTCGCGGGTCGGCAGGATAATCAGCGCCTGCGGCTTGTTCGGGTTGAGCAGGTCCTCGTAGCCCTCTTCGTCGGGCGCGATGACGTCCTCGAGGACGGGGATGCCGAAGCCGAGGGTCTTGCCGGTGCCGGTCTTGGCCTGGCCGATGATGTCGTGGCGCTCCAGCGCGGGGCCGAGCGTCAGGGCCTGGATGGGGAAGGGGTGCGTGATGTCCTTGTCTTCGAGGGCGTCGACGATCGGGTCGGTGACGCCAAAGTCCGCGAAGGACTTCTTGTCGAGGTCCTCGCCGCCCTTGCCGGTGATGTCCGGGGTGGCCTCTTCGACCTCGGGGGCTGCGGGCTTGATGTTGCCGAGGCGGACGACGCCTGCGGAGTATTCGACGGACGAGGCCGGGGCGGCCTTCTCGGTGGCGTCAACGTCGGTGGTGGGCACAGTTGCCTCAGTGCTCGTGTTGGTCACGATCTACCTTGTCTCCCGGGCTTTTCCGGGGTTGGGGTCGGTGCCGATCGCGCATTATCTGGCGCGGGGAAACTCGTCCGCGCGTACGTGTTATGTCTTAAGAATGCGACCGGTCTTCCGGTGGTCACCTTTCAGTGTAATGGTGTGGGAGGAGTTCGCGAGGGAGGGGCTGGTCACAGAGACGGGTACTCATCGGGCAGAACAGGGTCCGATGCGGCGGGCCGTGGAGCTTGTCAGGCACTATGCTGGAGTCATGGCACACGAGTTTGATTCCGTCCCCGCCGACGACGCCGAAGTCCTCGGTATTCTCGCCTATTCGTCGCTCGCGTTCATGACGCGCCTGGCGAAGGACGGCGAGCAGGCCCCCACGTTCGAGGCCCACGTGGAGCATGCGCGTATGGCGGCACGCTGCTTCAAGCTTTACCAGCAGCTGGAGGTGTGGAGTGAGCACCGCGGCTTTGACCTGCTGGCGGCTGGTGATGCGTTCTCGGGCGCGTATGACGACCTGGATGCGCGCACGCGTCCCACCACGTTCGCGGAGCGGGCCGTCAAGACGTTTATTACCCGCGGAATGCTCGGTGACATGCTGATCCGCGTCGCGCAGGTGCATGGCTTGTTTGATGGGATTGAGGACGTGTGGCCCTTCGAGCAGGGGCACTGGGTGCGCGCGCACTTGGGCCCGCAGATCGAGGCTGACGAGCAGCTGGCGGCTCGCCTGTCCCTGTGGGGTCGCCGTGTGGCGGGTGAGGCCCTCGGTCTCGTCCGCGCGACGCTGTTCACCTACCCGTCGCTGGCGGCATCCCCGGAGAACGTCGACGAGATCACGGAGTACGTGATCAAGCGTCACGGGGAGCGCATGAAGGACATTCACCTGAAGGCCTGAGGCTCGGGGTATAGACGAGGCCGGGGTTCCTCGGGCGGTTTCTGTCCGCTCGGGTTCCCCGGCCTCGTTTGTCTGGGCGCGAATTAGTGGAGCGCGAAGCCGACGCGACGCTCGGTCTTGGCGGCGATCTGCACGTAGCCGATGGCGTGGGCGGGTACGAGGGTGCGCTGGCCCTTGGTGTCGGTGAGGTCGAGGACGCCGTGGGGGGGAGGCAAGGGCCTCGTTGACCTTGGCCATGAGCTCGTTTTCGCTCATGTCGACGTCGAGGCCGAGCAGGTTCTTGTTGCCGCGGATGCCGATGAGGATCTCCATGATGACTCCTTGCTGGTAAATATCGTCATGGCCATCATATGTGCCGCAGATGTGGGTGGGGTCTGCGAGTATTGCGTTATGAGCGAAATTCAGGTCAGGTTGCGCAGCCGGAGCGCCGATTGGTGGCGTCTGCCGGAGCTGAACGCGAACCAGCGCGCGGTCGTGGACGCGGCGCACTCGGGTGACGTGATCGCGCGCGGCGCGCCGTCGTCGGGACGGAGCACGTGTGCCCTGGCCGTGTTCGAGCAGGCGGTCTCCCGGGGCCGCTCCGCGCTGATTCTCGCTCCTGATCGCACGCGTGCCGACGTGCTGACCCCGCGTGCGCAGGCGCTTGGCCCGGACGCGGTGCGCCCGGTGCGCACGCCCGCATCTTTCGCCTATCAGGTGGTGGCCACGTGGCGTACCCAGCGCGACGTGCCGTTGGAGGGCGTGGAGCTGGTGACGGGCGCTGCCCAGGATCAGATGCTCGCCGAGGCCCTGGAGTCGGTGGAGGCCCCGTGGCCGCAGGACATTGGCCCGCAGATGCGTGCGATGTCGGCGTTCCGCGCTGAGCTGCGTAACCTGGTGGCCCGCGCGGGCGAGGCCGGGATGGGCGCGTCCGAATTGTCCGAGGCCGGGGCCCGGTTTGGCCGCCCGGAATGGCAGGGTGCGGGCGCGATCGTCGCGGCGCTGGAGGAGGGGCCCGAGCGCTCCCCGGAGTATCCGCGCACCCTGCGCGTGGACCTGTCGCGGATCCAGGCGCTCGCGGCCGACCTGATCAACGCGTGGGAGCAGGAAGCGCCCTCGCGCGGCGTGCAGGCGCCGTGCCCGGTGCCCGACGTCGTGATCGTCGATGACCTGCAGGATTGCACGCCCTCGACGCTGAGGCTGCTGGAGGCGTGCCGCGACGCGGGTGCCCGCATCGTTGCCTTCTCGGATTCCGATGTGGCCGTGGCCGGGTATCGTGGCGGTGAGCCACACCTGGACCGCAGGCTCGCTAGTGCTCTTGGCGTTGAGATCGCTGAGCTGGGCCAGGTCTACGATACGTCGCGCGCTGTGCGCGAGTTGGCTCGCCAGGCCTGCGCTCGTATCGCCCAGTCCGGATCGCCGGCCCGGCGAGAGGCCGGCGTCGCGGACGACGCCCCGGACGGACGGCTCGTCACTCACCTGGGAGCCACGCCCTCGCAGATGGGGGCCCTCATCGCGCGCGCCCTCAGGTCCCACCACCTGCACGACGGCATCGACTTTTCGGACCAGGTCGTTATCGTGCGCAGCTCCTCGATGGTTGCCGAAACCAGCCGCTACCTGGCGCGCGGTGGCGTGCCTGTCGCGGGCGGCAGCCGGGCCTTCGACTTCGCGACCCAGCCGACGACGCGCCTGCTCCTGGACCTGGTGACCATGCCGACGGGCCAGAGCGATACGGACGTGGCCGTGCGCCGCGAGCTCGCCGAGCGCCTCCTGCCCTCGCCCCTCGTGCGCGCCGACTCCCTGGCCGTCCACAGGCTGCTGCGCCGCCTCAACGCTGCGCGCGCCCTGGCCGCTGAGGAGGCGGGCGACGAGGCCGCGCCGATCCCGCTGACGATGGCCGACCTCGTCGCTGATCCTGAGACGTGGCGCGCGACGCTCGAGAAGGGAGCCGAGGCGCCGGGGCGGCGCGGGTGGAATGACCGCTCGCTTGCGCGGGCGCTGACGAAGACGGCGGCCATGTGGGAGCTTGCAGTGTCGGGTGGGGAGCGTCCCCAGGAACGCCTGTGGGCCCTGTGGGAGGCGTGTGGTGTCGGCGAAGACTGGCGAGATCGGGCGATCGCGTCGGACGAATCGTCGGGCTGGTACGACGACCAGCTGGACGCTGTCGTCGCACTTATGCGTGTCGCGGACGTGTGGGAGCAGCGCAACCCCGCCGGCTCGGCCGTACGCTTCGCCTCCGAGCTGCTGGCTGGCTCGGTCCCTATTGACACGATCTCGCGCGTGGGCGTGCGCCCGGGCGGTGTCGAAGTACTTACCCCCGCGCAGGCGATGGGGCGCCACTGGCAGGTGGTCGTTCTCGCGGGCTTGCAGGATGGGGCATGGCCGAACCTGCGTCTGCGCGATCGGATCCTGCGCGCCGACCTGCTGGCGGACGTGGGGGCTGGCAGGTTCGCCGTGGGAGAGGACGGGCGTGAGAAGCTCATCGATTCAACCCGTGCCGCCCGGCGTGCGGTGTTGGATGATGAGTATCGCCTTTTCGTCGCGGCCGTGACGCGCGCGCGGTGCGTCGTGCACGCCGGCGCGGTGCGCTCGGAGGACTCGGCCCCCTCGGTCTTTTTCGACCTGGTGGCGCGCCTGGCGGGCACACACAGAGAGAATGACATCGTGCCGGTGGATCCGGTCGAGGCGCCGCTGTCGCTGTCCGGGCACATCGCGGACCTTCGTGCGCGTGCGGCTTCGCCGGACGATCCGGTAGACGCCGAGCTCGCGGCCACGCTGTTGGCCCTGATGGCGCGCGAAGACGTGCTCTCCGCGCAGCCGCAGCGGTGGCTGGGCGCCGGCGGTACACCCACGACGGACGCGGAGTACACGGGTGAGCTCACGCTGTCCCCCTCGCAGTTTGAGCGCGCGCTGGCGTGTCCGCTGCGTTGGTTCCTCACCACCATCGGCGCTGACGGCCCATCGAACGCGGCGGCCAGCCTCGGCACTCTCATTCACGCCGTGGCTGAGGAACACCCGCACGGCACACCGGAGGAACTCACCGAGGCCCTTGAGGCCCGCATCGAGGAGCTGGGCTACAACCTGGACACGTGGGCGGGGCGTGTCGCCGATCGACACGCCCGCGACATCGTGAACAACCTGGCCACCTACCTGGAGGGTATTCCCGGGCCGGTTGAGGTCGAGCAGGCGGTGTCCGCTCAGGTCGAGGGAGTGACCATTCGGGGGCGCATGGACCGCCTCGAGCACGTCGATGAGGGGGTTCGCGTCACCGACCTGAAGACGGGGGGCAATTCGGATCCGTATCGAAAGGTTGATGAGAACGCGCAGCTTGCGGCTTACCAGCTGGCTCTTCTCGCCTCGGGTGAGGACGTTGCGGGCGCTCGTATCGCGCTGCTTGGCACGAAGAAGAAGCCTCAGACGTTCGATCAGAAGCCACTGCAGGGTGAGGCGCTTGCGCAGTGGCGCAATAAGGTTCGCGAGGTCGCTGAGTCCGCGCGAGGCCCCTACTTTGAGGCGCGCCCCTCGGATGCGGCCTGCGCGTACTGTTCGTTCGATCGGCTGTGCCCGGCACGCGAGCGCGGCCATAAGGTGGTGGAGTGACGTGGGAAAGGACAGCGCAATGAATCTTGGCGCCCTGCAGATTCAGGCAATTGTCGATGCAACGAAGACTCCGACCCCGGAGCAGGTTCGCGTGGTCGAGGCTCCGCGCCGCCCGCTCCTCGTCGTCGCGGGCGCCGGGTCGGGTAAGACCGAGACCATGTCGATGCGGGTCCTCTGGCTCCTGGCGAACCACCCGGATCTGACCCCGTCGTCGATCCTTGGCCTCACCTTCACGCGCAAGGCGGCCGGCGAGCTGGGGGAGCGCCTGCGTGAACGCATCCGTCTGCTTTCACGCGAGATGCCGCAGCTGCGTGAGCGTCTCGACGAGGACCCGGTGTCGCTGACCTACAATTCCTTTGCGGAGCGCATCGTCTCCGAGCATGGCATGCGTATCGGGATCGACCCGGACTTTTCGATGCTCTCCGAGGCGGGGGCAATCGACCTGATGACGCAGATCGTTGAGTCGTGGCCGACAGACCTAGACGATGACCTCAAGCCGCTGAGCGCGGTGGAAAAGGTCCTGCATCTGTCGGGCGAACTCGCCGAACATGGGTACACGGTGGAGAGTGCGCGCGAGGCCCTGGAGGAGCTGGGGCGCGAGCTCGAGCAGGTGGGCGAGACGAATGGCGATGCGCGGGACCTGCTGCGTGCAAACCGTCGCCGTATCGCTTTTCTCGGTCCGATCGAGGCCTATCAGCAGCGCAAGCGTGACATGGGTGTCCTGGACTTTTCCGACCAACTGGTCCTGGCCAACCGCATTGTGCACGAGGCTCCGGCCGTGCGTTTGGCTCTGCGCGAGGAATTCCACGCGGTCCTCCTTGACGAGTTCCAGGACACGTCGGTGATCCAGATGGACCTCCTCTCCACGCTGTTTAGCGACCACGCAGTGACCGCGGTGGGAGACCCGAATCAGGCGATTTACGGATGGAGGGGGGCCTCGGCCTCGTCCCTGGAGTCTTTCCTGGAGCGTTTCCAGACCGGCGCATCGGAAGAGGGGCAGACGCTCACCCTATCCACGGCCTGGCGAAACGACGTGTCGATTCTGGACGCTGCGAACAGGGTGGCGGCACCCCTGCGGGAAGTGGCGTCCTATCAGCAGGGAAAGGATGCGCTCAAGGCGCAATCGCCCGTCCTGGTTCCCAGGGGTGGGGCGGGGCGCGGCACGGTGGACATCGCGTATTCGCAGTCCTACGACGAGGCCTTGGCCGCGACCGTCGACTTCGTGCGGCGTGTACGCTCGCAGCCGACGAAGGACGGTAAGCGACGCACGGTTGCCGTCCTCAGTAGGCGGCGCAAGGACTTCCCTTTCATCGATGCCGCGCTGCGCGATGCTGGCATCCCTACGGAGATCATGGGCCTGGGTGGTCTGCTCGATCAGCCTGCCGTGCAGGACGTGCGCGCCGCCTTGGAACTGGCATACGACGTGGAGGCATCCCCGTGGCTGGCTCGTCTGCTGGCTGGCATTGACCTGGGTGCGGCCGACCTGATGGCGCTGGGTGACTGGGCGCGTTTCCTGGCACGTCAGGAGGGTGTTCACCCTCATCAGGCGGTTCTTTTGGATGCGGTGGATTCCCCTCCGAAGCCCGGGTGGGCGGCAGAGGGGCGGCCCGCAATCAGCGAGGAGGCGGTGCGCCGCGTGCGTCTGCTGGGCGAACGGCTGCGTCAGGTGCGCGAGGGTGTGGGACGCTCGGTCACCGAGCAGGTGGAGCGGGCGATCCTCATCATGGGCACCCTGGACGATGTGATCGCGGATCCGCTGTCGATGGGTGGGCGCGCAGCTCTCGATGAGTTCATCGCTGTGACCGCCGCATACGATAAGGAGACCCCGGGCGCGTCGCTCGGGTCGTTCCTCGCGTACCTGCGGGTGGCCGACGAACGAGAAAAAGGCTTGGAAGCGCCGCTAGGTGAACCCGACCCGCGCGCCGTACAGATTTTGACGGTTCACGGATCGAAGGGGCTCGAGTGGGACGGGGTCGTCGTCTTTGGTCTCAGCGACGGTGTCTTTCCCTCCCACGGGAAGGGCAAGAAGTCCGTGGCGTGGCAAGATGAACCGCCCTACGAAAAGGCTTGGCTGACGCAGGGCGGGGATCTGCCGCACCCGCTGCGCGGAGACTACGCGGACTTGCCTCCCTTCGAATTGGATGTCGAGGGCGCGAAGAAGCCGTCGGCAGCCTACGTGAAGTGGATGAAGGAGGAGTACGGGCGTGCAGTTGGCGTCTATGCGGAGCGCGAGGAGCGCCGACTGGCATACGTGGCGATGACGCGTGCGCGTAGTGCACAGCTATTGGTGGGTTCGTGGCTCTATCCTGGCAGTTTGTCGCCGAAGTTCCCGGCGCGCTATCTGATGGAAGCAAGCGCCCAGCTCTTTGAGCACACACCGGAACCGTCCGCCGGCACTATCGAATCTGTGGAGGATCCGGGAATGTGGGGCAGCGGCACCTGGCGCGACATGGGTGTTGCTCCTGCGATGGGGGGCGGGGCATGCTTGATAACGCCGGTCCCGGGCGTGGAAGACCGCGTGGAGCTGAGCAGCCCGACGGCTTCGGAGACCTTCCCGCCTGCGCCTGGCCCCTCGCGTCAGCGCGTTGCGGCTGCCGCTGCGGCAGTGCAGGCGCAGATCGACGCGATGCCCGAGGACCAGGACGTGTACGAGGCCTTGGCGCAGTTGGGGGAGGACCCGGCGGTGCGCGATACGGTTGCCCTCATCGAGGAGTACCTCCTGTCCCGGGAGACGCCAGTTGTCGATCTGTGGGCGGAGCGTGTTCCCGCGACCTCAGTGTCGGCCCTCCTACAGGACGCTGATGAGTTTGCACGCGACATGCGCAGGCCGATGCCGACTCGCCCCAGCTCGTTCTCCGCGTTGGGTACGGTGTTTCATGCGTGGGTGGAGCGCGAGCTCCACCTTGCGAGTGCGGATCCAGCCTCGGAGACTGCTGAGAGCCCCGGCGTGAGCGCGGGGGAGGACGGCGCGCTGGCCGGGGGCGATGATGTCGTGGACGAGGCCCTGCTGACGGATGGTGAGCGCGAGCGCCTGGAGCGGCTGCGCGCCAACTTCCGCGCCTTTGTTGCGGGCGAGCTGGCGGATTACCGGGCTGTCGCGATCGAGGAGGCCTTCTCGGTGGAGGTGGGCGGAGTGTCCGTCCAGGGGCGCATCGACGCCGTGTTTGAACGCGTGAGCGGGGATGGTCCCCGCTATCTGGTCGTCGACTGGAAGAGCGGGCGCCCGGTGAGCGCGACGACCAAGCCGGACAAGGTCGCCTATTTCGTCACCCAGCTGCGCCTGTACCAGCGCGCGTGGGCGGCCCGCATGGGAGTGGATGCATCCGAGGTGGGTGCGATGGTCGCCTTCCTGGCGGGCCCCTCGCACCACACGCTCGAGAGCCTCGAGGCGATGCTCGGGGCGGGCGCGTCATCCCTGGATGATGCGCTACGGGATGTTCTCGACAATTAAATCCCTGTTTAATCGAAGTGGAGGGGTGACAGGCGGATAAGAGTTTGTCAAAAACGGTTGAAAAGACTGTTAGCTGTGCGTCGTCAGGGCTTCACAGGTGAGTCGTGCTTAATCGTCAGGTGTGATGAATTTTAAAATATAGCTTGTGTGTCCTGTTCGGAGGCTGGTACAGTTGTCCTGTCAATTTCAATGACGAGAGACGGCACTTTCGGGAACGTTCCCGGACACGCGCTACAGAGAGGCAGCGCGAGACCTGGAACTCCGGTGCCCCTGACAAGGAAGGAGCGCAGCGTGCGCCCCACTATCTCCAAGTTCCTCGCACTCGGTGCGACCGCCTCGGCCTTCGCCCTGCTGGCAGGAGCGTGTGGTTCCGGAAGCACCGCGTCCAACGGATCTGGTGCTGACCAGGTCCACCAGATGTACACCTGGGTCTCCACGGACAACGACCGCGCCCAGTGGCAGTCCTTCGTCGATGCGGCCAAGGAGAAGGATCCCAACTTCACCCTGACCTTCGACGGCCCGGCCTTTAACGACTACTGGACCAAGGTTAAGACCCGCATGGTCGCCTCCGACGCACCCTGCATCCTCACGACTCAGGCCGCTCGCGCGCAGGAGCTGTCCGGCCTGCTTGAGCCTCTCGACTCCTACATGGAAGCCGCCGGCATCAAGGCCTCCGACTACAACGCTGCGATGATGCAGGGTATGACGGTGGACGGACACGTTCTGGCTCTGCCCTACGATGCCGAGCCCGACGTCCTGTACTACAACCGTGAGATGTTCGAGAAGGCCGGCCTGGAAGCCCCCTCGACCTCCTACACGACCGAGCAGTTCCTCAAGGACGCCAAGGCTCTGACGGGGGACGGCAAGTACGGCGTCGCCGTCAAGCCGTCCCTCCTGGGCAATGCCCCCGGTGACTTCGGCATCGCGTTTGGTGGCCAGGTCTCCAAGGACGGCAAGAACACTCTGACGGATCCCAAGTTCGTTGAGGGTGTCCAGTTCGCCTTCGACCTGGTCCACAAGGAGCAGGTTGCGGTTGCCCCCAACGCCGCCGACAACGATGGCCCCGCGCAGACTGCCTTCACCTCCGGCACCGCCGCGATGATCGTGGACGGCCCGTGGATGTACGGCTCCTTCGAGAAGGAGCTGGGCGATAAGCTCGGCGTCGCGGTCCTGCCGACCCCGACCGGTCAGCCTCGCGCGGTCATCCAGGGTTCCGGCTTCGGCATCTCGAAGTCCTGCCCGGACAAGCAGGCTGCGTTCAATGTCCTCAAGGAGCTCGTGACCCCCGAGGTCATCGGCACCGTTGCTGACAAGCAGGGCACCGTTCCCTCCGTCGAATCCGCGATGGACAAGTGGGCGGCCAACAAGCCCGAGGACAGCGCCGAGGCCGTGCGCGTCCTCCTCGAGAACGGCACCCCGCTCGTGACCACGTCGACGTGGAACCAGATCAACACGTCCTTCCAGCAGTACTCGCCTGAGGGCTTCCGCGGCACCAAGACCGCTCAGGACATCCTCACCGATCTGCAGAACTCCGCTGGCTGAGCCCAGCTCACCATGAACGAGGCCGGGGACCGCTCGGTTCCCCGGCCTCGTTTCGTGGGTTTCTATCCGTTAACGCTAACGGTGGCGTGAGCGGGACTGTGGAACCCACTGATACTCGACGAAAGGTGTGCATAGCTCATGAGCGTTGACACTGTGAAACCCGGCCGCGAGGCGTCCTCGGGCGCGGCGGACGCGGGGGAGGCGAAGGCCTCCAAGCGCGGCAAAGACTCCGCGCGCGCCGAGGGCCGGCGGGGCGATGGCCTGCGCGCCCTCGTCTACCTCTCGCCCGGAATGACGGGCTTCCTTGTCTTCATCGTCCTGCCTCTGATCGCATCCCTCGTGATCTCCTTCTTCGACTGGTCGATCTTCGGAGGCGGCCGCTTTATCGGAGTGGAAAACTACCGGCGCATGCTCAGCGGCGAGGACCCGGCGTTCTGGACGGTCATGCGCAACACCGTCGTGTTCGCCGCCTGCTACACAGCGCTGAACCTGGTGATCTCGATCGGCCTGAGCTACTGGCTCCAGCGCGTTCCCGAATGGCTCAGCCGCGTCCTGCGCGTCATCTTCTTCATTCCGGTCGTCACGCCGATGGTCGGTAACGCGCTGATCTGGCGCCTCATGCTCTCCGACAACGGCGTGGTCAACTCGGCTCTGGCCATCTTCGGGATCGAGCACATTCCCTTCCTGAACCACCCGGCGCTCGCGATGGGCTCGCTGCTCATGATGAGCCTGTGGCAGGGCCTGGGCTACAACATTGTCGTCCTGACGGCTGGTCTCAACGGCCTGAACACCTCGGTGCTCGAGGCCGCGACGATCGATGGCTGCAACGGCGTCCAGCGCTTCTTCAAGGTCGTCTTCCCGATGATTTCCCCGACTGTCTTCTTCTGCACGGTCATGACGATCATCGGCGCCTTCAAGGTCTTCGCTCAGCCCTACTTCCTGACGCTGGGCGGCCCGGGAGAGGCGACCAACACGATCGTGCTGGCCCTGTACCGCAACGGTTTCTCTTTCGACAAGCTCGGCTACGCGTCCGCCATGGCGTGGGTGCTCTTCGTGATTGTCATGACGGTGACGGCCCTGCAGTTCGCTGGCCAGAAGAAGTGGGTGAATTACGATGCATAACAAGAAGCGTCTTTCCACGATCATTTCGGTGGTCCTGCTCGGGAGCATCGCGGTCGGTTTCCTCTTCCCCTTCGTGTGGATGGTGGCGACCTCCCTCAAGCCCACGACCGAGGTTTTCAGCCTGAGCCCGACGGGTAGCAGGATCGCCTGGGACAACTATCCGTCGGCTCTTAACTCGATTCCCTTCGGTCGAGTCGTCCTCAACTCGTTCATCGTCTCGCTGGCTGGCGCGGCCCTCGTGGTCGTTGTGTCGGTCCTGTCCGCCTACGCGTTCGCTCGCCTGCGCTTCAAGGGTCGCGACCAGCTGTTCATGCTGTTCCTGGGCACGCTGGTGCTGCCCCAGGAAGTCCTCGTGATCCCGCTGTACATCGGCATGCAGCGCATGGGCCTGGTGAACTCCTACTTCGCCCTCATCGTGCCCTTCGCGTTCGGCGCGTTCGGGGCGTTCCTGATCCGTCAGTTCCTCATGTCCCTGCCCCTCGAGTTTGAGGAAGCCGCCCGCATCGACGGCTGCAGCGACTGGCAGATCCTGACGAAGATCCTGCTGCCCCTGCTCAAGGCGCCGATCACGGTGGTTGGCGTGTTCGCGTTCATCGACTACTGGTCCGCGTTCCTGTGGCCCCTCATCGTGGTCAACGATTCGACGCTGGCGACGATCCCGCTGGGCCTGCAGATGTTCTCGGGTGAGCGCGGCACCGACTGGGGTCCGCTGATGGCCGCGGTCACGATGACGACGATCCCGTCGATCCTGCTGGTCGTGTTCCTGCAGAAGCAGCTGGAAAAGGGCGTCACTCTGGGCGCCTTCGGAGGACGGTGATGAGCGTGAGCGAGAACAGCGAGCTGATGGCGGACGCCGAGCGCTGGAGTGCGCTGTCCCGCCCGACCCCGCAGTGGTTCGAGGACGCTCCCCTGGGGATCTTCGTCCACTGGGGCCCCTACTCGGTGCCCGCGTGGGCCGAGGACCATGGCGAGCTGGGCGTCGAGGATGACTGGGAGGCTTGGTTCACCCACAATTCTTACGCCGAGTGGTACTTCAACACGATCCGCATTCCGGGCTCCCCGGCCGCGCAGCGCCACAAGGACCTGTATGGGTCGGCCTCGTACGACGCCTTCCTGGACGCGTGGGATCCTGACGCATGGGATCCGGCCGAGTGGATGCGCCTGTTCCACCGTGCGGGCGCCGGATACGCGGTGCTCACGACGAAGCACCATGACGGCGTGACCCTGTGGGACGCTCCCGAGACGGGCACGCGTAACACGGTGCGCCGTGGACCGCGCACCGACCTCGTGGCGGGCTTCGCGGATGCCGCGCGAGACGAGGGCCTGCGGGTTGGCCTGTACTACTCGGGCGGCCTCGACTGGCACTACCGCCCCCACCGCCCGATCCTCTCCGAAGACGACTGCAAGGATCTGTGCCGCCCCAAGGACGCGGACTACGCGCGCTACTGCTTCGTGCACGTGCGCGACCTGATCGACCGCTACCAGCCCGACGTCATCTGGAATGACATCGAGTGGCCGGACGAGGGCAAGAACTTCGGCCCCCACGGCCTGGGCACGCTCTTCGAGTACTTCTACGCGGCGCGCCCCGAGGGCGTGACGAACGACCGCTACGGCGGCGTTCACGCGGACTACCTCACGAGCGAATACCAGCACATGGGCGACTCTGAGACGAGTGGGAAACCCTGGGAGAACTGCCGCGGCGTCGGCCTGTCGTTTGGCTACAACCGCGCCGAGGGCGAGCACCAGTACCTCAGCGGCGCGGCCGCCGTCCGCCACCTGGTGGACGTGGTCTCGCGCGGCGGTCGTCTCCTGCTCAACGTGGGTCCGAAGGCCGATGGCACGATCCCGCGCGAGCAGCGCGAGTGCCTCGAGGGCCTGGGTGCCTGGAACGAGCTGTACGGTTCGGAGCTGCGCGGCGTGCGAGCGGCGTCGGCCGAGGACCTCGAGGCCGTTACCGCGCAGTCCTCGCAGGACGAGGCCTGGGTGCGTCTTCTCGTTCACGAGGACCACGTTGCCGTGGTGGCGGATGCGTCCGTCACGCGGGTGTCGGGTCTGCCGAGCGGATTCGACTACTCGCGTTCCGTGATTCTCACGCCGGGTGCGGCGTGCGCCGGGGATGGCCAGAGCCTGACCCTGCAGGCGGGGGAGTATCCTCCGATCGATGCTCGCGGCGATGCTCTGCCGCTGGTGATCACAGCTCCTCGAGTGTGAGACGAGGTTGTCGGCGCGGGCCTTCAGGCTCGCGCCGACAACCTTTTATACGAGCAGCGGCACCGTCGCCACGATCGTCGTCGCGATGACAAGGAGCAGGGCGAGCATGACACAGCGCAAGAGTATGATCGCGAGTCATCGTGGCAGCTCGAGTGCGATGCGCTCGCGGCGCGTGAGATTGATGGGGGTGGAAGCGAATGAGTCGCTTCCACCCCCGGGTGATTCGCGCGGGAAGTTGAGGAACCGCGCGAAGCTGCTCACTGACCCAGCAGCGTGCCCAACACGTAGTCACGCGCGATGTGCGCGTACTCGAGCGGAGGAGCGATCTTCGGATCCTGCTCGGCCTCAACCAGGATCCAGCCCTTGTAGCCGTGCTCAACGAGGAACGCATAGGGCTCGGTGAAATCGATGGTGCCGTCGCCGGGGACCGTGAACATGCCGGCGAGGAAAGAGTCGAGGAAGGAGCGCTTGGCCGCTCGCGATTCTTCCATCTTGGCGGGGCGCACGTCCTTTGAAGTGCACGTGCTTGATGCGGTCGATTGCGCCGCGCAGGAGACCCATGACGTCGCCATCGCCCACGAACGCGTGGCCCGTGTCGAAGAGCAGGGAGACCTTGTCCGGATCGGTCAGTTCGAGCAGGCGCAGCGTCTCATCCTTGGTCTGGACGACAGTGCCCAGGTGGTGGTGGTAGACCAGGTCAAGGCCGTACTCGTGGGCGATCTCGCCGAGCTTGTTCAGGCCCTGGGACAGGACCGGCCATTCCTCGTCCTTGAGGACGGGCTTGTTCTCGAAGATACAGATGTCGCGGATACCCTGCACCGAGCCGGTCTGCTCGGAGACGACGACGCGGGTCGCGCCCAGGAACTGCAGGTACTCGCAGGTGGCGCGGAAGTCGGGGATGACGGCCTCGACGCCGTCGCGGACGATGAAGCTGGAGAACCACTGTGCGACGATCTTCAGACCCGCGGCATCGGCCTTTTCCTTGGTCTCTTCCTCCGAGGGGTACCAGCCGGCGACCTCGGTGCCAGCGAAGCCGGCCTCGGCCAGGTCGTTGAACATGACGTCGATGGTGTTCCATTCGCCGACCTCGGGAATGTCGTCGTTACGCCATGCGATGGGGTGCATGCCCCAGGTGATGCCATTGGGGTCGTTGATCGCGGTTGCGGGATCGTAGACGTGAGTCATTGCAGCTCTCCTATGAGTCGCGGTGTTGCATTGGCCAGTGTGCCGGTGCGTGTAATTCTAACAGAGAATGGTAGTTTGTTCAGACAAACTAAGGGTGAGAGGAGGGCGGGGGCACCGTAGCGTTCCCGCCCTATCGATCAGGAGAAGCGCTTCTCCATCTCCTTCTCGATTTCCTCCAGCGACTTGCCCGAGGTCTCAGGCATCACACGGAAGAGGATGACGGCGACCACGAGGTTGACGACGCCGTAGACGGTGTAGGTGAGGCCACCGCCCAGGCCCTCGATCATGACCGGGAAGGTCCAGCCGACGATGGCGTTGACGATCCACAGGCAGAAGACGGCGGTGCCATTCATGACGCCACGCACGTTGTTTGGGAAGATCTCACCCATCATGGTCCACACGATCGTGCCGTTCGAGGACTGGACGATCAGCATGAACACGGCCATGAGGCCGAGGATGACGTAGGCGGCCCACGCCGGGGGCGTCTGCTGAGCGTTCATGTAGGGGGCGATCATGAACTGGAAGACCGCGGCAATCGCGAGGAGGCAGATGCCCACGCCGATGACGTCGGCGATGAGGATCTGGCGGCGGCGGAACTTTAGAATCAGCCAGATGCCGAGGGCGGAACCAATCACGGACATGACGCCGTTAGCAACCTGGGCGACAATCGCGGAGGAGGTGTCCATGCCCGCGTACTGCAGGACCTTGGGCGCGTAGTACATGACGGTATTGACGCCCGTCAGCTGGTTGGTCGTACCCAGGAAGATGCCGACGATCATGAGCTTGCGCAGCCACGGGGTGCGCCACACGTGACCGAAGCCCTTGTGCTCGCTGGAGGTCTCGGCCTGGTAGACAGTCACGATTTCCTGGAGCTCGTCCACGATGGGGCCGTCAACGGCCTCGTTACGCACGCGTTTGAGGGCACCGATCGCCTCGTAGAGACGGTCCTTGGCCACGTACCAGCGCGAGGACTCGGGCATCAGGCGGATGCCGATCCACAGCGCGATGGCGGGGATGGAGCACAGGATGATCATGTAGCGCCACGTGTCGCCGTTACCGGCGGTGACGGTCAGCTGCGCGAGGAACTCGTGGTATTCGGCGGTGCCCAGAGTGCCGCCACGGGAGGCCTGCATGAGGGCCAGGGTGTCGAAGTTGATCGTCTGGCCGATGTACTCGGCGGGGAGCAGACCGGAGGGGTCGGCGGTGACGGTCAGCTCGGGGCCGCCGCGCATCGTGGCGATGAGCGCGTTGATCGAGAAGGCCAGGAGCTGACCGGTGACGATCATGAGCTGGTCGACGGCGACGATGGCGCCGCGGATGCGCTTGGGGGCGGTCTCAGCGAGGTAGACCGGAACCGTGGCGGAAGCGCCGCCAACGGCGAAGCCGAGGATGGCTCGGAAGATGTACATCACCCACACGTTGGGGGAGATGGCGTTGCCGATGGCGCCGAAGAAGAACAGGATCGCCAGGAGCGTGATGTTGTGGCGACGGCCCCAGCGGTCGGACATGATGCCGCCGAATAGGGCACCGAATGCTGCGCCGAGGAGGAGGACGCCGGAGATGCCGCCCTCTTCCAGCGCGGTCAGGCCGAGGCCGTGAGCGCCGAACGGCATGTACATGTAGGGCAGTGCACCGGAGATAACGCCCGTGTCGTAACCGAAGAGCAGGGAGCCGAGGGTGGCGACGGCGGCGATGGCAAACGCCACGGCGGGGCCCGGAGGCGGGCGTCTTCTCAACCGCGTCATGCAGTTGAGCTGGCGTCACCGTCGCGAGCGACAGGTTCTTGCTGGACATGGATTTCCTTAAGTACGTGTTTAGACCAGAATAATTGTTGATCGAAGGTGGTGGGGGCCGAGACACGGGGAACAGCGTGCCAGGCGCCGTCCGCTGCGGAGGCCACCACTGCCTCGTCGACTTCCGCGGTGCACCATGCGTCCGCGGCTGAGGGGGCGAGCTGAGTGGAGGTGGCGATCGAGGAGAGGAACTGCTGGGCCTCAATCGCCTTCATGTCAAAAGCCCATCGAGGTGCCGATGGCGGGCTGGAAGTGAGCCCACAGACCCCACGCCGGGTTTGCCATGGCGCGCGTGTAACCGTGGGTGGGTCCACCGTCTCCGATGCAGACCTCCAGCTCGTTGAATCGCTCGAAATTCCAGCGCACGCTGCCCTGTGTGCCGTATATCTCGACAACGTATTCGGCGCGAGGGCCGACGCTGACGTGAGACGATTCCAGGGGGCCGATGGCACCGTTGTCGAAGCGCACCAGAGCTGCGACATAGTCTTCGTTTTCGACCGGTCCGACCTCGTCGCCGATCTCGAAGCCGGAGCTACCCACACCCATCTTCGGGGGAATCGGGCGCTCCTTGATGAACGTATCGGTGATGGCGCTGACCGAGTCGATGCGCCCACGACGTACTGGGCCAGGTCCGCCCCGTGGCTCATCAGGTCCGACACCATGACGATGAGCGAGTAGCCGCGCGCAGACGCCGCAACGCGTAGATGGATGGAAAGCTCATCGAAATACGGGTTGGTCAGGTACGGAAGAATGAGGACGAGGCGCTTCGAATGTTCACCGGCCAACTCGGACGCTGCGGAATGTGGGTAGTAACCGAGTTTTTCAGCTGTTTCGAGGACGTGGGTGCGCGTTGAGGGACTCATGCGACCGCCACCGGACAGCGCCTGAGAGACGAGGCCTCGGGAGACACCCGCTGCTTTCGCGACGTCGGACTGCGTCACGGGACGCTCGCGTGTGGCCACGGGCACCTCCTTTACCCGCACACGATACGAAAGTCCCGGCGGGGAGGGAACCCCGCCGGGACTTTCGAGACGATATCAGGCCAGCGACACGGGCTTGCCGGTCTTCGCCGACTCCGTGGCGGCCTCGGCCAGGCGCAGAGCCTCGATCGCATCGTCGATGGACGGCGTGGGCTTGGTGCCCGTGACGACCGCGTCGATGAACGTGGTCAGCTCAATGCGGTAGGCGTCCGCGTAGCGCTGCAGGAAGAAGTCCAGGTACGGCTCGGCCGCATCCGTGACCTCGGCGTTGGACAGGCGCACGGTGGTGGCGCGGATGTTGTCCGCGTTGAGGGTGCCCGTCGAACCCTGGGCCTCCAGGCGCTGGTCGTAGCCGGACGAGCACTTGCGGTTGTTGACGATGGTCGCGACGACGCCGGCGGCGTTCTTCAGGGTGACCACGGCGGCGTCGAAGTCGCCGGCTTCCCTGATCTCCTCGTTGAAGTTCTGGCCGAAGGCGTGCACCTCGACGATGTCGCCCAGGAAGAAGCGGGCCATGTCGAAGTCATGGATGGTCATGTCGCGGAAGATGCCACCGGAAACCTTCACGTACTCAGCCGGGGGAGCGGCGGGGTCACGCGAGATGATGAGTAGGTTCTCCAGGTCGCCGATCTTGCCTTCTTCGAGCTGGGCGTGAACCGCGGCGAAGGAGGGGTCGAAGCGGCGGTTGAAGCCGAACATGACGGGCACGGACACGGCACCCAGCTCATCGCGGGCGGCCTCGACGTCCTTCATGTCCAGGGCGATGGGCTTCTCGCACAGCACGGCCTTGCCGGCCTTGGCCGCGGCGAGCAGGTGGGGGATGTGCAGCGGCGTGGGCGAGCCGATGACGACGGCGTCAACGCCCTCGTCGGTGAAAACGGAGTCCACGTCGGTCGTGTGGCGGGCACCGTAGGCCTCGGCCAGCTTGCTCGCGGCATCACCGAAAGGATCGGCAACGAGGGCGAGGGTCGCGCCGGGGTGTGCGGCGATGGTCTTGGCGTGGACGTGGCCGATGCGGCCGGCGCCGATAACGGCGATGTTGAGCATCTTTGCTTCTTTCTAGTGAGAGCGGTGTGCTAGAGAGCAGAAAAACCGTGACCGGTGGTGGCCCTACACCGTAGATGTGGGGCCACCGAGTGGATCACGGAGCGGGCATAATGACGTCGCGCACCAGGGCGTCGAGGTCAGCGTCTGCCTGCAGGAAGCTGCGCAGGGTCTTCACGGTGGCACCGAAGGTGTCGAACTCCTCCGGGGTCATGCCGTCGGGCTCGTAGGCGCGGACAAATTCGGGGATCGAGAGCAGCGTCTTCATGATGTCTTCGCGTACCGGGATGTCCATGCGCTCTTCCATCTTGTAGTCCGAGTCGTTGATGCGCTTGGCCCACTTGAACGGCGGGGAGATGACGACGTCGCCACCGACGAACTCGGACCAGTGCATGACGTTACGGAACGCAGCGCAGAGCATGCGGGCGCGCAGGCCGCGCTTCTGGAACTCCTGGTAGGCGCGCTTGAAGGCGGCAATGCCCGCCCACTCGAGGTGGCCCGGATCCAGGAACATCGCGTCGCGCTCGGCGACCTCCTTGATCCAGTCGTCGAGGCGGCCCACCATGAGGGTGACGACCGGGCCCATCTGGGAGGTGTCCTTGCCCTCAGCCTCGCGGCGCTTGAGGCCGCGCTCGATGGCCTCGCCCGTGGTGACGGCCTGGGCGACGGAGAAGGAGACCGTTACGTTGACGGAGACGCCGCGGTAGGTGGCCTCTTCGATGGCCTCGATGCCCACCGAGGTGGCGGGGATCTTCACGATGATGTTCTTGGCGAGGTTGTGGAACTCCTCGGCCTGGTCGGCCAGAGCCTTGGCGGAGCGAGCCAGGCGCGGGTCTGTCTGCATCGACAGGCGGCCGTTGCGGCCGTTCTCGGCCTCGAAGATGGGCTCGAGGAGCTTGGCGGCCTCGAGGGACAGCTCGCGCACGACCTGCCAGCCGATCTCAGACTCGGTGGCGTTGGGCATTTCCTTGGCGAGCTCCGCAATTCGGGGCAGCCACACGTCGCGACGCTGGTTGATGCAGGTGTAGGCGATGGTCGGGTTGCAGGTAGCACCAACGCCGCCGAAGGAGATGGACTGCGCCAGCTCGCCCGGATCCGAGGAATCGTTCCACAGGGCGGTAGGGGTGTGACGCGCGGCGTCCAGAAGGGGGCCGGGGGTGTACTCGATGGACATGGCGGGAAGCACTCCTTTGTGATTGCTTTCGACTTTCTCCGTCGGGAACAAGTCTACGGCGAGCGCTTCCGCCTGTCAACAGTTTGTTAGGACAAAGTGTCAATACTTTGTCACTGTGCGAAAAGGCTGGCCTCGAAGGAGTATCGCGATGCTCGGTAGATATGGTTGCCGTACTCCACGATGCGCCCCGAGGGGTCGTACGTCGTGCGTTGTGTCGTGAGCAGGGCGGCGCCGCGGTGTTCAGACAGGAGCTTGGCTTCCTTCGTCGTCGCGCTGCGGGCGCCGATCACCTGGCGGGCCGAGGCCAGGGTGACCCCGCGCTCGCGCATGAGGTCATAGAGGGAGCCGGACTCGAGCTCTTGCATGGTCGGCGCGATGTCCGTCGGGATGAAGTTGGTGAGCACGGCGATCGGCTCGTCGTTGGCAAAACGCGTGCGCTCGATGTGGACGATGAGGGTGCCCTCGGTGATCTTGAGGACGTCGGCTTCCTGAGCGTTGGCTGGGCGCGCCTCGTAGCGCTGGATCGTCGTGTGGACCTTGTGGCCGGCGTCGACGAGGTCGCGCATGAGGGAGGTGAGCTCCATGGGGCGGTGGACGTGACGCGGGGACACGATTGTGCCGACGCCGCGACGGCGCGTCAGGAGGCCGCGGTCGACCAGGCGCTGGAGAGCCTGTCGTGCCGTGGGGCGGGAGACGTGCAGTCGTGCAGCCATTGACAGTTCATCCTCGAGGCGCGTGTCCGCGGGCAGTGCGCCGGAGTTGATAAGCTGTGCGATGGGCTCCGAAATCTGAAAGTACAGCGGCACGGGGGAGGAGCGATCCAGCGTAATGTCTGGAACGTAGGGAGTGTTCTCCGAGGTGGGCGTTGCTTTGGACATGTCAAACCTTCATGTGCGGCGCGACGGCTGTGTCAATTAAATACGGTTACATGGTATCAGTGTTGATGTCAGGAGGAAGAGTGACGCGCTGTTGCATATTGTATAGACAAAGTTTGACGATTGCCTGTTGATAGTGCATCCTTGGAACGAAAGGTTTACGGGCCACCCCAATGGAGAGGAAGGAGGCACCATGTCTCTCGAGCGCCGCTATGTCGACATTCTGACAATGGGTCGTTCCGGTATTGACATTTCCTCTCCAGGTTGGCGCCCACCTCGAAGATGTCGAGACCTTCGGAAAGTTCCTCGGTGGCAGCCCGACGAACGTCGCAGTCGCCGCCGCGCGCCTCGGGCATCGCTCCGGCGTCATCACCGGCGTGGGGGACGACCCCTTCGGCCGTTTCGTGACTCGGGAGCTGGAGCGCCTCGGCGTCTCCTCCGACCATGTCGTCACCGTGCGCGACTTCCACACACCCGTGACCTTCGCAGAGCTTTTCCCGCCGGACTCCTTCCCGCTCTACTTCTACCGCGAACCCAGCGCACCGGACCTGGAGCTGCGGGAGGACCAGGTGGATTGGGACGCCGTTGAGCGCGCCGGAATCTTCTGGTTTACCGTGACCGGCCTGTCGCGCGACTCCTCCTTTGGCCTGCACCTGCGCGCCCTCGATCACCGCGACCGCTCCAACGGCGTGACGATCCTCGACCTCGACTACCGCTCCAATTTGTGGAGCGGGACGGCCCAGGCGCGTTCGCGCGTCGCAGCCGTCCTGTCCCGTGTGGACGTCGCCGTCGGCAACCGCCAGGAATGCGAGATGGCCGTCGGCATCTCCGACCCCGAAGGCGCGGCTGACGCCCTCCTCGAACGGGGCGTCAAGCTCGCGATCGTCAAGCAGGGGCCCAAGGGGACTCTCGCCAAGACCGCCGACGAGCGCGTGTGGGTCGACGCCTGGGACGTGGACGTCGTCAACGGACTGGGCGCGGGGGATGCCTTCGGAGGCACGCTCATCCACGGCCTCGTCGAAGGGTGGGACCTCGAGCGCACGATCCGTTACGCCTCGGCCGCGGGAGCCTACGTGTGTTTGCACATCGAATGCTCGACGGCGATGCCCACCCTCGAGCAGCTGCACTCGTTCGTCGAAACGGGGGGCCTCCCGTAACCCACCCGACTTGCCCCAGCCTCGTCCCCCTTTTCATCCAGCGGCACCGATGCCCAACTTTCAGGAGACTACGATGACTCTTCCCGACATTTACGTTCCCGCCGGCTCCTCCGGCCACGGCAATTTCACCGTTGATATTGACCCCCAGCGTGCCGGGTGGGCCTTCTCGGGCCTGCGCGTTCTCGTTCTCGAGGCTGGCGCGTCCCAGGTCGTCGAGACCGGCGAGGCCGAGCTCCTCGTCCTGCCCCTCGCCGGCGGCGCGACCGTCGAGGTCGACGGGCAGAACTTTGAGCTGGAGGGCCGTCGCGGCGTCTTCTCCGGCGTCACCGACTACCTGTACGTCGGACGGGGCAAGAGCCTGACCATCATCTCCGCTGGCGGGGGCCGCTTCGCCTTCCCCTCCGCGATCGCTACCCGCGACATCGATGTCGCCTACTACCCCAAGAGTCAGGTCCGCGTCGACCTGCGCGGCGCCGGCGACTGCTCGCGCCAGGTCAACAACTACTCCCTGGCCGTCGAGGGTGTCACCACCTCCCACCTGCTGGCCTGCGAGGTCATCACCCCCGGCGGTAACTGGTCCTCCTACCCGGCCCACAAGCACGAGCAGGACTCCGAGGATGAGCGTGAGCTCGAAGAGATCTACTACTTCGAGATCGAAGACGGCCCCGAGGGGTCCAAGGGCTTTGGGCTGCACCGCGCACCTACGGCAGCCCCGGCCGCCCGATCGACCTGTGCTGCGAGGTCCACGACGGTGATGTCGCCCTCGTGCCCCACGGCTACCACGGCCCCTGCGTCGCGGCGCCCGGCTACGACATGTACTACCTGAACGTCATGGCCGGCCCGAACGAGGACCTCGTGTGGCTCGCACCCGACGATCCGGCGCACCACTGGATCCGCGCGACCTGGGAAAACCAGGAAGTGGACCCCCGTCTGCCCATGAACAAGTAAGAAAGCCTCGAAAGGACAACCCATGAGCAAAGAAGCCTACAAGGGAACCGTGCGCCTGACGGTTGCACAGGCAATCATTCGCTTCCTGTCCAACCAGTACACCGAGCGTGACGGCGTCGAACATCGCCTCATCGCGGGCGCCTTTGGCATCTTTGGCCACGGTAACGTCGCCGGCATCGGTCAGGCCCTGCTGCAGAACGAGATCGCGCCCGCCGAGGGTGAGAACCCGATGCCCTACATCATGCCCCGCAACGAGCAGGGTGCCGTCCACGCGGCCGCGGCCTTCGCCAAGACGACGAACCGCCTGCAGACCTGGATGACGACCGCGTCGATCGGCCCCGGCTCGCTCAACATGGTCACGGGCGCCGCGACGGCGACGACCAACCGCCTGCCCGTCCTCATCTTCCCCTCCGACCAGTTCGCGACCCGCATCCCGGACCCGGTTCTCCAGCAGCTCGAGGATCCGACCTCACTCGACGTGACCGTCAACGACGCGTTCCGTCCCGTCTCGCGCTTCTTCGACCGCATCAACCGCCCCGAGCAGCTGATCCCCTCGCTGCTCAATGGCATGCGTGTCCTGACCGACCCGGCTGAGACCGGTGCCGTGACGATCGCCCTGCCCCAGGACGTTCAGGCCGAGCCTATGATTGGCCGATCGAGTTCTTCGCCAAGCGCGTGTGGCACGTGCGCCGTCCCCCGGCCGAGCGCGCCGCCCTCGAGCGCGCGGTCGCCAAGATCCGCGCCGCCAAGCGCCCCCTCATCATCGCCGGCGGCGGCACCATCTACTCCGAGGCCTCCGAGGAGCTGCGCGCATTCGCCGCCGCGACCGGCATCCCGGTCGCCGACACGCAGGCCGGTAAGGGCGCCATCAACTGCGATCACCCCTGCTCCGTGGGCGGCGTCGGCTCCACCGGCGGCGACTCGGGCAACCACCTCGCCGACAAGGCCGACCTGATCATCGGCGTGGGCACGCGCTACTCCGACTTCACGACGGCCTCGAAGACGCAGTTCAAGAACCCCGACGTCTCCTTCGTCAACATCAACATCACGCCCTTCGATGCCGCCAAGCAGAGCGCCGAGATGGTCGTGGCCGACGCCCGCGAGGCGCTCGTGGCCCTGACCGAGGAGCTGGCCGATTACCGTGTCGACGAGTCCTACACCGCCGAGATCGCCGCCGAGCGCGAGGCCTGGGCCGCCAAGGTGGAGCAGTGCTACCACGTGGGCAACGCCCCGTTGCCCGCGCAGACCGAGGTCTTTGGTGCGCTGAACGAGCTCATGGGCGACGAGGATGTGGTCATCAACGCCGCCGGCTCGATGCCCGGCGACCTGCAGGCCCTGTGGCAGGCGAAGACCCCCGTCCAGTACCACGTCGAGTACGCCTTCTCCTGCATGGGCTACGAGGTCCCGGCCGCGATGGGCGTCAAGCTGGCGCGTCCGCAGTCCGAGGTCGTCTCGATCGTTGGCGACGGCACCTACCAGATGCTTCCGATGGAGCTGGCCACGGTCGCCCAGGAGGGCATCAAGGTCATCTACGTCCTGCTGCAGAACTACGGCTTCGCGTCGATCGGCGCCCTGTCCGAGTCGCGCGGCTCCCAGCGCTTCGGCACGAAGTACCGCCAGCGTGGGACCGGCTCGCACCTGGAGGATGCGGACACGATCGCTGGCGTGGACATCGCTGCGAACGCTCGTTCCTGGGGCATCGATGTGCTCGAGGTCCGCACGATCGAGGAGTTCAAGGAAGCCTACAAGACGGCCGCCGCCTCGGATCGTGCGACCATGATCCACATCGAGACCGATCTGATGGGCCCCAACCCGCCCGGATCCTCCTGGTGGGACGTGGCGATCTCGGAGGTGTCTGTCCTCGAGTCGACGCAGCGTGCGTACGAGGACTATCAGAACGATCGCAAGCCGCAGCGCCACTACCTGTGAGGTTGTGAGACTGTGTGGGCGGCCCCGGAGGAAATTCGGGGCCGCCCCCTTTTTTGTCGAGGGGACGAGGTGGGGGTGGGGAGTGTGCGATGGGGCAGGCTCGGCCACGGCCTCGTTCGGGGAGCGCGAGGCTCGTGTCTGATAGACGGGACAATTGGGTCCAGGTATGTGCCGGTATTGCGGATATCGCGACATTGGTTGCAGAAACATGCTACCCTTTGTCCTAACAAAGCTGTTCCACCATTCGTGGATGAATGGGAAGAAAGGTAAAACCAATGACAATCAACCTGTGGGTCAACGGCGAAGAGTACGTCGCTCACACTGAGAAGACCATCGGCGTCGAAAACCCCGCCACCGGCAAGGTCGTCGACCAGCTTGCCCTTGCCGACAAGCATTGCCTCGACCATGTCGTCGAGATCGCCCGCAACGCGCAGAAGGAATGGGGCCGCACCGCCCTGGCCAAGCGCGTGGACATCATGTTCAAGTTCCGTCAGCTCGTCATCGATCACCAGGATGAGATCGCCGACGCCATCGTGCGCGAGGGCGGCAAGACCCATGGCGACGCCCTTGGCGAGATCGCCCGCGGCCGCGAGACCATCGACTTTGCCTGCGGCATCAACGCCGCCCTCAAGGGTGAGTTCACCGACCAGGCCTCGACCGGCGTGGACGTGCACACCCTGCGCCAGCCCGTCGGCATCGTCGCCGGCATCTGCCCCTTCAACTTCCCGGCCATGGTCCCCATGTGGATGCACCCGGTCGCCCTGGCCACCGGCAACGCCTTCATTCTCAAGGTTGCCTCGACCGTCCCCAGCGCCTCGCTGATCATCGCCCGCCTCTACAAGGAGGCCGGCCTGCCCGACGGCCTGTTCAACGTTATTGCCGGCGATCGTCACCTGGTCACCGATATCCTCACCCACCCCGGTATCGACGCCATCTCCTTCGTCGGCTCCACCCCGGTCGCCCACATCGTGCAGGACACGGGCGTGGCCCATGGCAAGCGCGTCCAGGCTCTGGGTGGCGCGAACAACCACGCGATCGTCATGCCCGACGCGGATATTGAGTTTGCTGCGCAGCACATCAGCGCCGGTGCCTTCGGCGCGGCCGGCCAGCGCTGCATGGCTCTGCCCGTGATCGTCACCGTCGGCGGCGTCGAGGAGAAGCTTCTCCCCGCGATCAAGGCTCGCGCCGAGAAGATCGTCGTCGGCCCCGGCACCGACCCGGCCTCCGAGATGGGCCCGGTCATCACCCGCTCCTCCCAGGAGCGCATCACCAAGTGGATCGACGAGGCCGAGGCCAAGGGTGCGAACATCGTCCTCGACGGCCGTGGCTACCGCCCCGAGGGCGAGGAGTATGCGGACGGCTTCTGGCTGGCCCCCACGATCATCGACAACGTGGATCGCGACCTGAGCGTCTACTGCGAAGAGGTCTTCGGCCCCGTCCTGGTCGTCGTGCATGCCGACACCTACGAGGAAGCCATCGAGATCGTCAACTCCTCCGAGTTTGGCAACGGCTCCGCGATCTTCACCTCCGACGGTGACACCGCCCGCCACTTCGTCGTCGACGTCGAGGCTGGCATGGTCGGCGTCAACGTGCCGATCCCGGTTCCGGTCGCCTACTACTCCTTCGGTGGCTGGAAGGAGTCGCTGCTGGGCGACACCCACATCCATGGCCCCGAGGGCGTGCGCTTCTACACGAAGGCCAAGGTCGTCACGACCCGTTGGCCCAAGCGTGGCGAGAAGGTTGGCTATGTCGGAATGAACTTCCCGACGAACGTCTGAGCTTGACCCTTTCCTCAGGAGGGGTGGGCACATTGTGCCCACCCCTCCTTTGTATGCGGCTTCGTGATAACAAATAGATTCAAATGAACGGCTTGGACCGTGAATACGGCGCGTTAGCTAAGTGAGTCAGTGGCTGCGGTGCCGGTGGGTGGCGGCAGGGTCAGGTGGTAGTGGCCGCGTGGTAGTAGCCGCCCGACTGGAGGGTGGTGCGAGGCCGTCCTGGTGTTGCCGCGGTTGTGCTCTGCGCCGTTGGACAGCGAGGGAGCAACGGAAATCCTGCTGCATGTGGATAGGTTGTGACGTTATGGATAGGTTAGGCGCATCCGGATAGGTTATTAACCTATCCGCATCGAAATAACCTATCCGCATAGCGATAACCTATCCGCAAGTTGTCGTCATAACGTCGTTACGTGGGGGAGAGATGGTGGTTGTCGTGTGGAGGAGCTGAGGGTGAGTGCTGTCGGTCCTGGCCTGCTGCCCAGGTGACATGCAGTGGGGGAATAGCGCCATTAGAACCCCGACACGCCGACGACACGCCGGCACGGAGCTCCTAATGCTGCAAAACCCCCATTGGTGTCCGAATGGATGGGTGCGAGGCCTGATGGGGTGAAGGTGGCTGCGGTGCCGGTGGGTGGTGGTAGGGCCAGGTGGCAGTAGCCGCCCGACTGGAGGGCGGCGCGAGGCCTGTGGGCTGGAGGTGGCTGCGGTGCCGGTGGCCGGCGGCAGGGCCAGGTAGTACGAGCGGCTCGACTGGAGGGCGGCGCGAGGCCTGATGGGGTGAAGGTGGCTGCGGTGCCGGTGGGTGGTGGCAGGGCCAGGTGGTACGTGCCGCCCGACTGGAGGGCGGCGCGAGGCCTGCTGGGCCTGGCCGGGCTTCGAGACGACGCGCCGAGCGAAGCTCGCGGCGCGGACGGCGAGCGGGCGGGCAGGCCT
>BNJS01001274.1_pt1 | contig 188015 bp, 214 predicted proteins | sample 8540461 | NCBI WGS metagenome assembly BNJS01 (sample SAMD00202454, study PRJDB9452) | human saliva metagenome | isolation source: human saliva | place: Japan
TCAGGTGTTTTTAATAGCTATGGACAGGAAGAAATCTATCGCATGATTTTGATGGAAACCAATATCAGTTCGGTTTCAACCAATATCAAGTATGCAGCTGTCTTGATTAATACCAGTCAGTTGGAGCAAGCAAGTCAAAAGCATGAGCAATTGATTGTGATTGTGATGGCTAGTTTCTGGATTTTGTCTTTGCTCGCCAGTCTCTATCTAGCTAGGGTCAGTGTTAGGCCCCTGCTTGAGAGCATGCAGAAGCAACAGTCCTTTGTGGAAAATGCTAGTCATGAGTTACGAACTCCACTCGCAGTTTTGCAAAATCGTTTAGAGACCCTTTTCCGTAAGCCAGAAGCAACCATTATGGATGTGAGTGAAAGCATTGCATCGAGTTTGGAAGAAGTCCGAAATATGCGTTTTTTGACGACAAACTTGCTGAACTTAGCTCGGAGAGATGATGGGATTAAACCAGAACTTGCAGAAGTTCCAACTAGCTTTTTTAATACGACTTTCACAAACTATGAGATGATTGCTTCGGAAAATGACCGTGTCTTCCGTTTTGAAAATCGCATCCATCGTACGATTATCACCGATCAGCTTCTTTTAAAACAATTGATGACTATTTTATTTGATAATGCTATTAAGTATACTGATGAAGATGGAGAAATAAATTTTGTTATCTCAGCGACTGATAGGAATCTTTATTTAATAGTTTCAGATAATGGGCTCGGGATTTCTACTGAAGATAAAAAGAAAATTTTTGATCGTTTTTATCGGGTAGATAAAGCTAGAACTCGTCAAAAAGGTGGATTTGGTTTAGGATTATCCTTGGCCAAGCAAATAGTGGATGCTTTAAAAGGAACTATTACAGTAAAAGACAATAAACCTAGAGGAACAATTTTTGAAGTAAAAATTGCTATCCACACACCATCCAAAAAGAAAAAATAAAAAATCTCGCTCTAAGGGGCGAGATTTTAGATTTATTTCTTGAGTTTATGTTTGATGATAAATCGTTGAAGCTTTAAAACAAATAAGCTAGATACTATGGCTGCAGTAAGGGCAAATGCAGTTGATAGATTTAAGGCTAAAAATAAAAAACTAAAGATCGCAATACATACACAAAAACAGCGATGTTAACAAAAAACAAGACTTCTTTTAGATTGGTATCAGTTTGAGATTCGGGGGCATAATCTTGGTAGCGAGGAACTTGTTCCTTTAATTGTTCTTGATAGTCTATCTCATATGATTGTAATTTTCTAACGGGCATAATTCTCCTTAACAATACATAACTATTTTTATCATTTTTTTCAGCATAGATTTATTACAGAACGGTTACAAAACTAATAAAGTCTCTTTTCATATTTAAAAATCATAAGTTTTTAACATACTAATTATAAAAGTGATAGCATGGGGATGTTCTTATAATTTTTTAAATAATTACCAAAAAAATTATGAATATAATTTTTTTAGTTGAACGAATTCGATAAAGATTGCTTATACTACTTTTTGTAGTTTTTGTGTATTCGAGTGAAGTTTTGAGAGCGATTTTTAAGTCACTTACTCATAGGATTTTCAAAGATTAGTTTAAGCTGATACTATTCTTGGATTAGATAAAGGAGATTAGCATGTATCTAGCTATTAAAGAAATATTACAAAACAAACTACGTTATGGATTGATCTTAACAACGATCTTTCTAATTGCTTTTATGGTCTTTTTTATGACCAGTTTAGCCTTAGGATTAGTTCGCAACAATCGAGCTGCTATCGATAATTGGTAGGCGACAGGTGTAGTCTTATCTGATTATGCAAATGATAATTTGACAGCCTCTTTCATACTAGAAAAGGACTATCAGAATAAAGTGTCAGAAGGTTCAGCACCTCTGGGTTATATGTTTGCTGTAACAAATTTGGTTAATGTTAGTGAAAAAATCAATGTTTCTATTTTTGGACAAAAATGGGATAGTTTTATATCACCAGACTTGATTGAAGGGGATTATCCTAAAGAAGATGATGAAGTTGTGGTGGATAAGTCTTTTGAAAATTATGGTATAAAGATGGGTGATGTCATTCAGTTAAATGGTAATGATACGAGTTACAAAATAGTCGGTTTAACCCAAGGAAATAAATTTTTTTCACAGAGCCTGTTGTTTTTTTACTAGTTTAACAACTTTTTTGTACTTTTACAAGAGACAATAAAAGTCGACTCGTTCAATCTCTGCTTTGGTATTAAAGAATGATATTGATGTAAGTGGTGATAATTTAAAACAAATTACCATTCAAAGAATGAATTCAAAGATTCCAGGCTATACTCCTCAAGTGAAAGTTTTTTTCAGGCATGATTCTTGCTATGATTGTCATTACAGGATTAATTGTAGGGATTTTCATTTATATTATTACCATTCAAAAGCTTGGACTTTATGGAATTATGAGAGCCCAAGGGATTCAAATTGGAACTATTGTATGGTCTCTCTTCTGTCAAATCTTCCTTTTGTCTAGTATGGGTATTGGCTTGGCCGTGCTATCTATTTGGGGAGTTATTCTAGTCTTGCCAGCCACCTTCTTTTTCTATCCGAGTTGGCTTGCCTATTCTGCTTTAAGTTTGGTGATTTGCTTAGTGGCAATGTTAGATTTGATAGATCGTTTAGACAAGGATAAAAAACTAGAAAAGTAATCGACAAGAATTATTTGATTTGTTGGATTTGGAAAAGGTGCAAGATCAGTATTTCAAGGCTTTATCAGGTGGAGAGCGTCAGCGTGCAGCTATTGCTAGAGCTCTTTATAATAATCCTAGCATTGTACTTGCAGATGAGTCAACAGCTAGTCTTGACACAGAGCGTGCATCTCAAGTAACAAATATGCTAGTATCTATTGTACATGAGCAAGGTAGAGGAGTAGTGATGATTACGCACGATACTTGTCTTCTAGATAAGGTGGACCGTATTTATATCATGAATGATGGGCGACTTGTTGAGAAGGTAGATATTTAAAAAAAGTGAACTGTGTTAGTTGCAGTTCGCTTTTTAAAAAGATGAAGCACCGGTCTAACTTTTTATAAAATATCTTGTGTTGATGGCTGAATTTTGATAAATATGGTATAATTTTCCTTATGGAAAAGATTATTATCATTACAGCAACTGCTGAAAGTATTGAACAAGTTAAACAACTGCTTGAAGCTGGCGTAGATCGTATCTATGTTGGTGAGAAAGATTTTGGTCTTCGTCTGCCAACCACCTTTAGTTATGAAGAATTAGCTACTATCGCAAAGCTAGTTCATGATGCTGGCAAGGAATTAGTTGTAGCCGTAAACGCCCTTATGCACCAGTCTATGATGGATAGCATAAAACCTTTCCTTGATTTCTTGGAAGACATTAAGGCAGATTATATTACGATAGGGGATGCAGGTGTCTTTTATGTAGTCAACCGTGATGGCTATTCATTTAAAACCATTTATGATGCTTCAACGATGGTGACAAGCAGTCGTCAAATCAATTTCTGGGGACAAAAGGCTGGCGCATCTGAGGCTGTTTTGGCTCGTGAAATTCCTTCTGCGGAACTTTTTAAGATGCCTGAAATTTTTAGAAATTCCTGCTGAAGTTTTGGTTTATGGAGCTAGTGTCATTCATCATTCTAAACGTCCACTTCTTCAAAATTACTATAATTTTACGCATATTGATGATGAAAAGTCTCGCAAGCGTGACCTTTTCTTGGCTGAACCAAGTGATCCAGGAAGTCATTATTCCATTTTTGAAGACAATCATGGAACTCATATTTTTGCTAATAATGACCTGGATTTGATGACCAAATTGACAGAATTAGTGGAGCATGGTTTTACGCATTGGAAATTAGAAGGTCTTTATACACCCGGTCAAAACTTTGTTGGAATTGTAAAACTCTTTATTCAAGCTCGTAGTTTGATTCAAGAAGGTAACTTCAGTCATGACCAGGCGTTCTTACTAGACGAAGAAGTGCGTAAATTGCACCCTAAAAATCGTTTCCTTGACACAGGATTTTTATGACTTTGATCCTGATCTTGTGAAATAAAATAGAATGAAAATTGAGAGAAGGAAGTCTGTAGATTTCTTCTCTCAATTTTTCTTGTCTATAACAGAAATATAAAGAAAGATAGTAAAACCCTGTCATTCTGATGGAATAGTAAAGAGAAATAGTAACTTTTAACTTGTAAATTCTCCTTATTTTACAAGTGCCAAATCGGCCTTTTTTTGGTATAATTTTTTATAATGAAAATGAACGGTAATCGCTATGTAGTTGTAGACTTAGAGGCAACTAGTACAGGTAGTAAAGCTAAAATTATCCAAGTGGGAATTGTTGTTATTGAGGATGGGGACATCGTTGATCAGTATACAACAGATGTAAATCCACATGAACCATTGGATTTTCATATTAAAGAGTTGACAGGATTGACAGACCATCGTCTAGCTCAAGCTCCTGATTTTTCACAAGTAGCTAGAAAAATCTTTGATTTGGTTGAAGATGGGGTTTTTGTTGCTCATAATGTTCAGTTTGACGCTAATCTTTTAGCAGAAAATCTCTTTTTGGAAGGATATGAATTGAGAACTCCCCGAGTAGATACGGTGGAACTAGCTCAAGTATTCTTCCCTAAATTTGAAAAATATAGTTTGTCTGTCTTGTGCCAAGAATTAGAAATTCCGCTTAAGGATGCTCATACAGCACTTTCAGATGCCCAGGCGACAGCAGAGTTACTTCTTTTACTGCGAGAGAAGATGTCGCAACTTCCCAAAGGCCTTTTAGAAGCTTTGCTTGATAGGGCCGATGCTTTATTGTATGAATCTTATCTTGTGATTGAAGAAGTTTATCAAAATCAATCGCCCATAGAAACTTCAAACTTTGATCAAGTTCAAGGCATTTATTTTAAGAAAACTGAACCTAATCTGGAGCCGAGAAAACTCTCTCAAGATTTTTCTAAAAATATTTCTTTGTTGGATTTGGATATAAGAGGGACCAAGAAACCTTTGCTAAAGAGGTTGATAGGCTTTTGGAAGAGGAATCTGTATCTTTGATTCAAGCCCCGACAGGTATTGGGAAAACTTATGGCTATTTATTACCAGCCTTGTCTAAGATTAAGGAACGTCAAATTGTTCTTAGTGTACCGACCAAAATTCTTCAGAATCAAATTATGGAAGAAGAAGGTAAACGTCTTCAGGAAGTCTTCCATACGGATATCCATTCTTTAAAAGGTCCTCAGAATTATTTAAAGTTGGATGCTTTTTATCAATCCTTACAAGAAAAAGATGAAAATAGACTTTTTTCGCGTTTCAAAATGCAACTTTTAGTCTGGCTAACAGAGACTGATACTGGTGATTTGGATGAGATTGGACAACTTTATCGATACCAACATTTTCTATCCAATTTACGACATGATGGCAACTTATCTGCTAAAAGTTTATTTGCAAGTGAAGATTTTTGGAAACGAAGTCAAGAAAAAGCAAAAGTCTGTAAACTCTTACTTACTAATCATGCCTATCTTGTGACTCGACTTGAAGATGATCCAGATTTTGTCAGCAATCGCTTATTGATTATTGATGAAATTCAAAAGATTCTATTAGCATTGGAAAATCTTCTTCAACAGACATATAATATTCAATATATCCTTGAATTAGTTGACAAAGCCTTACTTGAAGAGCAAACTAGAGTTCAGCAACGCTTGCTTGAAAGTATACGCTTTGAGTGTCTTTGTTTAATGGAGCAATTTCAATCTGGAAAATCAAAGAACTATATTTTAGATTCTCTCTCAAATCTTGAGCAGCATTTTTCAGAATTGGAAGTAGAAGGTTTTGCGGACCTTATCCGATATTTCACATCTGATCGTGATTATTGGTTACAAATTTCTGAAAATAGTCAAAAAAAAGTTGAAATTTCTTCTACAAAATCAGGTCGCATTCATTTATCGTCTTTACTACCGAGTTCTTGCCAATTACTGGGGGTGTCTGCAACTCTGGAAATCAGTAAGCGGGTTTCTTTGCCCGCCTTGTTAGGTTATCCTCAAGCAAAATTAATTAAAATTACTGCTAGCAAAAAACAAGAGCAAGAAGTTGTTTTAATCAAAGACTTTCCTTTGGTTACAGAAACATCTTTAGAAGTTTATGCCAATGAAGTAGTCGATCTTTTGTTGGATGTTCAATCTTTTGAGAAACCAATTTTGGTGCTTTTTACTGCTAAGGATCTTCTGCTAACGGTCTCGAATAAACTCCCAATAAATCATCTGGCTCAGTATAAGAACGGAGATGTTCATCAGCTAAAGAAACGTTTCGAGAAAGGGGAGCAGCAAATTCTTCTTGGAGCAGCGAGTTTCTGGGAAGGAGTTGATTTCTCTACTCATCCTTTTGTTATACAGGTTATTCCGAGATTACCTTTTCAAAATCCTCAGGATCCCTTAACAAAAAAAATCAATCAGGAACTTAGTCAAGAAGGGAAAAATCCTTTTTATGATTACCAATTGCCAATGGCGATTATTCGACTGAAACAAGCTATGGGAAGAAGTGTCAGACGAGAAGGACAAGGTTCCCTAACTCTTATCTTGGATAATAGAATCGTTGGAAAACGATATGGGAAACAAATAGCCAACTCCTTGGCAGAAGAATCTAATGTTAAGGCAATTTCTAAATCAGAAATAAATGAGACCATTCGGTGTTTTTTAAAGAAACGTTAATAATTAGTATTGTATGAAAGTATAAGGTTATTTTATATGAAACATTCCCTCGACTCCCGAGTCGATTATAATTTACTCTTACCAGTTTTTTTTCTACTGGTAATCGGTGTAGTAGCTATTTATATAGCAGTAAGTCATGATTACCCAAATAATATTTTTACCTATTTTGGGCCAGCAAGTAGCTTGGATTGCTCTTGGTCTTGTTATTGGATTTGTAGTCATGCTCTTTAACACAGAATTTCTTTGGAAGGTAACCCCTTTTTTATATATTTTAGGTTTAGGTTTAATGGTATTGCCTATAGTTTTTTACAATCCAAGTTTAGTAGCATCAACAGGTGCTAAAAACTGGATATCAATAAATGGCATTACTTTATTTCAACCTTCTGAATTTATGAAGATATCGTATATCCTTATATTGGCTCGTATTATTGTTCAGTTCATTCAAAAACATAAGGAGTGGCGACGAACAGTACCCTTAGATTTTTTATTGATTACTTGGATGGTTGCTTTTACACTACCAGTTTTGGTACTTTTAGCTTTCCAGAAAGATCTGGGGACAGCCTTAGTCTTCATAGCTATTTTTGCAGGTATGGTCCTTATATCGGGTGTTTCGTGGAAGATTATCATTCCGGTATTTTTGACCGCTGTTACAGGAATTATTGGATTTCTTGCAGTTTTTATAAGTAAGGATGGGAGAGCTTTTCTCCATCAGGTTGGTATGCAGACCTATCAGATTAATCGAATATTGGCTTGGCTAAATCCTTTCGATTTTGCGCAAACAACTACCTATCAGCAAGCTCAAGGTCAAATTGCTATTGGTAGCGGTGGCCTATTTGGACAAGGATTTAATACTTCTAACCTTCTTATTCCGGTTAGAGAAAGTGATATGATTTTTACTGTCATCGCAGAGGATTTTGGATTTCTTGGCTCGGTTTTTGTCATTGTTCTTTATCTAATGCTTATCTATCGTATGTTAAAAATTACTCTGAAATCAAATAACCAGTTCTATACCTATATTTCAACGGGTTTTATTATGATGTTACTCTTTCATATTTTTGAAAATATAGGTGCCGTTACAGGCCTGCTCCCTCTAACAGGAATTCCACTACCCTTTATATCCCAAGGAGGATCGGCAATTATTAGCAATCTAATTGGTGTTGGATTACTCTTATCTATGAGTTATCAGACCAATCTCGCAGAAGAAAAAAGTGGAAAAATTCCAATCAGAAGAAAAAAAATTATCCTAAAACAATTGAAATAAGGAGGTTACTATGTCTAAAGTTGCAGTTATTCTAGCAGAGGGTTTTGAAGAAATCGAAGCTCTTACAGTTGTGGACGTTTTACGTCGTGCAACTATTTCATGTGATATGGTCGGTTTTGAAGAACAAGTCACAGGTTCACACGCTATTCAAGTAAAAGCTGACCGTGTCTTTGATGGTGATTTATCGGACTATGATATGCTTGTTTTACCAGGTGGTATGCCAGGATCCGCTCATTTACGAGATAATGAAGCCTTGATTTCTGAGATTCAAAATTTTGAAAAAAATGATAAGAAAATAGCAGCAATCTGTGCTGCACCGATTGCACTTCATCAAGCAGGAGTTCTAAAAGACAAGCAGTTCACCTGCTATGATGGTGTAGAAAAACAAATGACTGATGGTCACTATTTAAAGAAAATGGTAGTGGTCGATGAGCATTTAATAACTAGTCGAGGCCCTGCAACAGCACTTGCCTTTGCCTATGAGTTAGTAGACCAACTTGGTGGAGATTCTGAGAATATATGTACAGGAATGCTCTATAGAGATGTTTTTGAAAAAAATCAGTAAAACGGGAGTTTTTCTCTCGTTTTTTATATGGAAAAATCAAGGAAATCATCGCTTTTTTAGCAAAAAAATGGTATAATGAAAGCTATGAAATATCACGATTACATATGGGATTTAGGTGGAACTTTATTAGATAATTATGAGACATCTACAGCTGCTTTTGTAGAAACATTGGCAGAATTTGGAATTGTCCAAGATCATGATAGTGTTTATCAAGCTCTAAAAGTTTCCACTGATTTTGCAATAGAAAAATTTGCCCCCAACTTAGGGAATTTTTTAGAGAAATACAAGGCAAATGAAGCAATAGAATTGGAACATCCTATCTTATTTGATGGTGTCACTGATTTATTAGAGGATATTTCGCAGCAAGGTGGACGCCATTTTTTGGTTTCTCATCGTGATGATCAAGTCCTTGAAATTCTAGAGAAAACAAATATTGCTAGCTATTTTACAGAAGTAGTGACCTCTAACTCAGGATTTAAAAGAAAGCCAGATCCTGAGTCGATGATTTATTTAAGAGAAAAGTATCAAATTAGTTCAGGGCTTGTTATTGGGGATCGACCGATTGATATTGAAGCAGGACAGGCTGCTGGCTTAGACACCCATTTGTTTAAAAGTATCGTGAAGTTAAGACAAGTAATAGAAATGTAAGAAAAAGGAATAAAATGACAGAAGAAAATAAAAATCTACAGGCACAAGATTATGATGCCAGTCAAATACAAGTTTTAGAGGGCTTAGAGGCTGTACGTATGCGTCCAGGGATGTATATCGGCTCTACCTCAAAAGAAGGTCTTCACCATCTAGTTTGGGAAATTGTCGATAACTCCATTGATGAGGCTTTAGCAGGGTTTGCTAGTCATATTCAAGTCTTTATTGAGGCTGATGATTCGATTACAGTTGTAGATGATGGGCGTGGTATTCCTGTAGATATTCAAGAAAAAACAGGTCGTCCTGCCGTTGAAACAGTCTTTACGGTTCTTCACGCGGGAGGAAAATTCGGCGGTGGCGGCTACAAAGTTTCAGGTGGGCTTCACGGCGTGGGTTCATCCGTTGTTAATGCTCTTTCAACTCAACTTGATGTTCAAGTTCACAAAAACGGTAAAATCCATTACCAAGAATACCGCCGTGGCCATGTAGTTGCAGACCTTGCAGTCATTGGGGATACAATTAAAACTGGGACAACGGTTCATTTTACGCCGGATCCAGAAATTTTCACTGAAACGACAACCTTTGATTTTGATAAATTAAATAAACGTATTCAAGAATTAGCCTTTCTCAATCGCGGTCTTCAAATTTCAATTACAGATAAGCGCCAAGGTTTGGAACAAACTAAGCATTACCACTATGAAGGTGGGATTGCTAGCTACGTTGAATATATCAATGAGAACAAGGATGTAATCTTTGATACACCAATTTACACAGATGGTGAGATGGATGATATCACAGTTGAAGTAGCCATGCAGTACACAACGGGTTACCATGAAAATGTCATGAGTTTCGCCAATAATATTCATACACATGAAGGTGGAACGCATGAACAAGGTTTCCGTACAGCCTTGACACGTGTTATCAACGATTATGCTCGTAAGAATAAGTTACTAAAAGACAATGAAGACAACCTGACAGGGGAAGATGTTCGCGAAGGCTTAACTGCAGTTATCTCAGTTAAACACCCAAATCCACAGTTTGAAGGACAAACTAAGACTAAACTGGGGAATAGCGAAGTGGTCAAGATTACCAATCGCCTCTTCAGTGATGCTTTTTCTGATTTCCTTATGGAAAATCCTCAAATTGCAAAACGCATTGTAGAAAAGGGAATTCTGGCTGCTAAGGCTCGTGTGGCTGCCAAGCGTGCACGTGAAGTCACTCGTAAAAAATCTGGTTTAGAAATTTCAAATCTTCCTGGTAAATTAGCAGACTGTTCTTCTAATAATCCTGCCGAAACAGAACTTTTTATTGTCGAAGGAGATTCAGCTGGTGGATCAGCAAAATCTGGACGAAATCGTGAATTTCAAGCTATCTTGCCAATTCGAGGTAAAATCTTGAATGTTGAAAAAGCTACAATGGACAAGATTCTTGCAAACGAAGAAATTCGTAGCCTTTTCACAGCTATGGGGACAGGATTTGGAGATGAATTTGATGTGAATAAGGCTCGTTACCAAAAACTTGTTTTGATGACAGATGCCGATGTCGATGGTGCCCATATTCGTACTCTCTTATTGACTTTAATTTATCGCTATATGAAACCTATCCTAGAAGCCGGCTATGTTTATATTGCCCAACCGCCAATTTATGGTGTAAAAGTAGGAAGTGAAATTAAAGAATACATACAACCAGGAGCGGATCAAGAAATTAAACTCCAAGAAGCTTTAGCTCGTCACAGTGAAGGCCGTGCCAAACCAACTATCCAACGATACAAAGGTCTTGGTGAAATGGATGACCATCAATTATGGGAAACAACTATGGACCCAGAACGACGCTTGATGGCAAGGGTTTCGGTAGATGATGCTGCTGAAGCAGATAAAATCTTTGATATGTTAATGGGCGACCGTGTTGAACCCCGCCGTGAATTTATCGAAGAAAATGCTGTCTACAGTACATTGGATATTTAAAAAGTAGGGTGAAGTAGTTCCCTTGGTCTAAAAAATATGATATAATCATTACGATTGTTTCAAGTAAAAAAGGAGTTTAATATGTCTGGTAGTTTAGTAATTTATCTTATAATTGCAGTTGCAGTTTTCTTGCTAATTTTATATGCTATCGCTATTTATGTGAAAAAACGAAATGTAACTAAATTAGCAATTTTAGAAGAAAGAAAAGAAGAGCTCTACAATCTTCCAGTTAATGATGAAGTTGAAGCTGTAAAAAATATGCACTTGATTGGACAAAGTCAAGTGGCTTTCCGTGAGTGGAATCAAAAATGGGTTGACCTTTCTCTCAATTCTTTTGCGGATATTGAAAATAATCTTTTCGAAGCAGAAGGTTACAATAACTCATTTCGCTTTTTCAAGGCAAGTCACCAAATTGATCAAATCGAAAGTCAAATTACCTTAATAGAAGAGGACATTGCTGAAATTCGTAATGCTTTGGCAGATTTAGAAAAGCAAGAGTCCAAAAATAGTGGTCGTGTTCCACATACCTTAGACTTATTTGAAGAACTTCAGCATCGGGTTGCTGATCATTCAGAAGAATACGGTCAAGGCTTATCTGAAATAGAAAGACAATTGGAAAATATTCAATCAGAGTTTTCTCAATTTGTAACTTTGAATTCTTCTGGAGATCCAGTAGAAGCTGCTGTGATTTTGGATAAGGCTGAAGAACATATTTTGGCTTTAAGTCATATTGTTGATCGTGCTCCAGCTATTGTAGCAACTTTGTCTAAAGAGCTACCTGATCAATTAGAAGATCTAGAAGATGGTTATCGTAAACTTTTAGATGCCAACTATCATTTTATTGAGACTGATATCGAAGCTCGTTTCCAATTGCTTTATGAATTATTGAAGAAAAACAATGAAAATATTGCACAACTGGAATTAGATAATGCTGAGTATGAAAATACTCAAGTTCAAGAAGAGATTAATTCACTATATGATATCTTTACAAGAGAAATAGCTGCACAAAAAGTAGCGGAAGGATTAGTAATAACTCTTCCTACTTATCTTCAACATATGAAGAAAAACAATGCATTATTAATTGAAGATATTGAGCGATTGAGTAAAAATTACTCACTATCTGAAGTCGATGAAACTCATGTTCGTCGTTTACAGGCAGAATTAGAAAGTTTTGAGGTAGCCATAGCTGAGGCAACTTCAAATCAAGATGAGCCAACTCAAGCTTATTCAACGATTGAAGAAAATCTTGAATCGCTGCAAGAAAATCTTAAGAATATTGAAGATGAACAAATTTCAGTTAGTGAACGACTTGCTCGAATTGAAAAAGATGATTTAAATGCACGTCAAAAAACAACAGTATATGTAAATCGTCTTCATACAATCAAGAGATATATGGAAAAACGTAATCTACCAGGCATTCCACAGAAATTCTTGAAATTGTTCTTTACTGCAAGTAAAAACACAGAAGAATTAATGTCTGAATTAGATAAAAAATTAGTCGATATAGAATCTGTTAACCGTCTTCTTGAAATTGCAACAAAATGATATGGAAGCTCTGGAAAGTGAAACATATGATATTGTGCAGTATGCTACTTTGACAGAACAATTGTTACAATATTCTAATCGTTACCGCTCATTTGATGAACGAATTCAAGAAGCATTTAACGAAGCTCTAGCTATTTTTGAAAAAGATTTTTGATTATCATACTTCATTTGATAAAATTTCGGAAGCTTTTGGAAGTTGCAGAACCTGGTGTTACCAAACGTTTTGTTACCTCATATGAGAAAAACACGTGAAACAATTCATTTTTTAGTAGAATATGAAAAGCAACAACTGGGTTAGTTGTTGCTTTTTAAGGCTCTTTGTCAACTGTAGTGGGTTGACAAAGAGCCTCTTTTGGTTGATAATACGAGGAATTTGGTGATTCTTCTTGACGAGGGAAGTCTCAGCGACCGCTATTTTTGAGCACTGATAGCACTTAAAACGGTGCTTTCTAAGAAGAATTCTAGTAGGCATGCCAGTCGTTTCAAGGTAAGGAATCTTAGACGGTTTTTGAAAATCATATTTCTTTATTTGACTTCTGCAATCAGGACAAGATGGGGCATCGTATTCCAGTCTAGCGATGATTTCCTTGTGTGAATCCCTATTAACGACATCTATAATTTGGATATTAGGGTCTTTGATGTCGAGTAGTTTTGTGATAAAATGTAATTGTTCCATATGATTCTTTCTAATGATGGTTTAGTCGCTTTTCATTATAGATCTTATGGGACTTTTTTTCTACACCAAAATAGGCTCCATAATATCCATAGGGGATTTACCCACTACAAATAGTATAGAGCCCTTTTTAAATGATTTTAAAACTTTTTTATTTTAGACAATACCTTGTGCAATCATAGCGTTTGCTACGTTTTCAAAGGCTGCAATGTTAGCTCCTGCAAGGTAGTCTTTATCAAGACCGTATGTTTCTGAAGTTGTTTTAGCTGTGTTGAAGATGTTTGTCATGATATCTTTGAGACGTCCATCAACTTCTTCACGAGTCCATGAGAGGCGAAGGCTATTTTGGCTCATTTCAAGAGCTGAAACGGCTACACCACCAGCGTTGGCAGCTTTTGCCGGTCCGTAAAAGATACCATTTTCTTTGTAAACTTTGATGGCATCAAGGTCGCTTGGCATGTTAGCACCTTCAGAGACACAGATAATACCTTGAGCAACCAAGCGTTTTGCAGCTTCACCGTTGATTTCATTTTGAGTAGCACATGGAAGAGCGATATCATAGCTTCCAGTATATGTCCATACAGAACCTTCGTGGTAACTAGCAGTAGCTTTCTCAGCTGCATACTCTGTCAAACGTGCGCGACGTTTTTCTTTAACATCTACCAAGAGATCAAAGTCGATACCATTTTCATCGATGACATAACCATTTGAGTCAGAAACAGAGATAACTGTTGCACCAAGTTCGGTCGCTTTTTGAAGAGCGTATTGGGCTACGTTACCTGAACCTGAAATAACAACTTTCTTACCAGCAAAGCTGTTGCCGTTTGCTTTAAGCATTTCTTCAGTGTAGTAAACCAAACCATAACCAGTTGCTTCTGGACGAATCAAGCTACCACCAAATCCAAGAGGCTTACCAGTCAAGACACCAGCATCAAATTGGTTAAGGCGTTTGTACTGTCCGTAAAGGTAACCAATCTCACGTCCGCCAACACCGATATCACCAGCAGGTACGTCAAGTGATGGTCCGATGTGTTTTTGCAATTCAGTCATAAAGCTTTGGCAGAAGCGCATCACTTCAGCATCTGTTTTACCTTTAGGATCGAAGTCTGATCCACCTTTACCTCCACCGATAGGAAGTCCAGTCAAGACGTTTTTAAAGATTTGTTCAAATCCGAGGAATTTCAAAATCCCTTGGTTTACAGTTGGGTGGAAACGAAGTCCGCCTTTGTATGGTCCAACAGCTGAGTTGAATTGAACACGGTAGCCACGGTTTACTTGAATGTTTCCATCACGGTCAACCCAAGGAACACGGAAAGAAATCACGCGCTCTGGTTCAGTAATACGTGCCAAGATATTTTCTTCGATATACTCAGGGTGTTTTTCAAATACAGGTTCTAAAGTGTTGAAAAATTCTTCAACAGCTTGGAGGAATTCAGCCTCGTGCCCGTTACGAGCTTTTACAGTTTCAAACACGCTTTGGATATATTCTTTAGCAGATGTCATATCGTTCTCCTTAAATTCTAATTTTAATTATGTGTCATTATAGCAGAATTTTTTAACTGTAAAGAGAAAAACAAAAAAATTTTTCTAAAAATTCTATCAATTTAGTTTTGAGACTTTTTTTGAAAATAGATAAAAAAACGAACCTTTTTTTCTTGGAAATATCTTTCTAAAAGAGAAAACGTGAAAGTATGGTATAATATTAGCAATAAAAAGGAATCTGGAGGATCAGAATCATGGTATCAACGAAAACACAAATTGCTGGTTTTGAGTTTGAAAATTGTTTGATGAATGCAGCAGGTGTGGCTTGTATGACGATAGCAGAGTTAGAAGGTGTTAAAAACTCAGCGGCAGGAACCTTTGTCACTAAGACAGCGACCTTGGACTTCCGTCAGGGGAATCCTGAGCCACGCTATCAAGATGTTCCACTTGGTTCCATCAACTCTATGGGCTTGCCAAATAATGGCTTAGACTATTATTTGGACTATCTTTTGGATTTGCAGGAAAAAGAGCCGAACCGAACTTTCTTCCTATCTCTAGTCGGCATGTCTCCAGAGGAAACCCATACTATCTTGAAAAAAGTCCAAGAGAGTGAGTTTCGTGGTCTGACTGAGTTAAACCTCTCCTGTCCAAATGTTCCAGGTAAACCTCAGATTGCGTATGATTTTGAAACAACAGATCGTATCTTGTCAGAAGTTTTTGATTATTTTACGAAATCTCTAGGAATTAAACTTCCACCATATTTTGATATCGTCCACTTTGACCAAGTGGCAGCTATTTTCAACAAGTATCCTCTTAAGTTTGTTAACTGTGTTAACTCTATTGGAAATGGACTATACATTGAAGATGAGTCTGTCGTCATTCGACCTAAAAATGGTTTTGGTGGTATTGGTGGAGAGTATATCAAACCGACTGCTCTTGCAAATGTCCATGCCTTCTATCAACGCCTCAATCCTCAAATCCAAATCATCGGAACAGGTGGCGTTTTGACTGGTCATGATGCCTTTGAACATATCCTCTGTGGAGCGAGTATGGTGCAGGTGGGAACCACCCTTCACAAAGAAGGCGTAGGTGCTTTTGAACGCATTACCAATGAACTAAAAGCAATCATGGCGGAAAAAGGGTACGAGAGCCTAGAAGATTTTCGTGGGAAATTGCGCTATATCGATTAAATGAACTAAAAAAGTCAGAAGAAAGGAGAGAAGATGCTAGTCATTGAAGAAAGTCAGAAGTTGACTTTATCAAATTTACCTAGTCTGAGCCTATTTACAGGAACAGATCAGGGTCAGTTTGAAGTGATGAAGAGTCAAGTGCTGAAACAGATTGGTTATGATTCTGCAGACCTCAACTTTGCCTACTTTGATATGAAAGAAGTAGTTTACAAGGATGTGGAACTGGAGTTGGTCAGTCTTCCTTTCTTTGCGGATGAAAAAATCGTGATATTAGACCATTTTGTCGATGTCACGACTGCTAAAAAGCGCTTTTTGACAGATGATGAGCTCAAGTCATTTGAGGAATACCTTGACAATCCTTCACCAACAACCAAGTTGTTGATCTTTGCGGAAGGAAAACTGGATAGCAAAAGACGGTTGGTCAAATTACTTAAGCGTGATGCCAAGGTCTTTGATACAGTAGAAGCCAAAGAACAAGAACTGCGCCAGTATTTTCAAAAGTGGAGTCAGAAACAAGGCTTGCAGTTTACCAATAATTCTTTTGAAAATCTTCTCGTCAAGTCGGGTTTTCAATTTAGTGAAATTCAGAAGAACCTGATCTTTTTACAGTCCTATAAGTCAGATGGGATGATTGAGGAAGAGGATATTGTTAACGCAATTCCCAAGACCTTGCAGGACAATATTTTTGATCTAACTCAGTTTATTCTAACTAAAAAGATGGACCAGGCGCGCGATTTGGTTAGAGACTTGACCTTGCAAGGTGAAGATGAAATCAAACTGATTGCAGTCATGCTAGGACAATTTCGGAATTTTACTCAGGTGAAAATTTTTTGTCGGAGTCTGGGCAAACAGAATCTCAGATTGCAAGTAGTTTAGCTAATTATCTAGGGCGTAACCCAAATCCCTATCAAATCAAGTTTGCGCTGAGGGATTCGCGAGGACTTTCCTTGAGCTTTTTGAAGCAAGCTATTTCTTATCTGATTGAGACAGACTATCAGATTAAAACAGGTCTTTATGAAAAAGGTTTCCTTTTTGAAAAGGCACTCCTACAGATTGCTAGTCAGGTAAATTGAAATTATTTTTGAAACTACAACCCGCGTCAGGATGAGCTTGTCGTGGGTTTCTTACATATTTGCTTGTTTTATTAGAAAGTATGTCAGTGATTTCCTTATCTATAAGCAAAAAACTTGAAAAAAGTGAATGTTTGCGTTATCATTTTCATATAGAAAGAAAAAGAGGTATTACAGATGGCTATTATCTTACCAGATCTTCCATATGCATACGACGCTTTGGAACCATACATCGATGCGGAAACAATGCACTTGCACCATGACAAACACCATCAAACTTATGTCAACAATGCCAATGCATCTCTTGAAAAACACCCTGAAATCGGTGAAGATCTTGAAGCCTTGCTTGCTGATGTAGAATCTATTCCCAGCTGATATCCGTCAAGCACTTATCAACAACGGTGGTGGACACTTGAACCACGCTCTTTTCTGGGAATTGATGACTCCTGAGAAAACAGCTCCATCAGCAGAACTTGCAGCAGCAATCGATGCAACATTTGGTTCATTTGAAGAATTCCAAGCAGTCTTCACTGCAGCGGCAACAACTCGTTTCGGTTCAGGATGGGCATGGTTGGTTGTCAACAAAGAAGGGAAGCTTGAAGTGACTTCAACAGCAAACCAAGACACACCAATCTCAGAAGGTAAAAAACCAATCTTGGGCTTGGACGTTTGGGAACATGCTTACTACGTGAAATACCGCAACGTGCGTCCTGACTACATCAAAGCTTTCTTCTCAGTGATTAACTGGAACAAAGTAGATGAATTGTACGTAGCAGCTAAATAATGATAGTTGGAGGGAAGAATTGTTCTTCTCTTTTTTAGGTTATATGATTCTGGTCTGACAAAATCGTCAGACTTTTTTCATTTTTTAAGAGAAACGTGCTAACTGCTAGAAATTATGGTAGAATAAAGTATTAAGTAATCGTGGAAAAAAGGATATCTATGCGAAAAGAAATTGCACCTGAATTATACAACTATAACAAGTTTCCTGGTCCTGAGTTCCATTTACACGGGGACAAGGTCGAAACGGAAGGGATAGCTTTTTCCTTGGTGGAAAATATCAAGGATGCCTTTGATGTGACAGCTTTTAATCAGCGTTTTTCAGAAGTCTTAACTAAGTTTGATTATATCGTTGGAGATTGGAGCAACGAACAGCTTCGCCTACGAGGTTTTTACAAGGATGACCGAACAGCAGAAAAACTTGAAAAAATCAGTCGTTTACAAGACTACCTTCTAGAGTATTGTAGTTATGGTTGTGCCTATTTTGTCTTAGAAAATGAAACTCCTAAGCGAGCATCATTTGACAAAAAAATGAAGAAGAAGGAAGATGAAACTCCTTCGAAAAAAGGCAAGAAACCTGTTCATAATAAACGAAAACCGAATGCAGATAAGAATAAAAGACGTCGTCAGAAAGACCAGCATTCTCAGAAAGAGGAACAGGGACAACGTCATTTTGTCATTCGTCAAAAGTGAGAATAGGATAAGGAGAGAAAATGAAACCGTCTATTTATAGTTTAACACGTCAAACCATGCAGGAATGGGTTTTGGAGCAGGGAGAAAAGAAATTCCGTGCAGATCAAATTTGGGAATGGCTTTACCGTAAACGTGTGCAGTCATTTGAAGAAATGACCAACCTTTCTAAGGATTTGATTGCTAAGCTTAATGACCAATTTGTGGTCAATCCTTTGAAACAGCGTATCGTTCAAGAGTCTGCTGATGGTACCGTTAAATATCTTTTTGAGTTGCCTGATGGTATGTTGATTGAGACAGTACTTATGCGTCAGCACTACGGTTTGTCTGTCTGTGTGACCACTCAGGTCGGCTGTAATATCGGTTGTACCTTCTGTGCCTCTGGTTTAATCAAGAAACAACGCGACCTTAATAATGGGGAAATCGTAGCGCAAATCATGCTGGTTCAGAAATACTTTGATGAGCGTGGTCAGGATGAACGCGTCAGCCATATCGTTGTAATGGGGATTGGTGAACCCTTTGATAACTACAACAATGTCTTGAATTTCGTTCGTACCATCAACGATGACAAGGGAATGGCTATCGGTGCCCGTCACATTACAGTTTCAACCTCAGGTTTGGCTCATAAAATTCGTGATTTTGCCAATGAAGGAGTACAGGTCAATCTTGCGGTTTCTCTTCATGCACCAAATAATGAACTTCGTTCAAGTATCATGAAGATTAACCGTGCCTTTTCAATTGAAAAACTCTTTGCAGCTATTGAGTACTACATTGAGACAACTAATCGTCGTGTGACCTTTGAGTATATCATGCTCAATGAAGTAAATGACGGTGTAGAACAAGCATTGGAATTGGCTGAATTGCTCAAGAACATCAAGAAATTGTCTTATGTAAACTTGATTCCTTATAACCCAGTTAGTGAGCATGACCAATATAGTCGTAGTCCTAAAGAGCGCGTCCTGGCCTTCTATGATACGCTTAAGAAAAAAGGGGTTAACTGTGTTGTTCGTCAAGAGCATGGTACTGATATTGATGCAGCTTGTGGACAATTGCGTTCTAATACAATGAAACGTGACCGCCAGAAAGCAGTTGCAGCAGTCAATCCTTAATGATGAAGAAGACTTACAATCATATTTTGGTCTGGGGAGTCATTTTCTATAGCATTTGTATCGTCTGTTTTTGCTTTACTCCTCAAGAACATTCTCCTGTGGGGGTGGAAACTCCAGGTATTCAGCATCTTGGACGCCTGGTTTTTCTTTTGACTCCTTTCAATTCTTTCTGGAAACTGGGGGAAGTGAGTAGTTTGGGACAAGTCATTTGGATCTTTTTGCAGAACATTTTAAATGTCTTCTTGCTTTTTCCTCTGATGTTCCAACTCCTTTATCTCCTTCCAAACTTGCGGAAAACAAGAAAAGTTATTTTTTTAAGTTTTCTATTGAGTCTTGGAATCGAGTGTACGCAGTTGGTCTTAGATTTTATCTTTGATTTTAATCGCGTCTTTGAGATTGATGATTTGTGGACCAATACCTTGGGTAGCTATCTGGCTTGGCTACTTTATAAACGATTACATAAAAACAAGATAAGGAATTAATATGAGTATTTTAGAAGTTAAAAATCTGAGTCATGGTTTTGGTGACCGTGCAATTTTTGAAGATGTATCTTTCCGTCTCCTCAAGGGAGAACATATCGGTCTGGTCGGTGCCAATGGTGAAGGGAAATCAACCTTTATGAGCATTGTGACTGGTAAAATGCTGCCAGATGAAGGGAAGGTTGAGTGGTCCAAATATGTGACTGCTGGTTACTTGGATCAGCACTCTGTCCTTGCTGAAGGGCATTCGGTGCGTGATGTGCTCCGCACAGCTTTTGATGAGCTTTTCAAAGCAGAAGTCCGTATCAATGACCTTTATATGGAAATGGCTGAAGATGGAGCGGATGTTGATGCTCTCATGGAAGAAGTTGGAGAACTCCAAGACCGTTGGAGAGTCGTGATTTCTATACCTTGGATGCAAAGATTGATGAAGTAGCGCGTGCTCTTGGTGTCATGGATTTTGGGATGGATACAGATGTAACTGCTCTATCTGGAGGACAAAGAACCAAGGTTCTTTTAGCGAAACTTCTTCTTGAAAAGCCAGATATCTTGCTTCTGGACGAGCCAACCAACTATCTGGATGTTGAGCATATTGATTGGCTTAAGCGCTATCTCCAAAACTATGAGAATGCCTTTGTCCTTATTTCACACGATATTCCATTCCTGAACGATGTGATTAATATTGTCTATCATGTGGAGAATCAACAGCTGACGCGTTACTCTGGTAACTACTACCAGTTCCAAGAAGTCTATGCTATGAAGAAATCTCAGCTTGAGGCAGCTTACGAACGTCAGCAAAAAGAGATTGCAGACCTCAAGGACTTTGTGGCTCGTAATAAAGCCCGTGTTGCAACTCGTAATATGGCTATGTCTCGTCAAAAGAAATTGGATAAGATGGATATTATCGAGTTGCAAAGTGAGAAACCAAAGCCGTCCTTTGATTTTAAACCAGCTCGTACACCAGGTCGCTTTATCTTCCAGGCTAAAGATTTGCAGATTGGCTATGAACGTCCGCTGACTAAGCCACTAAATCTTACCTTTGAACGCAATCAAAAGGTTGCTATTATCGGGGCAAATGGTATTGGGAAAACAACTCTATTAAAGTCTCTCTTGGGCATTATTCCGCCAATCTCTGGGGAAGTGGAACGCGGTGACTACCTAGAACTCGGTTATTTTGAACAGGAAGTAGAAGGCGGTAATCGCCAAACACCACTAGAGGCTGTTTGGAATGCCTTTCCAGCTCTCAACCAAGCAGAAGTTCGTGCAGCCCTTGCACGTTGTGGTTTGACAACTAAGCATATTGAAAGTCAAATTCAGGTCTTGTCAGGTGGGGAACAAGCCAAGGTTCGTTTCTGTCTCTTGATGAATCGTGAAAACAACGTTTTAGTGCTGGACGAGCCGACCAACCACTTGGATGTGGATGCCAAGGATGAACTCAAACGTGCTCTTAAAGAATATAAGGGATCTATCCTTATGGTCTGCCACGAACCTGACTTCTATGAAGGCTGGATGGATCAAATCTGGGATTTTAATAACTTGACGTAAAATAAGAGTTTAAAAATACAGTATTGAAAGATCTAGTAGCTAATAGCTAGAAGTTGAACTATAAAAATAATATCAAGGATTGAGTTTTGTATGGAGCAGAACTCAATCTTTTTATATTACGTTTTTAGTTATTTTTTTATCAGACTATTGTTTTAGGGACAAAGATTGAAACTTTTATCAACTAGTTTCATTTTTTAACAAAAAAATCCGAAAGTTAGTTATTTAAAAGCTAACTTTCGGATTATAGTGTATTTAGGAATTTTCTTTTGTTTCTAGTCTAATATATTTCATCCTTAACTTCTTCTAGCAGATACTGGATAAAGCGTTCACCCATTTTGGATAGGCTAGTTTTCTCATGTTGGATATAGACAAGCTCAATCGGATCTTCAATGTCTAGTGGGATTGAAACTATATTATCCCCATTAAGGTTACTGTTCAAAATCCCTGTTGCAATGGTATAACCGTCCAAACCAATCAAGAGGTTAAAGAGAGTGGCACGGTCGCTGACTACGATAGATTTTTTGTGGTATTCCCTGCGAGAGAATCTCTTCTGAAAAGTAGAAGGAGTTGTGAGTTCCTTGGTCGTAGCTGAGGTAAGGAAAGTTCTCCAAGTCTTCTAGTTTGACCTTATCTTTCTTTGCCAGAGGATTGGTCTTGCTGACAAAGATATGCGGTTGGGCAGTGAAGAGATGGTGAGCCAGCAGGTGGTTGTCATCCAGCATTTTTGTTAAAACATCACGGTTGTAGCTGTTTAAGAAGAGGACACCGACCTCACTGCGGAAGTTCTTGACGTCATCGATAATCTCCCAAGTCCGAGTTTCACGAAGGAAGAGCTCGTATTTTTCCATATCGCTTTTCTTGAGCAGAGAGACAAAGGCATTGACCACAAAGGCATAGTGTTGAGACGAAACGCTAAAGAGTTCGCGGTGGGCGACAGGATTTTTATAGCGTTCCTCCAGAAGCTGGGTCTGCTCGACAACTTGACGGGCATAAGAGAGGAACTCCATCCCATCACGGGTCAAGGTGATACCCTTGGGATTGCGGATAAAGATTTCAATGCCCATTTCATTTTCCAAATCTCTCACAGCATTGGAAAGACTCGGCTGAGTGATAAAGAGTTGTTTGGCTGCCTCATTCATGGAGCCAGTTTCGACGATTTTGATAATATAATGTAATTGTTGAATTCTCATGTTTTTATTGTACCACACTTGCGTCAGAATCGCCAAAGAAGATAGGAAAATAAGGGGCATTGTGTGAGTCTCTGTAAAGTAGTTAAGAAGAAACTTCTAAATCATTTAGTAAATAAGGTAAAAAAAGTAGCTGATCAAGAGATTGTTCAGCTATTTTTAATTGAGAACTATAAAAATTTTTCTCGAAAATAAGAAACTTGCACGATTTACTCATTACTTAGCCAATACTAGAGTTTATACTAGTTATCGTAAAGATGATTATCCAAAAGAAGGAAGGAGGCAACCTTATGGCTAAAAATACAAATCGTTCAGAGATTGATTCTCTAAGTTTTGAGGTTGAAAAGCAGCAATCAGGAGCTGGTGATACACAGATTTTAAAATGACACTAGCAGGTCTCTGTGGATTGTGTTTCACCTATTCCTATGAGTGTACGAGAAATAATGTTCGCTGTTAGATAAAACAAAAGGAAAATTCTAGTGTTTTATTACAAAACATTGACAACATTTTGATTTGGTGTTATATTTACGGGAGAAATACAAATAAAACAAGACAACTTTGAGATAGATTCTTTGAATTGTGGAAATTAATACCCAAGAATTGGATGGAAAATCTGATGCTGGGTAGGGTACGGCTGTTAGATTAACAGCACAGGGACGCTGTGGTTGGTGGTTTACATATTCTTATGAAAACGTGCGCTGTGGATAAAACTCTCTATTTTTTGACAGGAGGATAAAATGGAAGGAATTATTGGAACACTAGAATTCTATGCACCTGTACTGGTCTTAGGAGTTATTGTCATAGGGATTGTTTACTTTATGAAAAAAAGAAACGATCGCAAATAATCAACATCGACCGATACCTGAAAAAGGCATCGGTTTTTTTATAACTTGAATGTATTGCACAAAATACTCATGTCAAACCTTGAAAGAAACCGTATAATGAGAGTGTAATAAAGAAACGGAGGAATGAAATAATGAAACAACTTATCGTGACAGGATTAATGAAAACATTTGGTCAAGGGGATAATATCGTTCATGCTTTATCAGATGTGAACTTGTCCGTTGAAAAAGGCGAATTTCTGGCAATTATGGGAGCTAGTGGTAGTGGAAAAACAACATTTCTCAACTGTATTTCAACGATTGATAAACCAACATCAGGTGAGATTCGATTTGAAGATTTTGACATCATCCATGCCAAGGAAAATGAGCTAGCTGACTATCGTGCTAAAAACATTTCCTATATTTTCCAAGCCTACAACTTGGTGGAAACCTTGACGGTCTATGAAAATATCGTTCTACCTCTTCAAATTCAGGGGAAAAATATCAAAAAACATCAGGATAAGATTGAGGAAATTTTGGATAAGTTGGCCATCCAAAACTTAAAAGATAAGTTTCCTAATCAGTTATCAGGTGGTCAGCGACAACGTGTGGCAACTGCTAGAGCCTTGATTGATGATTCTAAACTGATTATCGCAGATGAGCCGACAGGAGCCTTGGACTCTGCCAATTCTGAAAAACTGATGGCGCTTTTGCAGGAAATCAATAAAAGTTTTGGTATTACCATTTTATTGGTCACCCACGACCCTGCTGCAGCAAAGTATTCCTCACGGATGGTGCTACTTAGCGATGGAAAGATTATGGATGATTTGGAACGTAACAGCTTATCTAATGAACAGTATTTGCAAGAGATTTACAGCCGTACCAGATAGGAGGGGGAGAGTATGTATCCAAAATTGATTTTACGAAATGTATTTCGAAATTTACAGACCTATACCATCTATTTTTTCAGTCTGACCTTGATTTATAGCTTGCTCTACGCTTTTAATGCTTTACCAAGCCATCCAGTGATGCAAAGTTTATCAGGAGCAAAGGAAATGTTGACGACGGTGATGAGTCAGTACATGGGCTGCTTTCCTATCTGATTCTATCGGCGATTGCCTTTCTCATCGTTTACGCCACAAATTTTGTGCTGGGACGGCGCAAGAAAGAGCTGGGACTTTATGCAACGCTGGGAATGAAGAAGAAGCAGATTATCTGTACCCTCTTCTTTGAAACCATGCTGGTCAATATCTTTTCCTTGATTCTAGGTTTCTTGCTTGGAGTGTTCTTACTGGTCATTCTAGCTAAGATTGCATCTGAGTTTTTTATGGCCAATTACTTTGGTAGTCTGCTTTTCTTTGATAGCAAGTCTGTCATCTTACTAGTTTATTCCTATTTGGTAACCAGTTTTATTGTTGGTGTCATGGACATTCTTACCTTTAGAAAGCAAAATATCATTGCACTCATTCAAGAAAATGGGGTCAAGAAATCTGTCTTGGCAAAAGGCAAGCCAGTTCTTCAAGCACTTCTCTTTATTCTTTCGACAGCTGTTATCGGTTTTGGTGCTCTCTATTTTTCAGACTATCACCATCTATCATTCTTGAAAAGCTGGGGTATCTTGCTGGTATCTATCTTCGTGATTTTTGTGATTTTGTTTTACAATACCTTGAGCCATTTTATCTTGGTTTCCCTTAGAAAACTGCCTCAAACCTACTATAACAAACTAAACACTTTTAAAATCCGTCAATTTTCAAAACAAGCTGATAGTAATTCGGTCACGTTGGCTGTCTTATCCTTGACCTTGACACTGGCTCTCAGCTTACTAGTTTTTAGTGGTAGTGCCTATACGACTATGAACCGAGAGCTGAACAAATACTCACCTTATGATGTAACTGTCAATCTTTATCGTGGTCAAGAGTTCCAATTTGCTCAGGATTCTGTAAAAGATAGGCTGAAAGCCGATGGCTTTGACTTTAACCTCATCAAAGAGGAGTACAGCTATCCTATCTATTCTAGTGATTTAACCTATAAAGATTTGATTGATACTAGCAATCTCTGGGAGCATGATAAGAAACTTCCTGAATCAAAAGTACCGATTTTAGGAATTTCTGCCTACAATTATCTCCGCAAACTGCAAGGTGAAAGAGAGGTTGACTTGGCAGATAACCAATTTCTGGTCAATGCTAACTATAAAGGAACTGCCAAGCAGATTCAGGACTTTCTATCAAGGACTAAAACCCTCATGATTAACGGTTATTCTCTTAATCTTGCGTCTTCAAAGCCACTTGAAACAGTTTACTTTTTATCGTCAGTGGGTACAAATGACACAGGAACCTTAATTGTACCAGATACGGTAGTAGTTGGATTGACGGAAGACCACACGACCTATGTTGCCAATTTCAAAGAAAATATCGACAAACGGAAAGTAGAAACATTCTTAAGTCAGTGGATAGAAAAATACTACTTCACCCGTGATGGAGCAGAGTTGAATTCGTTCACCTATCAAACGAAAGGAAGAATTTTTGAGATTTATCTTGGATTTATGGGCGTCATCGTCTTTGTCATGATTTTTGTCAGTGTTATTTTTATCATTATTTCCCTCAGTATCTTGTCACTTCAAACTTCTACAAGTGCTTTGGATAGTGTCAATGATTATCAAATCTTATACCTTCTCGGGAATAAGAGAAAGCAAAATCGATCTATTCTTTTGCAACAGATTCTAAGTTATTTCTTGGTTCCGCTGGTCATCGCAGGTCCGCTAGCATTTGCCTTGAGTACCGCTCTTTTGGGCTATTTTGAGAATTTCGCTAATACCAGCATTTCTATTGATATCACCTATCTGGGAGTAGCGGTCTTACTATTTGTCCTTTACCTGCTAGTGACTTACAGAGTAAGTTGGCAAATGATTGAAAATTAAGTCAAATACCAGAGTTGCCTATCCGACAATTCTGGTATTGTGTTATAATGATATTAAAGTAGTTCAGGAAGTGGATACATATGAAACAGTTTGTCAAATTGATCTCGAAAAACTCACTTTTATTGTGGTGGTTGACGATTTTTAATCATCTAACTTTGATGATTTATATTTATTATAGGATTCCTCTGGACTTTTCGACAGATTTTTCCTTACAGATGGTTTTATTGCTGATTATTGCTTTAATTGTATTTAGCTATATTTGTAATATTGTGACCTTTCGGTATAGTGAGTTGAAACTTTGGTTGCTCCTGATGATGTTTCTCATTAGCTGGCAATCCATCTTTAATCAAGGAGTTGCGAGCACCCTGTTGCACTTTTTTGATATTCTTCATCCGCTCAACTCTTTTTTATTGGTGTATAGTTCTCTGTCTATTATCTTTCTGGGAGAGAAAATAGGAGAAGAACTGTTGAGTGTGTCCTTTGTGTTGACACTAATCACCATTAGTTCGTATCTGTTAAGTCCTTCAATTTCTATTTCTGTCCTTGTTTGCGTCTTTCTTTTTAAACCTTGTTCCCTTGATTTTACTGATTTTATATCATAAAGAGTTGAAAAGTAAACTCAAGTATCAGAGACGAAATTTGTGGATATTAGCTTTAATATTGCCTCTTTCTTATTTCTTTTTGTATATCAATACGAGGGGCTCAGGAGTGATGAATCTAGTCTGGTATCTGGAAATTGTTGGCATTTTAGCTTTTTTACACTTCAAAACAATTATCAGCTCTCTTCAAAAAAAGGTATCAGAGTTGAAATTGTCCTATATAAAAGCTTTTTCACACTTGTTTTTACTGGTTATGTTTTTGTTAGTAGGTATTTTCATCATCTTTCGTCTAGACTTAAACACGAGCTTTTTGGTCTTGAATATCGTGTTACTATTGTTCGGGATTTGTTCGGAAGAATTGATTCGCCTCTTTCGTTCTGCTGATATGCTAGATGCTAGGGATTATGTAAAAGTTCTCTTTTTAAAGCGTAACCGTATGGTGAAAAGCCTACTGGCAAATGAAGACACAGAACAACAGTTCTCCGAATTTCTTCACAATGAAATCCTGCAAAATGTGATGGCAATAAAAAATTTCAATAAATATAGTAGCAATCAAGCTTTTGGTGAACAGATCAATCTGGTGACAGAGGAGTTGGTTCAGCGGATTCGCGAGCGGATGGATTATTATCAGCCAATGGTAGAAACAGACGAGCAGTTAGACATCCAGTATCAAGGGCTGATTAATCGGATTGTCAAGCGCTATCACGCAGAAAATGAAGTTGTCACACAGTTTCCTGTCCACTTTAGGCTTTTATCTCCTTACGATAAAATTGTCTATCGTCTGGTTGAGGAACTGACGACAAATGCCGTTAAGTACGCTAGTGGTGGAAGGATTTCTTTGAAGATTGATGTGCATGATGACGCTATTTTTATCATTTCTGAAAATGACTGCCTTCAAACAGAAAAATCCTTAGGTTATGGCTTGAAAAATATGTCTAATAAAATTAGTGTTTTAGGTGGTCAAATGCAGATTTTTGAAAATAATAAGAGATTTCGTGTAGAAATTACTCTCCCGATTGATAAGGAGTTGTGTTATGAAAATTTTGTTAATTGATGATCATAAATTATTTAGCCAAAGTATCAAGATGATTTTAGAGTTATCGGAAAACATTAAAAAGGTCCAGTTAGTGGATAATTTTTCGACTATTTCGGAGATTGCTTTTAATGACTACGACATTATTTTGATTGACATCAACCTGACGAGTCTGTATCAAGCTGATGGGCTGACCTTGGCACAAGAGATTATCGACAATGGTTGTTCTAGTAAGGTTGTGATTTTGACAGGTTACAGTAAAAAAATGTATGAACACCGAGCTAAAGTTATGGGGGCTTATGGCTTTCTGGACAAAAGTATGGACCCAGATGAGTTGGTGAAAAAACTGGAAAAGATTTATATAGGTGGTAAGGTTTTTTCAGATGAAGTGATGGTAGAGGTGCTAACACCACGAGAAATCGAGATACTAGAACTAGTTAGAAATGGCTTGACCATTGATGATGTCTGTGACAAGGTCTATGTGAGTAAACGTACAGTTTCCAATCACTTGGCCAATATCTTTTCAAAATTAGGAGTGGCTAACAGGCAGGAGGCGATTCATATCGCTGAGCAGTTGGGCTATTTTCCACCAGATTAAAAAGTTGCAGAAGATGCAGCTTTTTTAATTTCTGTGATACTTCTTGTGTGAGTCTCTTCTTGAAAAAAACACAAAATTTTGCTAGAATGAGTCTTATGAAAACATTCTATGATGTGCAGCAATTCCTCAAACGATTTGGTATTATTGTTTACATGGGAAAACGCTTATATGATATTGAACTGATGAAGCTGGAACTCTCTCGGATTTACGATGCAGGGTTGATGGACAAACTAGACTATCTAGAAGCAGAAGCGGTTCTTCGCAGAGAGCACAAGGTAGAATTGGATTATATTGAGAAAAATGGAGAAAAGAACTAATGGTTACTTGGATTTTGTGGGCACTTATACTGGCAATGTTGGCATGGATGGGCTTTAACTATCTGCGTATTCGCCGTGCAGCTAAGATTGTGGACAATGCAGAGTTTGAGGCCTTGATTCGAACTGGCCAATTGATTGATTTGCGCGACCCAGCTGAATTCCATAGAAAACATATCCTTGGTGCCCGCAATATTCCTTCAAGTCAGTTGAAAACTAGTCTTGCAGCCCTTCGTAAAGATAAACCTGTCCTGCTTTACGAAAACCAACGTGCGCAACGGGTTACAAATGCAGCCCTTTACTTGAAAAAACAAGGTTTTTCTGAGATTTATATCCTTTCTTATGGACTGGATTCTTGGAAAGGGAAAGTGAAGACTAGCTAACATTCTGTAAAAATCTGTCGAATGATAGATAAAGCTAGCATTTTATGGTATCATCATTTATAATCATTTTCAAGGAGATTTTTATAATATGAATTCACAACAAAAGAAAAAAACCTTCACTTATTTTTAGGTATCTTATCTATCGTCCTTGGTTTGCTTTCTCCAATAGTAGCTCTGATTTTGGGGATCATAGGATTGGTTTTGGCTTTTTCATACCAAAAAGAATCTGGACTGGACTATAAAACAGAAAAAATTCTCAACATCGTAGGACTTGTAGTTTCTGTTCTTAACTGGATTCTAACAATCGCAGTAGTTTTTAGATAAGCAAAAAGAGGCTGAGACAAAATAGTTCTCAGTCACAAAAAAGCTAGAGATTCCCAATTGCGGAACTCTAGCTTTTTAATTTCGAGTCGTTCTCTTATTGTATTTTAAGAGGTTATTAGCCATAAGTACCAATCCCATGTCAATTCTCACTTGACGCTTCCCTCTCAGATTACATCTCTTGTAACCCAAACAAGCCTTTATCTGCCCAAAGACAGGTTCCACATCAATCTTGCGTTGAGCGAAAATCTGTCTACCTTCAGGAGATAAAAGCGCCTGACATTCTTTATCTTTCAAGTTTTGATAGCGTTCGTTCATATACAGTCCCTTTTGAGGGGCTGATTCAGGTTCATCAGCGTAGTAAACCTTGATTTCCTGTTGAAAGTCCGTCTGTGTTTTCTGATGTTTGGTATGGTAAAAACGATAGCACCAGCCATCAGGATGTGTGTAGCTATCCTCCTTGTCATTATAGTACCAATTCGATAAGTTTTTAGCTGACTGTTTATACCCTCTCTTTTGTTCCTTGTCAAACATGGCATATTTAATCAGATGGTTTACCTGCTTTTCATCTAAACGAAGGAGGTTCTCTTCACTTCCATATCCAGCATCTGCGACAACTGTCTTTACGTCATGCGGATAGGTTTCAAGGAATGGCAGAAGAGTCTTGGTGTCTGTAGGATTTGAGAAGACATCATAGTGAAGAACAAATTGGTTTTCAGTAGCGATTTGAAGATTATAAGCAGCCTTGAGTTGACCATTTTTCATATGGTCTTCTTTCATTCTCATAAAAGTGGCATCTGGATCGGTTTTGGAAAAACTGTTACGCCCTTGAAATGTCTCCTGATAGTTCTCATATTTTTCAGCACGTACTGAAAAATCATCCTTGACTTTACGCAAGACTTTCTTGAGTTTATGACGTTGGGTTTTACGTTCATCTTTCCCTTTAACAGCTGTCTCCTCAATGTCCTGGTTCAGTTTTTCCAATTCTTCTTCAAGGACTTGAGCGAATGCAAGCAACTGCTCTGAGGAGATAGGCTCTTGTGTATCCAGTTCGATAGCTTGATGGATAAGAGGAGTGATTTCTTCTTGAAAATAGACCTGTATCTGTTCTTGAAGCTTGGCGGAAAACTTGTCCGTTGCTTTCTTCCACACAAAACTATACTTGTTGGCATTGGCTTCAATCTTAGTCCCCGTCAATAAACAGACAATCTAAAGTCACTAACTCTTCCATTTTTAAACGAAGATTGAGGTCGATGAAAAGATTGCGAATGAGTTCTTCCATCCCTTCAGCTACACGAAAACGATTGATGGTGCGATATCTGACAACCAACTGCCCTGTTAGGTACTGCATAGCCAGATTTTCAATCATCATTTTTTCAATTTTTCGACCAGAGAAAATCCCTTGTGAATAGGCAAATAGAAGAGTAGATACAAGCATTTTAGGGTGATAAGACGGGCGACCAAAGGCATGATAGAAGGCGTGGGAATGACAATCCTCCAAGGTATTTACCACTTTTTCAATAGTAAAGACGAGATGGTCTTGTGGCAATAAAGAACGGATTTCTAGTGGTAAAGTTGTTTGATTTGTGTTATAGTGAATATGCATGGGATAGCCTTTCTAAATGGTTTATTAAGCAATTCTATTTTACCAAGACTATCGTAACCATGCAAAAAAGCAACGGCAAATCCGTTGCTTTTTTTGGAGATAAGGGACTATTGTCCCAGACTCTTTATCGACTCATCTCTAAGTAGTTTTTTATGATTTCCAATTCCTCTGGATTCAAGGGACGGTATTGATCTTCTGCTAGTTCTGGGTCTAATGTAAACTCACCGAACTGAACTCGTTTGAGGGAGGTTACCTTGACACCAACCGAGAGAAACATTTTCTTAACCTGATGAAATTTTCCTTCTGAAATGGTAATAGAGGCTTGACTGTGGGAAGGACTTGCAGATAGAATTTCTAGGCTTGCAGGTTTACAGACAGTACCATCTAAAAAGACAATTCCCTTTTGAAATGCTTGGATATGGTCAGGTGTCAGAAGTCCATTAACCTCAACTCGATAAGTCTTATCGATATGATATTGGGGATGGAGGAGCTGAAAGCCCAAGGGACCATTATCGGTCAAGAGGAGGAGTCCTGTCGTATCTCGGTCCAGTCGGCCGACGGCATAGAGCTTGTCAGACTGGATATCAGGCGGAAGGAGGTCCATGACAGTTGGAAGTTGCTTGTCTTTATTGGCTGTAACGACACCCGCAGGTTTATGAAGCATAAGGTAGATGTGTTCATAGCCTTGAATGATTTGGTCCTGAAAAAGGAGTTCCTGTAGTCCTGTATCGATATTTTGGGCTAGGGAGCGGCTGGGCAAGCATCGACGAGAATTTCTCCTTTGAGTAAGGCTTGTTTCATGGCCTTTCGGCTAATTTTTTTCTTGGGCTAATAAATTATCTAAACGCATACTGTGCCTATCTTATCATAAGTCGCCTGCTTTGAAAAAGGCTTGACGTGAAAAGAAAAGCAGAGTGAAAACATTTACACTTGCTTGAGTTATGTTATTTACCTGAAATTATGGTATAATCGTTCAGTTAGAAAATAAATTTTGAATATTATAGAGGAAATCATGACAAAATTAAGAGAAGATATCCGTAACATTGCGATTATCGCCCACGTTGACCACGGTAAAACAACCCTCGTTGACGAATTATTGAAACAATCAGAAACGCTTGATGCACGTACTGAATTGGCAGAGCGTGCTATGGACTCAAACGATATCGAAAAAGAGCGTGGAATTACCATCCTTGCTAAAAATACAGCCGTTGCCTACAACGGAACTCGTATCAACATCATGGACACACCAGGACACGCGGACTTCGGTGGAGAAGTTGAGCGTATCATGAAAATGGTTGACGGTGTTGTCTTGGTCGTAGATGCCTACGAAGGAACCATGCCACAAACTCGTTTCGTATTGAAAAAAGCCTTGGAACAAGACCTTGTCCCAATCGTGGTTGTTAACAAAATCGACAAACCATCAGCTCGCCCAGCTGAAGTAGTGGACGAAGTCTTGGAACTTTTCATCGAGCTTGGTGCAGATGATGACCAGCTTGATTTCCCAGTGGTCTATGCTTCAGCGATCAACGGAACTTCTTCATTGTCAGATGATCCAGCTGACCAAGAAACTACTATGGCACCAATCTTTGACACGATTATCGACCATATCCCAGCTCCAGTAGATAACTCAGATGAGCCTTTGCAGTTCCAAGTATCACTTTTGGACTACAATGACTTTGTTGGACGTATCGGTATCGGTCGTGTCTTCCGTGGTACTGTGAAGGTTGGGGACCAAGTTACCCTTTCTAAACTTGACGGCACAACTAAAAACTTCCGTGTTACAAAACTCTTCGGTTTCTTTGGTTTGGAACGTCGTGAAATCCAAGAAGCTAAAGCGGGTGACTTGATTGCCGTTTCAGGTATGGAAGATATCTTTGTCGGTGAAACTATCACTCCTACAGATGCAGTTGAAGCTCTTCCAATCCTACACATCGATGAGCCAACTCTTCAAATGACTTTCTTGGTCAACAACTCACCATTTGCTGGTAAAGAAGGTAAATGGGTGACTTCTCGTAAGGTAGAAGAACGTTTGCAGGCAGAATTGCAAACAGACGTTTCCCTTCGTGTTGACCCAACTGATTCACCAGATAAATGGACTGTTTCAGGACGTGGAGAATTGCACTTGTCAATCCTCATCGAAACAATGCGTCGTGAGGGCTATGAACTTCAAGTATCTCGTCCAGAAGTTATCGTAAAAGAAATCGACGGTGTTAAATGTGAACCATTTGAACGTGTTCAAATCGACACTCCAGAAGAATACCAAGGATCTGTTATCCAAAGCCTTTCTGAACGTAAGGGTGAAATGTTGGATATGATTTCAACTGGTAATGGTCAAACTCGTTTGGTCTTCCTTGTTCCAGCGCGTGGTTTGATCGGTTACTCAACTGAGTTCTTGTCAATGACTCGTGGTTACGGTATCATGAACCATACCTTCGACCAATACTTGCCATTGATTCCAGGGGAAATTGGTGGTCGTCACCGTGGTGCCCTTGTTTCTATCGATGCTGGTAAGGCTACAACTTACTCAATCATGTCTATCGAAGAACGTGGTACGATCTTTGTCAACCCAGGTACTGAAGTTTACGAAGGAATGATCATCGGTGAAAACTCTCGTGAAAATGACTTGACAGTTAACATCACTAAGGCTAAACAAATGACTAACGTTCGTTCAGCTACTAAGGACCAAACGGCTGTTATCAAGACTCCTCGTATCTTGACACTTGAAGAGTCTCTTGAGTTCTTGAACGACGATGAGTACATGGAAGTAACTCCTGAGTCTATCCGTTTGCGTAAACAAATCCTTAACAAGGCAGAGCGTGAGAAAGCTAACAAGAAGAAAAAATCAGCTGAATAAGAGCTAGAAAGAGATAAAGATGGTTTATTTAATCATAGGACTCCTCTTATTACTACTCTATGTATTTGCGACACCAGAAAGCATTAAAGGGACAGTCAATATCGTCCTTGTTGTCTTTGCTTTTGTAGCACTTTTAATATTGCTCATGTTGTCTGTCCTGCAAATCTTTCAGCTACCGACAGAATTCTTCATCGCAATCGCCATGCTCTTCCTAGCATACTTTAGCTTGCGAGATATTACCCTCATGTCGGTCAGTAAAAGTAAAAGAAGATAAAAAGAGAGTTTTGGCCCTCTTTTTTTGTAGGAATTTTACAATAGTTTGAATTGCTTTTTACTATAACATCATCCATTTTTCTCGGATAGTATGAATGGGAAATACTGGAATAAAATTCGTTACTGACATCTATTTCTAAGGAAACTTTAAAATTCTATTACTAATGATATCTTAGTAAAATATGTTGATAGATTATATAGAAAGTGATATACTTAAGTTATAAGAAATCGTTTTCAAAAATAAGAAAGGATTAAATTTATACTCAATGAAAATCAAAAGAGCAAACTAGGAAACTAGCTGCAGGCTGTACTTGAGTACGGCAAGGCGATGTTGACGCGGTTTGAAGATGATTTTTTTGAAGAGTATTGTTGTCTTGAGTGCTCAGGGTGTAATGGATTAAACTAAGAAAATAATTCTAAGAATTTATAAAAGATAAAATCTTTTTCTATAGGGTTATTCTCTTATACAAGGAGTCTACTATGAAGAAACTATTCATATTATTATCAACTTTTTTTCTCAGCTTCTTCCTTGCTTGGATTATTGTCTTACGTGCGCCACAATATTTATATGCAAGCTATGATTCCGTCTCCTTACTTCGTGTCAAAAAGATACTCAGGAACCGACGCGTGAGGTATTTGAAAAGGAATTAGAGAATTTTGTAAACTCAGAACAGAGTTTAATAGCTAGAAGAATCGTAGAGCCGAGTAAGGATGGGACGACTCACTTTACTTATGCAACTTATGGTCAGGGAACTTTACCAAAAGAATTCCAAGAAGCTAGCCAAGAAAGTCGTGAACGTAGTGATCCGCTAAATAGTTATCTCCTTTTGTCAGGCTCCTTGACGAAAGAAAAGCTAGCCGATAAATTAGGAGATTTGGGTTATAAAGCAGTTGCTGACCGAAAGACACCGCCCTATTCTCTTGCTTTTAGAATGTTACTAATTCCCCTTATTTTAATTAGTTTAGCAATATTTGGCTTATCTTTCTTTGCTTTAGTGATTATCACTCGGATTAAGGAAATGAGAGCTGCAGGTATAAAACTCTTTTCTGGTCAGACTCTCTTATCCATCATGGGGCATTCTTTATCTACTGATATCAAATGGCTCCTTCTATCAGCCCTCCTTTCCTTCCTAGGTGGGGGAGTCGTTCTTTTTAGTCAAGGTTTGTTTTATCCTATCTTGTTAGCCACCTATGGTTTTGGGATTAGTTTCTATCTTTTGTTTTTATTGGGGATTTCAATTTTACTAATGCTCCTTTATCTAATGAGTTTGAGTTATAAAGCATTAGTTCCCGTTATTAAGGGAAGATTACCCCTTAAACGCCTGATGGCTTTAACCCTATTGTGTCAGTTAGTAGCTGTTTTTACAGTAGGCTACGCTGTTAAAGACAGGTTTGACGTCTTACCAACGATTGAAAGAACTTGAAATTTCAAAACAAGCATGGCAGGACAGAGCAGACTATTACCAATTTTCTTTTGGCTTAGGTGATAGAGTAAAAGATACAGAAAATCAGAATAAGTGGTATGCCTTTGCCAAGGAAGCAATCGAAGAAGAACAGGCTCTATTTGTAAAAGATAATCTCATTCATTTTGCAAATCCTCAAGGAAAAAATGAAAAAGGGGAGACACTGGATACCTATAGTCCAGATGCTAATGTTCTTTATGTCAGCCCAAGTTATTTGGACAAGGAAAATGTATCTGTAAATGGTGAGACTAGACAGAAACTAGCCCATCTTCAAAAAGGGGAATTTGGACTCTTATTACCAGAATCTCTTCGTTCACAGGAAGCAGAACTTAAGAAAGTTTTTGAAGAAAAATTGAGTTATTATGGAAAATCTGGTGAGGAGGCAAGTGCTCCTTTAGAGTATGAAATGAGAGCGATTGTTAGCTATCTTCCAACTGGAGAAAAGCGATTTGTTTATAATAACGGTGAAAGTCCAGTATCCATCCAGTACTTAACTGATCCGATTTTTAGTTGTATTTACTCCAACATCTACAGGTGATAGTATCATTTCCAAATCTAGTTGGTCTATCAATGCTGGAAAACAACTCTTTATCAAAGGATATGAGAGTGGGCTAGAACTCTTGAAGAAAGCTGGAATTTATGAGCAAGTATCCTACCTTAAAGAAGGAAGAAGTGTTTATCTAACTCGTTATAATGAAGTTCAAACTGAAACAGCAACTTTAATCTTAGGAGCTATTGTTGGGATAGCTAGTTCCTTTGTTACTCTTTTATTCTGTCAATCTTCTATATTTCGAGCAATTCCGCCGAGATATCTTGATTAAACGAATTTCAGGTTTACGATTTTTTTGAAACACATGCTCAGTATATGGTTAGTCAATTTGCCAGTTTTTGTATTTGGTGCTAGTCTCTTTATTTTTACGCAGTCGAGACTTGGTGATTGGCTTGCTCACTTTATTAGTCTTTCTAGCTAGTGCAGTTTTGACGCTTTACCGTCAAGCGCAGAAAGAATCTCGTGTTTCTATGACAATTATGAAAGGAAAATAGGATGATTGAACTAAAGAATATATCTAAAAAATTTGGAAGCCGTCAGCTATTTTCAGATACAAATCTTCATTTTGAAGGTGGGAAAATTTATGCCTTAATCGGTACAAGTGGCTGTGGTAAGACAACACTCTTGAATATGATTGGACGATTAGAGCCATATGACAAAGGACAAATCATCTATGATGGCACTTCTCTTAAGGACATCAAGCCTTCTGTTTTCTTTAGAGATTACTTGGGATATTTATTTCAAGATTTTGGCTTAATTGAAAGCCAAACCGTCAAAGAGAATCTCAATCTGGGTTTAGTTGGTAAAAAGTTGAAAGAAAAAGAGAAAATCTTTTTGATGAAACAAGCTCTAAATCGTGTAAACCTATCCTATTTGGATTTAAAGCAACCTATATTTGAGTTATCAGGAGGAGAAGCACAACGTGTTGCACTAGCGAAGATAATTTTAAAGGATCCACCTTTGATTCTCGCAGATGAACCAACCGCTTCACTAGACCCCAAAAACTCTGAGGAATTACTTTCTATCCTAGAATCTTTAAAAAATCCGAATCGAACTATTATTATTGCGACCCACAATCCTCTGATTTGGGAACAAGTGGACCAAGTTATTCGAGTTACCGATTTATCACATAGATGATATGGTAAGATTCATACTCAATGAAAATCAAAAAGCAAACTAGGAAGCTAGCCGCAGGCTGTACTTGAGTACGGCAAGGCGAAGCTGACGTGGTTTGAAGTGAATTTTCGAAGAGTATCAGTTAGAAGAAAGAGTCACAAACACACTTTGTGGCTTTTTTATTTCCATAAAAATGGTAAAATAGTAGAGTAGAAATGGAGTTCGAGACATGAAAGTAATAGATCAATTTAAAAATAAGAAAGTCCTTGTTTTAGGTTTGGCAAAGTCTGGTGAATCTGCAGCTCGTTTGTTGGACAAGCTAGGTGCCATTGTAACGGTAAATGACGGGAAACCATTCGAGGACAATCCAGCTGCGCAAAGTTTGCTGGAAGAAGGGATCAAGGTTATTACAGGTGGCCATCCTTTGGAACTTTTGGATGAAGAGTTTGCCCTTATGGTGAAAAATCCAGGTATCCCATACAGCAATCCCATGATTGAAAAGGCTTTGGCAAAGGGAATTCCAGTCTTGACCGAGGTGGAATTGGCTTACTTGATTTCAGAAGCACCGATTGTTGGTATCACTGGTTCAAATGGAAAAACGACTACAACGACTATGATTGGGGACGTTTTGACTGCTGCTGGGCAACATGGTCTTTTATCAGGAAATATCGGCTATCCTGCCAGTCAGGTTGCTCAAACAGCGTCAGATAAGGACACGCTTGTTATGGAACTTTCTTCTTTCCAACTCATGGGCGTTCAAGAATTCCATCCAGAGATTGCGGTTATTACCAACCTCATGCCAACTCATATCGATTATCATGGTTCTTTTGAGGAATATGTAGCAGCCAAGTGGAATATCCAGAACAAGATGACAGCGGATGATTTTCTTGTCTTGAACTTTAACCAAGACTTGGCAAAAGAATTGGCTACTAAAACACAAGCTACCGTTGTGCCATTCTCAACACAGGAAAAGGTTGATGGAGCTTATCTGGAAGATGGTCAACTCTACTTCCGAAGGGAAGTTGTCATGGCAGCGAATGAAATCGGAGTTCCAGGTAGCCACAATGTGGAAAATGCCCTTGCGACTATTGCTGTAGCCAAGCTTCGTGGTGTTGATAACCAAACCATCAAAGAAACTCTTTCAGCCTTTGGTGGTGTCAAACACCGTCTCCAATTTGTGGATGAAATCAAGGGTGTCAAATTTTATAATGATAGCAAGTCAACCAATATCTTGGCAACTCAAAAAGCCTTGTCAGGATTTGACAACAGCAAGGTCATTTTGATTGCAGGTGGTTTGGACCGTGGTAATGAGTTTGACGAATTGGTTCCAGACATTACTGGACTCAAGAAGATGGTCATCCTTGGTCAGTCTGCAGAACGTGTCAAACGGGCAGCAGACAAGGCTGGTGTGGCATATGTGGATGCGACTGACATTGCAGATGCGACCCGCAAAGCCTATGAACTTGCGACTCAAGGAGATGTAGTCCTTCTCAGTCCTGCCAATGCTAGCTGGGATATGTATGCTAACTTTGAAGTACGTGGCGACCTCTTTATCGACACAGTAGCGGAGTTAAAGGAATAATATGAAAAAAATTGTCTTTACAGGTGGGGGGACGGTTGGACACGTTACCCTCAACCTTTTGTTGATGCCCAAGTTCATCGAAGATGGCTGGGAAGTCCACTATATCGGAGATAAACGTGGCATCGAACACCAAGAAATCCTCAAGTCGGGCTTGGATGTTACCTTCCACTCCATTGCGACTGGCAAATTGCGTCGCTATTTCTCTTGGCAAAATATGTTGGATGTCTTCAAAGTTGGCTGGGGAATTGTCCAATCGCTCTTTATCATGTTACGACTTCGTCCACAGGCTCTTTTTTCAAAGGGAGGATTTGTCTCAGTACCGCCTGTTATCGCTGCGCGTGTGTCAGGAGTGCCTGTCTTTATTCACGAATCTGACCTGTCTATGGGCTTGGCCAATAAAATCGCTTATAAATTTGCGACTAAGATGTATTCAACCTTTGAGCAAGCTTCAAGTTTGGCTAAGGTTGAGCATGTGGGAGCGGTGACCAAGGTTTCAGACCAAAAAAGTCCAGAACCAGATGAATTGGTGGATATTCAAACCCACTTTAATCCCAAATTGCCAACAGTGCTGTTTGTCGGTGGTTCTGCAGGTGCTCGTGTCTTTAACCAATTGGTGACAGACTATAAGAAAGAACTGACAGAGCGCTATAATATTATCAATTTAACTGGAGATTCTAGTCTGAACGAGTTGAGCCAAAATCTTTTTCGTGTTGATTATGTGACCAATCTCTATCAACCCTTGATGGAATTGGCAGATGTGGTTATAACCCGAGGTGGAGCCAATACAATTTTTGAGCTTTTAGCCATGGCAAAATTGCATATAATTGTGCCACTTGGTAGAGAAGCTAGTCGTGGGGACCAGATTGAAAATGCAGCTTATTTCGTTAAGAAAGGGTATGCAGAAGAACTTCAAGAACCTGATATGAATTTGAATAATTTGGAAGAAAAAATTTCATATTTGTTATATCACAAGGATCAGTATCAGATTAAGATGAAGGATTCTAAGGAGTTAAAAATCTCTAGCAGATTTTTTTATCAATTATTAAAAAAAGATCTATCGTAAGGAAAATCAATGGCGAAAAGGTAAGAAAAAGAAGGGGAAAAAGATCCCAAAGGAGCCTAAAGAATTATCTGAATGGCAAAAACGTAACCAAGAATATCTACAAAGGAAAGCTGAAGAAGAAGCTGCCTTAGCTGAGGAAAAAGGAAAAAGAAAGACAAGCTCGAATGGGAGAAATGTCTGAGAAGGCAGAAGAAAATGGGGACCAAGAGAGTGAATCAAATTCAAAAGAGTCTGAATTAGAGAAGGGAAACTCTGAAGAAAAACTAGAAGACTCAGAAGAAACAAAAGACAAAGAAGAAAAACTAGAAGACTCAAAAGAAACAAAAGGAAAAGAAGAAACAAAAAGACAAAGAAGAGACGGAAGAAAAAGAAGAGGTAAAATCCAAAAATAAAAAGAAACAAGAGAAAAAAAATAAAAAAGCTGAGAAAAAAATCTCTTAAGGAAAAACCGCTTAAAACCAAGAATTCCAGGGGTTCATATTTGGAGAGCCTTAACGATTTTGCTTCCAAGTGTTTTTGTCTTCTTGATTTCTCTATACTTACTTAGTCCTTATGCGACAAAAAAGGATATTCATGTTGAGGGAACAAATCATACCACGGCTGAAGAAGTTAGACAGGCTGCGGCAATTGAAGATTCGGATTATATGCTTAGCTTATTGCTAAACAAAGCAAGATACGAGGAGAAGATAAAATCTGATTATTGGGTTGAGTCAGCTCAGCTTGTTTATCAATTTCCAACAAAATTTACAATTAAGGTCAAAGAATTTGATATTGTAGCCTATTATGTTTCTGGTGACAGTCACTACCCTATTCTTTCCAGTGGCAAACTTGAGAATAGTGCAGTGAGTTTGGTTACCTTACCAGAAAAATACTTGTCTGTGATGTTTAATGATAGTGATAAAATCAAAACCTTTATTTCAGAGCTTTCTACCGTCAGCCCTGAAATAAAATCAGCTATTCAAAAGGTGGAACTAGTTTCAAGTAAGACAACTACAGATTTATTGAGATTAACAATGGCAGACTCAGATGAAATCTTGGTTCCTTTATCTGAAATAGGAAAAAAATTACCTTTTTACAGTAAAATCAAGTCACAATTATCAGAACCAAACGTGATTGATATGGAGGCTGGAATATTCAGCTACACTGTGGCAGATAAACAGATAATCGAGGCTGAGGAAAAAGCTAAAAAAGAGGTTGTGGAAGCTGAGAAAAAACAGATAGAGGAAGAAAAACAAAGGCTGGAAGAGCAGAAGAATAAATTGGAAGAAGAGAAGAAAAAGCTAGAAGAAGAGATTAGTCAAAATCAAACATCACGGCGTTCACAGCGCCGCTAGGTTCTATTCTTGCTTTATAAGCTAAATTCCAAACTAAGTTCCACCGCTAATACAAGTGGAAGTTAGTCTGATAAAAATCGTAAAAACCAGTGGAATTCCGTGTCAGGGTAAGTTCCACTGGTTTTAATCATGCTTGATTTCATCGCTTTTGTAGCCGAAAGGAATAGGAAAAAAGAGCGCACAAAATCTCCTTATCTGAAAGTGTTTCAGATTAAGTTTCGCTATGGTGGAAGTTAGTGTGAGACGTTTGAATGGAGTTGAAGGTTAGTTTTTTTATAGTCAATTGAAACAAGAACAAGACAAAAGAGCCTCAAAAAAAGTATTGCAACTTGGTAATACCTTTTTGAGGTGCTTTTTGATATGGGCCCATGTTTTCTCAATAAGGATTGTACTCAGGTGAGTAGGGAGGAAGCGGTAAAAGTTTATGCCCAAACTCTTCTAGCTTACCCATTCTATGGAATCTTGCATTATCCATAATAATAACTGATGGTGTATTTAATGTTGGTAAGAGAAACTTCTGAAACCAAGCTTCAAAAAAGTCGCTCGTCATCGTCTCTTCGTGAGTCATTGGAGCGATTAACTCATCATTTGTTAGCCCTGCAACCAAAGAAATCCTCTGATATCTTCTTCCAGATACGTTACCTCTTATTAACTGGTCTTTTAATGAACGACCATATTCTCGATAAAAATAAGTATCGAATCCTATTTCATCAATATAAACAGGTGCTAAGTACTTTAAACTCTTAAAACTTTTAAGAAATAAATCTACTTTTTCTGGGTCTTGTTCGTAGTAGGTCTGGTTCTTTTTTTTCGAGTGTATCCCATAGCTTTGAGAGCATAGTGGATGGTAGTTGGATGACAGCCAAATTCAAAAGCTATTTCAGTCAAATAAGCGTCCGGATTGTCAGTAAGATAGTTTTTAAGTCTATCTCTATCAACTTTTCTTGGTTTTGTTCCTATTACTTGATGGTTTAGGTTTCCTGTTTTCTCTTTTAGCTTTAACCAGCCATAAATAGTATTACGTGAGATTTGGAAGACGTGTGATGCTTCTGTTATACTACCTGTTCGCTCACAATAGGAGAGAATTTTTTACGAAAATCTATTGAATATGCCATAAGAAGATTATACCACGTTGCGTACTGTTTTTGTTCCATTTTGCTATAAAATGATAGGAATTCTGTACATTTCAAACTGTCTCATATGCTTTTAGAATAAAAAAGGGAAATGTAAACAGCAAACAGAAAGTTAGTCAATGGTTACTAACTTTCTGTTTGCAATCTAATTTCCCAAAGGTTTTATTTTGTAGGAATTGAAATTCCAATCAATTTTTCTGAGTAGAGCGTCTTGATATTTGCTTCGTCGATGATTTCTTTATCAATTTTACGTTTCATGAAGAAGTCTTGAATGGCTTCTATTTCTGGTTCACGAATGGCGCGGTGTTTGTTTGAGATGAGGATTTCATAGTGAAGCGGTGCTTGGGTAAAAATGACATCTGTATTTCCTGCAGAGTAGACTTCAACAAGTATTGCATCAGTACTTTCTAGCTGGCTTTTAACAAGATGAGAATGTGAATTAGTCGTATTGATAAGCTTCATAACATTTCCTCCAATTTTCTAATTCTATTATAGCACTTTTTGAAGAAAGTAGCTTGATTTAGTCAATCTTATGCTGTTTTTTCCAAGATTCGATTCCCCATTTATGGCTACCACGCTTAAGATTTTCAATTGCTTGATCGATTGGGAACCATGCAATATGATTAAAATCCTCTAGTGGTTTTTGAACTTCATGAAATGAAGTAGCTTCATAGAGGTAAGCTGGATTGTAGTAGTAGGTATCTCTATGGCGAGAGTAAAAATACTCATCGGCCTGTCCATAGTAAGTGCCAATTTCAGCTGAAAAGCCGAGTTCTTCAATTAACTCTCGTTTAAGAGCTTCTTGATGATTTTCACCAGCTTCAATCTCACCTCCTGGTAAGAACCAAGCTCCATTAGGCGCCTGAACAAGAACAATTTGTTTTCTTTCTTTATCAGGGATGACAGCATATACCCCATAGCGGGAAATGTAATTAACATTCTCTTTTTTTTCACCAAAGGTTGGATTTGTCATAGTATATTCCTCAATTCTAGTATCTTTATTATTATCATAAAGGACCATGAACAAGGTGTCAAGTGGCTAATGATTTTTTTAGAAAAAAATAGAACAAAGACGACTAGCATCTCTGTTCTATTTAGATGTTTTACTCACTTTCAGAAGTTTTAGCTTCAACTTTTTTTGCAGATTTGATTTGAATTTTACCCTTACTTGTCATGACTGCCTTGAGGTCTTTTTCACTTGGATTTTCAAGGTAATAATCAGTGATAGCATCTTCAATATGATCTTGAATAGTCCTGCGGAGTGGACGAGCACCCATTTTTGAATCGTAACCAAGGTCTACTAATTTTTCCTTGACTTTGTCTGTGACATCTAAATGGATGTTATTGCTTGAGAGGCGTTTGTTGACATCTTCTAGCATAAGTTCCACAATCTGAAGGAGATTAGATTTGCTGAGGGCCTTGAATTCGATAATACCGTCAAAGCGGTTCATAAACTCAGGGCTAAAGAAGTTACCAAGTTCTCCGAGTACCGAATTGGTTCGACCTTCACGTGCTGCACCAAAACCAACGCTAGCTTCAGATTTTCCAGTTCCAGCATTTGAGGTCATGATGATAATGGCATCCTTAAAGCTAACGGTACGACCTTGTCCATCTGTCAAACGACCATCATCAAGGACTTGAAGGAACATGTGCATGACGTCAGGATGGGCCTTTTCGACTTCATCTAAAAGAATGAGAGAGTAAGGATTACGACGAACTTTTTCAGTTAATTGTCCAGCTTCTTCATAGCCCACATAGCCTGGAGGAGCACCGACTAATTTAGCAACACTGTGTTTTTCCATGTATTCACTCATATCAAAACGAATCATACTATCAGCAGAACCAAAGAGTTCGATGGCTAGTTGTTTAGAAAGTTCAGTCTTACCAACACCTGTTGGACCGACAAATAGGAAGCTTCCGATTGGACGGTTAGGAGTACCAAGACCAACTCGATTGCGACGAATAGCTTTAGCAATTTTATCTACAGCCTCATCTTGTCCAATAACATGGGCTTTTAAATCATCTGCCAGATGGATGAGTTGAGACTGTTCTTTTTCTTTGAGGTCACCCACAGGGATATTAGTTTTTTGCTCGATGATATGCTCAATCGTTTTTTCACTGATAATAGGAGTATCCTGATCTGTTACCTTGGTCTTTTGCATTTCCTTATATTTAGCAATTTGATCACGGAAGTAAGCTGCCTTTTCAAAATCTTCATCTCGAGTGGCTTGGGCCTTGAGATTTTCAGCTTCAATCAAGCGTTGATCAATTACTTTTGGATCTACAAAGTTCAGGGTCAAGTTCATCTTAGACCCTGCTTCGTCTAAGAGATCAATAGCCTTATCTGGTAAGAAACGATCTTGGATATAACGATTGGATAGAGTAGCAGCCGCTTCAATAGCACTATCCGTATAATGTACGTGATGGTAGTCTTCGTATTTCTTTTGAATACCTTTTAGGATGATAATCGTTTCTTCAACAGTTGGTTCATCAACCTTGACGGGTTGCATACGACGCTCAAGGGCAGCATCCTTTTCAATAATCCGGTATTCGTTGAGAGTAGTGGCTCCTACCAATTGTAACTCACCGCGAGAAAGAGCTGGTTTTAGGATATTACCTGCATCCATATTGCCGTCTCCAGCAGAACCTGCACCGACAATCTCATGTATTTCATCGATAAAGAGAATAACATCATTTCGTGTGCGAATCTCTTCCATGAGTTTTTGCATTCGTTCCTCAAATTGCCCACGGATACCCGTTCCTTGAACCAAGCTGACTACATCCAGACGGATGACTTGCTTGCCTTGAAGTTTATGGGGAACATCGCCATCTACAATTTTTTGAGCTAGACCTTCAACTACGGCAGTTTTACCAACACCGGGTTCACCTATAAGAACAGGATTGTTTTTGGTTCTGCGGTTAAGAATTTCAATCACTCGGATAATTTCTTCGTCGCGCCCAATAACGGGGTCTATATCTCCACGACGGGCAATCTCAGTTACGTTAATACCAAATTCTTCTAAAAGTCCTTTTTCTTGACTTGGAGGTGGAGTTTGAGCAGATCCACGATTTTGGGAACCATAACCACCAGTACCACCATAGCCACCGCCTGACTGGGTTGGAGGTGTAGGGGGAGTATGGTTAGAAGAAGGTTTGAAATTATTTAGATCATTGAAAAAGTCTCCAAAGGGATCAAATTCACGATTGTTTAAGTCAGTCATACCTTTAAATAGGGTATTATTCGGATCTGTCTTGATTATTTTATAACAGTTTTGACAGAGATCAATTTGTTTTTGGTATCCATTGAGATTGGTGTAAAGATGAATCGTTGAGTCGTTTATTTTACAGTTCTGACAAAGCATACATCTACCTCGTTTCTTTCCTATTTTTAAGCAGATAAAAGGTCAAAAATAGTCAAATTTTTATAGTTACATTATAACATGATTAAGGAGTAAAGCAAGTAAAAAGATTGGATATTGGCACTTTTTTTATAAGAGTGCTAATAATTGATCTAAGATAATAAATGTAAGAAAAAAATCCTATTTGTAGTAACAAAAAGGATTTAAGTTGATCATATAGGAATGTTTCTGACTTGCTTTTTCTATTAGTAAAGAAGTTCGTAAATCTCCATTGCGATTAAGTCGATACTATCAAAAGTATAAGTCTCACGCGCTTCTACATCTCGAAGAGTGAAAAAGTGCTCCGTTTTCTTCATCATAGCTGAAAGCCACTTCTGCAACAACAACTCCTTCACGTTCAAAGTTACGTTTTAAATTGCCGCCGTCTTTTGTCATTGCTTCTAGGCGGTTGATGATTCTAACCAAATGTGATTCCATTTTGATTCTCCTTCATTTCTTATCGTTACTATTTTACCATAAACAAGGGCATCTTGACTAGAAAAAAACTAAAATTTCTTGCTATTTTCCAACCTTTTAGATGATTTTACGATATTTTTACAAAGTTATTGCATTTTAATGCAACCTATGTTATAATCATACAGTATTCTATTTTTAGAAAGTGTGTTTATATGAATTTTTTTCATTTTTACCTAAATATTTACCCTATTTTTAATTATGGGGCTATTGTAACAATCTTCATTTCTATTTGTGTTGTATTTTTGGGAACTATTTTAGGGGTTATCTTGGCTTTGGGACAAGGCTCAAAGTATAAACCAGTTATCTGGTTGGCTAATTTGTATGTCTGGATTTTTCGTGGAACGCCTATGATGGTTCAAATTATGATTGCATTTGCACTTATGCATATCAATGCTCCTACTATTCAGGTTGGAATTTTGGGTGTTGATCTTTCTCGTCTGATTCCAGGGATTTTGATTATTTCTATGAATAGCGGGGCTTATGTTTCTGAAACGGTTCGTGCAGGAATTAATGCGGTTCCTAAGGGGCAGTTAGAGGCGGCCTATTCTTTAGGGCTTCGTCCTAAAAATGCTATGCGCTATGTGATTTTGCCACAAGCTATCAAAAATATCTTACCAGCATTGGGGAATGAATTTATCACCATTATCAAGGATAGCTCCCTCTTATCAGCTATTGGTGTCATGGAGTTGTGGAATGGGGCTACAACAGTTTCTACAACTACTTATTTACCTCTGGCACCACTTTTATTTGCAGCTTTTTATTACTTGCTTATGACCTCTATTTTGACAGTAGCCTTGAAAGCTTTTGAAAAACGTATGGGACAAGGAGATAAGAAATAATGACAGATATCTTGATAAAAATTGAAAACCTCCATAAATCATTTGGAAAACATGAAGTCCTAAAGGGAATTAATCTTGAGATTAAACGTGGTCAAGTAGTTGTTATTATTGGCCCCTCAGGTAGCGGTAAGTCGACTCTTCTTCGATCTATGAATTTATTAGAAGAAGCTAGCGAGGGAAAGGTAATCTTTGAAGGAGTCGATATTACGGATAAGAAAAATGATCTTTTTGCTATGCGTGAAAAGATGGGAATGGTATTCCAACAATTCAATCTCTTTCCTAATATGACTGTGATGGAAAATATTACCTTGTCCCCTATCAAGACAAAAGGTGAAAGCAGGGAAGTTGCTGAAAAGAGAGCTCAGGAACTTTTAGAAAAAGTTGGTTTGCCTGATAAATCGACTGCCTACCCACAGAGTTTATCAGGAGGACAGCAACAACGGATTGCCATTGCGCGTGGCCTAGCTATGGAACCAGATGTTCTTCTTTTTGATGAACCAACCTCGGCCTTGGACCCTGAGATGGTAGGAGAGGTATTAGGAGTCATGCAAGACTTAGCTAGATCTGGGATGACCATGGTAATTGTTACCCATGAGATGGGCTTTGCTCGTGAAGTTGCAGATAGAGTTATCTTTATGGCAGATGGAGTGGTGGTAGAAGACGGAACACCAGAACAAATTTTTGAACATACCCATGAGCAAAGGACCAAAGACTTTTTGAGTAAGGTTTTGTAAAATAAGAGTTTTTTAGAAAACCATTAAATATCATCTTTTATTTAAAAATGGAGTAAACATGTTTAAAGGATTGAATTTTGATGTATGTCGAAGTCATTCCTTTTCTTTTAGTACAATGGCGTAAAATTGTACAAAATAGTCCTAAAAATGGTATAATGATGTGGTTATATAGTCCCGATAAGATGGTAGGCATTCATCAATAGTTGTTTTCCTATCAGTACTTTGTAACTCGCAAAGACTGACGGCTCCAAAGTCGCTCGTCATTCTACGGTTGCCGCTATAAGGCGGTCATCCTATGCGCCTTACTAGCTTCAGAAATAAAAAAGTATTGTTTTTATTTCTTACGCGTCGTAACTCTTAGATAACGGAAATACCTATCAGTACTTTGTAACTCTATAACACTATTTTTAAGGGGGGACATTTTTATGTCAGAACGTAAATTATTCACGTCTGAATCTGTATCTGAGGGGCATCCGGATAAGATTGCAGACCAAATTTCAGATGCGATTTTGGATGCTATTTTAGCTAAGGATCCAGAGGCGCACGTTGCTGCTGAGACAGCTGTATATACTGGTTCCGTCCACGTTTTTGGTGAAATTTCTACAAATGCCTATGTAGATATTAACCGTGTGGTTCGTGATACTATTGCTGAGATTGGTTATACTAATACAGAGTATGGTTTCTCTGCTGAGACGGTGGGAGTTCATCCATCACTCGTTGAGCAATCTCCAGATATTGCACAAGGTGTCAATGAAGCCTTGGAAGTTCGTGGAAATGCTAATCAAGACCCACTTGACTTGATTGGTGCTGGTGACCAAGGTCTTATGTTTGGATTTGCAGTGGATGAAACAGAAGAGCTCATGCCATTGCCAATTTCACTCAGCCACAAGTTAGTTCGTCGTTTGGCGGAACTTCGTAAGTCGGGGGAAATTAGCTATCTACGTCCAGATGCTAAATCACAAGTTACAGTTGAGTATGATGAAAATGACCGTCCAGTTCGTGTCGATACTGTTGTTATTTCAACTCAACATGATCCAGAAGTCAGCAATGAACAAATCCACGATGATGTCATTAAGAAGGTTATCAAAGAAGTGATACCAGCTTCTTACTTAGATGAGCAAACAAAATTCTTTATCAATCCAACTGGTCGCTTCGTTATTGGTGGACCTCAAGGAGACTCTGGTTTGACAGGTCGCAAGATTATCGTAGATACTTATGGTGGTTACTCTCGTCACGGTGGTGGTGCCTTCTCTGGTAAAGATGCGACTAAAGTGGACCGCTCTGCGTCATATGCGGCTCGCTATATTGCCAAGAATATTGTTGCAGCAGGCCTTGCTAAAAAGGCAGAAGTGCAGTTGGCCTATGCTATCGGTGTTGCTCAACCTGTTTCTGTTCGTATCGATACCTTTGGTACAGGAAGTGTAGCTGAAAGCAAGCTTGAAAAAGCGGCTCGTCAAATCTTTGACCTTCGTCCTGCAGGAATTATCCAAATGCTGGACCTCAAGCGTCCAATTTACCGTCAAACAGCAGCTTACGGACACATGGGACGTACAGATATTGACCTTCCATGGGAGCGATTGGATAAGGTAGAAGTCTTAAAAGAAGCAGTAAAATAACATGGGAGGAGGGGAATTTCCCCTCCTTTTTAATGTAAAATTCCCTTCTTTTTTCATTGAAATTATAGCTTAAATTTGATAAGATAGTCTTATGAATAAAAGTAGAGTCAAACGTGTGAACCACGGAAAAAAGGATAGTATTACTAACCTTAATAGGTTTGTTATCAGTTAGTATTTGTATTCTAGGATCAATTATTGGTTATAAATTGTATACAAAACAAAGTTTTGAACAAAAGATTGAAAGTTTAAAACAAGAAAAAGAGGCTCAATTTAGTCAAGGAAATCAAAAGGATCATTTTCGTAAGGGTCAAGCTGAAGTAGTTGCTTATTATCCTCTTAATGGAGAACAAGCGGTTTCTTCTGTCAAAGGAATTATGGTTCAGGATATTAAGGAAAAGCTGGAAGATAAGGACACCCTTGTTTTTTATTATACAGAGAAACAAGAATCTGCTTTAAAAGGAATTATGATACAAGATATCACCAAACAGGTTTATGATTTATCATCTTTCAAAGTAGAAGAAACAGAAAAAGACTAGTCTCGAAAGTATTTATGTAACGGAAGAAGGAAAAAAACCTTTACCCTTGATCAACTATTTACAGATACGAGTAAAGCCAAAGAAATCTTTTTAAAAGAAATGAAAACATTCTTAACAGACAAGAAATTAAATCAGGAAAAGATTGATCAGGTTGTTAAAGAATTTTCAAACAAATATTTATCTGCTTGGAATTTTTGATTATAAAGATAGTCAGATAATCCTTTACCCTAGTCAGAAAGTCGAAAATATAGATGAGATAACGATGCCTGTATCAACTTTCTTTAATGTTCTTCAGTCTTCTTATCTCCAGGGTAAGGATGCGGAGCTTTATAAGGCTTATTTTGAGAAGAAAAATAAAAAAGTTGTAGCATTAACTTTTGATGATGGTCCAAATCCAGCGACAACAAAACAAGCTTTGGACACGCTCTCTAAGTATGGAATTAAAGCCACCTTCTTTGTTCTTGGTAAGAATATTTCTGGAAATGAAGATCTTCTTAAAAGAATGAAGAAAGATGGTCATGTAATAGGTAACCATAGTTGGAGCCATCCGGTTTTATCTAAACTTTCTCTTGCTGATGCTAAAAAGCAAATTACAGACACTGAAGATGCTTTAACAAAAGTTTTAGGATCTAGTACGAAATTAATGCGTCCTCCATATGGAGCTATTACCGATGATATCCGAAATAGTTTGGATTTGAGTTTCATTATGTGGGATGTAGACAGTCTGGACTGGAAGAGTAAGAATGAAACATCCATCTTGACGGAGGTACAAAGACAGGTTCGTAGCGGATCTATTGTGTTATTGCATGATATTCATGGTGAAACTGTCAATGCCTTACCAAAGATTATTGACTATCTTAAAGAACAAGGATATAGTTTTGAAACTATTCCAGAGTTGTTAGAGCCACGTTTGAAAGCTCACGAACTTTATTACGATCGTGACCAATAATATACAAAATCTAAAGTGATTAGTTTTCTTTGAAAAATTGATTTCTTTAGATTTTCTTTAGCTAGAAAAGGCAAAATGATGAAATCTTATACTTTAAATAATAACGTTACGATTCCAGCTCTGGGCTTTGGAACTTGGAAGGCTGAAAATGGAGAGATTGCCTACAAAGCAGTTTTAGAGGCTTTAAAGGAAGGCTATCGCCATATCGATACGGCAGCTATCTATAAAAACGAAGAAAGTGTTGGTCGTGCTATTCAAGATAGTGGCATTCTGAGGGAGGAAATTTTTGTAACCAGTAAACTTTGGAATACAAATCACAACTATAAGCAAGCTCGTCAAGCTTTTGAAGAGTCTTTAGAGAAGCTTGGCTTGGATTATTTAGATTTGTATTTGATTCATTGGCCAAATCCAAAACCTTTAAGAGAAAATGATGCATGGAAAACTCGCAATGCTGAGGTCTGGAGAGCAATGGAGGATCTTTACCTAGAAGGCAAAATCCGTGCTATCGGAGTTAGTAATTTCCTTCCCCATCATTTGGATACCTTGCTTGAAACAGCAAAAATTCTTCCAGCGGTCAATCAAATCCGCTTGGCGCCAGGTGTGTATCAAGGGGAAGTCGTAGCTTACTGTAGAGAAAAAGGAATTTTATTGGAAGCTTGGGGGCCTTTGGGTCAGGGAGAACTATTTGATAGCAATGAAATCCAAGAAATCGCAACAAATCACGGAAAATCAGTTGCTCAGATAGCCTTGTCTTGGAGCTTGGCAGAAGGATTTTTACCACTTCCGAAATCTGTTACAGCATCGCGTATTCAGGCTAATCTTGATTGCTTTGGAATTGAGCTGAGTCATGAGGAGAGAGAAACTTTAAAAACAATTGCTGTTCAGTCTGGTGCTCCACAAGTTGATGATATGGATTTCTAGAAAATCATAAAAAGAATTGTACATTGTTCTAATTTTTGATATAATAGTCAACAGGAAAGAAAGTCTTATGGCGTTCTTCAAGCGAGCTTGGGATAGTGGGAGCCAAGTAGGGCAAAATAAAGAACTGGCGCTTTCTGTAGTATTTTCAAAAATAATGAAGTAATAAATTAGGGTGGAACCGCGTTTCTGACGCCCCTAGGTTAAATCAACCTAGGATTGTCGGACGCGGTTCTTTCGCTTATTCAGTCTATTATGTGAAAGAAAGGAGAGACGTGGAAAACCTCTATCTTGTAAAAGACGATAGTCAACTAGCTGCATTTCGTGATTTTGTAGTAAGAAATACTGAAAAGTTGAAAGATTATCAATCTTTTTTAAAGAATGAACTTGCAGTCTGTGATTTACCGCAAGCCGTTATTTGGTCAAGTTTTAATGCTGCTACACAGATTATTAGGGAAAGTGCTGTTCCAGCCTATACAAATAACAGACGAATAGTTATGACGCCTGATTTAGCTGTTTGGAAAGAGTTGTATTTGTATCAGTTGATGGACTACGAGTGTTCTAGCAAACTCAAGCAATAGAAAGTCACTATCATTCTTTATCTGAAAATTTCCTCTTACAGATTGTAGGTCATGAGTTAGCTCATTGGTCGGAGCATTTTTTAGATGATTTTGATGGTTATGACTCTTATATCTGGTTCGAAGAGGGGATGGTTGAATATATTAGTCGCAAGTATTTCTTGACAGAAGAGGAATTTCAAGCGGAAAAAATTTGTAATCAATCTCTCGTAGAACTTTTTAAGAAGAAGTATGGTTGGCATTCATTGAATGATTTTGGTTCTTCGACTTATGATAAGAACTATGCAAGTATTTTTTACGAATACTGGCGTAGTTTTTTGACAATAGATAAGTTGGTAGAAAATCTAGGTAGCGTACAAGCGGTCTTCGATTCTTATCATTTATGGGCAAATACAGATAAAACTCTTCCCTTGTTAAATTGGTTTGTTCAGCAGAAATTAATTGAAAAAGAAATATAAAAACTAAAGGAGTAAACAATGTCTAAGAAATTAACATTTCACTGCGTCAGTGGCAGAGACCTCCTTACAGTCGGGCTGTTCCACGCTCAGCACTAGAGTGCCTGAGCTAGACGCAGTACTAACTCGTCTTGCCTCGTATGATCGACGAGGCAGACTCGTGTCGCAAGTAATTTATAGAAAAAGGAGTAAACAATGTCTAAAAAAATTGACTTTCCAGGAAATCATCCTTACTTTGCAACAATTTTGGAATGACCAAGGTTGTATGCTTATGCAGGCTTATGATAATGAAAAAGGTGCTGGAACCATGAGTCCTTACACTTTCCTTCGTGCTATCGGACCTGAGCCATGGAATGCGGCTTATGTAGAGCCATCACGTCGTCCTGCTGACGGTCGTTACGGGGAAAACCCTAACCGTCTTTACCAGCACCACCAATTCCAAGTGGTTATGAAACCTTCTCCATCAAACATTCAAGAACTTTACCTTGAGTCTTGGAAAAATTGGGAATCAATCCTTTGGAGCACGATATCCGTTTTGTTGAGGACAACTGGGAAAATCCATCTACTGGTTCAGCTGGTCTTGGTTGGGAAGTTTGGCTTGATGGGATGGAAATCACTCAGTTCACTTATTTCCAACAAGTCGGTGGATTGGCAACTGGCCCTGTGACTGCGGAAGTTACCTATGGTTTGGAACGCTTGGCTTCTTACATCCAAGAAGTAGATTCTGTCTATGATATTGAGTGGGCCGATGGTGTAAAATACGGAGAAATCTTTATCCAGCCTGAGTACGAGCACTCAAAATATTCATTTGAAATTTCGGACCAAGAAATGTTGCTGGAAAACTTTGATAAGTTTGAAAAGGAAGCTGGTCGTGCCTTGGAAGAAGGATTGGTTCACCCTGCCTATGACTATGTTCTCAAATGTTCACACACCTTTAACCTGCTTGATGCGCGTGGTGCCGTATCTGTAACAGAGCGCGCAGGCTATATCGCTCGTATTCGTAACCTAGCCCGTGTCGTAGCCAAAACCTTTGTCGCAGAACGCAAACGCCTAGGCTACCCACTTTTGGATGAAGCAACACGAGCTAAACTCTTAGCAGAAGACGCAGAATAGTGAGTAATACTGTGCTCTAAAATCGTTAGAGGCAAGTCGAAGACTTGCTAGAGGGATATGCACCGCCGTACTGTTATGTGGGGATTTTTGAAACCTTGGGTTCAAAAATCAGTCAGCTAAATCCACTTTGATGAGACTGTTGGAAATCTTGATCAATTTTGCATTAGATTTCCATACAGACTCACAAAGTTAGTTAGCGACGTCCCCAGTACCTAAGGTGCATATCAAAAAAGATTGAAGAAAATGTAAAGGAAAAAACATGACAAAAAACTTATTAGTAGAACTCGGTCTTGAAGAATTACCAGCCTATGTTGTCACACCAAGTGAAAAACAACTAGGCGAAAAAATAGCAGCCTTCCTAAAGGAGAACCGTCTGTCATTTGAAGCTATTCAGACCTTCTCAACACCACGTCGTTTAGCTGTTCGTGTGACTGGTCTTGCAGACAAACAGTCTGATTTGACAGAAAATTTCAAGGGTCCAGCAAAGAAAATTGCATTGGATAGTGATGGAAACTTCACAAAAGCAGCTCAAGGATTTGTTCGTGGAAAAGGATTGACTGTTGAAGATATCGAATTCCGTGAAATTAAGGGTGAAGAATATGTCTATGTCACTAAGGAAGAAATTGGTCAAGCAGTTGAAGCCATTGTTCCAGGTGTTGTGGATGTCTTGAAGTCACTGACTTTCCCTGTCAGCATGCACTGGGCTGGAAATAGCTTTGAATACATCCGCCCTGTTCACACTTTAACTGTTCTTTTAGATGAAGAAGAGTTTGATTTGGATTTCCTTGATATCAAGGGAGATCGTGTCAGCCGTGGCCATCGTTTCTTAGGACAAGAAACCAAGTTTCAATCAGCTTTGAGCTATGAAGAAGATCTTCGTAAGCAGTTTGTAATCGCAGATCCACGTGAACGTGAGCAAATGATTGTTGACCAAATCAAGGAAATTGAGGCAAAACATGGTGTACGCATCGAGATTGATGCTGACTTGCTTAATGAAGTCTTGAACTTGGTTGAATACCCAACTGCCTTTATGGGAAGTTTTGATGCCAAATACCTTGAAGTTCCAGAAGAAGTTTTGGTGACTTCAATGAAAGAACACCAACGTTACTTTGTTGTTCGTGATCAAGATGGTAAACTCTTGCCAAACTTCATTTCTGTCCGTAACGGAAACGCAGAGCATTTGGAAAATGTCATCAAAGGAAATGAAAAAGTCTTGGTAGCCCGCTTGGAAGACGGAGAATTCTTCTGGCGTGAAGACCAAAAATTGGTGATTTCAGATCTTGTTGAAAAATTAAACAATGTGACTTTCCATGAGAAAATTGGTTCCCTTCGTGAACACATGATTCGTACGGGTCAGATTGCTATTCTCTTGGCAGAAAAAGCTGGTTTGTCAGCGGATGAAACGATTGACTTAGCCCGTGCAGTAGCCATTTACAAGTTTGACTTGTTGACAGGTATGGTTGGTGAATTTGACGAGCTCCAAGGAATTATGGGTGAGAAATATGCCCTTCTTGCTGGGGAAACTCCAGCGGTGGCAGCTGCTATTCGTGAACACTACATGCCTACTTCAGCTGAAGGAGAACTTCCAGAGAGCAAGATCGGCGCAGTTCTAGCCATTGCAGATAAATTGGATACGATTTTGAGTTTTCTTCTCAGTAGGCTTGATTCCATCAGGTTCTAATGACCCTTATGCTCTTTCGTCGCGCGACCCAAGGTGTGGTTCGTATCTTAGATGCCTTTTGGTTGGCACATTGCTATGGATGAGCTGATTGATAGCCTTTATGCATTGAAATTTGATAGCTTGACTTATGAAAATAAGACAGAGGTTATGGACTTTATCAAGGCTCGTGTTGATAAGATGATGGGCTCTACTCCAAAAGATATTAAGGAAGCAGTACTTGCAAGTTCGAACTTTGTTGTGGCAGATATGTTGGAAGCAGCAAGTGCTCTCGTAGAAGCAAGTAAGGAAGAAGATTTCAAACCATCTGTTGAATCACTTTCTCGTGCCTTTAACTTAGCTGAGAAGGCAGAAGGAGTAGCTACAGTTGATTCAGTTCTCTTTGAAAATGACCAAGAAAAAGCCTTGGCGGAAGCAGTAGATACACTTGTTTTATCAGGTACTGCCAGTCAGCAATTGAAACAACTCTTTGCGCTTAGTCCAGTTATTGATGCTTTCTTTGAGAATACCATGGTAATGGCAGAAGATCAGGCTGTTCGTCAAAATCGTTTGGCTATCTTGTCTCATTTAACTCAAAAAGCGGCTAAACTTGCTCGTTTTAACCAAATTAACACTAAATAAAATTTGATAAGCGGACTTTATCTTATCACAAAGGAGAAGAAATGGATCCGAAAAAAATTGCTCGTATCAACGAGCTTGCTAAAAAGAAAAAAATAGAAGGCTTGACCCCAGAAGAAAAAGTAGAACAAGCCAAACTACGTGAGGAGTACATCGAAGGGTATCGTCGCACTGTTCGTTACCACATTGAAGGAATCAAAATTGTGGACGAAGAAGGAAACGATGTTACACCAGAAAAACTACGCCAAGTCCAACGTGAAAAAGGTTTACATGGTCGTAGTCTTGATGACCTAAATTCATAATAATACTCTTCGAAAATCAAATTCAAACCATGTCAGCTTCACCTTGCCGTACTCAAGTACAGCCTGCGGCTAGCTTCCTAGTTTGCTCTTTGATTTTCATTGAGTATAAATATTCTTTCTTTTAACAAAGATAGATGAAATAATAACCAGAAGACTAGCAGTTGTTGTCTGCTAGTCTTTTTTCGCTAAAAAAAGGAACCAAAATGGTTCCTAAAATTATTAGTTACTTGCTCCAGATGTAGCGTCTGCTCTACCACCGTGGCCTCCAGCATCATCTGCATCAGAAGCTCCAGATGTAGCATCTGCATCGCCGTGACCATGTCCGCCAGCAGGAGCTGCAGCATTTCCACCAACTAGACGTTGACCAGTAGAATTGAGGTACCAATCAAGCCATGGTTGGAAGTTGAAGACTATTTCGTTGATACCAGCGTATGATCCATCAGGATAGTACATAGCTTGATAGTTGTGAGTATTGATAACCCCTGCAGGAGATCCAGGAACGATTGTACGAACATATTCTTGATCACCATTACGCAATACGCCAACAACCCATTCAACATTTTTCATACGTCCACCGGGAAGTGAGTTATGGACAGTTGAGAGACGGTTACCAGATTGAGATGGTACACGTTTAGCAAACATGGTGTTTGGATCTTGGTGAACATTATTGTAGTATAAGAATTGGTTGTTATCATCTGCATAGGTCAACTCAAATGGCATTGCTTTCAAGAACATATCGATTTGGTTAACAGTTAAGATACCATGATCTAGTTTGACATAGGTATCACCTGAAACCGCACCAGTAATTTCAGCAACTTTTTCAACCCATTCTGGATCATCGGGATCAACTTCTGTGATTGTGGTAGCAATTGGTCTGCCGCAATCCAAATCTTCTGGTTCAATTGGTTTTGGTTTTTTCAATTTTGAAACAACTCCTACATATTTTACAAAATTATCCAAGCAAGTTTCGAGGAATTTAACTGTTCCGTCATTTGTAATATTGCCCTCTGCGTCAAATGCTTCTTTGGCTTTACCAAGAAGGAATTCGTTACCTGGAAGAGTGTAAGCATTGACACCTGGAGCATCAAGAATCTTACGAAGGTGAACTTGGGCACGAGAAGTACCTTGGTCGTAGTAAGAAGCACCCACTATCATAACAGGCTTGTTTTCAAATGGATGAACTTCGTATGAAAGCCATTCGAGAACAGATTTTAGGGAAGCTGTGATAGTGTGGTTGTGCTCAGGAGTGGCAATGATGACACCATCAGCACGTGTGATTTTATTATAAAGATAACGTAATTGGAAACTTTCATCCCATTTTTCATCTTGGTTAAACATTGGAACTTCGTCAATTTCAAGCACTTCTAATTCAAATTTGAGTTTGAAGTGACGACGGATAAATTCCAAGAGTTTACGGTTATATGATTGATCGTAATTTGATCCTACAAGTCCAACAAATTTCATTCTTTTCTGCTCTCCTATTTTACAAATTTTCCCAGTCAAAATCTTCGGCATCTTTGCGAAGTAATTCTTTCGCATTGCGCAATTTTTCTGTAATTTTTACAAAGATACGGTAGTCGTCAAAAATGGCATCCATTTTTTGAATAACATCAAGATCCACTAAATCTCCATTGTTATTGAAGGCTTGAAGAGAATGAGAAAGCAAGAATTCGTCTGGTAGGACGCTTGCCTTGATTTCTGGTGAGTTCAAGATTTGACGAAGTTGTAATTGGGCACGAGATGAACCAAGTGTCCCGTATGAAGCACCGGTAATCATGATTGGCTTATTCAAAAGTGGATAAACGCCGTAAGATAACCAAGCAAGAGCACTCATTAATACTGCAGGAATAGAGTGGTCATACTCAGGAGTACCGATAATAACCCCATCAGCTTCTTCGATTTTGGCAACTATTTCCAAAATTTCAGTAGGGATTTGTTTATCAGCAGGTTTGTTGAATACAGGGATATCCTTGATTTCAACAAGTTCAATTTCAGCCTTGTCAGCAAAGTGTTTTTGCATGTACTGAAGCAATTGACGGTTTGTAGAACGTTTTGAATTTGTTCCAACAATAGCAATAAGTTTTAACATGAGATTTCCTTTCTCTTTTTACATAATACGATTTTAAAACTCCATTGAAACAGTTGTTTCTATAGAGTAGGAATTCCTGAAGAACAACTTAGGTGACCTTCCTTATCAATCAGAATTGCTTCGATTCCCTCCAAACTTTCGACTTGCCAAAGGATAGAAGCAGGTCTTTCTCCAAAGAGTCGAGTTGTCCAGATTTCACCATCAACTGATTTATCAGAGATAATTGTGAGACTTGCTAGTTCCGTTTCAACAGGATATCCTGTTTGGCTGTCAAAAATATGATGGTAATCTTTTCCATCGACTGTCAGGTGACGTTCATAAATGCCTGAAGTCACGACAGATTGATTGACAACGGGGATGGTCATTAAGTGATTTCCCCGAGGATTGGCTGGGTCTTGAATCCCGATTTGCCAAGGTTGATTCCCTCTTGCCTGATTTTTTCCAATGGTCAGAACATTCCCTCCCAGATTAATCAAGGCAGAAGTCACACCCTCTTTCCTAAGAAATTGGGCAACCTTATCCGCACTATATCCTTTGGCTAGACAACCTAGATCAATCTTCATTCCTTTCTGTTTCAAGAATACAGTGGAAGTAGAAGAATCTAACTCGATATAATGAGGATTGATTAAAGGGAGCACCGATTCAATTTCTTGAGGTTGGGCAACTTTGGCATCTGAAAAACCGATACGCCAGGTTTGAATTAAGGGACCAATACTGATGTTGAGATGGCTAGAGGGCGCTAGGCTATGCTCTAAACCAAGTGAAATCAGTTCAAACAGGTCTGGATGAACTTTGACGGGGGCTATTCCAGCTTGATGATTGATTTCCATCAACTCAGATTCTTGGCTATTGGCATTGAAGCGGTATTCTAGCTCTCTGAGTAAATCAAAGGATTTTGGGAGCAAGATATCTGCTCGCTCATCCACTAATGAAATAGTGATAGTGGTCCCCATTAGGCGTTCAGAATGTGAACTAAGAGGCAAGCTACCAACTCCTTTCTCTTATGAAAAGAAGGTTGAAATATAGTAAATTTATGAAAAATGAATCCCTTACATTTTCTTTCCATGATACTAGCATACCATAAAGTCAGCGTTTTTCACAAATAAAATTTGTAAAGATGTCAAGAAATATGCTTACATATATTGCCAAATGATTTATAAAGTACAAATAATTTACATTTTTACAAAAATGAGGAAAAATTTGTTAAATCCTTGTAAACGCTAACAGTAAATGTTATACTAGAAAGGTAAATTTAAAATTGAAGGTAGGAATTTTTCTATGAGTAAAATCGTTGTAGTTGGTGCTAACCACGCTGGTACAGCATGTATTAATACTATGTTGGATAATTTTGGAAACGAGAACGAAATCGTTGTTTTTGACCAAAACTCTAACATCTCTTTCCTAGGATGTGGAATGGCCCTTTGGATTGGTGAACAAATTGACGGTGCTGAAGGCTTGTTCTATTCTGATAAAGAAAAATTGGAAGCTAAAGGTGCTAAAGTCTACATGAATTCACCAGTTCTTTCAATCGACTATGATAACAAAGTAGTTACTGCTGAAGTTGAAGGAAAAGAGCACAAAGAATCATACGAAAAATTGATTTTTGCTACGGGTTCTACACCAATCTTGCCACCAATTGAAGGTGTTGAAATTGTTAAAGGAAACCGCGAATTTAAAGCAACTCTTGAAAATGTACAATTCGTTAAATTGTACCAAAACGCTGAAGAAGTTATCAATAAACTTGCTGACAAGAGCCAGCACCTTGACCGTATCGCCGTTGTTGGTGGTGGTTACATCGGTGTTGAACTTGCTGAAGCCTTTGAACGTCTTGGAAAAGAAGTTGTCCTTGTTGATATCGTTGATACTGTTTTGAACGGTTACTATGATAAAGACTTCACACAAATGATGGCGAAGAACTTGGAAGACCACAACATTCGCTTGGCTCTTGGTCAAACTGTTAAAGCAATCGAGGGTGATGGTAAAGTTGAACGCTTGATTACTGATAAAGAAACTTTCGATGTGGATATGGTTATCCTTGCCGTTGGTTTCCGTCCAAATACTGCTCTTGCTGATGGTAAGATTGAACTCTTCCGTAACGGTGCTTTCCTTGTAAACAAGAAACAAGAAACTTCACTTCCTGGTGTATTTGCTGTTGGAGACTGTGCGACAGTTTATGACAACGCTCGTAAAGACACAAGCTACATCGCCCTTGCTTCAAATGCAGTTCGTACTGGTATTGTTGGTGCTTTACAATGCTTGTGGACATGAATTGGAAGGAATCGGTGTACAAGGTTCAAACGGTATCTCAATCTACGGTCTTCACATGGTTTCAACTGGTTTGACTCTTGAAAAAGCAAAAGCTGCTGGCTACAATGCAACTGAAACAGGTTTTAACGATCTTCAAAAACCTGAATTTATGAAGCATGACAATCATGAAGTTGCTATCAAGATTGTCTTTGATAAAGATAGCCGTGAAATTCTTGGTGCGCAAATGGTATCACATGATCCTGCAATTAGCATGGGAATTCACATGTTCTCACTTGCTATTCAAGAGCATGTAACAATTGAAAAATTGGCTTTGACTGACCTATTCTTCTTGCCACACTTCAACAAACCATACAACTACATCACAATGGCTGCACTTACAGCTGAAAAATAATATTTAATGAACTATCTGGCCTTCACTGAAGGTCAGATAGTTTTTTAGTAAATCTGTACCCATACAATTATTGTTTTTTTATCTTGTGATTCATTCTAATCTGACTTAAAATGAAATGGTAGCTACCAATACAAATGATGAGGATAAAGAAATGACTGAAAATCGTTATGAATTAAATAAAAACTTAGCACAAATGCTTAAAGGTGGCGTTATCATGGATGTTCAAAATCCTGAACAAGCCCGTATCGCTGAAGCTGCTGGTGCGGCAGCTGTTATGGCCTTGGAGCGGATTCCAGCTGATATTCGTGCAGCTGGTGGAGTTTCTCGCATGAGCGATCCAAAGATGATTAAGGAAATCCAAGATGCGGTTAGTATTCCAGTTATGGCCAAGGTTAGAATTGGACATTTTGTGGAAGCTCAAATTCTTGAAGCTATTGAGATTGACTACATCGATGAGAGTGAGGTTTTATCTCCAGCTGACGACCGTTTCCATGTGGATAAGAAAGAATTTCAAGTTCCTTTTGTTTGTGGTGCTAAAGACTTGGGTGAAGCCTTGCGTCGTATTGCTGAAGGTGCTTCTATGATTCGTACAAAAGGAGAACCGGGTACGGGGGATATCGTCCAAGCTGTACGTCATATGCGTATGATGAATCAGGAAATTCGCCGCATTCAAAACCTACGTAAGGATGAGCTCTATGTTGCTGCTAAGGACTTGCAAGTCTCAGTAGAATTGGTTCAATATGTTCATGAACATGGAAAATTGCCAGTTGTCAATTTTGCAGCTGGAGGTGTTGCAACGCCAGCAGATGCTGCGCTAATGATGCAATTAGGGGCAGAGGGTGTCTTTGTTGGATCAGGTATTTTCAAATCAGGAGATCCAGTGAAACGAGCAAGCGCTATTGTCAAGGCCGTTACTAATTATCGTAATCCCAAAATCCTAGCTCAAATCTCTGAAGATTTAGGTGAAGCCATGGTTGGTATTAATGAAAATGAAATTCAAATTCTCATGGCTGAGCGAGGAAAATAGATGAAAATCGGAATATTGGCCTTGCAAGGTGCCTTTGCAGAACATGCAAAAGTGCTAGATCAATTAGGAGTCGAGAGTGTTGAAATCAGAAATCTAGAGGATTTTCAGCAAGAACAGAGTGACTTGTCGGGTTTGATTTTACCTGGAGGAGAGTCTACAACCATGGGCAAGCTCTTACGAGACCAGGACATGCTGATTCCCATCCGAGAAGCCATTCTATCTGGCTTACCAGTGTTTGGAACCTGTGCGGGTTTAATTTTGCTGGCTAAGGAAATTACTTCTCAGGAAGAGAGTCATCTAGGAACTATGGATATGGTGGTCGAGCGCAATGCCTATGGGCGCCAATTAGGAAGTTTCTATACGGAAGCAGAATGTAAGGGAGTTGGTCAGATTCCAATGACCTTTATCCGTGGTCCAATTATCAGTAGTGTTGGAAAGGATGTAGAAATTCTAGCAACAGTTGATAATCAAATCGTTGCAGCCCAAGACAAAAATATGTTGGTGACATCTTTTCATCCAGAATTGACTGATGATGTGCGCTTACATCAGTACTTTATCAATATGTGTAAAGAAAAAAGTTGAGACTGAGTTTCTCAACTTTTATTTGAAAAAATACAGTAAAAAAAGCGCAAAAATCACTTCCTGTGCTATACTGTAATTGAATTTTTTTTAGTTTTGGCGTTAGACCTATTTCCTCAGCTCTAGCGCCTTTTCTTTTTGATAAGTCTGCTTGGTGGAGAGTAGTTTGTAAATGATTCTGAGAATCTTATGAGCACAAGCAATAATCGCCTTCATCTTGCTTCCTCTTTGGGAAATTCGATTGTAAAAAGAAGAAAAAGCTGGATTCTTAGAATGTGCTGCAATTAATCCCGACATGGTCAAAGCCTGTTTGATATAGCGATTTCCTTGCGTGATGTGTGAGGATTTTTTAATGCCAGCACTTTCATAAGATCCTGGGCAGAGTCCAGCCCATGATGCTAAGTGTGTATCGGATGGAAAGGCTGTAACAGTTGGTCCAAACTCAGCTAGAATAGTGGCAGCACAGTTTTCATTCACACCAGGAATGGTTTGAAGTATCCTATTTTCCTCAGGGGAACTCCTTTTCGATGTAGTGTTGAATCTCATCGATCAATTTTTCAATGAGTTCCTGATACATCTGGCATTCCTCTAAGCTCTGATCTAAGAGGAAGCGGTCTTCTAGTGATAACTTTCCTTCCATCGCTTCAACGAGTTCTTCTGGACTTGCTTTCACTCGCTTCTGGATACAAGGGATAACAGATTCTACATCAATTGTTTCTCCGTTAATGAATAATTTTAAAAGTGCTTGTCCTGTCTTAGAAAAAAATATCAGAAAGATAACTGGTTAGCTTGATATTGGCCCGTTGTAAGAGATTGTGAATTTCATTTTTAACTTGAGTTTGATGTTGCTTGTAAGAACGCATGCGACGTGTCAATAAACGAAGCTGTACTACTTCAGGGGCAGGGATATGGGAAGATTTAATCAGTCCGCAACGGCCGAGTTGAGCAATCCATTCGGCGTCCTTCATGTCTGTTTTTCGACCAGGCACATTCTTGATATGTTGAGGATTGGCAAGTACTAAGACGAGATTAGAATCTGAAAAGATATTAAAGAGAGGGAGCCAATATTGCCCAGTACTTTCAAAAAAGACACGTGTGACGTGATTTTCTACCACCCAATCTAAGGCATTGTGAAGAGCTACAGTAGTTGTCCCAAATTTCTTCTGAATTTTCTTTGGCTTATTGGTATCTAGTGGACCATCTAGAATACAACAAACAATGGATTTTTGGTGGACATCATACCACAACACGTTTCAATCATGACTTCCATTATAAAAACCTCCTGTTAACTATTTGAACAATAGAACAAGAGGCTACTAGTAAGATATTTTCATGCTCAAGGCATATTCGAGTTATCTCATGACTCTTGTTCATCCAGTTTTTGATACAGGCTAGGAAAAGCCCTATTAAAGACCACGGATTGGTATTGTTCATCTTGATTATAAGATAAACTTCGTTTTCTGTCATGAGTTAGCAGGCTCTGCCTGCTTGGAGTTTTTTGTATTCGAACTGTTTTAGAAGCCTTTCTACTATAGCGATATGATAGTTTTTTTGGTATAATATAGGTTATGGAAATTGAAAAAACCAATCGCATGAATGCGCTTTTTGAATTTTATGCTGCACTTTTGACGGACAAGCAAATGAACTATATCGAACTTTACTATGCAGATGACTATAGTCTTGCTGAGATAGCTGAGGAGTTCGGGGTTAGTCGACAAGCAGTCTATGATAATATCAAACGAACAGAAAAAATTCTCGAAGATTATGAGATGAAATTGCATATGTACTCGGACTACATTGTCCGTAGTCAGATTTTTGATCAGATTTTGGAGCGCTATCCCAAGGATGACTTTCTGCAGGAGCAGATAGAAATTTTAACAAGTATTGATAATAGAGAATAAGAGGAAGAAAAATGGCATTTGAAAGTTTAACAGAACGTTTGCAGAACGTCTTTAAAAATCTACGTAAAAAAGGAAAAATCTCTGAAGCGGATGTCCAAGAAGCAACCAAAGAAATTCGCTTGGCCTTGCTTGAGGCCGACGTTGCCTTGCCTGTTGTAAAGGACTTTATCAAGAAAGTTCGTGAGCGTGCAGTCGGGCATGAGGTCATTGATACCCTTAATCCTGCGCAACAGATTATTAAAATCGTTGATGAGGAATTGACAGCCGTTTTAGGTTCTGATACGGCTGAGATTATCAAGTCACCTAAGATTCCGACGATTATCATGATGGTCGGTTTGCAGGGGGCTGGTAAAACAACTTTTGCAGGTAAATTGGCCAACAAACTCAAGAAAGAAGAAAATGCCCGTCCTTTGATGATTGCAGCGGATATTTATCGTCCAGCTGCCATTGATCAGCTTAAGACCTTGGGACAACAGATTGATGTGCCTGTCTTCGCACTTGGGACAGAAGTACCAGCTGTTGAGATTGTACGTCAAGGTTTAGAACAAGCCCAAGCCAACCACAATGACTATGTCTTGATTGATACGGCAGGTCGTTTGCAGATTGATGAGCTTTTGATGAATGAGCTTCGTGACGTGAAAGCACTGGCTCAACCAAACGAAATTCTCCTCGTCGTTGATGCCATGATTGGTCAAGAAGCGGCCAATGTTGCTCGTGAGTTTAATGCTCAGTTGGAAGTGACTGGGGTTATCCTTACTAAGATTGATGGCGATACTCGTGGTGGTGCGGCTCTGTCTGTTCGTCACATTACTGGAAAACCTATCAAGTTCACTGGTACGGGTGAAAAGATTACGGACATTGAAACCTTCCATCCAGATCGTATGTCTAGTCGTATCCTTGGTATGGGGGATATGTTAACATTGATTGAGAAAGCTTCTCAAGAATATGATCAACAAAAAGCCCTTGAAATGGCTGAGAAGATGCGGGAAAATACCTTTGATTTCAATGATTTCATTGATCAATTGGATCAGGTGCAAAACATGGGGCCAATGGAAGACTTGCTCAAGATGATTCCAGGTATGGCCAACAATCCAGCCCTTCAAAACATGAAGGTGGATGAGCGTCAGATTGCGCGCAAACGTGCCATTGTTTCTTCTATGACGCCTGAAGAGCGTGAAAATCCAGATTTGTTAAATCCAAGCCGCCGTCGTCGTATTGCTACTGGTTCTGGAAATAGTTTTGTCGAAGTCAATAAATTTATCAAAGACTTTAATCAGGCTAAACAACTCATGCAAGGTGTTATGTCTGGAGATATGAACAAGATGATGAAGCAGATGGGAATCAATCCAAACAACCTTCCTAAAAATATGCCAAATATGGGAGGCATGGATATGTCTGCCCTTGAAGGAATGATGGGACAAGGTGGGATGCCTGACTTGTCAGCTCTTGGAGGAGCAGGAATGCCAGATATGAGCCAGATGTTTGGTGGAGGACTCAAAGGTAAAATCGGTGAATTTGCTATGAAACAGTCCATGAAGCGCATGGCTAACAAAATGAAGAAAGCGAAGAAGAAACGTAAATAAATATTAAAAAGTAAGGGTGATCTGTAGCTAAGTTTTAGTTGTAAAAACTAAGGTTTGGCTCTGGGTCATTTCTTTTTTATATCTTCAGCGCGACTATTCTCAAAACAGGTTGAAATCTTTATCAAAATAGTTTTTAGCGAAAAATAAAAAGGCTTCCCCGCCATCATTTTTACTAATTTTTTGATATTCAGGTATGCCAAAGTAAGTCCAACTTTTGCCTTCATTTTGGACTTTCCCCACTTCTCTTGTATAACGTAAATTGTGGTATTCTTTGGCTGTGCCAAAAAGCCGCTCTACCGTTTCTTTACGTTTCTGGTAAAGTTCCTTACTTCCCTTTTGATGCCGAATTTCCTCACAAAGCTCTAAATACTCCCTCCAAATATGGCGAGTAACGACTTTCTGTTTCTTCTTACTTTCTGTGTAACTGGATAACAGAGGACAATTTGCGCAAATCTTAGGATTACTTTTATCCTCACGATAGCCATCGCGATTTGTTGTAGAGTAAGCTAACACTTGATGAGTATATTTGTGGTTATTGGCTGCGGCCTTGATATGAATTCCATCAATAAAAATCTCAGTCGGGTCAATCAAACCTTGCCCCCATACAATGGATAGGACATAATGAAAAATTTCCTCGATTACTTCCTTATCTTGAAAATGACGATTGTAATTTTTGCCATAGGTGGTAAAATGAGGAACCTTATCGTTTAAACTCAAACCCAGAAACCAGCGATAGGTGGTATTGATCTCAATATCCTTGATAGTTTGGCGCATGGAACGGATACCGTAGAAACATTGGATGATAGGGATTTTAACCAGCATAACAGGGTCTAAACTAGGACGCCCTTTATCCTCAGAATAAGTATCTGCGATCAAGTTATAGATGAAGGAAAAATCGATAACCTGCTCAACCTGACGAAGAAAATGGTGCGGAACGAGTTCATCTAGCGTGTAAAAACCAACTTGATTGCGCTTGTAGTCTGGATTTTCTTTGTGAAACATAGGGAACAACTCACAATTTTTCTTACATCTTTTATACGACTTTACACAAAGAAAAGCCCTTAGAAACTTGTAGTCTAAGGACTTTGTCTTCAATCTGAAACTGCACTAGAATGCAGTTTTTATTTTTCTACGGAAGACATGGGATTCGAACCCACGCACGCTGTTACACGCCTACCGCGTTTCCAACACGGCCTCTTAAGCCTCTTGAGTAATCTTCCAATACTTACTCAAATAGTCTACCATAAAGGCTCTTATCTTGCAATAAAAATTCTGGAAATAAGAAAAATGATAGAATTTTGAAAGAAAATGATAAAAAATGCTTGACTTTGAAAGAAAGTGTGATAGAATGAATAGTGTAAACGATAACAGGAGGTGATTCAGTGTTAAAAACAGAGCGGAAACAACTGATTTTAGAGGAGTTAAATCAACATCATGTAGTTTCTCTAGAGAAAATTAGTTAGTTTGCTAGAAACGTCAGAATCAACGGTTCGAAGAGATTTGGATGAGTTGGAAGCAGAAAACAAGCTTCGTCGTGTGCATGGTGGAGCAGAATTGCCCCCACTCCTTGCAGGAAGAAGAAACCATTCAAGAAAAATCTGTCAAAAACCTTCAAGAGAAAGAAGTTGCTGGCTCAGAAAGCAGCCTCTCTCATCAAGGAACAAGATGTCATCTTTATCGATGCTGGAACAACAACTGCTTTTTTGATTCATGAATTGGTCAATAAGAATGTTACAGTCGTGACCAACTCTATTCACCATGCCGCTCAGTTGGTTGAAAAGCAGATTCCAACTGTCATGGTTGGAGGAAGTGTCAAGATGGCGACAGATGCTAGCATCGGGGGCGTTGCTCTTAACCAGATTAACCAATTGCACTTTGACCGTGCCTTTTATCGGGATGAATGGTGTGGACGATGGCTATTATACGACTCCTGATATGGAGGAGGGAGCTGTGAAGCGTGCTATTTTAGAGAATGCCAAACAGACCTATGTCTTGGTGGATTCGTCAAAAATTGGACAAACTTGCTTTGCCAAGGTAGCACCACTCAAACGAGCTATTGTTATCACAAGTCAAGGGCATGAGCTCTTGCAGGCTATTAAGGAGAAAACGGAGGTAATAGAAGTATGATTTATACAGTCACACTCAATCCATCCATTGACTATATCGTTCGTTTGGACCAAGTCCAAGTCGGTAGTGTCAATCGTATGGACAGTGATGATAAGTTTGCTGGTGGGAAAGGAATCAATGTCAGTCGTGTCTTGAAACGCTTGGATATTCCAAATACAGCGACTGGATTTATCGGAGGTTTTACTGGTAAATTTATCACAGATACTTTGGCAGAGGAAGAAATCGAGACACGTTTTGTCCAAGTGGCAGAAGATACTCGTATCAATGTTAAAATCAAAGCAGACCAAGAAACAGAAATCAACGGAACGGGTCCAACTGTTGAACCAGCTCAGTTAGAAGAATTGAAAGCTATTTTATCTAGTCTGACTGCAGATGATACGGTGGTCTTTGCTGGGTTCAAGTGCTAAAAAAATCTAGGCAATGTCATCTACAAGGATTTGATTGCCTTGACGCGCCAGACTGGTGCGCAAGTGGTTTGTGACTTTTGAAGGACAGACCTTGATTGATAGTTTGGACTACCAGCCACTTTTGGTCAAACCAAACAATCATGAACTTGGAGCTATCTTTTGGAGTGAAACTCGAAAGTTTAGATGAAATCGAGAACTATGCTCGTGAGTTACTGGCCAAAGGTGCTCAAAACGTCATTATCTCCATGGCTGGGGACGGTGCACTTCTTGTCACATCTGAGGGAGCTTACTTTGCTAAACCAATCAAAGGGAACAGTCAAAAATTCAGTTGGAGCTGGTGATTCTATGGTTGCTGGATTTACAGGTGAATTTGTCAAATCAAAAGACGCAGTAGAAGCCTTCAAATGGGGAGTTGCTTGTGGAACAGCAACTACCTTCTCGGATGACTTGGCAACAGCAGAATTTATTAAAGAAACATATGAAAAAGTTGAGGTAGAAAAACGATGAAAATTCAAGACCTATTGAGAAAAGATGTCATGTTGCTGGATTTGCAGGCAACTGAAAAAACAGCTGTCATCGAAGAAATGATTAAAAGTTTGGTAGATCACGGTTATGTGACAGATTTTGAAACATTTAAAGAAGGTATTTTGGCACGTGAAGCTTTGACTTCTACAGGTTTGGGTGACGGAATCGCAATGCCTCACAGCAAAAATGCTGCTGTCAAAGAAGCGACAGTTCTCTTTGCTAAGTCAAATAAGGGTGTTGATTATGAGAGCTTGGATGGACAAGCAACTGACCTCTTCTTCATGATTGCGGCTCCAGAAGGTGCCAATGATACTCACTTGGCAGCCTTGGCAGAATTGTCTCAATACTTGATGAAAGACGGTTTTGCTGACAAACTTCGTCAAGTAACATCAGCTGACCAAGTTATCGAACTTTTTGACAAAGCTTCCGAAAAAACTGAAGAGCCTGTTCAAGCACCTACTAATGACTCTGATGAGTTTATCGTTGCTGTTACAGCTTGTACAACAGGTATTGCTCACACTTACATGGCTCAAGAAGCCCTTCAAAAAGTGGCTGCTGAAATGGGTGTTGGAATCAAGGTTGAAACCAACGGTGCTAGCGGTGTTGGAAACCAACTAACTGCTGAGGACATCCGCAAGGCTAAAGCTGTTATCATCGCTGCAGACAAGGCGGTTGAGATGGATCGTTTCGATGGCAAACCATTGATCAATCGTCCAGTTGCTGACGGTATCCGTAAGACAGAAGAGTTAATTAACTTGGCTCTTTCAGGAGATGCTGAAGTCTATCGTGCCGCTAATGGTGCAAAAGCTGCAACAGCCTCTAACGAAAAACAAAGTCTTGGTGGTGCCTTCTACAAACACTTGATGAGTGGTGTATCCCAAATGTTGCCATTCGTTATCGGTGGTGGTATCATGATTGCACTTGCCTTCTTGATTGACGGTGCTTTGGGTGTGCCGAATGAAAATCTTGGCAATCTTGGTTCTTACCATGAGCTAGCTTCTATGTTCATGAAAATTGGTGGAGCTGCCTTTGGTTTGATGCTTCCAGTCTTTGCAGGTTATGTTGCCTACTCTATCGCTGAAAAACCAGGTTTGGTAGCAGGTTTCGTGGCTGGTGCTATTGCCAAAGAAGGTTTTGCCTTTGGTAAAATCCCTTATGCTGCAGGTGGTGAAGCAACTTCAACTCTTGCAGGTGTCTCATCTGGTTTCCTAGGTGCCCTTGTTGGTGGATTTATCGCAGGTGCTTTAGTTCTTGCCATCAAGAAATACGTTAAAGTTCCTCGTTCGCTTGAAGGTGCTAAATCAATCCTTCTCTTGCCACTTCTTGGAACAATCTTGACTGGATTTGTCATGCTAGCTGTTAATATCCCAATGGCAGCAATCAACACTGCTATGAATGACTTCCTAGGCGGTCTTGGAGGAGGTTCAGCTGTCCTTCTTGGTATCGTTCTTGGAGGAATGATGGCTGTCGATATGGGTGGACCAGTCAATAAAGCAGCTTATGTCTTTGGTACAGGTACGCTTGCAGCAACTGTTTCTTCAGGTGGTTCTGTAGCTATGGCAGCAGTTATGGCTGGAGGAATGGTGCCACCACTTGCAATCTTTGTCGCAACTCTTCTTTTCAAAGATAAATTTACCAAAGAAGAACGTAACTCTGGTTTGACAAACATCATCATGGGCTTGTCATTTATCACTGAGGGAGCGATTCCATTTGGTGCCGCTGACCCAGCTCGTGCGATTCCAAGCTTCATCCTTGGTTCAGCAGTAGCAGGTGGCCTCGTTGGTCTTACTGGTATCAAACTCATGGCGCCACACGGAGGAATTTTCGTTATCGCCCTTACTTCAAATGCCCTTCTTTACTTCGTTTCTGTCTTGGTAGGAGCAATCGTAAGTGGTGTGGTCTATGGTTACCTACGCAAACCTCAAGCATAAAACTTAGATACAAAATGAAAAGATTGGACCGTTTGGTGCAGTCTTTTTCTCTTTCCGAAATGCCTGTGAAATATGGTATAATAGAAGAATGGCAAACAAGAATACAAGTAAAACAAGACGGAGACCGTCTAAAGCAGAACTCGAAAGAAAAGAAGCGATTCAACGAATGTTGATTTCGTTGGGAATCGCGCTTTTATTGATTTTCGCAGCCTTCAAATTAGGGGCTGCAGGTATAACCCTTTACAATTTAATTCGCTTGCTGGTAGGTAGCCTAGCTTATCTGGCAATATTTGGTATCCTGCTCTACCTCTTCTTTTTTAAGTGGATACGAAAACAGGAAGGACTCTTATCTGGATTTTTCACCATATTTGCTGGCTTACTCTTGATTTTTGAGGCCTATTTAGTTTGGAAATATGGTTTGGACAAGTCGGTATTAAAAGGAACCATGGCTCAGGTTGTGACTGATCTGACTGGTTTTCGAACGACCAGTTTTGCTGGAGGGGGCTTGATTGGTGTCGCTCTTTATATTCCAATCGCCTTTCTCTTCTCAAATATCGGGACTTACTTTATTGGAGCTATCTTGATTTTAGTGGGTTCCCTCCTAGTAAGCCCTTGGTCTGTTTACGATATTGCTGAATTTTTCAGTAGAGGCTTTGCCAAATGGAGGGAAGGACATGAGCGTCGAAAAGAGGAACGCTCTGTCAAACAAGAAGAAAAAGCTCGTCAAAAGGCTGAGGAAGAGGCTAGATTAGAGCAAGAAGAGGCTGAAAAAGCCTTACTTGATTTGCCTCCTGTTGATATGGAAACGGGTGAAATTCTCACTGATGATGTTATGCTTGACGTTCCACCTGCTCCAGAAGAGAACTGGGTGGAACCAGAAATCATCCTACCTCAAGCTGAACATGAATTCGCTGAACAGGAAGATGGCTCTGATGATGAAGATGTTCAGGTCGATTTTTCAGCCAAGGAAGCCCTTGAATACAAACTTCCAAGCTTACAACTCTTTGCCCCAGATAAACCAAAGGACCAGTCTAAAGAGAAGAAAATTGTCCGAGAAAATATCAAAATCCTAGAAGAAACCTTTGCTAGCTTTGGTATCAAGGTAACAGTTGAACGAGCTGAAATTGGGCCATCAGTGACCAAGTATGAAGTCAAGCCAGCAGTCGGTGTACGGGTCAACCGCATTTCCAATCTGGCAGATGACCTCGCTCTAGCCTTGGCGGCCAAGGATGTCCGAATCGAGGCACCTATCCCAGGGAAATCTCTCGTTGGAATTGAAGTTCCTAACTCTGAGATTGCGACTGTGTCTTTCCGTGAACTATGGGAACAATCTCAAACGAAAGCAGAAAATCTCTTGGAAATTCCTTTAGGGAAGGCAGTTAATGGCACTGCAAGAGCTTTTGACCTTTCTAAAATGCCCCACTTGCTAGTTGCTGGTTCAACTGGTTCAGGAAAGTCGGTAGCAGTTAACGGCATTATCGCTAGCATTCTTATGAAGGCTAGACCTGATCAAGTTAAATTTATGATGGTCGACCCCAAGATGGTTGAATTGTCTGTTTACAATGATATTCCCCATCTCTTGATTCCAGTTGTGACCAATCCACGTAAGGCCAGCAAGGCCCTTCAAAAGGTCGTGGATGAGATGGAAAATCGTTATGAACTCTTTGCCAAGGTGGGAGTTCGGAATATTGCAGGCTTTAATGCCAAGGTAGAAGAGTTTAATGCCCAGTCTGAGTACAAGCAGGTTCCGCTACCACTCATTGTCGTGATTGTGGATGAGTTAGCTGACCTCATGATGGTGGCCAGCAAGGAAGTAGAAGATGCCATTATCCGTTTGGGACAGAAGGCGCGTGCTGCAGGTATCCACATGATTCTTGCAACCCAGCGTCCATCCGTTGATGTCATCTCTGGTCTGATTAAGGCCAATGTCCCATCTCGTGTGGCGTTTGCGGTTTCATCTGGTACAGACTCCCGTACGATTTTGGATGAAAATGGAGCAGAAAAACTGCTTGGCCGAGGGGACATGCTCTTTAAACCGATTGATGAAAATCATCCAGTTCGTCTACAGGGCTCCTTTATATCGGATGATGATGTCGAACGCATCGTAAACTTCATCAAGGCTCAGGCGGATGCAGACTACGATGAGAGTTTTGATCCAGGAGAGGTTTCTGAAAATGAAGGAGAATTTTCAGATGGAGATGCTGGTGGAGATCCGCTTTTTGAAGAAGCCAAAGCTTTGGTCATTGAGACCCAGAAAGCTAGTGCGTCCATGATTCAGCGTCGTTTATCAGTTGGATTTAACCGTGCGACCCGCCTCATGGAAGAACTCGAAATGGCAGGTGTCATTGGTCCAGCTGAAGGTACCAAACCAAGAAAAGTATTGCAACAATAAAAAAATAGCTTCTTTCCAAGTTTGGAAGGAAGCTATTTTACTGGCTATTGATTAGTTTTATTTTCTGAAGTTGGAGTATTGGACTGTTTTTCATTTTCAGTGGAAGGTTTACTTTGAGCAGGTGTAGTAGAGTCCTGAGTCGCTGTTTTCTGCTCTTCTTTTTTCTCTTCCTTGACGCTAGATTTTGGCGTTTCTTCTTGTTGTGTTTTTTCTTGACTAGTATTATTTTCCTTATTAGGGCTGGTGTTTTCCTGAGGGGATTCCTTTTGAATTTCTTTGACAATTGTTGTCGTCTGGCTTGTCGTAGGTTCTTTTTTAGTATTTTTGTTATTATCCAAGGCGTTCATGATAGTGATACTTGCGGTAATTAAGCCAAGAATACTACCGATAGTAGCAACGGTTTTTTGAAAGACCGTAAAGCCTTTTTTGATGTGTTCTGTTTTTGGTTTTGAAGTTCTACGATAATTAGACATACATTCTCTCCTTTAATTAAAATTTATTATACCGCATTTCTTTAAAAAAATCTTAAAAAAAGAGGAATTGCCCTTTCTTGTCGCAGGCTCCGTTTCATGATACAATAGAAGGAGTGATTTTAGAAAGCGTGAGAAAACATGATTTACTTTGATAATTCGGCAACGACAAAGCCCTATCCTGAAGCCCTTGAAACCTATATGCAGGTGGCTTCAAAAATTTTAGGAAATCCATCTAGTCTCCATCGTTTGGGAGACCAGGCAACACGAATCTTAGATGCTTCTCGCAAACAGATTGCAGATTTAATCGGTAAGAAAAGCGATGAAATCTTCTTTACTTCTGGTGGGACAGAAGGGGATAACTGGGTCATCAAGGGTGTGGCCTTTGAAAAAGCCCAGTTTGGAAAGCACATCATTGTATCAGCCATTGAACATCCGGCAGTCAAAGAGTCAGCCCTCTGGTTGAAAAGTCAAGGATTTGAAGTGGATTTTGCTCCAGTTGATGAGGAAGGATTTGTGGATGTTGAGGCTCTAGGAGCTTTGATACGATCTGATACGACACTCGTCTCCATTATGGCAGTAAACAATGAAATTGGGTCTGTTCAGCCCATTGAGGCTATTTCAGAACTGTTGGCAGACAAGCCGACTATTTCCTTCCACGTTGATGCGGTTCAGGCACTTGCCAAAATTCCGACTGAAAAATATCTGACAGAACGAGTGGATTTTGCAACTTTCTCTAGTCACAAGTTTCACGGAGTTCGAGGTGTTGGTTTTGTCTATATCAAGTCTGGCAAGAAGATTACGCCTCTTTTAACAGGTGGTGGTCAGGAGCGTGATTATCGTTCAACAACTGAAAATGTGGCAGGAATTGCAGCGACAGCCAAGGCTCTCCGTTTGTCTATGGAAAAGCTAGATATCTTTACTAGCAAGACTGGACAGATGAAGGCAGTGATTCGCCAAGCTCTTCTGGACTATCCAGATATTTTTGTCTTTTCAGATGAGAAAGACTTTGCCCCTCATATCCTGACTTTTGGAATCAAGGGTGTTCGTGGTGAGGTCATTGTTCATGCCTTTGAAGACTATGATATTTTTATCTCAACGACCTCTGCTTGTTCATCCAAGGCAGGAAAACCTGCAGGCACTTTGATTGCCATGGGAGTGGACAAGGATAAGGCCCAGTCAGCTGTGCGTCTAAGCCTAGACCTTGAAAATGATATGAGTCAGGTCGAGCAGTTTTTGACCAAGTTAAAATTGATTTACAATCAAACTAGAAAAGTAAGATAGGAGCATTCATGCAGTATTCAGAAATTATGATTCGCTACGGTGAGCTGTCAACCAAGGGCAAAAACCGTATGCGTTTCATCAATAAACTTCGCAATAATATTTCAGACGTTTTGTCTATCTATCCCCAAGTAAAGGTAACGGCAGACCGTGACCGTGCCCACGCTTATCTCAATGGAGCTGATTACACAGCAGTAGCAGAATCGCTCAAACAAGTTTTTGGAATTCAAAACTTTTCCCCTGTTTATAAGGTTGAAAAATCTGTAGAAGTTCTGAAGTCTGCTGTCCAAGAGATTATGCAGGACATCTACAAGGATGGCATGACCTTTAAAATTTCTAGCAAGCGTAGCGACCACAACTTTGAGTTGGATAGTCGTGAACTCAATCAAACACTTGGAGGAGCTGTTTTCGAAGCCATTCCAAATGTGCAAGCTCAAATGAAAAGTCCCGATATCAATCTCCAAGTAGAGATTCGTGAAGAGGCGGCCTACCTTTCCTATGAAACCATTCGTGGAGCTGGTGGTTTGCCAGTTGGAACTTCAGGTAAAGGGATGCTTATGTTGTCAGGAGGGATTGATTCACCTGTAGCTGGTTATCTAGCTTTGAAACGTGGGGTGGCTATTGAGGCTGTTCACTTTGCTAGTCCACCATATACTAGTCCCGGTGCCCTTAAAAAAGCCCAAGATTTGACTCGTAAATTGACCAAGTTTGGAGGCAATATCCAGTTTATCGAAGTACCTTTCACAGAGATTCAAGAGGAAATCAAAGCCAAAGCGCCAGAAGCCTACCTTATGACCTTGACGCGTCGTTTTATGATGCGGATTACCGATCGTATTCGTGAGGTACGAAATGGTTTGGTTATCATCAATGGGGAAAGCCTAGGACAAGTAGCCAGCCAAACTCTTGAAAGTATGCAGGCTATCAATGCCGTTACTAACACTCCCATCATCCGCCCAGTTGTAACCATGGATAAGTTGGAAATCATTGATATTGCACAAGAAATCGATACCTTTGACATTTCAATCCAGCCATTTGAAGACTGTTGTACGATTTTTGCCCCAGATCGTCCAAAAACCAATCCTAAGATTAAGAATGCGGAGCAGTATGAAGCACGCATGGATGTTGAAGGATTAGTTGAGCGAGCAGTGGCTGGAATCATGATTACTGAGATTACACCTCAGGCTGAAAAAGATGAAGTGGATGACTTGATTGATAATCTGCTCTAATCAGAAAATCCAAAAGAATTTAGAAAAATAAATGAAAAAGTTAGTTTTTTAATCCAAAAATGGAAGCAAAACTAACTTTTTTTCTATAATTATGATATAATAAAATAAAATTTTGAATATAGAGAGTTTTCTGACAATGAATCAATCCTACTTTTATTTAAAAATGAAAGAACACAAACTCAAGGTTCCTTATACAGGTAAGGAACGCCGTGTACGTGTTCTTCTGCCTAAAGATTATGAGAAAGACACGGATCGTTCCTATCCTGTTGTTTACTTTCATGACGGGCAAAATGTTTTTTATAGTAAAGAGTCCTTTCATTGGTCACTCGTGGAAGATTATCCCAGCTATTAAGCGAAATCCTGATATCAGTCGCATGATTGTCGTTGCTATTGACAATGATGGTATGGGGCGGATGAATGAGTATGCGGCTTGGAAGTTCCAAGAATCTCCTATCCCAGGGCAGCAGTTTGGCGGTAAGGGTGTGGAGTATGCCGAGTTTGTCATGGAGGTGGTCAAACCTTTTATCGATGAGACCTACCGTACCAAAGCTGACCGCCAGCATACGGCTATGATTGGTTCCTCACTAGGAGGCAATATTACCCAGTTTATCGGTTTGGAATACCAAGACCAAATCGGTTGCCTAGGCGTCTTTTCATCTGCAAACTGGCTCCACCAAGAAGCATTTAACCGCTATATCGAGCGCCAAAAACTATCGCCTGACCAGCGTATCTTTCATCTATGTAGGAACAGAAGAAGCAGATGATACAGACAAGACCCTGATGGCTGGTAATATCAAACAAGCCTATATCGACTCATCGCTTCGCTATTACCATGATTTGATAGCAGGTGGGGTACACTTAGATAATCTTGTTTTAAAAGTTCAGTCTGGCGCCATCCATAGTGAAATCCCTTGGTCAGAAAATTTACCAGATTGTCTCCGTTTTTTTGCAGAGAAATGGTAAGTTAGAAAAGGAGAAATCCAATGCATATTGAAAACCTTAGCCACTGGAGTGGTCACCTCAACCGTGAAATGTACCTCAACCGTTATGGGCATGCTGGGATTCCAGTTGTGGTCTTTGCTTCATCAGGTGGTAGTCACAACGAATACTATGATTTTGGCATGATTGATGCCTGTGCTTCCTTTATCGAGGAAGGCCGTGTCCAGTTCTTTACCCTATCCAGTGTAGATAGTGAGAGCTGGTTGGCCACTTGGAAAAATGGTCACGACCAAGCAGAGATGCACCGTGCCTACGAACGCTATGTGATTGAGGAGGCCATTCCTTTTATCAAGCATAAGACAGGTTGGTTTGATGGCATGATGACGACAGGTTGCTCCATGGGCGCCTACCATGCAGTCAATTTCTTCCTCCAGCATCCAGATGTCTTTACCAAAGTGATTGCTCTCAGTGGTGTTTACGACGCACGTTTCTTTGTCGGCGATTACTACAATGACGATGCTATTTACCAAAACTCGCCAGTAGATTATATCTGGAATCAGAACGACGGCTGGTTTATTGACCGTTACCGTCAGGCAGAGATTGTGCTGTGTACGGGTCTTGGTGCCTGGGAACAAGATGGTCTACCATCTTTCTACAAGCTCAAAGAAGCCTTTGACCAGAAACAAATTCCAGCCTGGTTTGCTGAATGGGGACACGATGTCGCCCACGACTGGGAATGGTGGCGCAAACAAATGCCTTATTTCCTCGGCAATCTCTATTTATAAAAGGAGTTACCTATGAATTACCTTGTTATTTCTCCCTACTATCCACAAAATTTTCAACAGTTTACCATTGAACTAGCCAATAAAGGCATTACAGTCTTGGGAATTGGTCAAGAGCCTTACGAGCAATTGGATGAGCCCTTGCGCAATAGCCTGACCGAGTATTTCCGTGTTGATAATCTTGAAAATATAGATGAAGTCAAACGTGCAGTTGCTTTTCTCTTTTATAAACATGGCCCAATTGACCGCATCGAGTCTCATAATGAATACTGGCTTGAGCTGGACGCAGCACTCAGAGAACAATTCAATGTTTTTGGTGCCAAACCAGAGGATCTCAAAAAGACGAAATTTAAGTCTGAAATGAAGAAACTTTTCAAAAAAGCAGGTGTCCCTGTGGTACCTGGAGCTGTTATCAAGACGGAAGCAGATGTTGATCAAGCTGTGAAAGAAATCGGCCTTCCAATGATTGCAAAACCTGATAATGGAGTGGGAGCAGCCGCAACCTTTAAGCTTGAGACAGAAGACGATATCAATCACTTCAAGCAAGAATGGGACCATTCGACTGTTTATTTCTTTGAAAAATTTGTCACTTCCAGCGAAATTTGTACCTTTGATGGGCTCGTGGACAAGGATGGAAAGATTGTCTTCTCAACAACTTTTGACTACGCCTATACACCGCTTGATCTCATGATTTACAAGATGGACAATTCTTATTACGTTCTCAAGGATATGGATCCTAAACTACGTAAATATGGTGAGAGCAATTGTCAAAGAATTTGGTATGAAAGAACGGTTCTTCCATATTGAGTTCTTCCGTGAAGGGGATGATTATATTGCCATTGAGTACAATAACCGTCCCTGCAGGTGGTTTTACCATTGATGTTTATAACTTTGCTCATTCCTTGGACCTCTATCGTGGCTATGCAGCTGATTGTCGCAGGAGAAGAGTTCCCAGTGTCAGACTTTGAACCTCAGTATTGTTTGGCTACATCACGTCGTGCAAATGCTCACTATGTCTATTCTGAGGAGGACTTGCTTGCCAAATATAGCCAGCAGTTCAAGGTTAAAAAAATCATGCCAGCAGCTTTCGCGGAACTTCAAGGAGATTACCTTTATATGCTGACAACTCCGAGTCGACAAGAAATGGAACAGATGATTGCAGATTTCGGACAACGTCAGCCTTAAGAGACTATCGGATTAAGGAAATTCACTTCCTTAATCCTTTTTGTTTTTTTCATAGAAATAAAAACCGCTTTTCTCATATATTCTTTTTAGAAAAACCTGTTGCTAAAAAGATATAAAAAAATTGATAGAATAAGGATTGTCTAAAAAATTTTAAGGAGAATCTATCAAATGGATTTCACATGGGCAATTAAATATGCCACTGAATTTTTGGCTACTGCTCTTTTGATCATTCTTGGAAATGGTGCAGTTGCCAACGTTGAACTTAAAGGTACGAAAGGTCACCAAAGTGGCTGGCTCGTTATCGCTGTTGGTTACGGTATGGGGGTTATGATTCCCAGCCTTTGATGTTTGGTAACGTATCTGGAAACCACATCAACCCAGCCTTCACTCTTGGACTTGCAGTAAGCGGTCTCTTCCCTTGGGCACAAGTTGCGCCTTATATCATCGCACAGGTTTTGGGTGCTATCTTTGGTCAAGCCTTGGTTGTGGCAACACACCGCCCATACTACTTGAAAACTGAAAATCCAAACAATATCTTGGGTACTTTCTCAACAATTTCAAGTTTGGATAATGGTACAAAGGAATCACATTTCGCAGCAACTGTTAATGGTTTTGTAAATGAGTTTGTCGGTTCATTTGTTCTTTTCTTTGCAGCGCTTGGTTTGACTAAAAACTTCTTTGGTGCTGAATTAGTATCAAAAGCACAAGAGGCTATTAATGCTCAAGTTGCTCAAGCAACTACTCAAGGTCAAACAATTCCTCAAGAGCAAGTAACAGCAGCACTTGACCAAGCTAAAGAACAAGTAGCACCATTTATGACATCTGGTCTTGGAATTGCTCACTTGGCACTTGGATTCCTTGTTATGGCCTTGGTAACATCACTTGGTGGACCTACAGGACCTGCCTTGAACCCAGCCCGTGACTTGGGACCACGTCTCCTTCATGCTTTCCTTCCAAAATCAGTTCTTGGTGAGCACAAAGGTGATTCAAAATGGTGGTATTCTTGGGTACCAGTAGTAGCACCTATCGCAGCAGCAATTGCGGCAGTAGCTATCTTCAAATTCCTTTACCTATAAGAAATTGAAACCGAGGAAATCCTCGGTTTTTTAGATGAAATTTTTACGAAAAATCGGTAAATTTGAGCATAATATCTTGTAAAAAATTCTAAAATCCTTTAAAATAAAAGAGTTGGAGGAATTTATGAATGTAAATCAGATTGTACGGATTATTCCTACTTTAAAAGTTAATAATAGAAAATTAAATGAAACATTTTATATTGAAACCCTTGGCATGAAGGCCTTGTTAGAAGAGTCAGCCTTTCTGTCACTAGGTGATCAAACAGGTCTAGAAAAGCTGGTTTTAGAAGAAGCTCCAAGTATGCGTACTCGTAAGGTAGAGGGAAGAAAAAAATTAGCTAGATTGATTGTCAAGGTGGAAAATCCCTTGGAAATTGAAGGACTCTTATCTAAAACAGATTCGATTCATCGATTATATAAAGGTCAAAATGGCTACGCTTTTGAAATTTACTCTCCAGAAGATGATTTGGTTTTGATTCATGCGGAAGATGATAGAGAAAGTCTAGTAGAAGTAGGAGAAAAACCTGAATTTCAAACAGATTTGGAATCAATTTCTTTAAGTAAATTTGAGATTTCTATGGAATTACACCTCCCAACGGATGTCGAAAGTTTCTTGGAACTATCTGAAATTGGGACATCACTTGATTTTATCCCAGCTCAGGGGCAGGATTTGACTGTGGACAATACGGTTACTTGGGACTTATCTATGCTCAAGTTCTTGGTCAATGAACTAGATATAGCAAGTCTTCGCAAGAAATTTGAGTCTACCGAATATTTTATTCCTAAGTCTGAAAAATTCTTCCTTGGTAAAGATAGAAATAATGTTGAATTGTGGTTTGAAGAAGTATGAAGTGGACCAAGATTATTAAAAAAATAGAAGAACAAATCGAGGCAGGGATTTATCCCGGAGCCTCTTTTGCGTATTTTAAGGACAATCAATGGACGGAGTTCTATTTAGGCCAGAGTGACCCAGAGCATGGCTTGGAGACTGAGGCAGGACTAGTTTATGACCTAGCTAGTGTCAGCAAGGTTGTTGGGGTTGGCACCGTTTTTACCTTCTTTGTGGGAAAGAGGTCAATTAGATATTGACAGACCAGTAACCGATTTTTTACCTGAGAGTGATTATCCAGATATCACTATTCGTCAGCTCTTAACTCACGCTACAGATCTTGATCCTTTTATTCCCAATCGTGATCTTTTAACAGCCTCAGAATTAAAGGAAGCGATGTTTCATCTCAATAGACGAAGTCAGCCAGCCTTTCTTTATTCGGATGTCCATTTTTTGCTGTTTGGGCTTTTATTTTGGAAAGAATCTTTAATCAAGACTTGGATGTGATTTTACAAGAACAAGTTTTGGAAATCCTTGGGGAATGAATGAAACCCAGTTTGGACCCTGTTGAGCTTGCTGTTCCAACAGTTAGAGGTGTAGAGGCAGGTCTGGTACATGATCCCAAAGGCTCGTCTCCTGGGCAGACATGCAGGTAGTGCTGGTTTGTTTTCGACTGTAAAGGATTTACAAATCTTTTTAGAACACTATTTAGCAGACGATTTTTCAAGAGATTTGAGTCAAAATTTTTCTCCTTTGGATGACAAGGAACGTTCTTTGGCATGGAATTTGGAAGGAGATTGGCTAGACCATACGGGCTATACAGGTACATTATCATGTGGAATCGTCAGAAGCAAGAAGCGGCTATTTTCCTATCGAATCGTACCTATGAAAAGGATGAGAGGGCTCAATGGATTGTAGACCGCAATCAAGTAATGGACTTGATTCGCAAAGAAGAGTAAGGAGAGACATGTCAAACAGTTTAAAAGGGACTCTATTAACAGTTGTGGCTGGGATTGCTTGGGGCTTGTCAGGAACGAGTGGCCAATACCTGATGGCACACGGAATTTCGGCTCTGGTTTTAACTAACTTGCGTCTTTTAATCGCCGGTGGGATTCTCATGCTTTTAGCTTATGCTACTGCAAAGGATAAAATGATAGCCTTTTTAAAGGATAGAAAGAGTTTGCTGTCTCTTCTTATTTTTGCTCTAGTTGGTCTATTCCTCAATCAATTTGCCTATCTAACTGCTATTCAGGAGACCAATGCAGGAACCGCGACGGTGCTTCAGTATGTTTGTCCTGTCGGGATTTTGATTTATAGCTGTATCAAGGATAAGGTGGCGCCGACGCTGGGAGAGATTGTTTCTATCATATTAGCCATTGGAGGGACCTTCCTGATTGCAACTCATGGGCAGTTGGACCAGTTATCTATGACACCTGCAGGCCTGTTCTGGGGGTCTCTTTTCTGCTCTGACTTACGCACTTTATATCATTTTGCCCATAGCCTTGATTAAGAAGTGGGGGAGTAGTTTGGTCATTGGTGTGGGAATGGTCATAGCAGGTTTGGTCGCCCTTCCTTTTACAGGAGTTCTACAGACTGCTATCCCAACTAGTCTTGATTTTCTCCTTGCTTTTGCGGGCATTATCCTTATCGGGACTGTCTTTGCCTATACAGCCTTCTTAAAAGGAGCCAGTCTGATTGGACCGGTTAAGTCAAGCTTGTTGGCTTCAATTGAGCCAATCTCGGCGGTTTTCTTTGCCTTCCTAATCATGAATGAACAATTTTATCCCATTGATTTTTCTTGGCATGGCAATGATATTGTATTGCAGTAACTCTGATTTCTTTGAAAGATTTACTCTTAGAAAAAAATAAAAAGACTCTTTGTCCGTGACAGAGAGTTTTTTTGTGTAGTAATCTAATTATTTTTCAAGATAAAAATTCAAAAACGTTCGCCTACATATTGACTTTTTTTACGTATTCAAAAGCAGTACCATCTTCTAGGTAAGAAACCTGAGTCAGACCAAGAATAGCATGTCCTTTTTCAACTTCCAAATAGTGGGCAATCTTTTCTTTAGCGAGGCGAGCATAGATGGTCTGCTGTGATTTGCCGATACGGTAGCCATGTTTTTGCAGGGTTTGGAAGAAATGACTGGTGATTTCTTCTTTTTTAAAGTTCTTAATGAATTTTTCAGGAATAGAAGCAACTTCATAAACCAGAGGAACTTGGTCGGCATAGCGAACCCGTTCCATTCGGATAATATTTTCCGTTGGAGAAATTCCTAGTTTAGCAACTTCCTGCTCATTGGGAATGGTTTTTTTCTGTAGGAAATGAGTTGGCTAGAGGGAACTTTTGCCTTGGGACTTAACAATTTCAGTAAAACTGGTTGTCCCTCGCATCTTTTCTTGTACCCGAGTACTGGAAACAAAGGTGCCGCTTCCTACACGACGCTCTAAAACGCCTTCTTCGACTAATAGAGATACAGCTTGGCGAAGGGTCATGCGACTGACTGCAAACTGCTCTGCTAAATCTCGTTCACTGGGAAGCCTCTCGCCAATGGCCCAACGATGTTCGTCAATATCCTTTTTAATCTGATCATGGATTTTCATATAAGCGGGTAGCATATTTTTCACTTCATTTCTATCTTTTCTCTATTGTACCCCAATAAACTAGAAAAAGTCAAACTTCGCCTTGTTTAGTTGGTAATTCGCCCTTATTTGTGATAGAATATTGAAAAAAGATATTTCTTTTGAGAAAGGAAAAAGATGAGCAACATTTCAACTGATTTGCAAGATGTAGAAAAAATCATCGTATTGGACTATGGTAGCCAATACAACCAGCTGATTTCACGCCGTATCCGTGAGATTGGTGTTTTTTCAGAACTAAAAAGCCATAAAATTTCAGCTGCTGAAGTTCGTGAAATCAACCCTGTAGGAATCATCCTTTCAGGTGGTCCAAATTCTGTATACGAAGATGGTTCATTCGATATTGACCCAGAAATATTCGAACTTGGAATTCCTATTTTGGGAATTTGTTACGGTATGCAGTTATTGACCCATAAACTTGGAGGAAAAGTTGTCCCTGCAGGTGATGCTGGAAATCGTGAATACGGTCAATCAACTCTAACTCACACACCATCAGCTCTTTTTGAATCAACACCTGATGAGCAGACTGTTTTGATGAGCCATGGTGATGCAGTTACTGAGATTCCTGCTGACTTTGTTCGTACAGGAACTTCAGCTGACTGTCCATACGCAGCCATCGAAAACCCAGATAAACACATTTACGGTATCCAATTCCACCCAGAAGTTCGTCATTCTGTATACGGAAATGATATCCTTCGTAACTTTGCCCTTAACATCTGTAAGGCTAAAGGCGACTGGTCAATGGATAACTTCATCGACATGCAGATTCAAAAAATCCGTGAAACAGTCGGTGATAAACGTGTCCTTCTTGGTCTATCAGGTGGAGTTGACTCATCTGTTGTTGGAGTTCTTCTCCAAAAAGGCGATTGGCGATCAATTGATCTGTATCTTCGTAGATCACGGTCTTCTTCGTAAAGGAGAAGCGGACCAAGTTATGGACATGCTTGGTGGTAAGTTTGGTTTGAATATCGTCAAAGCAGACGCTGCTAAACGTTTCCTTGACAAACTTGCTGGCGTTTCTGACCCTGAACAAAAACGTAAAATCATCGGTAACGAGTTTGTCTATGTCTTTGATGACGAAGCAAGCAAGCTCAAAGATGTGAAATTCCTTGCTCAAGGTACCTTTTATACAGACGTTATCGAGTCTGGTACGGATACAGCTCAGACTATCAAGTCACACCACAACGTGGGTGGTCTTCCAGAAGACATGCAGTTTGAATTGATTGAACCACTCAACACTCTTTATAAAGACGAAGTTCGTGCCCTTGGTACAGAGCTTGGTATGCCAGACCATATCGTATGGCGCCAACCATTCCCAGGACCAGGACTTGCTATCCGTGTCATGGGTGAAATCACTGAAGAAAAACTAGAAACTGTTCGTGAGTCAGACGCTATCCTTCGTGAGGAAATTGCTAAAGCTGGTCTTGACCGCGATATCTGGCAATACTTCACAGTTAACACAGGCGTTCGTTCAGTTGGTGTTATGGGTGACGGTCGTACATATGACTACACGATTGCAATCCGTGCTATCACCTCTATCGATGGTATGACTGCTGATTTTGCCAAAATTCCATGGGAAGTCCTTCAAAAAATCTCAGTACGTATCGTAAACGAAGTGGATCATGTTAACCGTATCGTCTACGATATTACAAGTAAACCACCTGCAACAGTTGAGTGGGAATAATAGATAAGAGTAACTTAGGCTAAGAATCCTTGATTTAACAGCGTTAAGATAACTGTAAAACTCCATAAAATCTGTAGTGGCTAAGATCCATTTCAGATTTTATGGAGTCTTTTTGTTTGCTATCAAGCGTGAAATGAAGTTGCTACTCAGTAAATGGAAATAGCAAGAATTTCACCCCTACAATAATTGGGAAGTGGACTTTGTCTATCTCTGAATCTAGAAATTGAAATTTATAATAAAAAAATGTTGTATTTTCACAAAGAACTCCCAATATTTCATGGGGGTAAATATGCGTATAAAGAGAAAAATACTTAATAAAATGAATAGTTATTATTTTTGTGTATTTTGCTTTTGTGATAAATTCATTATTAGTGGTTATTCTTACTTTTGGTGTTAAAGGAAACCGTGGATATCTGTTGATTTTTATTCAGAAAGTATTAAAAATAGTAAAATAGGTAGTAAATGCACATTTTCTTATGATTTAATATATGTTTATTATTGTTTGATAAAAGAACTCGAAAAAATAATAAGGGAGAATAGAAGTGAAATTCGAAAAACGTCAAAAGTTTGCCATTAGGAAATTCAGTGTCGGTGTGGCATCTGTTTTGATTGGGCAATTCTTTATTGGTGCTGTAGCCAATGCGCCAGTCGTACGCGCCAGTGAAGTGATAGGTGTCCATACGGAAAAGCAAAACGACCCAGATGCTGAAGTAGCTCAACCCAAGGTAGAAGCAACTACTGTAGACACTGATAAAAATCAAGTTGTTCCTAGACCTGAGTCAGATCAATTGGCAGAAAAACCAGTTGAAACTCAACCGTCAGTTGAAGCAAGTATTTCAAATTCAGAAAAAGCAGTTTCTACAGAAAAGGATCCAAAAGCTCAGCCAGACATGCTGTCAAAAGAAGTGACAGAGGCTGTTCATAAAGAATCCGATAAAAAACCACTAGTAGAGGCTCCTCTGGCGAAATTGGAGGAAAAGGAAGAAGTTACAAATCCTGACAAGGAACAATTGGGAACAACCATCTTAGAAGCAGAGGTAGTGACGAAAGAAGCTGAAAAGTTCCTAAGTAGTTTGACAGACTCAAGTCAAAAAGCTGCCATTGGAGAAGCTCTACGTCGCTCTAATCAGCTTCTAACAGAAGCCAAAAATTCACTCAAGTCAATAGATGCTTCAAATACATCCTTTGCTCCATCTTACACGAACTTATCAGAAGCTATCGAAGCAGTCTGGAATCAACTCAAGAAAATGGGGCATTCAGGTAACCTTAGTTATATGTTGGAGACAGAGACGACGAGTCAACCAGCTGTGCTAATTCCGACAACAGGGTCAAAAACGGTTTATTCCTACGGAGCAAGAACTGCACCTAAAGTCGAGTTTGATATTTCTACCGATCTTGCACCACACAGTCGTTATAATTATAGTCCATATAGTAGTGTTATAGGTTCAATTGTAAATGAAGCTGCTCGAAAATTAGGTTTAAGGATTATAGAAAAACAGACTAGTAATCCGTCAGGAAATAGCTACTATAGTCTCGCCCTATCTGGATATGTTCCAGTTACGGTAGAGCCTGGTACATACAATGTCGGCTTCACTTATAACAATCAAACCTATACGACAACAGTTACAGTCAAGCCTCATAATGAAGCTCCGTATATGACCTTGGAGCGGTATTTTGGGCGTGAACAATATCGTGATGACCGCGATTACAAATTTAAAAAAGATGGTTCTACCGTAGAGTTGAAGTATAAGGTGGGCTTGACAAATATCGAGCCCAATGAAGTTGAATTAACTCCAGATGCGAAACGATTAGGGTTTGTGTTTAATGATGGTGGTAAAGATGAACGGTATCTGACCAAGACTGTCACCTTGGATAATACGCTTCAAGGTGGAACCTATACAATCGGAGTTCAGTCCAAAGCAGATCCCTACACTAGGATCACAGCTAATCTAACGATAGAAGAATGGCCTATACCGCCTATTTATAAGTTGGTTGATGGTTATGGCCAGGGTAAAGAAACAAATTCTGTTGACTACGATGAAGCTAGCCATACAGCTTATATGACAGTGACTCCATTTGGTTATTTTTTAAATTCTCCTAACAAAGCACAAACAATAGCAGATGCAAGACCGGATAGTCCTCAGTATACTTCTAACCTTTGGCTGGCTTTACGAGATTCGAGATATAACTATAATATTATAGGCAATACTGCACCTGTAACCATTACTAAACTAGAGCAGACTGGAGGTAGTCCAGGTGTTAAGGTTGAATTTGTAAAAGATGGTCCCGCAACTGCAGATAATGTCTTTGTCTCCAACATTAATTCATCCAGAAAAGATGTCTTAACAGATAAAACTTATGTAAGTTTCGACACAACTGGCTCTAGCAGTAGTCAGCTAAGGTCCCCCTATCGTTTAAACTTCAAAAACCTTCCAGCTAAAGCTGGAACCTATTTTCTTGATTTTCAAGTGACGGATAGTCTTGGGCGAGTAACCAATCATCACTTAAATATTGTTACTAGGGAAGTATCACAAACAACACCACATGGAAATACTCCATCAGAGTATAACAGTTCTGCTGGTAATCATACTTTAACCAATGCTGATGTTATGTTTGATGCGGATAAGCTGTATCGAGTTACGAATCCAATTCCAGTAGCTGTGCCTATCTCGAATGAGGAACAGAACCTAGGAAACTTGGTATTGAATAAAGCGAATGCGACTTTAACGGTTAATAGTAGACCTGATGGAGTCGAGATTGTTCCAGACACTGAGGATCCGACCAAGTGGAAGATTATCAAACAAAATGGCCATACCTTGCCTGCGGGTGTTCATACTATCACGGCTACAGCAAAGGATGGACACTTTGGAGCCAATGTCCCAGCTCGTACCTATAAGTTCGAAGTAGTGGATGGGTTAAATCCTATTTCCGATCAAAGCTGGCAAGAAGGACAAACTATCCCAACGATTCCTGTTTCGATGACAAATGGTAGTAAGATTACGAGTCTATCAGTTGAGTCTGATGGAGAACACCTCTACCTAAGTCCAAATGCTGACAATACAGGTCTAACAGGTTATGCTTTAAAACATACAGATACGCCACAAACAGCGATTGTAACTGCTACTTATACCAATAATGAAGGTCAAAGTCGTCAGATTAAGACTAGCTTTACCTATAGAGTTACCCCTCGACCAGTCTCTGATTTAACTTTATCTGTAACGCATGATAAGCAAACAGTTTCAGAAGGAACTAAATTTGCGGATATGCTTGTAACAGCAACTGAAGGGGCTACAGTCACAGTAGGAACACTGCCAGATGGTGTTTTGTATGATAGCAATAGCAAAACATTATCAGGTATTGGATTATATGAAGGACATTATGTGATTCCGGTTACTGCTACAAAAGATGGAGCTTCCATTACTAAAGTAGTTGATTTGACAGTAACGCCAGGAAACTTCAGTGTTCCAGAAGCTAGTTACACTTATACTGCAGGTGAAGCGATACCACAGATTACTCTTAAAATTCCTAAAAATGCGACAGTAGGTTCAGATGGAGGTACTTTACCGAGAGGTTTAAGCTGGTCTGCGGACAGAAAAACAATCACAGGTACTCCAACTCAAGTCGGATCGTTCCGAGTTTATGGGTATGTTAATCGAACGACCGCCGCTGGTACGAATCAATCCGCCTATGCGTATGTCAATATCACAGTAAAAAGTGTTTCTCTAAACTTTTCTATTCCTGATAATACAAAAACAGTAAAAGCTTTAGATGAACTTCCTCCTATTAAGTTACAAGCTGATGGAGCCTTGCTAACAATCACTTCTGGAGAACTTCCTCCAGGTGTAAACTATGATGCTGCGACGAAAACTGTTTCAGGAACTCCTACAAAAGTAGGAACGTATACAGCAACTTTCACAGCAACAAGTCCGACAATTAGTGGTAATTCAACAGCAAGTGCAACGTTAACGATTAATGTAACACCACGAGATTTAACTGTAGCGGTCGAAAATAAGGAACAAGAGAAGACAGTTCTAACTGCTATTGGCGATGTAGTTTTAACTCCTTCAGATGCTAAAGCTAGATTAGAGGTTGATACAAGTCAACTTCCACCAGGAGTTACTTATGATTCAGCTACAAGGACTATTTCTGGCACACCGTCTAAAGTGGGAGAATATTTAATTCCATATAAAGCGACTTTCCAGAAATGGCAGCATCTCCAGTTGATGGAGGGCATATTAAAATTAATGTTCGCCCACTTCTGGTAAGTATTAATGTTACAGAAAAAGAACAAACGATTCGTCTGGGTGAAACTATTAAAAATATGGTTGTTTCGCACAGTGAACATTCAGATTTAGGTGCTCGTTATTTAAGTGTGGATTTACCGGAAACAGACTTAGATTCTTATCTTGAATCAACTGCAGGTTTAAATTATAATGCTGCAACGCATACAATTAGCGGAACTCCAACAAAACCTGGTGTCTATAAAGTTCGTTTAAAAGCAACATTGGATTCTGAAACATTAGGTAAAGGTAGTGCAGAAGAGATTATCACTGTAACGGTAGTAGATGATCCAATATCATTAGACATTAAAAATGATCGTCAAATGATTGCGCTAGGAAAAACTGGTCTTCGTCCAATTACGTTTTCAGTACCAGCAGGTGCTACATTAACGGTTGATAAGACCAAACTTCCAGATGGTGTAACATACGATGAATCTGCTAAGACTATTTCAGGAACACCGACAGTAGCTGGAGCATTTGATATACCAGTAACTGTAACAAGTACAGGAGGCAAGTCTCTAACAAAAGATATTACGATAGATGTTGTAGACTTAACGCCACCGACTCCGACAGTTACAGTGAAGGAAAACAATGACGGAACTCATACCATTACGATTTCACAACCAGGTGGACACCAGTATCAACCGTTATTAAAAATGGTAAAGATGGTGAGCCTCCAAAAGTTAAAGTAGACCGTGATGAAACTAAGAAAGAAACGACATTAACGTTCTATAGTGACAAGAATGCCAATAATCAGTTTGACGAAGGAACAGATATAGTTCTAGGCACATCCGTGATTAAAGATGGACAAGACGGAGCGGTTGGACCGAAAGGTGACAAGGGTGACCAAGGTATTCAAGGTGAACGTGGGCAAGATGGAGCTCACGGTTTACCAGGACAAAACGGCAGAGACGGAAAAGATGGACGTTCTCCAAGAATTGAACTAAAACCAATTTATCCTGAACAACCTCGAAGCGCTAGAAGAGCAAGAAGTGTGGATGAAGATCGTGCAACTACTCAACCAGCAACGAAGCCAATTGGCGTTCATATTACAGTTTATTACGATAATGATAATACTTTGACCTATACTGCTGGAGATACTTTGATTAGTGAAGAAGACATCTATAACGGAGTAGATGGCCGTGACGGACGTGATGGTATTGATGGTAAATCAGTGATAATTGAAACAAGAAAAAACTCTGATGGAAGCCATACAATCATTATTATCAACCCAGATGGAACAAAACGTGAGATTGTAGTGAAAAATGGCCAAGACGGTAAATCTCCTACAATTGAAACGAAAGAGAATCTAGATGGAAGTCATACAATTGTCATTACAAATCCAGATGGAACAAAACAAGAGATTGTTGTGAAGAATGGTAAGGACGGCAAAGATGGTAAAGACGGACGTGATGGTAAGGATGGAATATGTAATTGTACTGTGAATCCAACTCCTGTCCAACCAGGAACACCTGGAACAACACCATCGGAACAACCGAAACCAGAATCAGGAAGAATTACACCACCATCAGACAAACCGGTTAAGCCGGAATCAAAACCGGATCCGAAACCAGAAACCGGAAAACCAAACACTCCGGGTTCAGGTACTCCAAATACGGGAACGCCAGAAACCGAAACGCCAGAAACCGGAACACCAGACACTCCAGGAGCAGGTGCTCCAAATACAGGGAAGCCAGGAACGGACAAACCAGAACCCGGCATCCCAAGTACAAATAATCAAACTGTACTTGATTCACATACCTCTGACACTGTAGAGATTCCAAACGCAGTTCCAGTAACATCTGAAACAAATACTCAAATCCCAGATTATGGAACTTCTGGAATGTTACCGAATACTGGAAGCCAAACAGATGTCATTTCAATTCTTTTAGGAAGTGGAATCTTGCTTACTCTTTATGTAGCCAAAAGAAAAGAAGACTAGAAGCTAAATTTTTCGCTCTTAGTTTATCAAAAGCGAGAATAGAGTATAGAAGGTGCAAATCCCTCAGATGCTTACTTGCTTTTAATGGTTTAAGATAGTTAATTATGGTTGCCAGATTGTAGGTGTTCCATAATAGGAAAATTGTTATAAGAGCTAATCCTCCGATATGCTAGATGAAAGTAGTGTATCGGAGGATATTTTTAGCTTCTCCTTGCTGTACGCCCTAGCTACCTTGTTTGCTCTTTGATTTTTTTATTGAGTATAAATTTTTCACGAGATGATGATGTGAGAAGTTTGTTATAAGTAAAAGCTTTTAGAACTCTGTTATCTAAAGTCTAAAAGATTAGAATTGTCAAAACAATCTGTCTAGGCTTGATTTTATCCCTTATTTACTATAAAATGAGAAGGAAAAACGTCAAACTTTTATATTGCAAATAGGAGAAAACATGACAAAAACATTAAAACGTCCTGAGGTTTTATCGCCTGCAGGGACTTTAGAGAAGCTTAAAGTAGCCGTTCAATATGGAGCGGATGCTGTCTTTATCGGTGGTCAGGCCTATGGTCTTCGCAGCCGTGCCGGAAACTTTACTTTCGAACAGATGGAAGAAGGCGTGCAGTTTGCGGCTAAGTATGGAGCTAAGGTCTATGTAGCTGCCAATATGGTTATGCACGAAGGAAATGAAGCTGGTGCTGGTGAGTGGTTCCGTAAACTACGTGATATCGGAATCGCGGCAGTTATCGTGTCTGACCCAGCCTTGATTATGATTGCAGCGACTGAAGCGCCTGGTCTGGAAATCCACCTCTCTACCCAAGCAAGTGCGACTAACTATGAAACACTTGAGTTCTGGAAAGAACTAGGTTTAACTCGTGTCGTTTTGGCGCGTGAAGTTTCGATGGAAGAGTTGGCAGAAATTCGCAAACGCACAGATGTTGAGATTGAAGCCTTTGTCCATGGAGCTATGTGTATTTCTTACTCTGGTCGTTGTACTCTTTCCAACCACATGAGTATGCGTGATGCTAACCGTGGTGGTTGCTCTCAGTCTTGCCGTTGGAAGTACGACCTTTACGATATGCCTTTTGGGAAAGAACGTAAGAGCCTTAAGGGAGAAATTCCAGAAGAATTTTCAATGTCAGCCGTTGATATGTCCATGATTGACCATATCCCAGATATGATTGAAAACGGTGTGGACAGTCTAAAAATCGAAGGACGTATGAAGTCTATTCACTACGTATCCACAGTAACAAACTGCTACAAGGCGGCTGTTGATGCTTATCTAGAAAGTCCAGAGAAGTTTGAAGCTATCAAGCAAGACTTGATTGATGAGATGTGGAAGGTTGCCCAACGTGAATTGGCAACAGGTTTCTACTATGGTACACCATCTGAAAATGAACAGTTATTTGGTGCTCGTCGTAAAATTCCTGAGTACAAGTTTATTGCTGAAGTAGTTTCTTATGATGAAGCGACACAAACAGCGACTATTCGCCAACGAAATGTCATTAATGAAGGCGATCAGGTTGAGTTTTATGGCCCAGGTTTCCGTCACTTTGAAACTTATATTGAAGATTTGCACGATGCTAAAGGAAATAAGATTGACCGCGCTCCAAATCCAATGGAACTATTGACTATTAAGGTTCCTCAACCTGTTCAAGCAGGAGACATGGTTCGTGCATTGAAAGAAGGACTTATCAATCTCTATAAAGAAGATGGTAGTAGTGTCACAGTTCGTGCTTAAGAGGCCATAGGAACATTTCCTAATAAGTTTATTATTTGAAATCATCTAATAAATGAAAACCGAGAAAGTTCTTCTCGGTTTTTTTATTTTTTTCAGAAAGTGAAAGAATTGAAATGAAATTATCGAAAAAATTTATAAAAATCTACTATATAATGATAATGAGTTCAAAAACAGTAAAACTGTAAATTATTTTTCATTAAACGCTTACAAAGCTAGTAAAAAGTTGACAAATCGCAATTTTAGGACTAAACTAATTAAGTAAATTTTATTTAAAAGGAGAATTCGTCATGAATTTAACATTTTTCGGTCTATGTCTTGCCTGTATGGGTGTATCCCTTGCGGAAGGATTTTTGATGAACGGTTTGCTAAAATCTGCAGCTCGCCAACCAGATATTATTTCTGAACTACGTAGCTTGATGATTATGGGTATTGCCTTTATCGAAGGAACTTTCTTCGTTACTCTTGTCTTTTCATTTATCATCAAATAAAAGAAGCATAAATTGAAAAAGGGAGGATTTTAGATGGAAGAAAGTATTAATCCAACCATCAATATTGGTCCTGTTACCTTTGATTTAACCTTGACAGCTTTAACCTTGCTGTCTGTGGCACTTATCTTTAGCTTTATCTATTGGGCTAGTCGTAATATGACTTTGAAACCAACAGGTAAGCAAAATGTACTCGAGTATCTCCATGACTTTGTAGTAGGTTTTACAGAACCTAACATTGGTTCTCACTACATGAAAGATTACTCACTCTTTTACCTATGCTTATTTCTTTTTATGGTAATCGCTAATAATCTTGGTTTGATGGCTAAGCTACAAACTACAGATGGAACAAACCTTTGGACATCGCCAACAGCTAATCTTCAGTTTGACTTGGCCTTGTCATTTGGTATTATCCTGATGACCCATATTGAAGGGATTCGTCGACGTGGTGTTAAAAAGTATCTAAAGCTTTTGTAACTCCTGGTTTTATGACACCGATGAATCTACTTGAAGAAGTCACGAATTTCCTTTCACTTGCTTTGCGTGTGTTTGGTAATATCTTTGCAGGTGAAGTAATGACAGGCTTGCTTATCTTACTTTCACATCAAGCTATTTTTTGGTATCCAATGGCCTTTGGGACAAACTTAGTTTGGACTGCCTTTTCCGTGTTTATTTCCTGTGTACAGGCTTATGTATTCACGGTGTTGTCTTCTATGTATCTTGGAAATAAAATTAATGATGAAGAGTAGAAAGGAGTAACTGATGCACGTAACAGTAGGTGAATTAATTGGTAACTTTATTTTAATCGCTGGCTCTTTTATCCTTTTGCTAGTCTTGGTTAAAAAATTTGCATGGTCAAATTTGACAAGTGTCTTCGAAGAACGAGCAGAAAAAATTGCTTCAGATATTGACAGAGCTGAAGAAGCACGTCAAAAAGCGGAAGTATTGGCTCAAAAACGCGAAGATGAATTGGCTGGTAGCCGTAAAGAAGCTAAGACAATCATTGAAAATGCGAAAGAAACAGCTGAGAAAAGTAAGGCTAGTATTTTAGCAGATGCTAAACTAGAAGCAGGACGCTTAAAAGAAAAAGCAAACCAAGAAATTGCTCAAAACAAAGCTGAAGCTTTACAAAGCGTTAAGGGTGAGGTAGCAGATTTGACAATCAGCTTGGCTGGTAAAATCATCTCACAAAACCTTGATGGTCATGCCCATAAAGAACTCATTGATCAGTATATCGATCAGTTAGGAGAAGCTTAATGGACAAGAAAACAGTAAAGGTAATTGAAAAATACAGCATGCCTTTTGTCCAATTGGTACTTGAAAAAGGAGAAGAAGACCGTATTTTTTCAGACTTGACTCAAATCAAGCAAGTTGCTGAAGAAACAGGTTTACCTTCTTTTTTAAAAAAAGTGGCAGTAGACGAGTCTGACAAGGAAAAAACGATTTCTTTCTTCCAAGACTCAGTGTCACCTTTATTGCAAAACTTTATCCAGGTTCTGGCATACAACCACAGAGCAAATCTTTTTATGATATTCTTGTAGATTGCTTGAACCGACTTGAAAAAGAAACAAATCGATTTGAAGTGACGATTACTTCAGCTCATCCTCTAACTGATGAACAAAGAGTCGCTTGCTCCCTTTGATTGAGAAAAAAATGTCTCTGAAAGTAAGGAGTGTAAAAGAACAAATCGATGAAAGTCTCATTGGTGGTTTTGTCATTTTTGCCAATCACAAGACAATTGATGTGAGTATTAAACAACAACTTAAAGTTGTTAAAGAAAATTTGAAATAGAAAGTGGTGTTCTTTTGGCAATTAACGCACAAGAAATCAGCGCTTTAATTAAGCAACAAATTGAAAATTTCAAACCCAATTTTGATGTGACTGAAACAGGTGTTGTAACCTATATCGGGGATGGTATCGCGCGTGCTCACGGCCTTGAAAATGCCATGAGTGGAGAGTTGTTGATTTTTGAAAACGGCTCTTATGGTATGGCTCAAAACTTGGAGTCAACAGACGTCGGTATTATCATCCTGGGTGACTTTACGGATATCCGTGAGGGCGATACAATCCGCCGTACAGGTAAAATCATGGAAGTCCCAGTAGGTGAAAGTCTGATTGGTCGTGTTGTGGATCCGCTTGGTCGTCCAGTTGACGGTCTTGGAGAAATCCACACTGATAAAACTCGTCCAGTAGAAGCACCAGCTCCTGGTGTTATGCAACGTAAGTCTGTATCAGAACCATTGCAAACTGGTTTGAAAGCTATTGACGCCCTTGTACCGATTGGTCGTGGTCAACGTGAGTTGATTATCGGGGACCGTCAGACAGGGAAAACAACCATTGCGATTGATACAATCTTGAACCAAAAAGGTCAAGATATGGTCTGTATCTATGTTGCGATTGGACAAAAAGAATCAACAGTTCGTACGCAAGTAGAAACACTTCGTCAGTACGGTGCCTTGGATTACACTATTGTTGTGACAGCCTCTGCTTCACAACCATCTCCATTGCTTTTCCTAGCTCCTTATGCTGGGGTTGCCATGGCAGAAGAATTTATGTACCAAGGTAAGCATGTTTTGATTGTTTATGATGATTTATCAAAACAAGCGGTGGCTTATCGTGAGCTGTCTCTCTTGCTTCGTCGTCCTCCAGGTCGTGAAGCTTTTCCAGGGGATGTTTTTTATCTTCATAGTCGCTTGCTTGAGCGTTCAGCTAAAGTCTCTGATGAACTTGGTGGTGGATCAATTACAGCCCTACCATTTATCGAGACACAAGCAGGAGATATCTCTGCCTATATCGCAACCAACGTGATTTCTATCACTGATGGACAAATCTTCCTTGGCGATGGTCTCTTCAATGCGGGTATTCGTCCAGCCATCGATGCGGGTTCATCTGTATCACGTGTAGGTGGTTCTGCACAAATCAAAGCCATGAAAAAGGTTGCTGGTACACTTCGTATCGACCTTGCTTCATACCGTGAGTTGGAAGCTTTCACTAAGTTTGGTTCTGACTTGGATGCAGCAACGCAGGCTAAGTTGAACCGTGGACGTCGTACAGTTGAAGTTTTGAAACAACCTGTTCACAAACCATTGCCTGTTGAGAAACAAGTTACCATTCTTTATGCTTTGACACATGGTTTCTTGGATACTGTTCCAGTAGATGATATTGTTCGTTTTGAAGAAGAATTCCATGCCTTCTTTGATGCACAACATCCAGAGATTTTGGAAACCATTCGTGATACAAAAGACTTGCCAGAAGAAGCAGTCTTGGATGCTGCGATTACAGAGTTTCTCAATCAATCTAGCTTCCAATAAGAATAGAGGTGTCAGATGGCAGTATCTCTAAATGATATTAAAACAAAAATCGCCTCAACAAAAAATACGAGTCAAATCACTAATGCCATGCAAATGGTTTCGGCTGCCAAGCTAGGTCGTTCTGAAGAAGCTGCTCGTAATTTCCAAGTTTATGCTCAGAAAGTTCGCAAACTCTTGACAGATATCCTACATGGTAATGGAGCTGGTAGTTCAACCAATCCGATGTTGATTAGCCGTCCTGTGAAGAAGACAGGCTATATCGTCATTACTTCAGACCGAGGTTTGGTTGGAGGTTATAATTCCTCTATTCTGAAAGCAGTTATGGAGTTGAAGGAAGAATATCATCCAGACGGTAAAGGTTTTGAAATGATCTGTATCGGTGGGATGGGAGCTGATTTCTTTAAAGCTCGCGGTATTCAACCACTTTATGAACTACGTGGCTTGGCAGACCAACCAAGCTTTGATGAGGTTCGTAAGATTATTTCAAAAACTGTTGAAATGTACCAAAATGAACTCTTTGATGAACTCTATGTTTGTTACAACCACCATGTCAATACGCTAACCAGTCAAATGCGTGTGGAACAGATGTTACCAATTGTGGATTTGGATCCTAATGAAGCAGATGAAGAGTATAGCTTAACTTTTGAATTAGAAACTAGTCGAGAAGAAATTTGGACCAGTTGTTACCACAGTTTGCAGAAAGTATGATTTACGGGGCTATTATCGATGCCAAGACAGCTGAAAATGCTGCTGGTATGACAGCCATGCAAACAGCGACTGATAACGCTAAAAAAGTTATCAATGATTTGACAATCCAGTATAACCGTGCCAGACAGGCGGCGATTACACAAGAAATTACAGAAATCGTAGCAGGTGCTAGTGCCTTAGAATAAGGCCCATCTGCTCGTATGAAAATGAACTTAGGACCTAGTAAAAATAGGAACCGACAGTATCTTATATAGAATAGGAGAAGGAGATGAGTTCAGGTAAAATTGCTCAGGTTATCGGTCCCGTTGTAGACGTCATGTTTGCAGCAGGAGAAAAACTTCCTGAGATTAACAATGCACTTGTCGTCTACAAAAATGACGAAAGAAAAACAAAAATCGTCCTTGAAGTAGCCTTGGAGTTGGGAGATGGTATGGTCCGTACTATCGCCATGGAATCAACAGATGGTTTGACTCGTGGAATGGAAGTATTGGACACTGGTCGTCCAATCTCTGTACCAGTAGGTAAAGAAACTTTGGGACGTGTCTTCAACGTTTTGGGAGATACCATTGACTTGGAGGCTCCTTTTACAGAAGACGCAGAGCGTCAGCCAATTCATAAAAAAGCTCCAACTTTTGATGAGTTGTCTACCTCTTCTGAAATTCTTGAAACAGGGATTAAGGTTATCGACCTTCTTGCCCCTTATCTAAAAGGTGGGAAGGTTGGACTTTTCGGTGGTGCCGGAGTTGGTAAAACCGTCTTAATCCAAGAATTGATTCACAACATTGCCCAAGAACACGGTGGTATTTCAGTATTTACTGGTGTTGGGGAACGTACTCGTGAGGGGAACGACCTTTACTGGGAAATGAAAGAATCAGGCGTTATCGAGAAAACAGCCATGGTATTTGGTCAGATGAATGAACCACCAGGAGCACGTATGCGTGTTGCCCTTACTGGTTTGACAATTGCTGAATACTTCCGTGATGTAGAAGGCCAAGACGTGCTTCTCTTTATCGATAATATCTTCCGTTTCACTCAGGCTGGTTCAAGAAGTATCTGCCCTTTTGGGTCGTATGCCATCAGCCGTTGGTTATCAACCAACACTTGCTACAGAAATGGGTCAATTGCAAGAGCGTATTACATCAACTAAGAAGGGTTCTGTAACCTCTATCCAAGCTATCTATGTGCCTGCGGATGACTATACTGACCCAGCGCCAGCAACAGCCTTCGCTCACTTGGATTCAACAACAAACTTGGAACGTAAGTTGGTACAATTGGGGATCTACCCAGCCGTTGACCCACTTGCTTCAAGCTCACGTGCCTTGGCACCTGAAATCGTTGGAGAAGAGCACTATGCAGTTGCTGCAGAAGTAAAACGTGTTCTTCAACGTTACCATGAATTGCAAGATATCATTGCTATCCTTGGTATGGATGAGCTTTCTGATGAAGAAAAAACATTGGTTGCTCGTGCACGCCGTATCCAGTTCTTCTTGTCACAAAACTTCAACGTTGCGGAACAATTTACTGGTCAGCCAGGTTCTTATGTTCCAGTTGCTGAAACTGTTCGTGGATTTAAGGAAATTCTTGATGGTAAACATGACCACTTGCCAGAAGATGCCTTCCGTGGTGTAGGTTCTATCGAAGATGTGATTGCTAAAGCAGAAAAAATGGGATTTTAAGAGGTGATCTATGGCTCAGTTAACTGTCCAGATCGTGACACCAGATGGTCTCGTCTATGATCACCATGCCAGCTATGTATCGGTTCGAACTCTGGATGGTGAGATGGGGATCTTGCCACGACATGAAAATATGATTGCGGTTTTAGCAGTTGATGAAGTAAAGGTAAAACGTATTGATGATGAAGATCATGTGAACTGGATTGCAGTAAACGGAGGCGTTATTGAAATTGCCAATAATACCATCACAATCGTTGCGGATTCTGCAGAACGTGCACGTGATATCGATATCAGTCGTGCAGAACGTGCCAAGCTTCGAGCAGAGCGTGAAATTGAAGAAGCACAAGACAAAAACTTGATTGATCAAGAACGTCGTGCGAAGATTGCACTGCAACGTGCCATTAACCGTATTAATGTCGGAAAAAGACTATAAGAAAAAAATGAACTTGATCAAAATTCAAGTTCATTTTTTTATTTATAGTAGATTGAAGCTGGAATAGTATGCTGTGACTGTTAAAATATTTCTAGAAATTAATTTAACTTTCCTAATCGATTTGTTCATATCCTATTTCAATCCACTATAGTTTGCAAAACTGATGCAGACTGCTTCTGGTACATGGAAGTCGTTAGAAAGTTCTGTTAGACGACCAGTTTCAGGATTGCGTTTAAAGACTGTGGCATTGTCAGAATCTTGATGAACAGTAATGACAAATTCTTGGTCTGGTGTCAAATCAAAATCACGTGGAGTCTGACCATGTGTCGGAACGATTTCTAACAACTCTAAGCTTCCATCCGCAAGAATTGTATATACTGCGATAGAATCATGACCACGGTTAGAGGCGTAGAGGTATTTACCGTCTTTAGAGAGACGAATAGCAGCAGTACCATTAAACCTTCGTAACCTTCTGGTAGAGTTGAGATAACTTGCATGCGTTCAAATTCACCAACGCCATCGTAGATTAAGACTTCAATAGTGCTATTGAGTTCACAAATCAGATAAGCAATTTTATAGTGGTTATGGAAAATGATATGGCGGGCACCTGATCCAGATTGACTATGGTATGTGTATAGTTTAGATAGTTTTCCTTCTTGGTTCACATCATAGGTAATGACTTCATCAGTACCCAAATCACAAGTTACGAGATAATGATCTGGAGTTAGATCGCTAAAGTGAACGTGGGGAGAAGCTTGATTTTCATGTGGGCCATGGCCACAATGTTGGTCTATATCACATAGAAGCAGACTACCATCCTCTTTACGCTTATAGACTAAAACCTGTCCCTTATGGTAGTTGGCTGCATAGACCAGAGAACGCTTTTCATCAACAGCAACATAGCAGTGAGGAGCCCCTTCTTCAACTACATGATTGAGTAAAGTTCCATCCATTTGAAAGGCTGCAATCCCGCCTTTACCATTTTGACTACCAACTGTATATAGATGTTGGTTTTGGTCAAAAGCTAGGTAAGTAGGACTTGGCTCAGTAGCAAAAAGTTCTAGATTTGAAAGCTGACCAGTTTCTGTATCAAACTCTGCCTTATAAATCCCTTGAGAAGTACGACGTGTATAAGTTCCAAAATAAACAGTTTCTTTCATAACTTTACCTCTATATAAAGATAAGACTATTATATCACAAAAATGGAAGTATGAAGAAATCAAGATTAGCAAGAGCTTTACCTAATTCTTTTGATGATAATATTAGAAATTTTTTCATTGATTTACTTAATAAAAGTGCTATAATAATCTTATCAACTATTAAAGGAGTTTTACTATGAAAAAACGTGCTTTCTTAGTAGCAGGTGTAGCAGTGTTATCAGCAGCAGTGCTAGCATCGTGTTCAGCAGGTGGTAAAGAAGCTAATAAACCGGTGACTTATGCCTATGTATTTTCATCTGATCCTGCAACTTTAGATTATACAGTTTCTGGAAATGTCAGCACTAAACAGATTACTGGTAATGTTATTGATGGATTACTTGAAAATGATCAATATGGAAATCTAGTTCCATCGGTTGCAGAAGATTGGACTGTTTCTAAAGATGGTTTGACCTATACCTATAAAATTCGCCAGGGTGTCAAATGGTATACTAATGAGGGTGAAGAGTACGGTGAAGTCAAGGCTCAGGACTTTGTAACTGGTCTGAAGCATGCAGCAGATAAGAAATCACAGGCCCTCTATTTGGTACAGGATTCTATCAAAGGATTGGATGACTATGTAAATGGGAAAACAACAGATTTCTCGACCGTAGGTGTGAAAGCAACAGATGATTATACTGTTGTTTACACTTTGAACCATCCAGAATCTTTCTGGAATTCTAAGACAACGATGGGAGTTCTAGCTCCAGTAAGTGGAGATTTTTTTGGCTTCTAAAGGAGATGATTTCGGTAAAGCAACCGATGTAACGAGCATTCTCTACAATGGGAGCTTTCCTTCTTAAGGGACTTACCTCTAAATCTTCTATCGAAATGACCAAAAACCAAAACTATTGGGATAAACAAAATGTCTTTATTGATGATATTAAACTATCCTACTTTGATGGCCAGGATGCAGATTCTCTTGGACGTGGATTTGATGAAGGACATTATCCAGCTGCTCCACTCTTTAAAAACTCTGCCAACTATGAACGTCTAAAAGAAAAATACAAGGATAATATTGTATATGGTCAACAAAGAGGTGGCGTCTTCTATATGTCTACTAATATTGATCGTGTGTCATACAATCATACTGCTAAAACAAGTGATGTAGAAAAATCCTCTACTAAGAAAGCACTTTTAAACAAAGATTTCCGTCAAGCCTTGGCATTTGCTGCAGATCGTAAAGCAGCTGTTTCTCAGGTGTTTGGGGATGAAGTGGCGCCTCGTAAATTACGTACAAGTTTCACTCCTCCAACATTTGTACAAGTTGGAGACCAATCGTTTGGTCAAGTAACTAAGATAGAATTAGATAAATTGGATAATGTCTGGAAAGATGTCAGTCTTGATGATGCCCAAGATTCACTTCATAATGTAGACAAGGCTAAAGCTAAGTTTGAATCTGCTAAGAAAACTCTTCAAGCTGATGGAGTACAGTTTCCGATTCATTTAGATCTTCCAGTTTCATCGACTCAGACAGATTTTATCCATCAAGCTCAGTCTTATAAACAATCCATTGAAGAAGCCTTGGGCTCTGAAAATGTAGTTGTTGACATTCAACAGGTTTCTGATGATGAATTGGGAAACATGACTGTTCTAGCAACATCAAATAATAATGTTGATTGGGACATTAATGTTAATAGTGGTTGGAGTCCGGATTATGCAGATCCATCAACTTATCTAGATGTATTTGATCCAACTTCAGGTCCAAGTCTCCTCAGCTCTCTTGGTGTAGCGCCAGGAACAGACAATCCAGTCATTAAAACAGTTGGATTGGATAAATACAAAGAATTGATTGATGATGCAAATAGTGAAAAAACAGATCTGCAAAAACGTTATTCTAAATATACTAAAGCTCAAGCTTGGTTAACAGATAGTGCTCTAGTTATTCCTGTACACTCAGACGGTGCCCAAATGCTTGTAACGAAGAAAGTATTAGGTAGTGGTGCTGATGGTTGGGTTGGTGACAAAACAGGCGAAAACAGTTATAAATATCTTAAAATCCAAGATAAAATTGTCACTTCTAAAAGAAATGGATGAGTTCCGTAAGAAATTTGCTGATGAAAAAGCCAAATCCAATGCTGATTATCAGAAGAACTTAGACCGTCATATTCAAGACTAATCAAATCTCCTCTTTTGAGGGGATTTTTTATGTCGCTGTCTCTATGTAAGCACTTTAAAAAAGAGTTATTTTGGTCTAAAAATGGTATAATGAAAGGACGACAGAAAGGAATTATTTATGGAACAAAAAGAGAAACATTTTAGCCTGTCTTGGTTTTTCAAGTGGTTTTTGGATAACAAGGCCATTACGGTATTTTTGGTAACCTTATTATTGGGACTGAATCTTTTTATTTTAAGTAAGATTAGTTTTTTATTTTCACCTGTTTTAGACTTTTTGGCGGTCGTGATGTTGCCAGTTATTCTATCTGGTTTGCTATATTATTTATTAAATCCTATTGTTGATTGGATGGAGAAGCATAAGGTTAATCGTGTTATAGCTATCACTATTGTCTTTGTCATCATCGCTCTCTTTATCATTTGGGGCTTGGCAGTAGCTATTCCAAATCTGCAACGTCAAGTTTTAACATTTGCAAGAAATGTACCAATCTACCTTGAAGATGCAGACAGAGTTATTGACGATCTGGTAACCAAGCGTTTACCAGATGATTTCAGACCTCAGTTAGAACAAGTTTTGACCAACTTCTCAAGTCAGGCTACAGTTTGGGCAAGTAAGGTTTCATCTCAGGCAGTCAACTGGGTGAGCGCCTTTATTAGCGGGCTTCTCAAGTGATTGTTGCTTTGATTATCGTTCCTTTCATGCTCTTTTATCTTTTGCGTGATGGGAAAGGCCTACGTCACTATTTGACCCAATTCATGCCAACGAAATTGAAAGAACCTGTTGGACAAGTTTTATCAGATGTGAATCAGCAGTTGTCTAACTATGTTCGAGGGCAAGTAACAGTAGCTATTATTGTAGCGGTAATGTTTATGATTTTCTTCAAGATTATTGGTCTACGCTATGCAGTTACGTTGGGAGTTACTGCTGGTATTTTAAATCTGGTTCCTTATTTGGGTAGCTTCTTAGCCATGATTCCTGCTCTAGTATTGGGCTTGATTGCTGGGCCAGTCATGCTTTTGAAAGTAGTGATTGTCTTTATCGTAGAACAAACTATTGAAGGCCGTTTTGTCTCTCCATTGATTTTGGGAAGTCAATTAAACATCCATCCTATTAATGTTCTCTTTGTTTTGTTAACTTCAGGATCCATGTTTGGTATCTGGGGAGTCTTGCTCGGTATTCCGGTTTATGCCTCTGCTAAAGTAGTCATTTCAGCGATTTTTGAATGGTACAAGAATGTCAGTGGTTTGTATGAACTAGAAGGCGAGGAAGTCAAAAGTGAACAATAGCCAACGAATGCTACAAGCTTTGGAAGAGCAAAATTTAGAAAAAGCAGAAGAGTTTTTTTACCAAGCTCTAGAAACAGACTCCAGTCAGGTTCTCTATGATTTGGCAATTTATCTAGAGGGAATCGGTTTTTATCCTCAAGCTAAACAAATTTATTTGAAAATAGTAGATGATTTTCCAGAACTTTATCTTAATCTTGCATCTATTGTCAGCGAAGATGGACAAATTGAAGATGCCTTTGCCTATTTAGAAGAAATAAAGCCGGAAAGTGAATTATTTGTTTCTGCCTTGGTCCTTAAGGCTGATCTTTATCAGATGGAAGGTTTAACAGATGTAGCGCGTGAAAAATTGCTGGAAGCTTAGACTACTCAGATGATCCGCTTTTGATATTTGGTTTAGCTGAATTAGATAGTGAATTAGAAAATTACCAAGAAGCTATTCAAGGATATGCTAAACTGGATAATCGCTCCATTTATGATCAAACAGGAGTTTCTACTTATCAAAGAATTGGATTTGCTTATGCTCAATTAGGAAAGTTTGAAGCTGCAACTGAGTTTTTAGAAAAAGCTTTGGAGCTAGAGTACGAAGAACAAACAGCTTTCGAATTAGCTAGTCTATACTTTGATCAAGAAGAGTATCAAAAGTCAGTACTTTATTTTAAACAGATTGATACCATCTCACCTGATTTTGAGGGGTATGAGTATGGCTACAGCCGAGCTTTACATAAGGAGAATCAGCTTGAAGAAGCCCTCCGTATTGCACAGCAGGGATTGGCGAAAAATCCATTTGAAACGAGACTTTTGTTAGTTGCGTCACAAATTTCTTATGAATTACACGATGCAAGTGCCGCAGAACATTATCTTCTAACTGCTAAAGAAGATGCAGAAGATATGGAAGAGATATTACTTCGTTTAGCTACAATCTATCTGGAACAAGAGCGATACGAAGATATTCTTTTCTTGCAAAGCGAAGAACCTGAAAATCTTTTAACCAAGTGGATGATCGCTCGTTCCTACCAGGAAATGGATGATTTGGACACGGCTTTTGAGCAGTATCAAGAATTGTCTTTTGAACTAAAGGACAATCCAGAATTCCTTGAACAGTTTATTTATCTCTTACATGAATTAGGCTATATTGAAGAAGCAAAGGCTAATGCACAAGAATACTTAAAACTGATTCCAGATGATGTTCAGATGCAAGAGTTGTACGAAAGATTGTAAGAAAAATCAAAATGATATCTTTTCTATAAACCACTCCCCTTAAAGTGGACAGTGATTAAATTCACTAGAAACTAGAAGGGATTTTTTTCTATATCTTTTTAGATTAATTTCGAATATTGTAGAAAAGGAGGAAATATGTTTGTTGCGGGAGAGACACTAGAGGAATGATTGTAAACGTACTTGATAAGAAATGTGAAAGGGAGATTATTTTTTGTACAGTATGTCAAGGAAAGGTTTTTTTACGGAAGGGGAAAAAAAGTAAGAACACACTTTGCTCATGAATCTTTAAAAAAATTGTTTATTTTCTTTTTGAAAATGAAAGTTCAGAGCATCTCAATAATAAGGAAGAACTTTACAAATGGTTAAAAAGGATTCAGAAGTCCAATTGGAGTACCCAATTCCAGCTATAGCCCAGCTTGTGGAGGTCAGCTCCGTTTGCGTCAAGGACCAAGTGTACGGACCCATTTTGCCCATAAATCCCTAAAAGACTGTGATTATTCCTTTGAAAATGAAAGTCCAGAACACTTGACAAATAAGGAAGTCCTCTATCACTGGTTGAAAAACAGAGGCAGAGGTGCAATTAGAATACCCTGCTTCCAGAGCTTAAACAGATTGCGGATGTATTTGTAAATGGCAATCTAGCTCTAGAGGTTCAGTGTAGTCCCTTGCCTCAAAAAATTCTTAAAGAGCGTAGTGAGGGCTATCGTAGTCAGGGTTACCAAGTACTGTGGTTGCTGGGAGAAAAACTTTGGCTCAAGGAGCGCTTGACTCGTCTGCAACAAGGTTTTCTTTATTTTCAGTCAAAACATGGGCTTTTATGTTTGGGAAGTAGACAAGGAAAAACAGCTTTTAAGACTCAAATATCTCATTCATCAAGATCTCCGAGGTAAACTCCATTATCAAATCAAGGAATTTCCCTATGGTCAAGGTAGTCTATTGGAGATATTACGTCTTCCCTATAAGAAACAAAAAATATCTCATTTTACAGTTTCTCAGGACAAGGATATCTGTCGCTATATCTGGCAACAACTGTATTATCAAAATCCCATTTGGATGAAAGAACAAGCAGAAGCTTATCAAAAGGGAGAGAATCTCCTGACTTATGGGCTAAAAGAATGGTATCCACAAATTCGACCAATAGTTGGTAATTTTTGCCAAATTGAGCAAGATTTGACTCGCTATTATCAGTATTTTCAAACCTATTATCAAGAAAATCCTCAAAATGATTGGCAAAAGCTCTATCCACCAGCCTTTTATCAGCAATATTTCTTGAAAAATATGGTAGAATAGAAAGGATGGAGGAATCTAATGGTATTACAAAGACATGAAATAAATGAAAAAGATACATGGGATCTATCAACGATCTACCCAACTGACCAGGCTTGGGAAGAAGCCTTAAAAGATTTAACAGAACAATTGGAGACAGTAGCCCAGTATGAAGGTCATCTCCTGGATAGTGCGGATAGCCTACTCGAAATTACTGAATTTTCTCTTGAAATGGAACGCCAAATGGAGAAGCTTTACGTTTATGCTCATATGAAGAATGACCAAGACACACGTGAAGCCAAGTACCAAGAGTACTATGCCAAGGCCATGACTCTCTATAGCCAGCTAGATCAAGCTTTTTCATTCTATGAGCCTGAATTTATGGAGATTAGTGAAAAGCAGTATGCTGCCTTTCTAGAGGCTCAACCAAAATTACAGGTTTATCAACACTATTTTGACAAGCTTTTACAAGGCAAGGAACATGTTCTATCACAACGTGAAGAAGAATTATTGGCTGGAGCTGGAGAAATCTTTGGTTCGGCAAGTGAAACCTTCGCTATCTTGGACAATGCGGATATTGTATTCCCTTATGTCCTTGACGATGATGGTAAAGAAGTTCAGCTATCTCATGGGACTTATACACGTTTGATGGAGTCTAAAAACCGTGAGGTGCGTCGTGGTGCCTATCAAGCTCTTTATGCGACTTATGAACAATTCCAACACACCTATGCTAAAACCTTACAAACCAATGTTAAGGTGCAAAACTACCGTGCCAAAGTTCGCAACTACAAGAGTGCTCGTCATGCAGCCCTTGCAGCAAATTTTGTTCCAGAAAGTGTTTATGACAATTTGGTAGCAGCAGTTCGCAAGCATTTGCCCCTCTTGCATCGTTACCTTGAGCTGCGTTCAAAGATTTTGGGGATTTCAGACCTCAAGATGTATGATGTCTACACACCGCTTTCGTCTGTCGAATATAGTTTTACTTATGAAGAAGCCTTGAAAAAAGCGGAAGATGCCTTGGCAGTCTTGGGTGAGGATTACTTGAGCCGTGTTAAACGTGCCTTCAGTGAGCGTTGGATTGATGTTTACGAAAATCAAGGCAAGCGTTCAGGGGCTTACTCTGGTGGTTCTTACGATACAAATGCCTTTATGCTTCTTAACTGGCAGGACAATCTAGACAATCTCTTTACTCTTGTTCATGAAACAGGTCACAGTATGCATTCCAGCTATACTCGCGAAACTCAGCCTTATGTTTACGGAGATTACTCTATCTTCTTGGCTGAGATTGCCTCCACAACCAATGAAAATATCTTGACGGAGAAATTATTGGAAGAAGTGGAAGACGACGCAACGCGCTTTGCTATTCTCAATAACTTCCTAGATGGTTTCCGTGGAACAGTTTTCCGCCAAACTCAATTTGCTGAGTTTGAACACGCGATTCACCAAGCGGATCAAAATGGTGAAGTCTTGACAAGCGATTTCTTAAATAAACTCTATGCAGACTTGAACCAAGAGTATTATGGTTTGAGTAAGGAAGACAATCCTGAAATCCAATACGAGTGGGCACGCATTCCACACTTCTACTATAACTACTATGTATATCAATATTCAACAGGTTTTGCAGCCGCCTCAGCCTTGGCTGAAAAAGATTGTCCATGGTAGTCAAGAAGACCGTGACCGCTATATTGACTACCTCAAAGGCAGGTAAATCTGACTATCCACTTAATGTCATGAGAAAAGCTGGTGTTGATATGGAGAAGGAAGACTACCTCAACGATGCCTTTGCAGTCTTTGAACGTCGTTTGAATGAGTTTGAAGCCCTTGTTGAAAAATTAGGATTGGCATAAAATGGTTGAATCATATAGTAAGAATGCCAACCATAACATGCGTCGTCCTGTTGTCAAAGAAGAAATTGTGGACTTGATGCGTCAGCGTCAAAAGCAAGTCACAGGTTCTTTGAAAGAATTGGAGGACTTTGCTCGCAAGGAAAATATTCCCATTATTCCCCATGAGACAGTTGCTTATTTCCGTTTTCTCATGGAAACCATGCAGCCTAAAAACATTCTGGAAATTGGGACGGCTATCGGTTTTTCTGCCCTCTTGATGGCAGAACATGCGCCAAAGGCCAAGATTACAACTATTGATCGCAATCCAGAGATGATTGAATTTGCCAAGGAAAATTTTGCCCAGTTTGACAGTCGCAAGCAAATCACGCTTTTAGAAGGAGATGCGGTAGACGTCTTATCTACACTGACAGAATCCTATGATTTCGTCTTTATGGATTCTGCCAAGTCTAAATACATCGTCTTTCTGCCAGAAATCCTCAAACATTTGGACGTTGGAGGTGTGGTTGTCTTGGATGATATTTTCCAAGGTGGTGATGTTGCCAAGGATATTATGGAAGTTCGTCGTGGTCAGCGAACTATATACAGAGGCCTTCAAAGACTATTTGATGCAACCTTAGACAATCCAGGACTCACCGCAGCATTAGTACCTCTGGGGGACGGCATTCTCATGCTTCGTAAAAATGTAGCAGATGTTCAATTGCCTGACAGCGAATGATTTTCAGAAAAATTTAAGAAAATATAGTAAAATAGATAGAGTAACACTTATCTCAAAGGAGTAGACATGAAGAAAAAATTATTGGCAGGTGCCATTACACTATTATCAGTAGCAACTTTAGCAGCTTGTTCGAAAAGTTCAGAAGGGGCAGACCTTATCAGCATGAAAGGGGATGTCATCACAGAACATCAATTTTATGAGCAAGTGAAAAGCAATCCTTCAGCTCAACAAGTGTTGTTGAATTTGACTATCCAAAAAGTTTTTGAAAAACAATATGGCTCAGAGCTTGATGATAAAGAGGTCGATGATGCTATCGCAGAAGAAGAAAAACAATATGGTGAAAACTACCAACGTGTCTTGTCACAAGCAGGCATGACTCTTGAAACACGTAAAGCTCAAATTCGTACAAGTAAATTAGTTGAGTTGGCAGTTAAGAAGGCAGCAGAAGCTGAATTGACAGATGATGCTTATAAGAAGGCCTTTGACGAGTACACTCCTGATGTAACTGCTCAAATTATCCTTTTGGATAATGAAGACAAGGCTAAAGAAGTTCTTGAAAAAGCCAAAGCAAGTGATGCAGACTTTGCTCAATTAGCCAAAGATAATTCACTAGATGAAAAGACTAAAGCGAATGGTGGAGAAATTACCTTTGATTCTGCTTCAACAGAAGTACCAGATCAAGTTAAGAAAGCAGCTTTTGCGTTAGATGTAAACGGTGTTTCTGATGTGATTAGTGTTACTGGACCACAAGCATACAGCAGCCAATATTATATTGTAAAACTCATTAAGAAAACAGAAAAATCATCTAATATCGATGACTACAAGGAAAAATTAAAAACTGTTATCTTGACTCAAAAACAAAATGACGCATCATTTGTTCAAAGCATTATCGGAAAAGAATTGCAAGCAGCCAACATCAAAGTTAAAGATCAAGCCTTCCAAAATATCTTTACTCAATACATCGGTGGTGAAGATTCAAGCTCAAGCAGTTCTTCCAAAGAATAAAACAGAATGTCTCTTTGTCAACTGTAGTTGGTTGAAGAAAAACTAAGCTCGAGAAAGGACAAATTTCGTCCTTTCTTTTTTGATGTTTAAAGTAATAAAAATCCGTTTTTTGAAGTTTTCAAAGTTCCGAAAACCAAAGGCATTATGCTTTATGAGTTTGATGAGATTATTAGTCGTTTCTGATTTTGAGTTGGAATTGAGTAAACAGATCGATGAACGAGTTTATTTGATTGTTCATTTTGTAGCGGAATCTTTTCATGACAAGTCTTTGTACGATACGTCTGTTTTTGTCAAAAGTAACATCGTCGGGACGCATAATCTTTTAGTGTTAGCTAGAAAGTATGATATCCGCTTCCATCATATTTAGACAGATGAGGTTTATGGGGACTTTCCATTAGAAAGTAAGGATAAATTCACTGAAAAAACGCAGTACAATCCAAGTTCTCCCTATGCTGCTACAAAAACCTCTGCAGATTTATTGGTAAAAGCTTGGGTTCGTTCTCTTGGAGTCAGGGCTACGATTTCCAACTGTTCAAACAATTATGGACCCTATCAAAATCCTGAAAAATTTATCCCAAGGCAAATCACCAATCTTTTAACTGGACAGTAGTCAGTTTTATATGGAGCAGGGCTTACTATTCGTGATTGGATTCATGTGAAAGACCATTGTCGAGCTATTGATATCATTATTGATAAGGGCGTTATTGGTGAGACCTACTTGGTTGGGATAAATAATGAGCGAACGAATGTTGAAGTTCTACAGAAAATCTTGTTGCAGTTAGAAAAATCTCAGGAAGACTTGAAGTATATAGCAGATAGAACAGGGAACGACCTTTGTTATGGGATTGACGCTAGTAAGTTATATGCTGAATTGGGTTTTACCATCTTTTCTGAGTGGATTTTGATAAGGTTCAAAAGAAATGACTCCATTGGTATCAAGAACATGAAGATTGGTGGCAAGAGATGATTGCACAAAAGCAAGATGCTAAGTAATAGTTTGTAAGAATATTAGGAGGAATTGAAGTTGGAGAATATAATTTTTTGTTCGTCTCCCTTCCAGGTTTTAGTAGCTAAAGAAGTTGTTCAGACTGTTTCAGAAGACTTTATTGGGATTTATCTAAAGATGTCAAATGATGTGAGACAGAGTTTATGCTGAACGGATGGCAGAATTTTGTAAGGAAGTCATTGTTTTAGAAGGAAATACAGTCTTGAATGATGTTAAGGTAGTTTTGAAAGATAAGTCAATTCGCAATCTTTATCTAGCAAGTTTAGACAATACTGTAGCTCTGAGCGTATTCAATCCCAATACAATGAATTTGTATACTTTTGATGATGGTAGTACTTCCATTGTACCTCTTAATCTGTATACACAAAATCTTGAGATGTCCATTCCCTATACAAACTTTACCTTGAGAGAGGTTATATCTTTGTCAAATAGACATTATACGGTATTTGAGGACTGTATCCTTTTCCCAAAAGAGAAGCAAGTTTTTCTAAAGCTTCATCTTGAACCAAGTCATTTTCTTAGAGCTAAAAACGGTAAGAAAATAAGCGTTTTTCTGGGGCAATTTTTAGGTTCTTTCCTTAATCAGGAAGATTTGGAAATTACCCAAAAATTGACTGCTAAAGTATTAGACGAGCAGAAGATTGATTATTACTATCCCCATTATAGAGTACCTTTTAATCCTTATCAATATAAATTGAAAGAAGCTAGATTTTGCTTTGAAGAAGAAATTTATCTTTTGCTAGAGGAGTATGAGTTCGTTGAGGTGCATGGTTTTTACTCAACTTCGCTTTTGTTGGTAAAAAATATAGAGGGTGTATCGGTTCATGGGTATCGGACTTTTTTAACTACTCATGAATCTAATGTTTTTGCAAAACTAGGTGTGCCCTATCAAAATGTGTCTCAATCGGACACGCTTGTTGATATTGTCATGCCTGTCTATAATGGAGCTAAAACCATTAGTCAAACGATTGATTCTATTTTAAATCAAACCCACCAAGCCTTTCGCTTGCTAATTGTGGATGATGGTTCGACAGACAATACAGAAGAATTATGTAAGCCTTATCTAGAAGACGAACGAGTACAGTATATCAGGGAAAGCCATAAAGGGATTTCAGAAACTTTAAATCGTGGAGTAAGCCTATCTCAAATGGATTATGTAGCCAGACAAGATGCAGATGATATTTGGATGCCCTGGCATCTAGACCTTCTCCTACATGAATTGGAAGAAAATCCACAATTAGACATTATAGGAGCTAGGGTTATAGTAGAAGAGGATGAGATAGCCGATAAAATAAGGAGGAATTCAACAAATCATTTAATGGGAGAAAAGTTGTGGTTAGAACTTGCTTACCGAAATTGCTTTAATCATTCGACTGTTATCTTTAAGCGTTCAGCTTTTAAAGATGCAGGTGGATATGATTCTCATTATGATGGATTTGAAGATTGGCATTTATGGTCTCGAATGGTCACAAAGGATAATGCTTTGGTTTTGAATATAGTAACAACCTACTATCGTTTATCAGAACGTTATAAACGTGGTATGACTTTTCGTGCGAGGCTAGCAAGAAGTCGTGGTTTAAGATTGGAGGATGTATTAAAATAAACCATGGTTAAAGTATTTACAATTAAAGAAGCAGTTCCAGTAAGCTCATATGGTTTTGAAAGAAGTCAATTAGCACGTCAGGAAATCTTTAAAAGTTTAGAGGTAGAACAAGAACTTGTTTTAACAAATTTAGAGAACTTTGTACCAAATTTTGTTGAAACCCTTGAAAATCTTGGATTTGAAAATTTTCACCATGTCATTTATGATCAGTCAGATCTAGCTAGACAGAAACCCAGTGTAGAAAAAGAATTTGTAGAAGAGCTAAATGGTGCTGTTAGGGTTGAGTTAACAAATGAGGGGTATGTTGGTCTTATTCGATATCAAGATGGAAGTGTCGAATGTTATACCTCTCAACTATTGTATCGATATTCTCATCAAGAACAGTTGTTCACTCTTTATGATAGTAAAGGAGAATTACTAAGAGGGGATGTGAGTGAAAATTACCATTCTTATCAAAACCTAAGAAGTGGTGAAACCTATACCCAATGGCAGTTAGTCAGCCTCTATCTAGCTAACAATTCTACAGTATATGATCGATTTATCATCGATATGGTCAATGAATACCCTATACAACTTCGGAAGTTCTTCCAAATACAGGTCGTACCTTGTTTGCATATACTCATTACAATATTTTAGACCCTCAAATGAAGTTTGTCTTACAAAACTGGTGTCAAAATTTAGTTGCAAGCCCAGTTTTGGAAGAGCGATTAGGATCCAATTTGGTCCGATTCTTGCCTCCGATTTATGTAAAAGAGGGTATAGAAAAAGAGTACACTTCTGTAACAGATTGGTGTATTGTAGGTAACATGACTTTTTTGAAACGTTGTGAGTGGGCGATTGAGGCGTTTAGGGATTTACCTGATAGTAAATTGACGATTTATGGAAATTTACCTGTAGGTTATACTGAAGAGAATTTACCTGATAATGTTCATTTTAAGGGATTTGTTGAAAATGTTCCTTATGAGAATCATGAGGGTTATATCTCTTGTTCTATGAGCGAATGTTTTGCAAATGCTGCTGTTGAAGCATCTTCGTTTGGTTTAGTTTGTTTGCTTTCTGATGTAGATTTAGCACATAAATTTTATGCAAGTAAATGTGAAAATACTAGGGTATTTCGGACATCTGAAGAATTGAAATCTTTACTATTAGATTATCTAGATTATCGAATAGGTAGGTGCTTTAAATCTTCAAAATTTTATTCTTGTTATATTAAAAACTCTGTGTTAAAATTATACCGAAACTTGATTTTAGGTTAAGTTTTTCAGTATTTGTTGACTGTTTTTCAGTATTTGTTGACTATAGTAATAAGGCCTTTATCTTTCCGAAAGAAGTGGAAGGATTATATTTAATTTTAATACTCTGAGGTATAAAAATGTTTAAACAAAATAGACGTCAAATTTTTTCTTTCCGTAAATTTAAAGATGGAAGAACCGATTCTAAATTAATTGGTGCGACTGTTCTTGCATTAGGTTTAGGTTTAGTGACAACAACACAAACCGTTTCTGCTGATGTCGTAAATGGAGCAGGTGGGTCTGAGGTTGCACTGGTAGATAGTGTTGATAAAACCACTTCAGCGAATACGGATACATTTACAGATGACACAGACTCGTCTAAAGTGTTGAAAGTTGATGCAGTATTGAATAAAGGTGTAGCAGAACCAACTAAAGCAAATGAAAATAAAGGTGAAGCTGACGGTACTGATACTGTAACAGTGACATCTGAGACTACTGTGAATTATAAGTTGGAAGAAGATAAGTCACTTTTGAAAACTGAAACAGTAGCGACAGGTCAAGGAACAATTAAAACTCCTTATGATAAGAAAGGTCTTGCCGCAGATACAGACGGTAAAGATTACCGTGAATCAACTGCTGACAAGAGTGGAATTACTGTTTCTGAGGAAACAGGTAAACAAGATACTCTTGAATTAAACGGTAAGGTTTATGAGCGTACTCGTTCTGAAGTTGAGGGTGCTGATAAAGCTAAGTATAGCAAAACGCAGTTCAACGATATCGAAGCAAGTGTATCTCCAGAGGGTATGCACAACAAGCTTGGTGAAATTAATTATTCAAAAACTAATGGTAAGGTTTACCTCGTTGAAGAAACAGCTGACGGTCAATACGGTAAGTTCGTAGAGACTAACGGGGTATCGAGTGACGAAGATGCAGTTTCTAAATGGAAAGCAGGTCTTGCAAGCGCTAAAGATTTTACTAAAGCAAATGTGACACTTCAAGAAGGTGACTCTATTCTTGTTTTGGATAAAGATACTTACGCTGTGGGTAGCAGTAAGACTGTTACGACTAAGAAACGATTTGGTGGTATTACATTTGGTTTTGCAGAGAATACTGTAGATGTTGATCGAAACACTAGCTTTGATAATCCAACATATGCATTATCTCAACATGGTTCAGGGGAGTCAGCTAATATTTTAGAAGCGGGTGCTGACGGTATTTTTGGCACATCAGATGATGTTCGTAAGACTGAAGATAAGCACGAATTATTTGATTTCCAAGATGGTGGGGATTGGTTAAGAGAGTATATAAAAGAAGATTTGAAACCTTTCTTCGATTATAAGGATTATACACCTATTGAAATTACAGATAATCCAACTTTGGCTACAGCTCTTAAAAAACATAAAATGTATGAAAGAATTTATCAAATTCTAGACTTTGCTCAAAACGAGGCAACTAGTCCCGAAGATAAATCTAAGGTTGCAGCTGCAAAAGCTAAATTAGATAATTATTTAGATGGTGCATCCACTAAGTTAGCTGATAAAGGTGTTAAATTGGTTTATTTACCAGAAACACTTCCAAGTGGTACTGTGAAAAAAGGTTTTTACTTTACAGGTGGGGATGCATTCATTACTAGTCAAGAGGCTAGCGATTTAATTTCTCCTAATGGTTCAGGTGTATCTTCCACTTTCAAAGGTTTAACTTTCTCAAATTTCAAGGAAACAACAACTAAATCTGGTTCAGTAGAAGTTGTAACCTCAGTTCGTAAAGAATATACTCTTGACGGTGATGCTAGTATTGGTTTAGTTAAAACAACTACTAAAAAATCTACTTATCTCACAGAGAAAGATGCAATTTTAGCGATGTATCGTGAAGGCGAAGATAAGACGATTAAGTCAGAGTTTTCTGAATTAGTTAAGTCTGGTAATGTTAAGGTAAATGATGATGGTTCTGTTACTGTCACAACTACTGAGACAGTCCCAACAACTAAATTCTATAAGGGTGATCCTAATGATATATCTGAAGCAGACGACCCAGCTAAAGAAGTGCAACCTCCGTCAGATGGGGTATTTAGACTCTCATTAGAAGAAAAGGAACGTGATGGTATCTCAGGTTTCCGAGCAGTATCTGAAACAAGCCACAATGAAACAACCTATAACAAACATGAAGTAATTACACCTGTTCGTGCTTATAAAGTTGTAGCTGATGGAACTTCTACGGTAACCCATTACTACCGTGTGAAGAAAGCTCCTCTAAACGTTAATTACTATTTAGAGAACACAACAACTTCTCTAGCACCAAGTGAAAACCAAGCAGATTTACCAGTTAAGTCTGACTACACAACTCAAGCTAAAACGATTGAACCAAAAACAGAAGTTCAAGACTTACCAGAAAAAACAGTTACGACTGTAACAACTTATGAGTTAGTATCTACACCAGATAACGCGAATGGTAAGATTACTGAGGGTGGAACAACTGTTAACTATTACTACCGTGCTGTAGCTAAGATAACTGAGGTGGCAAAACAAGCCCCTGTAACAGTTAACTACTACAAAGAAGGTACAACTGACAAACTTGCTGATACAATTGACCAAGGTCAAAAAGATATTGGTTCAGATTATACAACTGAAGCGAAAGCTATTCCAGATAAAGTTGAAGTTCAAGACCTTGACGATAGAGTTATCACTAAAACTACATCTTATGAATTGGTAGCTGAACCAACTGATAAGGAAGGTAAAGTACCAGTAGGTGGTAAAGTAGTTAATTACTATTACCGAGAAGTTGTGAAAGAAGATGTTGTTAAGAAACAAGCACCAGTTGTTGTTAATTACTACAAAGAAGGTACAACTGATAAGTTAGCAGATAGTGTTGACCAAGGTCAAAAAGATATTGGTTCAGACTATACAACTGAAGCGAAAGCTATTCCAGATAAAGTTGAAGTTCAAGACCTTGACGATAGAGTTATCACTAAAACTACATCTTATGAATTGGTAGCTGAACCAACTGATAAGGAAGGTACAGTACCAGTCGGTGGTAAAGTAATTAATTACTATTACCGAGAAGTTGTGAAAGAAGATGTTGTTAAGAAACAAGCACCAGTTGTTGTTAATTACTACAAAGAAGGCACAACTGATAAGTTAGCAGATAGTGTTGACCAAGGTCAAAAAGATATTGGTTCAGACTATACAACTGAAGCGAAAGCTATTCCAGATAAAGTTGAAGTTCAAGACCTTGACGATAGAGTTATCACTAAAACTACATCTTATGAATTGGTAGCTGAACCAACTGATAAGGAAGGTACAGTACCAGTCGGTGGTAAAGTAATTAATTACTATTACCGAGAAGTTGTGAAAGAAGATGTTGTTAAGAAACAAGCACCAGTTGTTGTTAATTACTACAAAGAAGGCACAACTGATAAGTTAGCAGATAGTGTTGACCAAGGTCAAAAAGACATTGGTTCTAACTACACTTCTGAAGCGAAAGTTATTGAACCTAAAGTTGAAACAAAAGAGTTTGATGATAAAACTGTAACAACTACAACAACATATGAATTGGTTAAAGTACCAGAAGATAAAGACGGTGTTGTCCCAGTCGGTGGTAAAGTAGTTAATTACTATTACCGTGAGGTTGTGAAAGAAGATGTTGTCAAGAAACAAGCACCAGTTGTTGTTAATTACTACAAAGAAGGCACAACTGATAAGTTAGCAGATAGTGTTGACCAAGGTCAAAAAGACATTGGTTCTAACTACACTTCTGAAGCGAAAGTGATTGAACCTAAAGTTGAAACAAAAGAGTTTGATGATAAAACTGTAACAACTACAACAACATATGAATTGGTTAAAGTACCAGAAGATAAGGAAGGTACAGTACCAGTAGGTGGTAAAGTAGTTAATTACTATTACCGTGAGGTTGTGAAAGAAGATGTTGTTAAGAAACAAGCACCAGTTGTTGTTAATTACTACAAAGAAGGTACAACTGATAAGTTAGCAGATAGTGTTGACCAAGGTCAAAAAGACATTGGTTCTAACTACACTTCTGAAGCGAAAGTGATTGAACCTAAAGTTGAAACAAAAGAGTTTGATGATAAAACTGTAACAACTACAACAACATATGAATTGGTTAAAGTACCAGAAGATAAGGAAGGTACAGTACCAGTAGGTGGTAAAGTAGTTAATTACTATTACCGTGAGGTTGTGAAAGAAGATGTTGTTAAGAAACAAGCACCAGTTGTTGTTAATTACTACAAAGAAGGTACAACTGATAAGTTAGCAGATAGTGTTGACCAAGGTCAAAAAGACATTGGTTCTAACTACACTTCTGAAGCGAAAGTGATTGAATCTAAAGTTGAAACAAAAGAGTTTGATGATAAAACTGTAACAACTACAACAACATATGAATTGGTTAAAGTACCAGAAGATAAGGAAGGTACAGTACCAGTCGGTGGTAAAGTAGTTAATTACTATTACCGAGAAGTTGTGAAAGAAGATGTTGTTAAGAAACAAGCACCAGTTGTTGTTAATTACTACAAAGAAGGCACAACTGATAAGTTAGCAGATAGTGTTGACCAAGGTCAAAAAGACATTGGTTCTAACTACACTTCTGAAGCGAAAGTGATTGAACCTAAAGTTGAAACAAAAGAGTTTGATGATAAAACTGTAACAACTACAACAACATATGAATTGGTTAAAGTACCAGAAGATAAGGAAGGTACAGTACCAGTAGGTGGTAAAGTAGTTAATTACTATTACCGAGAAGTTGTGAAAGAGGTTGCAAAACCAAATGAAGCACCTAAAGTGGAGATTCCTGAGTTTAACGGCGGTGTTGTTCCACTTGACCCACCAGTTGTGGATATTCCAGAGTTGAAGATTCCTGAAGAGTTTAAGCCAGAGCCAAAACCGGAACCGACTCCAGAGCCAAAACCGGCTCCTACACCACAACCAGCTCCAGCACCTCAACCAGAGCCAAAACCGGCTCCTACACCACAACCAGCTCCAGCACCTCAGCCAGAGCCAAAACCGGCTCCTACACCACAACCAGCTCCAGCACCGCAACCAGTGCCACAACCAGAACCTAGTCCTGCACCAAATCCAGTTCCAGTGACACCTGAGACACCAGAACAACCAGTCGCTCCAGTGACACCAGAACAACCAGCAGAACCTGCTACACCACAGTATATGGATGGCCAACGCGAACTTCCAAATACAGGTACAGAAGCAAACTCTAGCTTAGCAGCACTTGGACTTCTAGGAGTCTTGAGTGGATTCGGATTAATTGCTCGTAGGAAAAGAAAAGACGAAGAATAATTCAGATATTCTTTCAATTAGTGATTGATTCAACCTAAGAAAGAACTTGAGATTTAGCATCTCAAGTTCTTTTTCTGACCCTTTTTCAATTGTAGTGGGTTGAAGAAAAGCTAAAATCGAGAAAGGACAAAATTTGTCCTTTCTTTTTTGATGTTCAGAGCGATAAAAATCTGTTTTTTGAAGTTTTTAAAGTTCCGAAAACCAAAGGCATTGTGTTTGATATGTTTGATGAGATTATTCGTTGCTTCTAATTTTGCGTGGGAATAAGGTAATTGAAGAGCGTTGACGATTTTCTCTTTGTCCTTCAGAAAGATTTTAAAGAAAGTCTGAAAAATAGGATGAACCTGCTTTAGATTGTCTTCAATGAGTCCGAAAAATTTTCCAGCTTCTTATTCTGAAAGTGAAACAGCAAGAGCTGATAGAGATTATAGTGGTGTTTCAAGTCTTCTGAATAGATCAAAAGCTTGTATAGAATCTCTTTATTAGTTAAGTGCATGTGAAAAGCAGGGCGATAAAAACGTTTATCATTCAATTTATGACTATCCTGCTGGATGAACTTCCAGTAGCGCTTGATAGCCTTGTATTCATGGGATTTTCGTTCAAATTGATTCATGATTTGAACACTCACACGACTCATAGCACGACTTAAGTGTTGTACAATGTGAGAGCAATCCAACACGATTTTACCATTTGGGAGTGAAACAGTCTGGGAGACTGTTTCAGCCTGAGCCTAGAAATTCGAAAGTAAAGCTGCTTGGCCAATTCATAGTAGGGACTAAACATATCTATAGTAATGATGTTCACCTGACAACGAACGACTCTATCATATTAAGAAAGTGATCTCGGATGAAAGCTTGTGTTCTACCTTCAAGAACAGAGATGATACTGAGATTGTCAAAATCTTGCGCAATGAAATTTATCTTCATCTCCCGATTGAAACAGTCACTTCCCTGACTGTTTCAAAATCCCAGAACATAATCTTAGGAAGACGAGAAAAATCGTGCTCAAAGTGAAAGTCATTGAACTTTCGAATGACAGTTGACCTTAAAATGGAAAATTGATGAGCACTATCTGTCATAGAAGTCTTTTCAATTAGCTTCTGGGCAATCTTTTGGTTGATGATACGAGGGATTTGGTGATTTTTCTTTACTAAAGGAGTCTCAGAGACCGCCATTTTTGAGCAATGATAGCACTTGAATCGACGATTTTTCAGGAGAATTCTGATAGGCATACCAGTCGTTTCGAGGTAAGGAATCTTAGAATGTTTTTGAAAGTCATATTTCTTCATTTAACTTCCGCAATTAGGGTAAGATGGGGTGTCGTAGTCCAGTTTAGCGATGATTTCTTTGTGGGTATCCCAATTGATGGTATCTAGAATTTTGATGTTTGAGTCTTTGATATCGAGTAGTTTTGTGATAAAATGTAATTGTTTCATATGATTCTTTCTAATGAGTTGTTTTTCGCTTTTCATTATAGATCTTATGAGAAAATCTTTTATCTTAAGGGTAAGAGTTTTTTTCTTTCGGAAAAAATGGTACAATAGTAATTAAAACTAGAAAATAAACGGAATTTGGGAATAATTTCTTTTATTCTCATTAGATTGGTGATATTATGAAGATTAGTAAGAGGCACCTATTAAACTATTCTATTCTGGTTCCTTACTTACTTTTATCTATTTTGGGCTTGATTGTAGTCTATTCTACAACCAGTGCCATTCTTATCGAAGAAGGTAAAAGTGCCCTCCAATTGGTTCGAAGTCAGGGAATGTTTTGGATATTTAGTTTAATATTGATTGCCTTGATATATAAGCTGAAACTGAATTTTTTAAGAAAAGAACGACTTTTATTTATTGTTATGTTTGTTGAGCTGATTCTCTTAGTTCTGGCTCGCTTAATTGGTACGCCAGTTAATGGAGCTTATGGTTGGATTTCAGTAGGACCTTTGACTATTCAGCCAGCTGAGTATTTGAAGATTATCATTGTCTGGTATTTGGCTCAACGTTTTTCAAAACAACAGGATGAAATTAGTATTTACGATTATCAAGTTTTAACTCAAAATCAATGGATTCCTCGTGCTTTTAATGATTGGCGCTTTGTGCTTCTAGTAATGATAGGGAGTTTGGCTATTTTCCCGGATTTGGGGAACGCTACAATCCTAGCTCTGGTCGCCTTGATTATGTATACGGTTAGTGGAATTGCTCATCGTTGGTTTATAGCCTTTGTAGGTGTATTGTTAGGAGTTTCAACCCTATCCTTATCAGCTATCTCTATTATCGGGGTCGATAAGTTTTCAAAAGTTCCAGTATTTGGTTACGTGGCCAAGCGTTTCAGTGCCTATTTTAATCCATTTGCCGATTTGGCAGGTGCAGGCTACCAACTTGCTAATTCCTACTTTGCCATGGTAAATGGTGGCTGGTTTGGTCTAGGTTTAGGAAATTCAATTGAAAAACGTGGCTATTTACCAGAAGCTCATACAGACTTTGTGTTTTCAATAGTCATTGAAGAGTTTGGATTTGTGGGAGCTAGCTTGATTTTAGCACTTGTATTTTTCCTGATTTTGCGAATTATCCTAGTCGGTATTCGTGCTAAGAATCCTTTTAATTCTATGATGGCGATTGGGGTTGGGGGGATGATGTTGGTACAGGTATTTGTTAATATCGGTGGAATTTCTGGCATTATTCCTTCGACAGGAGTAACCTTCCCTTTCTTATCACAAGGAGGGAACAGTCTCCTAGTTTTGTCTGTTGCCATTGCCTTTGTCTTAAATATTGATGCAAGTGAAAAACGTGCCCAATTATATGAGGAGTTAGAAGCTCACTCATCAAACTATATGTAAATCTGAGAGTGGAAAGGATTACTTATGTCTCTTCAAAAATTAGAAAACTATAGTAATAAGGCTGTCGTGCAAGAAGAAGTATTGATTTTAACAGAATTGTTAGAAGATATCACTAAAAACATGATTGCCCCAGAGACTTTTGAAAAAATCATGCAGTTGAAGGAGTTGTCAACTCAAGAAGATTATCAAGGCTTAAACCAATTGGTTACTAGCCTGACAAATGATGAAATGGCTTATATTTCTCGCTATTTCTCTATCTTGCCTCTTTTGATTAATATTTCAGAAGACGTGGATTTAGCTTATGAAATCAACCACCAAAATAATATTGATCAAGATTATCTTGGGAAATTGTCAGCAACAATCAAAATGGTTGCAGAAAAAGAAAATGCGGTTGAAATTCTAGAACACTTGAATGTTGTCCCTGTTTTAACAGCCCATCCAACACAAGTTCAACGTAAGAGTATGTTGGACTTGACCAATCATATCCATACCCTTTTGCGTAAGTATCGTGATGTGAAATTAGGATTGATTAATAAGGAAAAATGGCATAATGATCTCCGTCGTTACATTGAGATTATCATGCAGACAGACATGATTCGTGAAAAAAAATTGAAAGTAACCAATGAAATCACGAATGTTATGGAATACTACAATAGTTCATTCTTGAAGGCAGTTCCTCATTTGACTGCTGAGTACAAGCGTCTCGCTAAAAACACGGTTTGGAGTTGAAACATCCTAAACCAATTACCATGGGAATGTGGATTGGTGGAGACCGTGATGGTAATCCTTTTGTTACAGCAGATACCTTGAAACAATCTGCTATGACTCAGTGTGAAGTCATCATGAACTACTATGATGAAAAGATTTACCAACTTTATCGTGAATTCTCTCTCTCAACCAGTATTGTCAATGTGAGTAAGCAAGTCAGAGAAATGGCTCGTCAATCCAAGGATAATTCAATTTATCGTGAAAAAGAACTTTACCGCCGTGCCTTATTTGATATTCAATCAAAAATCCAAGCAACAAAAACCTATCTAATTGAAGATAAGGAAGTTGGAGCTCGCTATGAAACAGCCAATGATTTTTATAAGGATTTAATTACTATTCGTGATTCTCTCTTGGAAAATAAGGGTGAAGCACTGATTTCTGGTGATTTTGTTGAGCTGATTCAGGCAGTTGAAATTTTTGGTTTCTATTTGGCATCTATTGACATGCGTCAAGATTCTAGTGTTCACGAAGCCTGTGTAGCTGAACTCTTGAAATCAGCGGGTATTCATTCTCATTATAGCGAACTCAGTGAAGAAGAAAAATGCCAGCTTCTCTTGAAAGAATTGGAAGAAGATCCACGCATTCTTTCTGCCACTCATGTTGAAAAATCAGAGTTACTCGAAAAAGAATTGGCCATCTTTAAGGCTGCTCGTAAGTTGAAAGATAAGCTGGGAGATGATGTCATTCGTCAAACTATCATTTCACATGCAACCAGCGTATCAGACATGTTGGAATTGGCTATCTTACTAAAAGAAGTAGGTCTAGTTGATAAAGAGAGAGCCCGTGTCCAAATTGTTCCTCTCTTTGAAACAATTGAGGACTTGGACCACTCAGAAGAAACTATGAGAGAGTACCTTTCTCTTCCTCTTGCTAAGAAATGGATTGCTTCACGTAATAACTACCAAGAAATCATGCTTGGTTACTCTGATAGTAATAAAGATGGTGGCTATCTATCATCATGTTGGACCCTCTACAAGGCTCAACAACAGTTGACTGCTATTGGAGATGAATTTGGCGTTAAGGTTACCTTCTTCCACGGTCGTGGTGGTACTGTTGGTCGTGGTGGCGGACCAACCTATGAAGCCATCACCTCTCAACCGCTCAAGTCTATCAAGGATCGTATCCGCTTGACGGAGCAGGGTGAGGTAATTGGGAATAAATACGGTAATAAAGATACTGCCTATTATAACCTTGAAATGTTGGTTTCAGCAGCCATTAACCGTATGATTACTCAGAAGAAGAGTGACACTAATACATCCAATCGTTATGAAGCCATTATGGATCAAGTGGTGGACCGTAGTTACGATATCTACCGTGATTTGGTCTTTGGTAATGACTATTTCTATGACTATTTCTTCGAGTCAAGTCCAATCAAGGCTATTTCAAGCTTAACATTGGTTCTCGCCCAGCTGCTCGTAAGACTATTACTGAAATCGGTGGTTTGCGAGCTATCCCTTGGGTATTCTCATGGTCGCAAAGTCGCGTCATGTTCCCTGGCTGGTATGGGGTTGGTTCAAGCTTCAAGGAATTTATCGATAAAAATCCAGAAAATATCGCTATCTTACGAGATATGTACCAAAACTGGCCTTTCTTCCAATCGCTTCTTTCAAATGTCGACATGGTCTTGTCAAAATCAAATATGAATATTGCTTTTGAATACGCCAAACTTTGTGAGGATGAAGAAGTAAAAGCAATCTATGAGATTATTTTAAATGAATGGCAAGTTACCAAGGAAGTAATCTTGGCTATCGAAGGATATGATGAACTTTTAGCTGAAAATCCATATTTAAAAGCAAGTTTGGATTATCGTATGCCTTACTTTAATATTCTCAACTATATCCAGTTGGAGTTGATTAAACGTCAACGCCGAGGAGAATTATCAAGCGATCAAGAAAAATTAATCCATACAACCATTAACGGAATTGCGACAGGATTGCGTAATTCAGGCTGATATCTATCAAACTTCCCCTTTTCTATAGGGGAAGTTTTTGAATCTTTCAAAAAAATGATAAAAGAGTCTTGACAAGTAGTTGAAAAATGATATAATTTAAGCATTCAGAAAAGTAATCATTGAAATTTTTTAGAGAGTCTGTGGTTGGTGGAAACGGATAGATGGAAGTGATGAAAATTGGGCTGAAGGTTATAAAGAATTTGAAATCATAAGAATTCGGTGCGCACACCTTACAGTGCAACTCGTGTAGCGAGAAGGAGAGATAGGGGGATACCCTATAATTGAGGTGGCACCGCGCATCGACGTCCTCACACAAGTTTTTTGTGTGAGGACTTTTTCTATGGGGAGGATAAATGATGGAATTTAAACGATGGCGACGTTTGGTTAAGTGATTTAAAAGGTAAAATTAGAAGTAAGAATTGAAAAATAAGGAGAAATAAAATGAATAAACGATTAGTGGGAATTATCGCTGCATTAGCAGTCTTAGTAGCAGGAAGCTTGATTTACTCTTCAATGAATAAACCAGAAACTAAGAATGAGAAGAAAGTTGCCAAAGTTGGTGTCCTTCAGTTTGTCAGCCATCCATCTCTTGACTTGATTTATAAAGGGATTCAAGATGGACTTGCAGAAGAAGGATATAAAGATGATCAAGTTAAAATCGACTTTATGAACTCAGAAGGTGACCAAAGTAAGGTTGCGACAATGAGTAAACAATTGGTTGCAAATAACAATGACCTTGTAGTTGGTATTGCAACACCAGCTGCGCAAGGTTTGGCTAGTGCCACAAAGGACCTACCTGTTATCATGGCTGCTATCACAGACCCAATCGGAGCTAACTTGGTTAAAGATTTGAAAAAACCAGGTGGCAACATTACAGGGGTATCTGACCACAATCCAGCTCAACAACAAGTTGAACTCATTAAGGCTCTTACACCAAATGTAAAAACAATCGGAGCCCTTTACTCAAGCAGCGAAGACAATTCAAAAACACAGGTAGAAGAATTTAAGGCTTTTGCTGAAAAAGCAGGTTTGACAGTGGAAGCATTTGCAGTTCCTTCAACAAATGAAATTGCTTCAACAGTCAATGTTATGACTAGCAAGGTTGATGCTATCTGGGTTCCAATTGATAACACAATTGCATCAGCCTTTTCAACAGTTGTATCAAGCAACCAATCGGCTAAGAAACCAATCTACCCAAGTGCAAGCGCAATGGTAGAAGCAGGTGGCTTGGCATCAGTTGTAGTTGACCAACATGACCTTGGTGTGGCAACTGGTAAAATGATTGCGCAGGTCTTGAAAGGTGCAAAACCAGCCGATACTCCAGTCAATATCTTTTCAACTGGTAAGTCAGTTATCAACAAAAAATTGGCACAAGAACTAGGTATTACGATTCCTGAATCTGTTCTAAAAGAAGCAGGACAAGTAATCGAATAATCTGTAATGGAGGAGTTGGGAACATCTCCTCCCATTTTTACAAAAGAAATGAGTGAAATATTATGATTGTATCCATTATTTCTCAAGGATTTGTCTGGGCTATTTTAGGTCTGGGAATCTTTATGACATTTAGAATTTTAAATTTTCCAGATATGACGACAGAAGGTTCCTTCCCTCTTGGGGGAGCTGTTGCTGTCACTTTGATAACCAAGGGCGTGACCCCACTTGTAGCGACACTTGTTGCTGTAGGAGCAGGTTGTTTGGCTGGAATGGCAGCAGGACTTCTTTATACAAAAGGTAAGATCCCAACCTTGCTCTCAGGGATTTTGGTGATGACTTCTTGCCACTCTATCATGCTCTTGATTATGGGACGTGCAAATTTAGGATTGCTTGGAACCAAGCAAATTCAGGATGTTTTGCCTTTTGATTCAGACTTGAACCAACTCTTGACAGGTCTCATCTTTGTGAGTCTTGTCATCACTCTCATGCTCTTTTTCCTGGATACCAAACTCGGACAAGCCTATATTGCTACAGGTGACAATCCTGATATGGCTAGAAGTTTCGGTATTCATACTGGACGCATGGAGCTCATGGGCTTGGTCTTATCAAATGGTGTGATTGCCCTTGCAGGTGCTCTCATTGCCCAGCAAGAAGGCTATGCCGATGTATCTCGAGGAATTGGGGTTATCGTTGTGGGGCTTGCAAGTTTGATTATTGGAGAAGTTATCTTCAAGAGTTTGAGCTTGGCAGAACGTCTGATTGCCATCGTTGTAGGTTCTATCGCTTATCAATTCTTAGTGTGGGCAGTTATTGCACTTGGATTTAATACAAGTTACCTTCGTTTGTACAGCGCCGTGATTTTAGCAGTCTGCCTCATGATTCCAACATTTAAGCAAACAATCTTGAAAGGAGCCAAATTAAGCAAATGACAGCAATTGTAGAATTAAAAAATGCAACCAAAGTCGTTAAAAATGGCTTTGATGAAGAAAAAATTATTTTAAATGATGTTTCCTTAGAAATTTTTGAACAGGACTTTATCACGATTTTAGGTGGAAATGGTGCTGGTAAATCAACTCTCTTTAACACTATTGCAGGAACCTTGTCCTTAACCAGTGGAACTATTCGTATCTTGGGTGAAGATGTTACTAAGTTTTCACCCGAGAAGCGGGCAAAGTATCTGTCTCGAGTTTTCCAAGATCCTAAGATGGGGACAGCCCCTCGTATGACAGTAGCTGAAAATCTTTTGATTGCCAAGTTTCGTGGTGAAAAGCGTGGACTATTTCCACGACGCTTGACTAGTTATAAGGATGAATTTCAGACGACCATTGAAAGTAGGGAATGGTCTGGAGAAACATTTGAATACACCGATTGAATTCTTATCAGGTGGACAAAGACAGGCCTTGAGTCTCTTGATGGCAACCTTGAAGCGACCTGAATTACTTCTGTTAGATGAGCATACTGCAGCCCTTGATCCAAAGACCAGTGTGGCCTTGATGGAATTGACGGATGAATTTGTCAAGAAAGATCAGCTGACAGCCCTTATGATTACTCATCATATGGAAGATGCTCTCAAATATGGTAATCGCTTGATTGTTATGAAAGAAGGACAAATTATCCAAGATTTGACCCAAGAAGAAAAAGCAAAAATGAAAATCTCTGATTATTATCAGCTCTTTGAATAAAGTAGGGAAAATGAGTGAAATGGTTTACTTTTTTTCTGAAATAAAGTATACTATATAAAGTAAACTATGATAACATGGAGGTATTGTGTATGGTTGACAAACAAGTCATTGAAGAAATCAAAAACAATGCCAACATTGTGGAAGTCATAGGAGATGTGATTTCTTTACAAAAGGCAGGACGGAACTATCTAGGGCTCTGTCCTTTTCATGGTGAAAAAACACCTTCTTTCAACGTTGTAGAGGACAAGCAGTTTTATCACTGTTTTGGTTGTGGTCGATCAGGTGATGTCTTTAAGTTCATCGAGGACTACCAAGGGGTTCCCTTTATGGAGGCTGTCCAGATCTTAGGTCAGCGTGTCGGGATAGAGGTGGAAAAACCGCTTTATGGTGAACAGAAGTCAGCTTCACCCCACCAAGCTCTTTATGATATGCACGAAGATGCTGCCAAATTTTATCATGCTATTCTCATGACAACGACCATGGGGGAGGAGGCCAGAAACTACCTTTATCAGCGTGGTTTGACAGATGAAGTGCTCAAGCATTTTCGGATTGGTTTGGCACCTCCAGAACGAAACTATCTCTATCAACGTTTGTCTGCTCAGTATCGTGAAGAGGATTTTTTGGATTCGGGACTGTTTTATCTCTCGGATGCTAATCAATTTGTAGATACCTTTCACAATCGCATTATGTTTCCCCTGACAAATGACCAGGGAAAGGTCATTGCCTTCTCAGGTCGTATCTGGCAGAAAACAGATTCACAAACTTCTAAGTATAAAAATAGCCGATCGACTGCAATTTTTAACAAAAGCTACGAATTATATCATATGGATAGGGCAAAAAAATCTTCTGGAAAAGCCAGTGAGATTTACCTCATGGAAGGATTCATGGATGTTATTGCAGCCTATCGGGCTGGAATCGAAAATGCTGTTGCATCTATGGGGACAGCATTAAGTCGAGAGCATGTTGAGCATCTGAAAAGGTTAACCAAGAAGTTGGTTCTTGTATACGATGGCGATAAGGCTGGACAAGCTGCGACATTGAAAGCACTGGACGAAATTGGGGATATACCTGTGCAAATCGTCAGCATGCCTGATAGCTTGGATCCGGATGAGTATCTACAAAAAAATGGACAAGAAGACTTAGCCTATCTACTAACGAAAACTCGTATTAGTCCTATTGAGTTCTACATTCATCAGTACAAACCTGAAAACAGTGAAAATCTGCAGGCTCAGATTGAGTTTATTGAAAAAATAGCTCCCTTGATTGTTCAAGAAAAGTCTATCACTGCTCAAAACAGCTATATACATATTTTAGCTGACAGTCTGGCGTCCTTTGATTATGCCCAGATTGAGCAGATTGTTAATGAGAGTCGTCAGGCGCAAAGGCAGAATCGAATGGAAGGGATTTCCAGACAGACGCCAATCACTATGCCTGTCACCAAGCAGTTATCGGCTATTATGAGGGCAGAAGCCCATCTACTTTATCGAATGATGGAATCTCCCCTTGTTTTGAATGATTACCGTTTGCGAGAAGACTTTGCATTTGACACACCTGAATTTCAGGTTTGTATGATTTGCTTGGCCAGTATGGGAATCTTCCTCCAGAAGTTTTGGCAGAACAGACAGAAGAAGTTGAAAGAGCTTGGTATCAAGTCTTAGCTCAGGATTTGCCTGCTGAGATGTCACCTCAGGAACTTAGTGAAGTAGAAATGACTCGAAACAAGGCTCTATTGAATCAGGACAATATGAGAATTAAAAAGAAGGTGCAGGAAGCTAGCCATGTAGGAGATACCGACACAGCCCTAGAAGAATTGGAACGTTTAATTTCCCAAAAGAGAAGAATGGAGTAATAATGGCAACAAAACAAAAAGAAGTAACAACATTTGATGTACAAGTAGCAGAATTTATCCGTAATCATAAACAAAAAGGGACAGCAACTGATGATGAAATTAATGCAAGTCTGGTGATTCCTTTTACCTTGGATGCTGATGGAATTGAAGATCTCTTGCAACGAATTCAGGATGCAGGGATTTCTATCACAGATAACGAAGGAAATCCGAGTGCGCGTGTTCTTAGCACTGAAGAAGAACCAGAACTCAGCGATGAGGACTTGCTTGGTTCAACTTCGGCTAAGGTCAACGACCCTGTTCGTATGTACTTGAAAGAAATCGGGGTCGTTCCTCTCTTGACCAATGAAGAGGAAAAAGAATTGGCACTAGCAGTTGAAGCTGGTGATATCGAAGCTAAACAACGTCTTGCGGAAGCCAACCTTCGTTTGGTTGTTTCTATTGCCAAACGCTATGTTGGACGCGGTATGCAGTTCCTTGACTTGATTCAAGAAGGAAATATGGGCTTGATGAAGGCGGTTGACAAGTTTGACTACTCTAAAGGATTCAAGTTCTCAACTTACGCAACTTGGTGGATTCGTCAGGCCATCACTCGTGCTATTGCAGATCAAGCTCGTACCATCCGTATCCCAGTCCACATGGTTGAAACGATTAACAAGCTGGTTCGTGAACAGCGTAATCTCCTTCAAGAATTGGGACAAGATCCAACACCTGAACAGATTGCTGAACGTATGGATATGACCCCTGACAAGGTCCGTGAAATCTTGAAGATTGCTCAAGAACCGGTATCTCTTGAAACTCCTATCGGTGAAGAGGATGATAGCCATCTTGGGGACTTTATCGAAGATGAAGTGATTGAAAATCCAGTGGATTATACAACTCGTATTGTCTTGCGTGAGCAGTTGGATGAGGTCTTGGATACTCTTACAGACCGTGAAGAAAATGTTCTGCGTCTACGTTTGGGCTAGATGATGGGAAAATGCGCACCCTTGAAGATGTTGGAAAAGTCTTTAACGTAACCCGTGAGCGTATCCGTCAGATTGAAGCCAAGGCTTTGAGAAAACTACGCCAACCAAGTCGCAGCAAACCACTTCGTGATTTTATTGAAGACTAAGAGTGAGGATGAATATGGCTTATACAGAAGAGCAAATTGAAAATATCAAAACACGGATTTTAACAGCCTTGGAAGAAGTCATCGACCCTGAGTTAGGAATCGATATTGTCAATCTTGGTTTGATTTATGAGATTCGTTTTGACGGTGATACTGGGCAAACAGAGATTGATATGACTTTGACAACCATGGGTTGTCCTCTAGCAGATCTTTTGACGGAGCAGATTTATGATGCCATGACAGAGGTCCCAGAAGTAACGGATACTGATGTCAAATTGGTTTGGTATCCAGCCTGGACAGTTGAAAAAATGAGTCGCTATGCACGCATTGCCCTAGGCATTAAGTAAAAGAATAAAAGTATGTGAGAGACCATTGGAAAATGAAGAAATTTCCCCTTCTTTTCCTCTAGTCTCTCCTTTCTTTTGCTGATTTTATTGAAAGAAAATGATATAATAGTAGTTATGGAAAAAAAGAAATTACGTATCAATATGTTGAGTTCAAGTGAGAAAGTAGCAGGACAAGGAGTTTCAGGTGCTTATCGTGAATTAGTTCGTCTTCTTCACCGTGATGCTAAGGAACAACTGATTGTTACAGAAAATCTTCCAATCGAGGCAGATGTGACTCACTTTCATACGATTGATTTCCCATACTATTTATCAACATTTCAAAAGAAACGCTCAGGGAGAAAAATTGGTTATGTGCATTTCTTACCTGATACACTTGAAGGTAGTTTGAAAATTCCATTTTTTTTAAAGGGAATTGTGAAACGCTATGTATTTTCTTTTTACAATCGGATGGAGCACTTGGTTGTTGTCAATCCTATGTTTATTGAGGATTTGGTAGCAGCTGGTATTCCACGTGAAAAAGTGACCTATATTCCTAACTTTGTTAACAAGGAAAAATGGCATCCCCTTCCACAAGAAGAGGTGGTGAGATTGCGAACAGAGCTAGGTCTTAGTGAAAATCAGTTTATCGTAGTTGGTGCTGGTCAAGTTCAGAAACGTAAAGGGATCGATGATTTTATCCGTTTGGCTGAGGAATTGCCTCAGATTACCTTTATCTGGGCCGGTGGTTTCTCTTTTGGTGGTATGACAGATGGTTATGAACGCTACAAGAAAATTATGGAAAATCCACCTGAAATTTGATGTTTCCAGGTATTGTGTCACCAGAGAAAATGCGTGAATTGTATGCCCTAGCGGATCTTTTCTTGTTACCTAGTTACAATGAGCTCTTCCCAATGACTATCTTAGAGGCTGCTAGTTGTGAGGCTCCTGTTATGTTGCGTGATTTGGATCTCTATAAGGTGATTTTAGAGGGAAATTATCGGGCGACAGCAGATAGAGAAGAGATGAAAGAGGCTATTTTAGAATATCAAGCAAATCCTGCTGCCTTAAAAGACCTCAAAGAAAAAGCTAAGAATATTTCCAGAGAGTATTCTGAAGAGCATCTGTTACAAATCTGGTTGGACTTTTATGAGAAACAAGCCGCTTTAGGGAGAAAGTAAAAAGTGAGGTAATCTATGCGAATTGGTTTATTTACAGATACCTATTTTCCTCAGGTTTCTGGTGTTGCGACCAGTATTCGAACCTTGAAAACAGAACTTGAAAAGCAGGGACATGCTGTTTTTATCTTTACGACGACAGATAAGGATGTCAATCGTTATGAAGATTGGCAAATCATCCGCATTCCAAGTGTTCCTTTCTTTGCTTTTAAGGATCGCCGTTTTGCCTATCGAGGGTTCAGCAAGGCGCTTGAAATTGCTAAACAATATCAACTGGATATTATCCATACTCAGACAGAATTTTCTCTTGGCTTGTTGGGGATTTGGATTGCGCGTGAATTGGAGATTCCAGTCATCCATACCTATCACACCCAATACGAAGACTACGTGCATTATATTGCCAAGGGGATGTTGATTCGTCCTAGTATGGTCAAGTATTTGGTTAGAGGTTTTTTACATGATGTGGATGGAGTCATTTGCCCGAGTGAGATTGTCCGTGACTTGCTATCTGACTATAAGGTCAAGGTTGAAAAACGAGTCATTCCAACTGGGATTGAATTAGCCAAGTTTGAACGTCCGGAAATCAAGCAGGAAAATTTGAAAGAACTACGTAGTAAATTAGGGATTCAAGATGATGAAAAGATGTTGCTTAGTCTCTCCAGAATTTCCTATGAAAAAAATATTCAAGCAGTTTTAGCAGCTTTTGCAGAAGTTCTGAAAGAAGAAGAGAAGGTTAAACTGGTGGTAGCTGGGGATGGTCCTTATCTGGATGACCTCAAAGAGCAAGCCAAGAAACTAGGGATTCAAGACTCCGTTATCTTTACAGGTATGATTGCTCCTAGTGAGACCGCTCTTTACTATAAGGCGGCGGATTTCTTCATCTCGGCATCGACAAGTGAAACGCAAGGTTTGACATACTTGGAAAGCTTAGCCAGTGGAACACCTGTCATTGCTCACGGAAATCCTTATCTGGACAATCTTATCAGTGATAAATGTTTGGAACCTTGTATTACGGTGAACATGATTTGGCCGGAGCTATTCTGGAAGCCCTGATTGCAACTCCAGATATGGATGAGCATACCTTATCAGAGAAATTGTACGAGATTTCAGCTGAAAACTTTGGAAAACGGGTGCATGAGTTTTATCTTGATGCTATTATTTCAAATAATTTCCAGAAAGATTTAGCCAAAGATGATACGGTCAGTCAGCGTATCTTTAAGACAGTTTTGTATCTACCTCAACAGGTGGTTGCTGTGCCCGTAAAAGGCTCTAGACGCATGCTGAAGGCTTCAAAAACGCAGTTAATCAGCATAAGAGATTATTGGAAAGACCATGAAGAATAGAAAGAGGAACAGCTATGAAAAAACAATTAATGAGAAGTGGTCGTGATAAAAAGATTGCTGGTGTTTGTGCCGGTGTGGCTTATTATTTTGATATAGATCCTACTATTGTTCGTGTAATATGGGGTGTTCTTGCTTTTGGTTACGGAGCAGGAATTGTGGCTTATATCATTTTATGGATTATTGCACCAGTAGCAAGTGACTATTGAAAACTAGCTAAATTCATGCTAAGATAATAGAAAATAGAATGTAACGAAGGAGATAAAAATGGCATTTGGAGATAATGGAAAACGTAAAAAAACTATGTTTGAGAAATTAACCTTGCTTATCGTACTTATCATGTTAGTAGCAAGTATTTTGGGTATTTTTGCAACTGCAATTGGTGCCCTCAGTAATCTATAAAATAGATTAAAGAAAATTTTGTGACTGGGATTTCCCAGCCCTTTTTTAAAGTGAGAAGAAAAAATGAGTATGTTTTTAGATACAGCCAAGATAAAGGTCAAGGCTGGTAATGGTGGCGACGGTATGGTTGCCTTTCGCCGTGAAAAATATGTCCCTAATGGTGGTCCTTGGGGTGGTGACGGAGGTCGTGGAGGTAATGTAGTCTTCGTTGTAGACGAAGGTTTGCGTACTTTGATGGATTTCCGCTATAACCGTCATTTCAAGGCTGATTCTGGTGAAAAAGGAATGACCAAAGGGATGCATGGTCGTGGTGCAGAGGATCTTAGAGTTCGAGTACCACAAGGAACGACTGTGCGTGATGCCGAGACTGGCAAGGTCTTGACAGATTTGATTGAACATGGTCAAGAATTTATCGTTGCCCACGGTGGTCGTGGTGGACGTGGAAATATTCGTTTCGCAACACCAAAAAATCCTGCACCGGAAATCTCTGAAAATGGAGAACCAGGTCAGGAACGTGAGTTACAATTGGAACTAAAAATCTTGGCAGATGTCGGTTTAGTAGGATTCCCATCTGTAGGGAAATCAACCCTTTTAAGTGTTATTACCTCAGCTAAACCTAAAATTGGTGCCTACCACTTTACGACCATTGTGCCAAATCTAGGCATGGTTCGTACCCAATCAGGTGAATCCTTTGCAGTAGCTGATTTACCAGGTTTGATTGAAGGGGCTAGTCAGGGTGTCGGTTTGGGAACTCAGTTCCTCCGTCACATTGAGCGTACCCGTGTCATCCTTCATATTATTGATATGTCATCTAGCGAAGGCCGTGATCCTTATGAGGATTATCTTGCCATCAATAAAGAGCTGGAGTCATACAATCTTCGTCTCATGGAGCGTCCTCAGATTATCGTAGCCAACAAAATGGACATGCCTGAGAGTCAGGAAAATCTTGAAGAATTCAAGAAAAAATTGGCTGAAAACTATGATGAATTTGAAGAGTTACCAGCTATATTCCCAATATCTGGTTTGACCAAGCAAGGTCTGGCTACGCTTTTGGATGCTACAGCTGAATTGCTAGACAAGACACCAGAATTCTTGCTCTATGACGAGTCAGATATGGAAGAAGAAGCTTACTATGGCTTTGATGAGGAAGAAAAGGCCTTTGAAATTAGTCGTGATGACGATGCGACATGGGTGCTTTCTGGTGAAAAACTGATGAAACTCTTTAATATGACCAACTTTGATCGTGATGAGTCTGTTATGAAATTTGCTCGCCAGCTTCGTGGTATGGGGGTTGATGAAGCCCTTCGTGCACGTGGAGCTAAAGATGGTGACTTGGTCCGAATTGGTAAATTTGAGTTTGAATTTGTAGACTAGGAGACTGATATGGGAGATAAACCGATATCTTTCCGAGATGCGGATGGCAATTTTGTTTCTGCTGCAGACCTTTGGAATGAAAGAAATTGGAAGAACTATTTAATCGTCTCAATCCAAATCGTGCCCAGAGATTGGCACGAACTAAAAAAGACATTCCATCTCAGTAAAATAGATAAAAAGATTCCGTGCCATATGAGACACGGAATTTTCTTATTCTTCAAAGAAAAATGGTGGAGCGAATTTTTTCAAATCTTCAAAGCAATGTTGGGCTGTCTCTGCATCTTCACAGATGACAAGACAGACATCGTCACCACAAAGGGTAGCGATAGCGTCAGGGAAACTCAAAGCATCAATGATAGCCCCAAAGGATTGGGCCAGTCCAGGAAGGGTTTTTAGTAGGACTTGGTGTTGAACTGGACGCATCAAGACAAGAGCATCTTCCATGTAGAGTTCGAGACGTTTTTCCCATTTCGAGATAGAACCTGCATTGAGCACGTAGTAAGAGTTGTCTTCTTCTCGTACTTTTGAGAGGTTCATGCTTTTAATATCTCTTGAAAGTGTAGCTTGTGTAACTTGAATATCATTATCAGCAAGAAGGGCTTGTAGCTCAGCTTGAGTATGAATCTTGTTTTTCGTTACAAGAGCTCGTATGAGTTGGTGTCGGTGTTCAGATTTATTCATAAAATATTACTCCTTGCACAAGGTAAAGAAAGTATGGACTGATTGAGATCGACAGTCAGGCAGTAAGCGGTATTGTCACGTATGATGATTTCAAAGTCAGTAGTATAAAGAACCATATGGAGAAAATTTCCTTCTTTTAACTTGTCACTAGTTGAGTGTAGATGAATGGGATATCTATCTGTTCTTCCACATTGATGTTCTTTAATGACAGTGAATCATTCAATTAGGGTAGCATTTTGTCACGGCTTCTTGTGAATTTATGATTAATGTCAATTCACAGAGATTTTCCAACATGTGGTGTGGTAGCGAGTATTATTAATGAGTACACATGTTGGTTAGGGCTTAGTATCTTTTGTTTATTCTCCAGTTTTAGGTATGTCATAATCCTAGACTAGGATTTGATACCAAGTTTATGTTTGTTTCAACTGTTCAAGTGGAAATCTTCCATATTGAAAGTCTGATATTATACCTTTTGACAAGGTAGGATAAGACTAGACTGTTCAAGATCGACAGTCAGGTGGTAAGCGGTATTGTCACGGATTGTGATTTCAAAGTCAGTAGTATAGAGAACTAAGCGAAGAGTATCTCCTTCTTTTAACTTGTAAATAGTTGGTTGCAATTCAAATTGGATATCCATCCATTCATCTGCAGTAATATCCTCTACTAACAGTAAATCATTTCTATTTTGTAAATTGAGGTAGCCTTTTGTCACGACGCGTTGTGCATTTTCATGAAAAGGCAATTCGTTAAGATTTTCCAACATGTGATAGCGACCGTTGTCAATTGTTCTAGCACTTAAAACAGCTGGATAAGGTTGTAGGTATTTCTTTTGTCCATGTTCCAGTAGTTGGGCAGATAAGAGCCCCTTATTTATACTGGATTTGATACGAAGATTGAGTTGAGCACGACCGTTCAGGTGAAGATCTTTGGTTACAGGAAGGTCAATAGTAATCTGATTGACTTTCCCTTGATAGAGTTCTGTATTGAAGGTCTGATAAGTCTTACCATAACGCTCAAAATCCTTATCTGAGTACTGGTTTTGAATAGCTTGCTCTTCTTGACCAAGTGCGAAGGTTTCAAAGTTTTCTTTCTCTCCGAAGGTATCAAGTGATAGCCAAGTTTGAGGAGCTGTATTATCCTGCCAGATAACAGTCGGAAGCTGATAATCTGTTTCCTGTCCCAATAATTTCTTAGTCAGTAAGGCATTCATGGATTCGCGGAAGTCAATGGACTGCCAGTTATTCATATAAACATGGGCACCATTATGGAAAAAGAGATGCTTATTTATATTAGCAGGAAGGGAATGAAACATCTGGTAAACATGAAGTGGTTTGACATTCCAATCCTGAGAACCATGAGTAAAGACAACCTCTGCTTTTACCTTATGGGCATTGAGAAGATAGTTGCGGTCATGCCAAAACTGATTGTAGTCACCAGACTTGCGATTCAGTTGCTCTTTTACTTTCTAAATCAGCTTGGTGAGCTTCGTTACTACGAATATAGTCGCCAGCCAAGAGATTACGAGAGTAGGTTAGTTCAGCAAGAGAGTCAAAATCCTCCCCTGGATATCCACCTGGGCTGGTTACAAGACCGTTTTCACGATAGTAGTTATACCACGAAGAAATACCAGCCTCGGCAATGATAACCTCTAAACCATCTACCCCCGTAGTCGCAAGACCATTGGACATGGTACCTAGATAGGAAAGTCCAGTTGTAGCTACTTTTCCGTTTGACCAGTCAGCCTTGACTTGACGTTGGCGCGTGTGGTCAGTGAAGGCACGGCAACAACCATTGAGCCAATCAATGACATTTTTATAAGCCTCGATTTGCTGGTAGTCTCCATTAGTCATGAAACCTGTGGAGTCTTTGGTACCAACACCTGAGACATAGAGATTAGCAAACCCTCGTGGAAGGAAGTAGTCGTTGAGTGTATAGCTAGCGTTGATGTGTGTCAGCTTTTCCTCAGCTTCTGACACAAGCTTAGCTTGGCCATGAGGTTGGACGAGATTTAGTTGAGGTTCCTCTAGCTCAATCTTGTGAGCAGGCTTAACCTCAAGCTCGCCTTCCATCTTGTAGAGAGCCTTATCGCTGGCCTTGTCATTGGTTCCCTGATGATAGGGACTGGCAGTCATGATAGCAGGGATTTGCCCGTCATAACGAGGACGAATAATGCTGACCTTGACTAAGTCTGGTAGCCCTTTTTGGTCAGTATCGACACGAGACTCAACGTAAACGACTTCACGAATGACATCATGGCTAGAAAAAGTAGCCAAACTCTTTCCGTTAAAGTAGTGATAGTCATTATCCTCAGGGATAAGACCGTCACTGATAAGTTGGTCGATAAGAGTGTTTCCTCTTTTTGTGCGAGTATTGAGTAACTGATAGAGATTTTCAATCAAGTCACCATATATAATGGGAAAGCCAGTCTCTTTACGAAAAACTTCACTGTCTTCAAAGTCAACCAAATAAGAAAAACCTAAAAGTTGGAAAGATACAGTATAGAAAATGCCTGCAGTCAGTTCTTTACTAGATTTAAAAAAAGTTAATATATCAGTTTTTTTATCAGAAGAAAGTAGAGACAAGGGATAATCTGTATTCTGATATGTGAAATAAATTTTACGTATAAAGTCCTCAAATTGCTTTTTTACTGAATCAGTAGGTTTAAGGTTGAAACCTAAAGAAATTAAATCATTCAGGGCCTGCGTTGATGATGTTTTAAGATAGCTGTATTGATTAAAACGCATAAGAACTCCTATTTATGAAAAATATGTATTGAAGTTATTATATCAAAAAAATAGGAGAAAAAGAAACTATAAAATTTAGAAAGAAATTATTAGAAATAAAAAATAAGTATTTATGAAATAAACATGTAAAAATAATAATATTAAATACAAAAAAAATATTAGTGATACTGTTTAAAAAAATTAGGGAAAAAAGGATTGTCTAGTTAACTATGATTTTGAGTTATTTCAGATCATTAAAAGTATCAGGAATAGTAATAGAATATTTATATTTGAAAAATGGTATAATATAGTGAGAATAATAGAGGAGAAGTGTAAATTGATCGCACAACTAGATACAAAAACAGTCTATAGTTTTATGGAGAGCGTCATTTCGATCGACAAGTATGTGAGAGTAGCAAAAGACTATGGATATACTCATCTGGCTATGATGGATATTGACAATCTTTATGGGGCATTCGACTTTCTGGAGATTACAAGAAAATACGGCATTCATCCTTTGTTAGGGCTTGAAATGAATGTGCTTGTAGATGACAAGGAAGTGAATCTGCGCTTTTTAGCTCTATCTAGTGTGGGCTATCAGCAGTTGATGAAACTATCAACAGCCAAGATGCAGGGGGAGAAAAGTTGGTCAGTTCTATCTCAGTATCTAGAGGATATTGCGATAATTGTGCCTTATTTTGAAGAACTTGAGTTGTTAAATCTAGACTGTGATTACTATATAGGGGTTTACCCAGAAACACTGGCCAGCGAATTTCACCATCCTATTTTGCCATTGTGTCGGGTCAATACATTTGAAAGTAAGGATAGAGAAGTTCTTCAAGTATTAACAGCGATTAAAGAAAATCTACCGCTCAGAGAAGTTCCTTTGCGTTCGAGACAAGATGTTTTTATATCAGCAAGTTCTTTAGAGAAACTATTCCAAGAACGTTTTCCTCAAGCCTTGGAAAACTTAGAAAAGCTGATTTCAGGCATCTCTTATGACTTGGATACTAGTCTGAAATTGCCTCGCTTTAATCCAGCTAGGCCAGCAGTAGAAGAATTGAGAGAACGTGCTGAATTGGGGCTTGCTCAGAAGGGGTTGTCTAGTAAAGAATATCAAGACCGTCTAGACCAAGAATTGGCTGTTATTCATGATATGGGCTTTGATGATTATTTCTTGGTTGTTTGGGATTTATTGCGTTTTGGACGTTCGAATGACTATTATATGGGAATGGGACGAGGTTCCGCAGTTGGTAGCTTGGTTTCCTATGCTTTAGACATTACAGGGATTGACCCAGTAGAGAAAAATCTGATTTTTGAACGTTTCCTCAATCGTGAACGCTATACCATGCCTGATATTGATATTGATATTCCTGATATTTATCGTCCAGATTTTATCAGATATGTTGGTAATAAATATGGTAGTAAACATGCGGCTCAAATCGTTACTTTTTCTACCTTTGGTGCCAAGCAAGCTTTACGTGACGTCTTGAAACGTTTTGGTGTGCCAGAGTATGAATTATCTGCAATTACTAAGAAAATCAGTTTTCGTGACAATCTCAAGTCGGCTTATGAGGGTAACCTCCAGTTTCGTCAGCAAATCAATAGTAAGTTAGAATACCAAAAAGCCTTTGAAATTGCCTGCAAGATTGAGGGTTATCCAAGACAAACCTCTGTCCATGCAGCTGGTGTTGTGATTAGCGACCAAGACTTAACCAAATACATCCCTCTGAAGCATGGGGATGAAATTCCACTGACTCAGTATGATGCTCATGGAGTTGAAGCAATTGGGCTTTTAAAGATGGATTTTCTGGGACTGCGAAATTTGACCTTTGTCCAGAAGATGCAAGAGTTGCTTGCTGAAACAGAAGGTATTCACCTTAAAATTGAAGAAATTGATTTAGAAGACAACGACACCTTAGCTTTATTTGCTTCTGGTAATACAAAAGGTATCTTTCAATTTGAACAACCTGGTGCCATTCGCCTGCTCAAACGTGTGCAACCAGTCTGTTTTGAAGATGTCGTAGCAACTACTTCCCTAAATAGACCAGGTGCGAGTGATTATATCAATAATTTTGTAGCTAGAAAACATGGGCAGGAGGAAGTGACTGTTCTAGATCCAGCTCTGGAGGATATTTTGGCTCCAACTTATGGCATTATGCTCTATCAGGAGCAGGTTATGCAGGTTGCTCAGCGTTTTGCTGGATTTAGTCTTGGGAAAGCCGATATTTTGCGTCGAGCTATGGGTAAAAAGGATGCCTCTGCCATGCATGAGATGAGGGCTTCCTTTATTCAGGGAGCATTAGAAGCTGGTCATACTGCGGAAAAGGCAGAGCAGGTCTTTGATGTCATGGAGAAGTTTGCAGGCTATGGTTTTAACAGGTCACACGCCTATGCCTACTCAGCCTTGGCCTTCCAGTTGGCTTATTTTAAAACACATTATCCAGCCATCTTTTATCAGGTTATGTTGAATTCTGCCAACAGTGATTATATAACAGATGCCTTAGAAGCAGGTTTTGAAGTAGCCCCATTGTCCATCAATACTATTCCCTATCACGATAAAATTGCCAACAAGTCTATCTATCTAGGTTTGAAATCGATTAAGGGGCTTAGCAAGGATTTGGCGCTTTGGATTATTGAAAATAGACCTTATTCTAACATTGAAGATTTTATAGCTAAATTACCTGAGAATTATCTAAAGCCTCCTCTGCTAGAACCTTTGGTAAAAGTCGGTCTTTTCGATTTATTTGAAAAAAATCGCCAAAAAGTATTCAATAATTTAGCTAATCTATTTGAATTTGTAAAAGAGTTAGGAAGCTTGTTTGGTGATACTATATATAGTTGGCAAGAATCGGAAGATTGGACAGAGCAAGAAAAATTCTATATGGAACAAGAGTTTCTTGGAGTAGGAGTGAGCAAACATCCTATACAAGCTATTGCATGTAAGGCCATCTACCCAATTACACCAATCGGAAATTTATCAGAAGATAGTCATTCAATTATATTGGTTGAAATTCAGAAAATAAAAGCGATTCGTACTAAGAAGGGTGAAAATATGGCTTTCTTACAGGTGGATGACAGTAAGCAAAAATTGGATGTTACCCTCTTTTCAGATTTATATCGACATGTTGGGCAGGAAGTAAAAGAAGGGGGATTTTACTATGTCAAAGGGAAAGTCCAGTCACGTGATGGCCGTCTGCAAATGATTGCACAAGATTTGAAAGAAGCAGTGGCTGAACGATTCTGGATTCAAGTTAGAAATCATGATTACGATAAAGAGATTTCAAATATTCTAGATCAGTATAAAGGTTCAATTCCGGTCATCATCAGGTATGAAGAGGAACAGAAAACAATTGTTTCTCCCCAACATTTTGTGTTTAAATCTAATGAATTACAAGCGAAATTGGATAAAATTGCTATGAAAACGATTTATCGATAAAATTACGGAAAATAGAAGAATTTTCCAATTAAATATGATATAATCAGTAAGAATTTTAAAAGAAAAAGGAGCATAAACTAAATGAAACGTATTGCTGTTTTAACTAGCGGTGGAGACGCCCCTGGTATGAACGCTGCCATTCGTGCAGTTGTGCGTCAATCAATTTCGGAAGGAATGGAAGTATTTGGTATCTATGATGGATATGCTGGTATGGTTGCTGGTGATATTCATCCCCTAAATGCAGCTTCAGTAGGAAACATCATTTCCCGTGGTGGTACCTTCCTTCACTCAGCTCGTTATCCAGAGTTCGCTCAACTTGAAGGGCAACTAAAAGGGATTGAGCAATTGAAAAAACACGGGATTGAAGGTGTAGTTGTTATCGGTGGAGACGGTTCTTACCACGGTGCTATGCGTTTGACTGAACATGGCTTCCCAGCCATCGGTCTTCCAGGTACAATCGATAACGATATCGTTGGTACTGACTTTACAATCGGTTTTGACACAGCGGTTACGACTGCTATGGACGCTATCGATAAGATTCGTGATACATCATTAAGTCACCGTCGTACTTTTGTCATCGAAGTTATGGGGCGTAACGCTGGTGATATCGCTCTTTGGGCGGGTATCGCAACTGGTGCTGATGAAATTATCATCCCTGAAGAAGACTTTAAGATTGAAGATATCGTAGCAAGCATCAAAGCTGGCTATGAATGTGGTAAAAGACACAATATCATCGTTTTGGCAGAGGGTGTTATGTCAGCAGATGAATTTGCTCAAACTAAAAGAAGCTGGAGATACGACCGATCTTCGTGTGACAGAACTTGGACATATTCAACGTGGTGGTTCTCCAACTGCGCGTGACCGTGTATTGGCGTCACGCATGGGTGCCCATGCTGTTAAACTTCTTAAAAAAGGTATCGGTGGTGTTGCGGTTGGTATCCGTAATGAAAAAATGGTTGAAAACCCAATTCTTGGTACTGCAGAAGAAGGAGCATTGTTTAGTTTGGCAGCAGACGGTAAGATTATTGTAAATAATCCACACAAAGCTGATCTCGACCTGTCACAATTGAACAATTGCTTGTCATAATTCATAATTTAGTTAATAAGACCAAAAGGTCATATATATAAAGGAGTCACAAAAAATCATGAACAAACGTGTAAAAATCGTTGCAACTTTGGGACCTGCGGTAGAAATCCGTGGAGGTAAAAAATTCGGTGATGACGGATACTGGGGTGAAAGACTTGATGTCGAAGCTTCAGCACAAAACATTGCTAAATTGATCGAAGCTGGAGCAAACACTTTCCGTTTCAACTTCTCACACGGTGACCACCAAGAACAAGGTGACCGTATGGCAACTGTTAAACGTGCAGAAGAAATCGCTGGTAAAAAAGTTGGTTTCCTTCTTGATACAAAAGGTCCAGAAATCCGTACAGAGTTGTTCGAAGGCGATGCTAAAGAGTACTCTTATACAACTGGTGAAAAAATTCGTGTTGCGACTAAACAAGGTATCAAATCAACTCGTGATGTGATTGCTTTGAACGTTGCTGGTGCCCTTGATATCTACGATGATGTTGAAGTTGGTCACCAAGTTTTGGTTGACGATGGTAAATTGGGTCTTCGTATTTTTGCAAAAGACGATGCAACTCGTGAATTTGAAGTAGTCGTTGAAAATGACGGTATCATTGCTAAGCAGAAAGGTGTAAACATCCCAAACACTAAAATTCCTTTCCCAGCACTGGCTGAGCGCGATAACGCTGATATCCGTTTCGGTTTGGAACAAGGTATTAACTTCATCGCGATTTCATTTGTACGCACTGCAAAAGACGTTGACGAAGTTCGTGCCATCTGTGAAGAAACTGGTAACGGTCATGTTCAATTGTTCGCCAAGATCGAAAACCAACAAGGTATCGATAACTTGGACGAAATCATTGAAGCTGCTGACGGTATCATGATTGCTCGTGGTGACATGGGTATCGAAGTACCATTCGAAATGGTTCCAGTTTACCAAAAAATGATCATCACTAAAGTGAACGCAGCAGGTAAAGTTGTTATCACTGCAACAAACATGCTTGAAACAATGACTGAAAAACCACGTGCAACTCGTTCAGAAGTATCAGACGTATTTAACGCTGTTATTGACGGAACTGACGCAACAATGCTTTCAGGTGAGTCTGCAAACGGTAAATACCCACTTGAGTCAGTAACAACAATGGCTACTATTAATATGAATGCTCAAACCCTTCTTAAGGAATACGGCCGCTTGACAACTGACAATTTTGATTGTAACAACTCTAAGACTGCAGTTATGGCTTCAGCAGTTAAAGATGCAACAAACTCAATGGATATCAAGTTGGTAGTTACCCTTACTAAGACTGGCCACACAGCTCGCTTGATTTCTAAATACCGTCCAAATGCTGATATCTTGGCATTGACATTCGACGAATTGACAGAGCGTGGATTGATGTTGAACTGGGGAGTTATCCCAATGTTGACTGAAGCTCCATCATCAACTGATGATATGTTCGAAATTGCTGAACGTAAAGCAGTTGAAGCAGGTCTTGTAGAATCTGGTGACGATATCGTTATCGTTGCAGGTGTGCCACTTGGCGAAGCTGTTCGTACAAACACAATGCGTATCCGTACAGTACGTTAATTAAAATAAAAAAGCCTATCATATCAAGCTTCACTGCTTATATGATAGTTTTTTTATGATGTGGTGAGTTTTAGCTTCTTTATTCTAAACTTGTGTCACGATAGTTTATGGGCTCCTATTTTTTCCACGTAAAATTTATAAAATATTTAGTTTAGATATAGATAAAAAAATAACTCCTTGAGTCATTAGGGAGTTATTTTTTATCTATATTAGAATTAGATTAGTTTTTAGAAGCAGCTTGGAATTCTGGATTTTTCCATGCTTCATTAATGATTTCTTGCAATTCTTTAGCAGAAGCTTGCATTTTTTGAGTTTCTGCGTCGTTCAATGGAATATTTACTGGACGAACAATACCGTGTGCACCAACGATAGCTGGTTGACCGATAAAGACGTTCTCAACACCATATTGTCCTTCTTGGAATACAGAAAGTGGAAGTACTGCATTTTCATCGTCAAGGATTGCTTTTGTAATACGAGCTAGGGCTACTGCAATACCGTAGTATGTTGCACCTTTTTTGTTGATGATTGAATAAGCTGCGTCACGAACTGAGATGAAGAGCTCAACAAGGTCAGATTCATCTAAATCACGGTTAGCTTGCAACCATTGCTCTAATTTTACACCAGCAACGTTAGCGTGTGACCAAACAGCAAACTCAGAGTCACCGTGTTCACCCATGATATAGGCGTGAACGGAACGTGCATCAACACCGATAGTTTCGGCAAGTGCTTGACGGAAACGAGCTGAGTCAAGTGAAGTACCTGAACCGATTACGCGTTCTTTAGGGAAACCTGAGAATTTCCATGTAGAGTAAGTCAAGATGTCAACTGGGTTAGCAGCAACAAGAAAGATACCTTTAAAACCTGATTCAACAACTTGTGTTACGATTGATTTGTTGATAGCAAGGTTTTTACCTACAAGGTCAAGACGAGTTTCTCCTGGTTTTTGAGGAGCACCAGCAGTGATGACAACAAGATCAGCATCCGCACAGTCTTCGTACTTAGCAGCGTAGATTTTCTTTGGTGAAGTAAAGGCAAGGGCATGGCTAAGGTCTTCTGCATCACCAACTGCTTTGTCAAATAATTGAGGAATTTCAATGATACCAAGTTCTTGTGCAATTCCTTGTGTCACGAGTGCAAAAGCGTAAGATGAACCTACGGCACCGTCACCTACGAGGATAACTTTTTTGTGTTGTTTAGTTGCTGTCATTTGTCTAAACATCTCCTTTATTTTTTTTAGGGTAGACCCTATTTGATTTCATTCTATCACTTTTAAATAGCTTTGTCACGGATATACCTTGCAGTTCTTTATGTAAACGTTTTATCGATTTAGATATCTGAAAAATAGCGAACATTATGGTATAATATATCTAATTACTAATAGTGAAATGAGGCATTTATTAATGCAGGATAGAAATTTAGTGAATGTCAATCTGACAAAGGAGATGAAGACGAGCTTTATCGACTACGCCATGAGTGTTATCGTTGCGCGGGCTCTTCCTGATGTTCGAGATGGCTTGAAACCCGTTCACCGTCGGATTCTCTATGGAATGAATGAATTGGGTGTTACTCCAGACAAACCACATAAAAAATCTGCTCGTATTACTGGGGATGTCATGGGTAAATATCACCCACACGGGGATTCCTCTATCTATGAAGCCATGGTTCGTATGGCTCAATGGTGGAGCTACCGTTACATGCTTGTAGATGGCCATGGGAACTTTGGTTCCATGGATGGTGATGGTGCTGCCGCCCAGCGTTACACTGAGGCACGTATGAGCAAGATTGCTCTGGAGATGCTTCGTGATATCAATAAAAATACGGTTGATTTCGTTGATAACTATGATGCCAATGAACGTGAACCTTTAGTCCTTCCAGCGCGTTTTCCAAATCTTTTAGTTAATGGAGCTACTGGTATCGCTGTCGGTATGGCGACAAATATTCCACCTCATAACCTGGGTGAAACCATTGATGCTGTGAAGTTGGTCATGGACAATCCTGAAGTGACCACTAAGGATTTGATGGAAGTCTTGCCTGGGCCAGATTTTCCAACTGGTGCCCTTGTCATGGGGAAATCAGGTATCCATAAGGCTTACGAAACAGGTAAAGGTTCGATTGTTCTTCGTTCTCGTACTGAAATCGAAGAAACTAAGACTGGCCGTGAGCGCATTGTTGTAACAGAATTCCCATATATGGTCAACAAAACAAAGGTGCATGAGCATATTGTTCGTTTGGTTCAGGAAAAACGTATTGAGGGCATCACAGCAGTACGTGATGAGTCAAACCGTGAAGGTGTTCGATTTGTTATTGAAGTCAAGCGCGATGTCTCAGCAAATGTTATCCTTAATAATCTCTTCAAGATGACTCAGATGCAAACCAACTTTGGTTTTAATATGCTTGCTATCCAAAATGGGGTTCCGAAGATTTTGTCCCTTCGTCAGATTTTGGATGCTTATATCGAGCACCAAAAAGAAGTGGTTGTTCGTCGGACACGTTTTGACAAGGAAAAAGCAGAAGCGCGTGCGCATATCTTAGAAGGTCTCTTAATTGCACTAGACCATATCGACGAAGTGATTCGTATCATCCGCGCTAGTGAAACGGATGCGGAAGCACAAGCTGAGTTGATGAGCAAGTTTAAGCTTTCTGAACGTCAAAGTCAAGCCATCCTTGATATGCGCCTTCGTCGTTTGACAGGTTTGGAACGCGATAAGATTCAGTCTGAATATAATGACCTCTTGGCTCTGATTGCGGATTTAGCAGATATTCTAGCTAAGTCGGAACGTGTTTCTCAAATTATTAAAGATGAATTAGATGAAGTCAAGCGTAAGTTTGGCGACCAACGTCGTACTGAATTGATGGTTGGTGAGGTTTTAAGCCTCGAAGATGAGGATTTGATTGAAGAATCGGATGTCTTGATCACTCTTTCTAACAAAGGATACATCAAACGTCTGGACCAAGCTGAGTTTACTGCTCAAAAACGTGGGGGTCGTGGTGTTCAAGGTACAGGTGTTAAGGATGACGATTTTGTTCGTGAGTTAGTGTCGACTAGCACCCATGACCATCTGCTCTTCTTCACAAATAAAGGACGCGTCTATCGCCTAAAAGGATATGAAATTCCTGAATATGGCCGTACCGCTAAGGGATTGCCAATTGTCAATCTTTTGAAATTGGATGAAGGTGAAAGTATTCAGACCATCATCAATGTTGAATCTGAACGCAGCGATGACGCTTATCTCTTCTTCACAACCCGTCATGGTATTGTAAAGAGAACCAGAGTTAAGGAATTTGCTAATATCCGTCAGAATGGACTTAAAGCACTTAACCTCAAGGATGAAGATGAGTTGATTAATGTCTTGTTGACGGAAGAAGATACGGATATTATTATTGGTACCAAGTTTGGTTATGCAGTTCGCTTTAATCAATCAGCAGTTCGTGGTATGAGTCGTATCGCTACGGGTGTCAAAGGTGTCAATCTTCGTGATGGGGACTCAGTAGTTGGTGCTAGTGTGATCACAGACCAAGATGAAGTTCTTATTATTACTGAAAAAGGATATGGAAAGCGCACAGCTGCTACCGAATATCCAACTAAAGGTCGTGGTGGTAAAGGGATGAAGACGGCTAATGTAGTTGAGAAAAATGGTCCTTTATCAGGTCTCTTGACAGTTAAAGGCGATGAAGATTTGATGATTATCACTGATACAGGTGTCATGATTCGAACTAATGTTGCCAATATTTCACAAACAGGTCGCTCAACTATGGGAGTTAAAGTGATGCGCCTGGATCAAGATGCTAAAATTGTTACCTTTACTACGGTTGCAGCGGCAGAAAAAGAAGAAGTTGTTACAGAAAACGAAACAGAAGGTGAAGCATAATGTCTCATAAAAAGAAAATAAATCGTAAAAATTTACTGATCAATATCTTGGCAGGATTTTTAATCCTCTTGTCACTAGTTTTGATTTTCAATTCAAAAATTCGTGATATGTTCATGGTTTGGAATACCAATAAATACCAAGTCAGCCAAGTATCAAAAGAGAAATTGGAAGAAAATCAAGATACTGAAGGAAATTTTGACTTTGACTCAGTAAAAGCCATCTCATCAGAAGCTGTCTTATCCTCACAATGGGATTCCCAAAAATTGCCAGTTATCGGTGGAATTGCTGTTCCCGAAGTAGAAATTAACTTGCCTATTTTTAAGGGACTGGATAATGTCAATCTCTTTTATGGAGCAGGTACGATGAAGCGTGACCAAGTGATGGGGAAAGGAAACTATTCACTTGCTAGCCATCACATCTTCACGGCGGAAAATGCTAGTCAAATGCTCTTTTCTCCACTGTCGCGTGCTAAAAATGGGATGAAAATTTATCTAACTGATAAGGATAAAGTTTATACCTATGAAATCCGTGAAGTCAAGCATGTTACCCCAGATCGAGTTGATGAGGTTGATGACCGTAGTGGTGTTAATGAAATCACACTTGTAACCTGTGTGGATTATGATGCAACAGAGCGTATTATCGTAAAAGGTGACTTAAAAGAAGAAAAAGATTATTCACAAACCCCTGAGGAAATTTTAACAGCCTTCAATCAACCATATAAACAACGATATTAAGTGTAGAGTCTGGGACAATAGTCCCTTATTTCCCAAAAAAGCAACGGATTTGCCGTTGCTTTTTGCATGGTTGCGATAGTCTTGGTAAAATATAATTGCTTAATAAACCATTTAGAAAGGCTATCCCATGCATATTCACTATAACACAGATAAAACAACTTTACCACTAGAAATTGGTTCTTTCTTGCCACAAGACCATCTCGTCTTTACTATTGAAAAAGTGGTGAATACCTTGGAGAATTGACATGGGATTGGTACTTATGACCAATAACCTCCTAAAATACAATAAGAGAACGACTCAAATTTAAAAAGCTAGAGTTCCGTAATTGGAAATCCCTAGCTTTTTTGTGGTTGTGAACTATTTTGTCTCAGGCTCTTTTTAATTGAAGATAGTAAGAATAAAGTTTATAAAATAAAGAAAACACTATCCAAAATAAAAAGTTTGTGATATAATTAACATGAGGAAAGATTGAGGAGTTTAATATGGTTTCATCAGAATTTTTGGCCAAAATCGAGTATAACTGTCACAAAAAAGAAGATCTATTTAATAAAAATAAATTTAAGTATGCGATTCGTTCTATGTTTGCGGGTGCATTTTTAACCTTCAGTACAGCTGCAGGTGCAGTTGGGGCTGACTTGATTAATAAAATTGCACCAGGTAGTGGACGCTTCCTCTTCCCATTTGTCTTTGCTTGGGGCTTGGCCTACATTGTTTTCTTGAGTGCCGAGTTGGTAACATCAAACATGATGTTCTTGACTGCTGGTAGTTTCTTGAAAAAAATCTCTTGGAGAAAGACAGCTGAGATTTTACTTTACTGTACCTTGTTCAACCTTATTGGGGCTTTGATAGCAGGTTGGGGATTTGCTCATTCGGCAGCCTATGCACATCTGACTCACGATAGTTTCATCTCAGGGGTTGTTGAGATGAAGTTAGGCCATGTTCAAATGAATTAATCTTGCTTGAGGCGATTTTGGCAAATATTTTCGTAAATATTGCGATTCTTTCATTTGTTTTGGTCAAAGATGGTGGTGCCAAACTTTGGCTAGTTTTATCAGCAATTTACATTTTTGTATTCTTAACAAACGAGCACATTGCTGCGAACTTTGCTTCTTTCGCAATTGTAAAATTCAGTGTTGCTGCTGATTCAATTGCTAACTTCGGTGTTGGAAATATGCTTCGTCACTGGGGAGTAACCTTCATTGGGACTTGATTGGTGGAGGTCTTTTGATGGGTCTTCCATATGCCTTCCTCAATAAAAATGAAGATACTTATGTAGATTAAGGAAATGAGCACGATTGATTCGTGCTTTTTTCATTTTTAAAATAGAGTAATAGCTATTTCTTATATCAAAATATAGAAAACTGATATTTGTAAACTATAACTTAAGGTGCTACAATATTCTTAATCAAACTATTTGGAGGTCGCCTTATGACTCGTGATTTTAAATTTGAAACTTTGCAACTACATGCTGGTCAAGTTGTGGATCCAGCTACCAAGTCTCGTGCAGTGCCGATTTATCAGACAACATCCTTTGTTTTTGATGACACGCAGGAAGGTGCCGATTTGTTTGCCTTGAGAAAACCAGGTAATATCTATACTCGTATCACCAACCCTACAACAGCTGCCTTTGAAGAAAGAATTGCTGCCCTTGAAGGTGGTGTTGGAGCTCTTGCAACAGCATCAGGTATGGCTGCAGTGACTTATACGATTTTGGCGCTTGCCCATGCTGGTGACCATGTAGTGGCTGCTTCGACTATTTACGGTGGAACCTTCAATCTTTTGAAAGAAACCCTTCCTCGTTATGGGATCACAACAACTTTTGTCGACGTTGATAATTTGGAGGAAGTAGAAGCAGCTATCAATGACAATACCAAGCTTGTCTTGATTGAAACCTTGGGTAACCCTTTGATTAACATTCCAGATTTGGAAAAATTGGCTGAGATTGCGCATAAACACCAGATTCCTCTCGTTTCGGACAACACTTTTGCCACACCATATTTGATTAACGTCTTCTCTCACGGTGTAGATATTTCCATTCACTCAGCAACTAAGTTTATCGGTGGGCATGGTACGACTATTGGTGGAGTGATTGTCGATAGCGGTCGTTTTGACTGGGCAGCTTCAGGGAAATTCCCTCAATTTGTTGAGGAAGACCCAAGCTACCACAATTTGAGCTATACTCGTGATGTGGGTGCAGCAGCCTTTATTATCGCTGTCCGTGTCCAATTGCTTCGAGATACAGGTGCAGCTTTGTCACCATTTAATGCTTTTCTCTTGCTCCAAGGACTTGAAACTCTTTCACTTCGTGTGGAACGCCATGTGCAAAATGCAGAGAAAATTGTTGATTTCCTTGTCAAGCATCCTAAGGTAGAAAAAGTCAATTATCCAAAACTTGCAGATAGCCCTTATCATGCCTTGGCTGAGAAATACTTGCCAAAAGGTGTGGGCTCAATCTTTACTTTCCATGTCAAAGGTGGGGAGGCAGAAGCACGTAAGGTAATTGATAATTTGGAAATCTTCTCTGATCTTGCAAACGTAGCAGATGCTAAATCGCTTGTTGTTCATCCAGCTACAACCACTCATGGTCAATTGTCAGAAAAAGACCTTGAAGCAGCAGGTGTCACACCAAACCAAATCCGTTTGTCAATCGGACTTGAAAATGTAGATGATTTGATTGAAGACTTGCGCTTGGCCTTGGAAAAAATTTAAAGTAAAAGAAGATAAACAGTGGGTTTTGACTCACTGTTTTTGATTTTTCCTCAGGCATGATATAATGGATAAAGAAGTCTAGAAAGAGGAACCCTATGAACGAAATCAAATGCCCTAACTGTGGGGAAGTCTTTACAGTAAATGAAAGTCAGTATGCTGAACTTTTGTCTCAAGTGAGAACAGCAGAGTTTGATAAGGAATTGCACGATAGGATGAGACAGGAACTGGCCTTGGCTGAGCAAAAGGCCATGAATGAACAACAGTCTAAACTAGCTCAAAAAGACCAAGAAATTGCGCAATTACAGAGTCAAATCCAAAACTTTGATACAGAAAAAGAATTGGCCAAGAAAGAGGTTGAACAGACAAGCAATCAGGCCTTATTGGCTAAGGATAAGGAAGTACAGGCCTTGGAAAACCAATTGGCTACCTTGCGTTTGGAGTATGAAAATCAACTACAAAAGACCCTTTCTGACCTAGAAAAAGAACGCGATCAGGTCAAAAATCAGCTCCTATTACAAGAAAAAGAAAACGAGCTTTCTCTTGCTTCAGTTAAGCAAAACTATGAAGCCCAGCTCAAGGCAGCGAGTGAACAAGTCGAATTTTATAAGAATTTCAAAGCCCAACAATCTACAAAGCTATCGGGGAAAGTCTTGAACACTATGCAGAGAGTGAGTTTAACAAGGTCCGCAGTTTTGCCTTTCCAAATGCTTACTTTGAAAAGGATAACAAGGTCTCCGCGCGTGGGTCTAAGGGGGACTTTATCTTCCGTGAATATGATGAAAATGGGGTTGAAATCATTTCTATCATGTTTGAGATGAAGAATGAAGCGGACGGAACAGAGAAGAAGCACAAGAATGCAGATTTTTATAAGGAATTAGACAAGGACCGTCGGGAGAAGAACTGTGAGTATGCCGTTTTGGTGACCATGCTTGAGGCTGATAACGACTACTTTAACACAGGGATTGTAGACGTCAGCCACGAGTATGAAAAGATGTATGTGGTTCGTCCTCAGTTCTTTATCCAATTGATTGGGCTCTTGCGAAATGCGGCGCTTAATTCCCTTAAATACAAGCAGGAACTAGCACTTATCCGTGAGCAAAACATTGATATTACCCATTTCGAGGAAGACCTAGATGCCTTTAAGTTAGCTTTTGCTAAAAACTATAATTCAGCTTCGACCAACTTTGGTAAAGCAATCGATGAAATCGACAAGGCCATCAAACGCATGGAAGAGGTTAAGAAGTTCCTAACCACATCCGAAAACCAACTCCGTCTAGCTAACAACAAATTGGAAGATGTTTCGGTCAAAAAATTGACTCGGAAAAATCCAACCATGAAAGCGAAGTTTGAAGCGCTGAAGGGGGAGTAGTATTACCTTAGAAACAGGAATTTATATGAAAAGAGCTATAGAAATTATTAGAACATGGTCAGCTGATAAAATAGAATTAATTTTTCTTAAAATTATATTTAAATACTTGCTGTATTTTTTAGTGTTTTCAACAGTAATGGTTTATGTCTATATTTTTAACCATTCATCGACCACTTACACAAAGGTATTAACAGTATTTCTTGTCCTTCTTATCTTGTTTATTCTTCTATCTAAACTATTACTTGATAAGGTTTTAATTGATATTTTATCTCAAGATATCAATTTAGCAAAGTATCAGGATATAGTTGCTAGAGCTGATGCAAATTCTTTAAATAGAAATGTTCAGATTCTTCCCAAATATTTGGCAAATGCAAAAGTATCCTTTTATAGAGGACTATTCCAAGATAGTTTAGAATTGCTGAATAAAATAAAAAAATAGTAATCTAAAAAAATCCCAAAAATCTGTACTATGTTTTTAATATCAAGTATTATAGTATCCTAAACTTGGTTCATTTGAATGATTGTATGGAATTGCAAGAATTGATGGTAGAAATTGAAGGTCTAACAAGTAACTTTCAATCAAAAATTTTTAAATATCAGGAAGAAATTTTGAGTTTAAAGGCTATTGTTGATATCTATTGCAATAAAATATCAAACGACTACTTTGACATTACTGAGCCAGAAAGTAAGCTAGCTCGAATCATGTTTTCTTATTACGGCGCTCTCAATGCCCAGCTAAAAGGAGATGAGGCTCGTGCTCGTAGTTTGTTTGAAAGCATAGCACATGAAAACTCAGAGCTTTTCTATGTGCAGGAAGCGAAGAAATATTTAGAATTAGTGAAATGAGAGTAATATATGAAATTAGTAAAAAAAATAGTAAGTAGGGCGACAGAAAACACTCTTTTACAACTTGATAGGACTATTCTAATTTGCTCAATTATTGGACTTGTTTTGGATGTGATGGCAGTATGCTTAGTATTTCAAAGCAATTTGGAAATATTGGGATTCATATTATTAGTTATTGTCTTTTTAGTTCTCGGCTTTGTATTTTATTTAAGATTTTTATCTAGAAAAGTTATTGTTCTAGTGTTACACGATTCTATTAATCTTAAGCTATATGAAGACATGTTAAGAGTTCAATCAGAAAAATCTATTAAGCCCTTTAGGGCAACATATCGTGAGAATTACCAAATTATCCAAGGTCGAGTGGCTTATTTAAAAGGAGATTTTCAAGCTGCCAAGGAAAATATGTCCAAATATGATTTGAAAAAAATTTGGAAGAGATTCAGATCCCCTGCGCTTTAATATCAAGCTTTGAACTATTAACAGTTTCCATTCATCTTCAAGATGCGCAAGATATTGCTTTCTTTGAGGAACAATTGTCCAAGGCACCAGATTTTAAAGGAGGCAAAGCTACACTTGTTGCTCAAGCCCAAGCCATAAAAGATATTGTGTTCAATAAAGAAGTGAACGACTACTTCGACATTACTGAACCAGAAAGTAAGCTAGCTCGAATCATGTTTTCTTATTACGGAGCTCTCAATGCTCAGCTAAAAGGAGATGAAGAACGTGCCCGTAGTTTGTTTGAAAGTATCGCCCATGAAAATCCAGAACTCTTTTATGTACAGGAAGCTAGGAAGTATTTAGAAAAATGAGCTGATATAGTTTTAAAATCTGTCTAAGATAGAATATGTTGATGTAAAGTGAAAAGGGAATTAGAAAGCAAAAATGAACGGTATTATCAACTTAAGAAAAGAAGCGGGAATGACCTCGCATGATGCGGTTTTTAAACTGCGTAAGATTTTGGGAACCAAGAAAATCGGACATGGTGGAACCTTGGATCCGGATGTGGTGGGTGTTTTGCCCATTGCAGTTGGCAAGGCGACGCGCATGGTCGAGTTCATGCAGGACGAGGGCAAAGTCTATGAGGGGGAAATCACTCTTGGTTATTCAACGACGACTGAGGATGCCAGTGGGGAAGTGGTCGCAGAGACACCTGTTTTATCGCACTTGGATGAAAAGCTTGTTGATGAAGCAATCGCTAGCTTGACTGGGCCTATTACTCAGATTCCGCCTATGTATTCGGCTGTTAAGGTCAATGGTCGCAAACTCTATGAGTATGCGCGTGCTGGTCAGGAAGTGGAGCGCCCAGAACGTCAGGTGACCATTTATCAATTTGAGCGAACAAGTCCGATTTCTTATGAGGGTCATCTTGCACGCTTTACTTTTCGTGTGAAATGTAGCAAGGGGACTTACATCCGTACCTTGTCTGTTGACTTAGGAGAAAAACTTGGCTATGCTGCCCATATGTCACATCTGACTCGAACTAGTGCAGCTGGCTTGCAACTAGAAGATGCTCTTACCTTGGAAGAAATTGCTGAAAAAGTAGAAGTTGGTCAATTGGACTTTCTCCATCCTCTAGAGATTGGGACAGGGGACCTTGTCAAAGTTTTCCTAAGTCCAGAACAGGCTACAGAAGTGCGCTTTGGTCGTTTTATCGAGCTCGACCAAACAGACCAAGAATTGGCGGCCTTTGAAGATGACAAATTGCTAGCCATTCTAGAGAAGCGAGATAATCTCTACAAGCCAAGGAAGGTTTTTAGCTAGTCTAACTGGGGTTTGGGATTGGAATTGTTCTCTTAGACTATCCAAATCAGACTATAAATTTTCCCAAAATTATGATAGAATAGACGACGGATAAAAAAACGGAGGATAGCATGCAAAATAGACCAATCATTATCGGAGTGACAGGTGGTTCTGGTGGAGGTAAGACCAGTGTTTCAAGAGCCATTTTATCGCATTTTCCTGATGAAAAGATTTCCATGATTGAGCACGATTCATACTACAAGGATCAGTCTCATTTGACCTTTGAAGAGCGTGTCAAAACCAACTATGACCATCCTTTTGCCTTTGATACAGACTTGATGATTGAGCAGATAAAGGAATTGTTGGCAGGGCGTCCGGTGGACATCCCGACTTATGACTATACAGAACATACGCGAAGCAGCAAGACCTGTCGTCAAGAGCCTCAAGATGTCTTTATCGTTGAGGGCATTTTGGTCTTGGAGGACAAGCGCCTGCGCGATTTGATGGATATCAAGATTTTTGTGGATACAGACGATGATGTGCGCATTATTCGTCGGATTAAGCGTGATATGGAAGAGCGTGGCCGTAGCCTTGATAGCGTTATTGACCAGTATTTAGGCGTGGTCAAACCTATGTACCATCAGTTTATCGAACCAACCAAGCGTTATGCTGATATCGTCATTCCTGAAGGGGTCAGCAATACCGTGGCTATTGACCTGTTGACAACCAAGATTGCAAAGATTTTGGAAGAAGCTCGAAACAGCAAATAATCAGACGTGGAGGCCTTGCCTCCTTTTCTATTTTTCCCTCATAATGGTACATAAATGGAGATTTTTAGGCATATTTTTGGTATAATAATACCCATGAAAGAGCAAGAAAATGAGTAGTAGGTGGAGATGGAAAAGTATTTATCGGTAACAACTTTGACCAAGTATCTGAAAATGAAATTCGATAAAGACCCTTATTTGGAACGGGTCTATTTAACTGGTCAAGTTTCCAACTTTCGTAAACGACCTACTCACCAATATTTCTCCCTAAAAGATGACCATGCAGTTATTCAAGCGACCATCTGGTCTGGAATTTATCAGAAATTGGGTTTCGACCTGGAAGAAGGGATGAAAATCAATGTGATTGGGCGTGTACAGGTCTACGAACCAAGTGGAAGCTACTCTATTATCATTGAAAAGGCAGAGCCTGATGGGGTAGGGGCGCTTGCGATTCAGTTTGAACAACTCAAGAAAAAATTGACAGAAGAAGGCCTGTTTCAAGAGAGGTTCAAGCAACCTCTGCCTCAATTTTCTAAGAGAATCGGTGTAGTAACCAGTCGCAGTGGAGCCGTTATTCGAGATATTATCACGACCGTCAGCAGGCGATTTCCAGGTATCGATATCTTACTTTATCCAACTAAGGTTCAAGGAGATGGAGCAGTAGAAGAAATTGCTCGAAATATTGCGCGTGCCAATCAACGGGACGATTTGGATTTGCTGATTATTGGTCGTGGTGGTGGTTCCATAGAGGATCTCTGGGCCTTTAACGAAGAAATTGTGGTGCGAGCTATTTTTGAATCTCGTTTGCCAATCATTTCTAGTGTGGGACATGAGACGGATGTGACCTTGGCAGATTTTGTGGCAGATCGCCGCGCTGCGACGCCGACAGCGGCAGCTGAACTAGCAACACCTGTGACCAAGTTGGATCTATTAGCTCATTTGCAAAATCAGGAAAAACGGATGGCAACAGCAGTCCGAAATGTCCTATCGAAGAAACAAGAATCTTTGAAAAAATGCAGTCAGTCTGTTATCTTTAGACAACCAGAGCGGTTATATGATGGCTATATGCAACGCTTGGATCAACTGCAACTGCGCTTAACACAAAGTTTGCGAACACGGATTTCCGATAGCAACCAATTAGTCCAAGCAAGGACGCATCGACTGGTACAATTATCACCTGTTACCAAAATCCAACGCTATCAGGACAGACTAGCTCAGTTGGATAAGCTCCTCCGTAGCCAAATGGCGCTGGTTTATGATGCCAAGGTTGCTGAGGTGAAAAGACTTTCAGAAGCCTTGTTGATGTTGGATACCAGTCGAATCGTGGCGCGTGGCTATGCTATTGTCAAAAAGAAGAGTCAGTTGTGGATTCGGTTGAGAGTTTGAAGAAAAAAGACCAAGTAACGCTTTTGATGCGAGATGGTCAAGTAGAATTAGAGGTTAAAGATGTCAAAACAAAAGAAATTTGAGGAAAATCTAGCAGAACTGGAGACCATTGTCCAAAGTTTGGAAAATGGTGAAATTGCTTTGGAAGATGCGATTGCTGCCTTTCAAAAGGGCATGGTCTTGTCAAAAGAGCTCCAAGCGACGCTAGACAAGGCTGAAAAGACCTTGGTCAAGGTCATGCAAGAAGACGGAACAGAAAGTGATTTTGAATGAAGAAGCAAGAAAAATTAGCTCTTGTTGAGTCGGCTTTGGAAGACTTTTATGGAGACCAGCAGTTTGCCTCTAGTTTGCGAGAGTCTGTTCTCTATTCCATTCATGCTGGTGGCAAGCGTATTCGACCTTTTCTCTTGTTAGAAGTTCTGGAAGCCTTGCAGGTCGCTATTAAACCTGCTCACGCACAGGTGGCTGCGGCCTTGGAAATGATTCATACAGGGAGTTTGATTCACGATGATCTTCCTGCTATGGATGATGATGATTACCGTCGGGGACGATTGACCAATCATAAGAAATTTGGAGAAGCAATGGCAATTTTGGCTGGAGATGCTTTGTTCCTAGATCCTTATGCCTTGATAGCGCAGGCAGATTTGCCAAGTCAGATCAAGGTGGACTTGATTGCCAACTTATCCCTTGCTTCAGGAAGTCTGGGCATGGTAGCAGGTCAGGTTTTAGACATGGAAGGTGAACACCAGCATTTGTCTTTGGAAGAACTCCAGACTATTCATGCTAATAAGACTGGAAAACTACTAGCCTATCCCTTCCAAGCAGCTACTATTATTGCTGAATTGGCTCCTGAAATGCAGGCAAAACTGAAAACTGTTGGGGAATTGATTGGACTTGCTTTTCAAATTCGAGATGACGTACTGGATGTGACAGCTAGTTTTGAGGAAATCGGCAAGACGCCTCAAAGGATTTGCAGGCTGAAAAGTCAACCTATCCAGCCTTGTTGGGCTTGGAAGAGGCTATTGCCTTTTGTAATCAGACTTTGGATCAAGCTAATGCCAAATTAGAAGAAATTGCCCAGCAGGTTCCCTTTGATATAGGATCGATTGTAAGTGTAGTAGAAAGTTTGAGAATCAATGGCTAAGGAAAGAGTGGATGTACTAGCTTATAAACAGGGCTTGTTTGAAACGCGAGAACAAGCCAAGCGTGGTGTCATGGCTGGTCTAGTCGTAGCAGTTCTTAACGGAGAACGATTTGACAAACCGGGAGAGAAAATTCCAGATGACACCGAGCTAAAACTCAAGGGTGAAAAACTCAAATATGTTAGCCGTGGTGGCTTGAAACTGGAGAAGGCCTTGCAGGCCTTTGATTTGTCAGTGGAAGGAGCTACAACAATTGATATCGGTGCTTCTACTGGAGGTTTTACCGATGTTATGTTGCAGAATGGTGCTGAGTTGGTCTTTGCAGTTGATGTTGGTACCAATCAGTTGGCTTGGAAACTACGCCAGGACCCGAGAGTTGTCAGCATGGAGCAGTTTAATTTCCGCTATGCTGAAAAGACTGATTTCGAGCAAGAGCCGAGCTTTGCCAGTATTGATGTAAGTTTCATTTCCCTCAGTCTGATTCTTCCGGCCTTGCACCGTGTCTTGGCAGATCAAGGTCAGGTTGTGGCTCTGGTTAAGCCCCAGTTTGAGGCAGGACGTGAGCAGATTGGGAAAAATGGAATTATTCGCGATGCCAAGGTCCATCAGAATGTCCTTGAATCTGTCACAACCATGGCAGTAGAGGAAGGATTTTCAGTTCTTAGTTTGGACTTTTCTCCCATCCAAGGTGGTCATGGAAATATTGAGTTTTTAGCGTATTTGAAAAAAGAAGAGTCAGCAAGCAATCAGGTTCTGGCTGATATTGAAGAAGTAGTAGAGAGGGCGCATAGTCAATTTAAAAATGAATAAAAAAAGAGAGACTTGAAAAAAATTAGACGATTTGTGACAGATTATCAAATCGGTACGCAAGAAGAAATTGTAGAACATTTGAAAGAGGCAGGAATCACTGCCACTCAGGCGACAGTATCACGTGATATCAAAGAGCTAGGGCATTGTCAAAAATTCCTTTGAGAGATAACACATATGTCTATGAATTGCCAAAAATCAATCGTAAAAAGTTTACAACTGGCTGAAGATAATATCGAATCAGCTGAATTGATGGATAAGATGGTCAATCTCCAAGTTATCCCTAGGAAATACAGCTTTTGTAAAAAGCTCAGTTAATCGAGACTTTTTGCGGACAAGATTTTTTTAGCTGTTTAGCTGATGATAGCTCGATTTTTAGTCATTGCCAGAAGTGAAAGTCTAGCTGAGGAAATCTTTGAACAAGTAAAAAAATTGGTAGGTCTATATGTTACTTGAAATTTCGATAAAAAAACCTTTGCCATTATTGAGGCTATTTCCCTCAATTTTGAAAAAGGGGATGACTGTCCTAACTGGTGAAACGGGTGCAGGGAAGTCGATTATCATTGATGCCATGAATATGATGTTGGGGGCTCGTGCTACGACAGATGTTATTCGTCATGGTGCTCCAAAGGCAGAGATTGAGGGGCTTTTCTCAGTTGAGAATAGTCGCCTTTTGCAGGAAATTTTTGATGAGCAAGGTTTGGAAATAGGTGATGAGATTATCATTCGTCGAGAAATCTTGCAAAATGGTCGGAGTATCAGCCGTGTCAATGGCCAGATGGTCAATCTGTCTGTTTTGCGTGCTATTGGGCAACATCTGGTAGATATTCATGGTCAGCATGACCAAGAAGAGTTAATGCGTCCTCAGCTCCATATCCAGATGTTGGATGAATTTGGCGATGCAGCTTTTTGGGAATTGAAAGAAACCTATCAAACGAGTTTTGATGCTTATCGGAAAATGCGTAAGCAGGTTCTAGAAGTCAAGAAAAACCAACAGGAACACAAGGCACGTATCGAGATGTTGGAATTTCAAATGGAAGAGATTGAGGCAGCAAACTTGCAAGCTGGAGAAGATCTGGCTCTCAACCAAGAGCGAGATAAACTTCTCAATCATAAAAATATTGCGGATACGCTGACCAATGCCTACAGTATGTTGGACAATGAAGAGTTCTCGAGTCTGGCCAATGTTCGTTCAGCCATGAATGACATGGAAAGTGTCGAAGAGTATGACCCTGAATACCGTGAAATTTCAAGCTCTCTGTCTGAGACTTACTATGTCTTAGAAGATATTAGCAAGCGTTTGGAAGCTATTATAGAGGATCTTGATTTTGACGGCAATCGTCTCATGAAGGTTGAAAATCGTTTGGACCTCCTTCATACTATTACCCGCAAGTACGGTGGGACTGTGGATGATGTTTTGCTTTATTTTGCCAAGATTACGGAAGAATACAATCTCTTGACAGGAAATAACCTTTCATCTGAGGACATGGAAGCAGAGCTTAAGAAGTTGGAAGTCAATCTTGTTGATTTGGCAGGCCAGCTTGCATCTGCTCGTCATGACTTGGCTCAGCAACTTGAAGTTGAGATTAAACAAGAACTGCAAGATCTTTATATGGAAAAAGCTCAGTTTCAGGTTCGTTTTAGCAAGGGCAAATTCAGCCGTGAGGGCAATGAAATGGTCGAATTTTACATTTCAACCAACCCTGGCGAAGACTTTAAACCCTTGGTTAAGGTTGCATCTGGTGGGGAATTATCCCGTCTCATGCTAGCCATTAAATCTGCCTTTCTCGTAAAGAGGGCAAGACAAGTATTGTCTTTGATGAAGTGGATACAGGAGTTTCAGGCCGTGTAGCTCAGGCCATTGCACAGAAGATTCATAAAATTGGTCAGCATGGGCAGGTTCTAGCTATTTCCCATTTACCACAAGTGATTGCGATTGCGGATTATCAATTCTTTATTGAGAAGATTAGTAATGACCATTCAACAGTTTCGACTGTTCGTCTCTTGACGGTTGAAGAGCGCGTGGAAGAAGTTGCCAAGATGTTGGCAGGTGATGATGTGACAGAAGCTGCTCTGACGCAAGCCAGAGAATTATTGAGAAACAGAGAGAAATAAGATGACAGACTATTATGTGATTGGAGATGTTCATGGAAAAGCAGGGATGCTGGAAGACCTTCTCAAAACATGGGATGGTCAGACCCAGTTGCTCTTTCTAGGGGATTTGATTGACCGTGGTGAAGATAGTCGCCGTGTCCTAGAGATGGTTAAGGACTTGGTCGATAATCAAGGGGCAATCTGTTTGTCAGGAAACCACGAGTATATGTTTTTGACTTGGCTAGATGACCCAGAAGAAAGCTATGACCACTATCGTCGCAATGGTGGAGACACAACCATTAACTCTATCCTAGGTCGTCCCTTGGATGCACCAGTTGACGGAGTAGAAGATGCCAAGCGTGTTGCTACCGAAGCAGCAGATTTGGTCGAATTCATTCGTCAAATGCCATTTGTGGTAGAGACAGATAAGTATATCTTTGTTCACGCAGGTATTGATTTAACATTGGATGACTGGCATGAAACTACAGATTATAAAAAAGTCTGGCTTAGAAAACCATTCCACGAAGCAGAAAATCATACTGGAAAAATCATTGTCTTTGGCCATACACCGGTCTATGGTTTGTTAAAGCAAGAACGTGGTACTGCTGAGCTTTGGACTACAGAAGATGGCAAGATTGGAATGGATGGAGGAGCTGTTTATGGTGGTGTCCTTCATGGAATTGTCTATACAGACCAAGGAATGACAGAACACCACTTTATCGAAAATGACGGCTTTGTCGCTGAAGATTAGTACTCCTAGCAGGGTATGGTCTTGTCAAAATGTCAAAAACAATTTATAATAAATAGATACCCTGAAAGGAAGAGAATCATGAACTTAGAAGAATTGAAGAAACGACAGGAGAAAATCCGTAACTTCTCTATTATTGCCCATATTGACCACGGAAAGTCGACTCTAGCAGACCGTATTTTGGAAAAAACAGAGACGGTTTCAAGTCGTGAAATGCAGTCCCAGCTTTTGGATAGCATGGATTTAGAACGGGAACGTGGGATTACCATTAAGTTGAATGCCATCGAGTTGAATTACACTGCAAAAGATGGGGAAACTTATATTTTCCACTTGATTGACACACCAGGGCACGTTGACTTTACCTATGAAGTTTCACGTTCGCTAGCTGCCTGTGAGGGAGCGATTTTGGTGGTCGATGCAGCCCAAGGGATTGAGGCTCAAACCCTTGCCAACGTTTATCTAGCCTTGGACAATGATTTGGAAATCATGCCAGTCATTAACAAGATTGACCTGCCAGCTGCAGATCCAGAACGCGTGCGTACAGAGATTGAGGATGTCATTGGTTTGGATGCCAGCGAAGCAGTTTTGGCTTCTGCTAAGGCTGGTATTGGAATCGAAGAAATTCTAGAGCAAATTGTAGAAAAAGTACCAGCTCCAACAGGTGATGTGACGGCGCCACTTAAGGCCTTGATTTTCGACTCTGTTTACGATGCTTACCGTGGAGTTATTCTTCAAGTGCGTGTCATGGATGGAGTGGTCAAACCTGGGGATAAGATTCAGCTCATGAGCAATGGCAAGAACTTTGATGTGACCGAAGTCGGTATCTTTACACCCAAAGCAGTTGGTCGTGATTTTCTTGCGACTGGTGATGTTGGTTATATTGCGGCTTCTATCAAGACGGTTCAGGACACTCGTGTGGGTGATACCGTTACCTTGGCAACCAATCCTGCAGCAGAGCCATTACATGGTTACAAGCAGATGAATCCGATGGTCTTTGCGGGTCTCTATCCAATTGAGTCAAACAAGTACAATGATCTACGTGAAGCCCTTGAAAAATTGCAACTGAATGATGCTAGTCTTCAGTTTGAACCAGAAACATCTCAAGCACTTGGATTTGGTTTCCGTTGTGGTTTCCTTGGACTTCTCCATATGGATGTTATCCAAGAGCGTTTAGAACGTGAGTTTAATATTGACCTCATCATGACAGCTCCATCTGTTATCTATAAGGTCAACTTGACCGATGGCGAGTCTATGGATGTGTCTAACCCATCTGAGTTCCCAGATCCTACCAAGATTGCGACCATTGAAGAGCCTTATGTTAAGGCGCAAATCATGGTACCACAGGAGTTCGTCGGAGCAGTAATGGAGCTGGCTCAGCGTAAGCGTGGGGACTTTGTGACTATGGATTATATTGATGACAATCGTGTCAATGTTATCTATCAAATTCCTCTTGCTGAAATTGTCTTTGACTTCTTTGATAAACTTAAGTCTTCAACTCGTGGTTATGCAAGCTTTGACTACGAATTGTCAGAATATCGCCCTTCTAAGCTAGTCAAATGGATATCCTTCTCAATGGAGACAAGGTGGATGCCCTCAGCTTTATCGTTCACAAGGACTTTGCCTACGAACGTGGGAAACTCATCGTTGATAAGCTCAAGAAAATTATTCCTCGTCAACAATTTGAAGTACCAATCCAAGCAGCTATTGGACACAAAATTGTCGCTCGTACTGATATCAAGGCCCTTCGTAAGAACGTACTTGCTAAATGTTATGGTGGTGACGTTTCTCGTAAACGCAAACTCCTTGAAAAACAAAAAGCTGGTAAGAAACGCATGAAGGCTATCGGATCAGTAGAAGTTCCACAAGAAGCCTTCCTCAGTGTCTTGAGCATGGATGAAGAATAAGTCTTTAGAAAAGCTTTTTTATTATTTATAGGATGTTAATATAAGTAGAGAATGATAAAACAGGTTTAAAGGCCTGTTTTTTTATGTTTAACAAGGTTAAGTTGTTTATTTCTGTGTTTGTTTTTATGCTAATAACTACAAAAACAACAAAAATATAAAAAAAGAGACAGAAAACAACAGAAATTTATTGACAACGATTTCATATAGTGTTATACTTATAGCATAAAGTTAATGGAAAGAAGGGAAAACCTTATGGGATTAGATCATTTCTTTGACAAAAACCTTGTGTTTTGCTTAGAAGCGGATAATCAAGAACATCTCTTTGATCAGGTTGCAACTTTATTGGAAGAACGAGAAATTGTGACTCCAACTTATCGTGAAGCCTTGATCACGCGTGAAAAGTCATTTCCAACTGGCCTAGATATGGAATTTTTGGGTAAGGATTTGCCGAATGTGGCTATTCCTCATACAGATATTGTTCATAATCTAGCTGAAAAAGTTGTGGTCGTTCGATTAGAAAAACCAGTGACTTTCCACAATATGATTGCGCCAGATAAGGAAGTAGAAGTATCCTTGCTCTTCTTTATCATTAATAACTCAAGTTCAAGTCAAACGAACATTCTTGCTCAGTTGATGGACTTCTTTACTGGAAATGGTCATCTTGAAGACCTATCAAAAATTTCTGAACCAGAAGCTCTCTATGCTTATATCGCTGAAGCAACTGCATAATCTTGTCTATTAAAAATATTAAATCGGAGGAAATCCATATGATTAAAATTCTTGCTGCCTGCGGTGCAGGTGTTAACTCAAGCCACCAAATTAAAAGTGCTCTTGAAGAAGAACTTTCAAACCGCGGTTTTGATGTTCACTGTGATGCAGTCATGGTCAAAGACGTTAACGAAGACCTTATCAAAGGTTATGACATATTCACACCAATTGCTGCTACAGACCTTGGTTTTGACCCAGGTATTCCAGTTATCGAAGCTGGACCAATTTTATTCCGTATCCCAGCAATGAGTGCTCCAGTATTTGATAATATTGAAGCAGCTATCAAAGAACACGGATTAAGCTAATTTTAATTTGTTAACATTCATTAATATAAAAAACGGGAGGAACTATTATGGATGTCATTATCGAACTAGCCAATAAGCTGTTCAAACCCATCTTGGATATGGGTGGACCGATCATCATGCTGATCATTTTGACAGTATTGGCTCTACTTTTTGGAGTGAAATTCTCCAAAGCACTTGAAGGTGGTATCAAACTTGCCATCGCTCTTACCGGTATCGGTGCTATCATCGGTATGCTAAATGGTGCTTTCTCAGCCTCACTTGCAAAATTCGTTGAAAACACTGGTATTCAATTGAACATCACCGACGTTGGTTGGGCACCACTTGCTACAATTACTTGGGGATCTGCTTGGACACTTTACTTCTTGCTCATCATGTTGATTGTCAACATAGTGATGCTTGCTATGAAGAAAACTGATACACTTGACGTCGATATCTTCGATATCTGGCACTTGTCTATCACAGGTCTTTTGATTAAATGGTATGCTGACAACAATGGAGTTAGCCAAGGGGTTTCTCTCTTCATTGCAACTGCAGCAGTTGTCCTTGTAGGTGTTCTTAAAATCATCAACTCTGATTTGATGAAACCTACATTTGATGACCTTCTTAACGCACCAAGTTCATCACCAATGACTTCAACTCACATGAACTACATGATGAACCCAGTTATCATGGTTTTGGATAAGATTTTTGAAAAATTCTTCCCAGGTCTAGATAAATATGACTTTGATGCTGCTAAATTGAACAAAAAAATCGGTTTCTGGGGATCTAAATTCTTCATCGGTTTCATTCTTGGTATCGTTATTGGTTTGATGGGTACTCCACATCCAGTTGAAGGACTTAAAGATGCAGCAAACTGGCAAGAAGTTATCAAAGGTTGGTTGTCTCTTGGTTTGACAGCCGGTGTAGCTTTGGAACTCTTCTCACTTATCGGTTCATGGTTCATCGCAGCGGTAGAACCACTTTCACAAGGTATTACAAACGTTGCTACTAAACGTTTGGAAGGACGTAAGTTTAACATCGGTCTAGACTGGCCATTCATCGCTGGTCGTGCTGAAATCTGGGCTTGTGCCAACGTTCTTGCACCAATCATGTTGATTGAAGCAGTGCTTCTTTCAAACGTTGGAAATGGTATCTTGCCACTTGCAGGTATCATTGCAATGGGTGTTACTCCAGCTCTCTTGGTTGTAACTCGTGGTAAATTGCTCCGTATGATTATTTTCGGAACACTCTTGTTGCCACTCTTCCTTCTTTCAGGTACACTTATCGCTCCATTTGCAACAGAACTTGCTAAAGGTGTAGGTGCCTTCCCAGAAGGTGTGAGCCAAACTCAATTGATTACTCACTCAACTCTTGAAGGACCAATCGAAAAACTTCTTGGTTGGACAATTGGTAACACTACAACAGGTGATATCAAAGCAATCCTTGGTGCAGTAGTCTTCCTTGTATTCTATATCGGTATCTTTGCTTGGTACAGAAAACAAATGATCAAACGTAACGAAGAGTACGCAGCAAAAGCAAAATAATGCGCTCCTATAAAATGTAAGCTCAATGAAAATCAAAGAGCAAACTAGGAAGCTAGCCGCAGGTTGCTCAAAATACAGTTTTGAGGTTGTAGATAAGACTGACGAAGTCAGTGACCATATCTACGGCAAGGTGACGCTGACGAAGTTTGAATTGGATTTTCGCAGAGTGTAAATTGTTGAAACTAGGTTGTCATACCATTAGGAGTGACAGCCTAGTTTTTTATATACTATCAAGAAATCGGAGAAAATAATGGTAATTGAATTAAAATCAGAACAATTAAGTGTTCAATTTAACAGTTTTGGTGGGACTCTTTCTTCTATAAAAGATGCTGAGGGACTTGAGTATTTGTGGCAAGGGGATGCTACTTATTGGAGTGGACAAGCTCCTGTTCTCTTTCCCATTTGTGGTTCATTAAGAGAGGATACAGCTCTCTATATAGATGAGAATGGACAAGAAAGTAAAGGAAAGATTCCTCGTCATGGTTTGGTTCGTAAGAAAGAATTTGAATTAGTTGAACAGACAGATAATAGTGTAACTTTTGCAATTGAAGATGACGAGAATAGCTATCAAAACTATCCTTATCATTTTCGCCTAGAAATCACTTATATCCTTACTGGCAAGACAGTACGAACTCAATACAAAATATTTAATAAAGAAACTAGCAAGGTCATGCCTTACTTTATTGGTGGACATCCAGGATTTAATTGTCCCTTATTGGATGATGAAGTCTATGAAGATTACTATTTAGAGTTTGAGAAAGAAGAGACTTGCTCTGTTCCACACCCTTTCCCAGAAACGGGTATGTTGGATTTTCAAGATAGAAGTCCATGGCTAGAAGAACAAAAAGAATTAGACCTCAGCTATGATCTTTTCAGCACAGATGCAGTCACCTTAGATGAATTGCAATCTAGAACAATTGCCCTTCGTTCCCGTAAACATGATAAGGGATTGAAAGTTCGTTTTGCAGAGTTTCCAAACCTCATTATATGGTCAACTTTGAATAAAGGACCTTTCATTGCTTTTGAACCATGGTCTGGCTTGTCAACATCCCTTGAAGAAGGAGATCGTCTAGAAGATAAGAAGAATGTTCGCCTCCTAGAACCTGGTCAAGTGGATCAAATTGGTTTTGACATTGAAATTTTTTAGTTAAAAAAACACAAAAACAAACATTAACTGTTGACTTTTTAAGAGAATAGGAGTATATTATGTTTGTAAGAAACAAATGATGTTTGCAACAAACAAATAATCACTTGTTATATTTTCTTTTGTGGAGAAAGATTATTTCCAGGAAACTGATTTCCTAAATTTGAATAAGGTGTCATTCATCTCATTCAATCCAATTTGTCAATAAACTGCTAGAAAACTTTTTGTAGGTAAACTGTTAACTATAAAAGGTTTTACTAGCCTAGAAAAATAAAAGGAGTATATAATATGTCTATTGTTATCGGTGCAGATGCTGCAGGTTTGAGATTGAAAGAAGTTGTGAAAGACTTCTTGGAAAAAGAAAACTTCCACGTTGTGGATGTTACAGCTGAAGGTCAAGACTTTGTTGATGTGACTCTTGCTGTTGCTACAGAAGTAAACAAAGAAGAACAAAATCTTGGTATCGTGATTGATGCTTATGGTGCTGGTCCATTTATGGTCGCAACAAAAATCAAAGGAATGGTTGCTGCAGAAGTTTCTGATGAACGTTCAGCTTATATGACTCGTGGCCACAACAACTCACGTATGATCACTATGGGGGCACAACTTGTTGGTGATGAATTGGCTAAAAACATCGCTAAAGGATTTGTTAACGGTAAATACGATGGTGGACGTCACCAGATCAGGGTCGATATGTTGAACAAAATGTGCTAATACTATTCAAAAATCAAGATAATCTGTTGTCAGCTCACTTTAGCTAACTTCAGTTATGCTCGCAGCTTGCTTCCTAAGTTAATCTTGATTTTTCTTGAGTAGGGATAAATAATATTAGATTTATATAATTAAAATTAATCGGAGGGAATAACTAATGAGAATTGCAATTGGATGTGACCACATCGTAACAGATGAAAAAATGGCGGTTTCAGAATTTTTGAAATCAAAAGGATATGAAGTTATTGACTTTGGTACATATGACCATACACGTACTCACTATCCAATCTTTGGTAAAAAAGTAGGGGAAGCTGTAACTAGTGGTCAAGCTGATCTTGGAGTATGTATCTGTGGTACTGGTGTTGGTATCAACAACGCTGTAAATAAAGTTCCAGGTGTTCGTTCTGCCTTGGTTCGTGATATGACAACAGCTCTTTATGCTAAAGAACAATTAAATGCCAACGTTATCGGTTTTGGGGGCAAGATTACTGGTGAATTGCTCATGTGTGATATCATCGAAGCGTTTATCCATGCTGAATACAAACCATCTGAAGAAAACAAAAAATTGATTGCGAAAATTGAACATGTTGAAAGTCATAATGCACATCAAGCGGAGGCAAACTTCTTTACAGAATTCCTTGAAAAATGGGATCGCGGAGAATACCACGACTAAGAGGTGACCTATGATTTTAACAGTCACAATGAACCCATCCATTGATATTTCCTATCCCTTGGCTGAGTTAAAAATCGATACTGTCAATCGTGTGGTGGATGTAACCAAAACGGCTGGTGGTAAGGGACTCAATGTTACCCGAGTACTTTCAGAATTTGGGGATTCTGTTCTTGCTACTGGTTTAGTGGGTGGCAAACTTGGTGAGTTTTTGGTTGAAAATATTGATGATAATGTTAAGAAAGATTTCTTTTCTATTCAGGGAGAAACTCGTAACTGTATCGCTATTCTTCACGGAGACAACCAAACAGAAGTTCTTGAAAAAGGTCCTGAAGTATTGGAACAGGAAGGTCAAGACTTTTTGGAACATTTCAAAAAACTATTGGAGTCAGTTGAAGTAGTAGCTATCTCAGGTAGTCTGCCAGCTGGCCTTCCAGTTGATTACTATGCGAGCTTGGTAGAACTTGCTAATCAAGCTGGCAAGCCTGTTGTCTTGGACTGCTCTGGTGCAGCACTTCAGGCGGTTCTTGAATCACCACATAAACCAACAGTCATCAAACCAAATAATGAGGAACTGTCTCAGCTTCTAGGAAGAGAAGTTTCTGAGGATTTGGATGAATTAAAGAAGTCCTTCAAGAACCTTTGTTTGCAGGGATTGAATGGATTATCGTTTCACTTGGTGCCAACGGTGCCTTTGCCAAACATGATGACACTTTCTACAAGGTAGATATTCCTAGAATTCAGGTGGTAAATCCTGTTGGATCTGGAGACTCTACTGTGGCAGGAATTTCTTCAGGACTTCTTCACAAAGAATCGGATGCAGAATTACTCATCAAGGCAAATGTCCTTGGTATGCTCAATGCTCAAGAAAAAATGACTGGTCATGTCAACATGGCCAACTATCAGGCTCTATATGATCAATTAATAGTAAAAGAGGTATAAAATGGCTTTAACAGAACAAAAACGTGCACGCTTAGAAAAACTTTCTGATGAAAATGGTATCATCTCTGCTCTTGCATTTGACCAACGTGGTGCTTTGAAACGCCTCATGGCTCAACACCAAACAGAAGAACCAACTGTAGCTCAAATGGAAGAACTTAAAGTCTTGGTAGCAGATGAATTGACTAAATATGCTTCATCTATGCTTCTTGACCCTGAGTATGGACTTCCAGCAACTAAATCTCTTGATGAAAAAGCTGGTCTTCTCCTTGCTTATGAAAAAACAGGTTATGATACAACAAGCACAAAACGCTTGCCTGACTGCTTGGATGTTTGGTCTGCAAAACGTATCAAAGAAGAAGGTGCAGATGCAGTTAAATTCTTGCTTTACTATGATGTAGATAGCTCAGACGAACTCAACCAAGAAAAACAAGCTTACATCGAACGTATCGGTTCTGAGTGTGTGGCTGAAGATATCCCATTCTTCCTTGAAATCCTTGCTTATGATGAAAAAATTGCGGACGCAGGTTCTGTAGAATACGCTAAAGTAAAACCACACAAAGTTATTGGTGCTATGAAAGTCTTCTCAGACCCACGCTTTAACATTGATGTCTTGAAAGTAGAAGTTCCTGTTAACATTAAATATGTTGAAGGCTTCGCTGAAGGTGAAGTAGTTTATACACGTGAAGAAGCAGCAGCCTTCTTCAAAGCTCAAGATGAAGCAACTAACTTGCCATACATATACTTGAGTGCTGGTGTATCAGCTAAACTCTTCCAAGATACTCTTGTATTTGCTCATGAATCAGGTGCAAACTTCAACGGTGTTCTTTGTGGCCGTGCTACATGGGCAGGATCAGTTGAAGCTTATATCAAAGATGGTGAAGCAGCAGCTCGCGAATGGCTTCGCACAACTGGATTTGAAAACATTGACGAACTAAATAAAGTTCTTCAAACAACAGCGACTTCATGGAAAGAACGCGTGTAAGAAAGTCCTCCTAGTTTAGGAACATGAATCTAAAAATATTTTAAAAAAAGTTTTATGTAAAGGTTTACAAAATAACTTACTTGTGCTATACTTAAATCACAAGTTAATACAAGGTGAGTGTTACTAAGTAATATTAGGCATGATCACAGGTGAATTAGAAATCGGCTGATTTTCTAGTTCATTTGTGGTCATTTTTTGTACTCATATACCTTTAAGATATAAAAGGAGGTTGACATGTATCGAATTCTAAATCCAATGAATCACAATGTCTCGCTTGTCAGAAATGATAAAGGAGAAGAAGTGATTGTGATTGGTAAGGGGATTTCATTTGGAAAGAAGAAGGGGGATTTGATTGCTGAACATCAGGTTGAGAAAATCTTTCGGATGAAGACCGAAGAGTCAAGAGAAAACTTTATGGCTCTCCTCAAAGATGTTCCGCTTGATTTTATCACAGTGACCTACGAAATCATTGATAAGCTATCAAAGAAATATCATTATCCGATTCAAGAGTATCTCTATGTAACCTTGACAGATCATATTTACTGTTCTTACCAAGCTCTAGCACAAGGAAGGTACAAGGATAGTAATTTGCCAGATATTTCCACTAAGTATCCTGTCGCTTTTCAAATCGCAAATGAAGCATTTGAAATTTACCGTCAGAAGCTAGCAGATCATTTTCCTGAAGACGAAATTATTCGGATTGCTTATCATTTCATTAATGCCGAAGGTGAAAATGAAGTGGAACTTGTGGAGTCGATTGATAAGAGGAAAGAAATTCTCAGGAATGTTGAAGAAGTTTTAACGGACTATGCAATTCAACGAACTAAAGAGAATAACCATTTCTATGATCGCTTTATGATTCATTTGAATTATTTCTTGGATTATTTAGACAGATCTAGAGATGATAACCAATCGCTTCTGGATATGGAAGATCATATCAAACAATCCTATCCAAAAGCGTTCGAAATTGGTTCCAAGATCTATGATGTGATTACGCAACATACGGGTCTTGATTTGTATAAAAGTGAACGAGTTTATCTAGTTCTACATATCCAACGTTTATTGTCATAAAAATTTAATTAAAAATACATAAGGAGAATTCTATCATGAATAGAGAAGAAGTAACATTGTTAGGTTTTGAAATCGTAGCCTATGCTGGCGATGCTCGATCAAAACTATTGGAAGCCTTGGAGGCTGCTGAAGCTGGTGATTTTGAAAAAGCAGACGCTCTGGTAGAGGAAGCTGGTAGCTGTATTGCAGAGGCTCACCACGCGCAAACAAGTCTATTGACTAAGGAAGCTTCTGGTGAGGACTTAGCCTATAGTGTAACCATGATGCATGGCCAAGACCACTTGATGACAACTATCTTATTAAAAGATTTGATACACCATTTAATTGAACTCTACAAGAGAGGAGTTAAGTAATGAATAAATTAATTGCATTTATTGAGAAAGGAAAGCCTTTCTTTGAGAAACTATCTCGTAATATCTACCTTCGTGCCATTCGTGATGGTTTCATTGCAGGTATGCCTGTTATTCTCTTCTCAAGTATTTTTATCTTGATTGCCTTTGTACCAAACTCATGGGGCTTTAAATGGTCTGATGAAGTTGTAGCCTTTCTGATGAAACCTTATAGCTATTCTATGGGTATTCTGGCTCTCTTGGTAGCTGGTACAACAGCTAAGTCATTGACTGACTCAGTAAACCGTAGCATGGAGAAAACCAATCAAATCAACTATATGTCAACACTGTTAGCAGCGATTGTTGGTTTGTTGATGTTAGCAGCTGATCCTATCGAAAATGGTCTAGCTACTGGATTCTTGGGAACAAAAGGCTTGCTTTCAGCCTTCCTTGCTGCCTTTGTTACTGTAGCCATCTATAAGGTTTGTGTTAAGAACAACGTCACTATTCGTATGCCTGACGAAGTTCCACCAAATATCTCACAAGTCTTTAAAGATGTGATTCCATTCACTCTCTCAGTTGTTTCACTTTATGCTCTTGATTTACTAGCTCGTCATTTTGTTGGTGCAAGCGTAGCAGAATCAATCGGTAAATTCTTTGCACCATTATTCTCTGCTGCTGATGGTTATCTAGGTATTACGATTATCTTTGGTGCATTTGCATTCTTCTGGTTTGTTGGTATCCATGGTCCATCTATTGTTGAACCTGCTATCGCAGCAATTACCTATGCCAATGCCGAAGTCAACTTGAACCTTCTCCAACAAGGTATGCACGCTGACAAGATTCTTACTTCTGGTACACAAATGTTTATCGTTACCATGGGTGGTACTGGTGCGACACTGGTTGTTCCATTCATGTTCATGTGGTTAACAAAATCAAAACGTAACCGTGCAATCGGTCGTGCTTCAGTAGTCCCAACATTCTTTGGTGTAAATGAACCAATCTTGTTTGGTGCACCACTTGTATTAAACCCAATCTTCTTCATTCCATTTATCTTTGCTCCAATCGCAAACGTTTGGATCTTCAAATTCTTTATTGAAACACTTGGAATGAACTCATTTACTGCTAATCTACCATGGACAACTCCAGCTCCACTAGGTCTAGTTCTTGGTACGAACTTCCAAGTTCTATCATTCATTCTTGCTGCCCTTCTAATCGTGGTTGACGTAGTCATTTACTATCCATTCCTTAAAGTATATGATGAACAAATTCTTGAAGAAGAGCGTTCAGGTAAATCTAATGATGAATTGAAAGAAAAAGTTGTCCGCAAACTTCAACACTGCAAAAGCAGATGCTATTCTTGAAAAAAAGCTGGTGTAGAAGCGAGCACAAAATACAATCACTGAAGAAACAAATGTCCTCGTTCTCTGTGCAGGTGGAGGGACAAGTGGACTTCTTGCAGAATGCTTTTGAATAAAGGCACTGCAGAATACAATGTTCCTGTGAAAGCGAAGCAGCAGGTGGCTATGGTGCTCACCGTGAAATGTTGCCAGAGTTTGATCTTGTTATCCTTGCCCCTCAAGTTGCTTCAAACTTTGAAGACATGAAAGCAGAAACAGATAAGCTCGGTATTAAACTAGCGAAAACAGAAGGCGCTCAATACATCAAATTAACTCGTGATGGAAAAGGTGCTCTTGCATTCGTACAAGCTCAATTCGATTAAGGCTAGGGACTCTGAAATAGTCTCCTATCGTTAGGAAATCGCTATGGCGAATTTCCTAATCGCCTTATTAATTCGTCGGTAAAAAGACATCGTTTTTACCTCCTCATGTCACAATTTGGTGACTTTGTACAAGAAGTGAGATGGAGAAGGATGGCTCACTGACTCCTTTCCTCTCACTTTTACTTTATTTTAAATCGAGAAATAGGTGAAAAAAATGACAAAAACACTTCCGAAAGACTTTATTTTCGGTGTCGCAACAGCTGCCTATCAAGCAGAAGGTGCTACACATACTGATGGAAAAGGACCAGTTGCTTGGGATAAATATCTTGAAGATAACTACTGGTACACTGCAGAACCAGCCAGTGATTTTTACAATCGATATCCAGTTGACCTCAAGCTAGCAGAAGAGTATGGTGTCAATGGTATTCGAATTTCTATTGCTTGGTCACGTATTTTCCCAACCGGTTACGGTCAAGTAAATCAGAAAGGTGTTGAGTTTTATCATAATTTATTTGCAGAGTGTCACAAACGTCATGTTGAGCCCTTTGTAACTCTTCATCACTTTGATACGCCAGAAGCTCTACATTCAAATGGAGACTTCTTAAACCGTGAAAACATTGAACACTTTGTAGACTACGCGGCTTTCTGTTTTGAAGAATTTCCAGAAGTAAACTATTGGACAACCTTTAATGAAATTGGGCCAATTGGTGATGGTCAATACTTGGTTGGGAAATTTCCTCCAGGTATTCAGTACGACCTTGCCAAAGTTTTCCAATCGCACCACAATATGATGGTTTCTCATGCGCGTGCAGTTAAGCTATATAAAGATAAAGGTTATAAAGGTGAAATTGGTGTTGTTCACGCACTGCCAACTAAGTATCCTTTGGATCCTAAAAATCCAGCAGATGTTCGTGCAGCTGAGTTGGAAGATATTATTCACAATAAATTTATCTTAGACGCAACTTATCTTGGACATTATTCAGCTGAAACCATGGAAGGTGTCAACCATATCTTATCAGTTAATGGTGGTAGCTTAGATCTTCGTGAAGAAGATTTCGAAGTATTAGAAGCTGCAAAAGACTTGAATGATTTTCTAGGCATCAACTACTATATGAGTGACTGGATGGAAGCCTTTGATGGAGAAACTGAAATTATCCATAATGGTAAGGGTGAGAAAGGAAGCTCTAAATACCAAATCAAATGTGTTGGTCGTCGTGTAGCTCCTGATTATGTACCACGTACGGATTGGGATTGGATTATCTACCCTCAAGGTTTGTATGACCAAATCATGCGCGTGAAGAAAGATTATCCGAACTACAAGAAGATTTATATCACTGAAAATGGACTTGGTTATAAAGATGAGTTCGTCGATAACACTGTTTACGATGATGACCGTATTGATTATGTCAAACAACACTTAGAGGTCTTGTCTGATGCTATTGCAGATGGAGCTAATGTAAAAGGTTACTTCATTTGGTCATTAATGGATGTCTTCTCATGGTCAAACGGTTATGAAAAACGCTACGGTCTCTTTTATGTAGACTTTGAAACTCAAGAACGTTATCCTAAGAAATCAGCTCACTGGTACAAGAAAGTAGCAGACAGTCAGATTATAGACTAGTAGAATTACTAATTAGATATAGAATTCTAGTGAGGCAAAAGATGTTCAAAGATTTTATCCAATCAATTTATGAAAAAGTTTATATTATAAATTTCGAAAAATGTTCTCAAATACCGTGTTTGACGAATGAAGAACTGAAAAGTCTTGGGAAATGGTATGTCTCTATCGGTAAAGAATGGATTTGCCATTCAGACTATGAGCTGGAAGAATTTAAAAATATCTTTTTAAATTTTATCAGTCCTGAAGAACGGGATAATATCTCCTTTGATTCAGATTTTTATGCCGTTTCAACAATCATAAAGAATTTAGGAAACTCTTTGTAAAAATCTTCATCAAAAAAATGCGTCATATCAAGATTCTTATTTTCTTGATATGACGCATTTTATATTTTATCAATACTCAGTTTTATGGTTTAGAAAGAATTATTTTTGTTTGTTTTGAAAGTTGTTCGAAGGTTTCTTTGCTCAGTTTAGAATCTGAAACGATGGTATCAATATCAGAGATATTGTAGAAGGTATAAAAATCAAATTTATTGAACTTACTATTGTCAGCTAGTAAGTATTTTTTATTGGAATTGTTGAGGGCGATGCGTTGAGATTCCCCTTCTTCTTCACTAAAGGTCGCAATCGTATTGTCCTGAATACCATTACAGCTAACGAAGGCTTTAGAAAATTGGAGATTGGCTAAGTTTTGCAAGGTTAGTGTTCCTACAAAGGCTCCAGTGATAGAGCGATAGTTTCCACCAATTAAAATTAAATCTGTTAGTTTTCGTTCGTTTAGGATGAGAAAGACTGGTAAACTGTTTGTTACAATACGAATATTATCAATTGGAAGTTCACGGGCAAAAGATTCCAAGGTTGTACCAGGGCCGATAAAAATAGTTTCACCCTCATCAATTAAATGGCCTGCAAAACGGCTAATTTCTTGTTTTTCTGCAATCTGTAAGCTTTGTTTTTCAATATTGGAACGTTCATTATTTAAAATGGAACCTGTGCGAATTTTTTCAGCTCCTCCGTGCACCCGAACAAGTAAATCTTTGTCTGCTAACTCTTGCAAGTAGCGTCTAGCAGTCATATCTGATACATCCAAGCGAGTCATGATTTCTTTTACAGTAATAGTTCCCTTTGTATTTACCGTTTCTAGAATATTATCTAGTTTTTCCTGCTTTAACATCGTTGTCACCTCTATTTCTATTACTATTTTATCATAAAGTATTCAATCAATCAATTTAAAAAACAAAAGAAAACAAAAACAAAAATATCATGGTTGTTTTAAACAAACCATGATATTTTGAATGATCGGTCAAATTAGTCTAAACCGTAGTTGTAATCTTCATCTTGCATAGCTTCAACTTCACCAAGGAGGTAACCATTTCCGACTTGAGAGAAGAAGTCGTGGTTGGAAGTTCCTGTTGAAATACCGTTCATAACGATTGGGTTGACATCATCAGCTGAATCTGGGAAGAGTGGATCTTGCCCCAGGTTCATGAGTGCCTTGTTGGCATTATAGCGAAGGAAGGTTTTGACTTCTTCCGTCCAACCAACACCGTCATAGAGACTCTCTGTATAACCTTCTTCGTTCTCGTAGAGAGTGTAGAGCAGGTCGTACATCCATTCTTTAAGTTTTTCTTGCTCTTCTTCAGGTAATTCATTGAAACCAAGTTGGAATTTATATCCAATGTAGGTTCCATGAACTGACTCGTCACGAATAATCAATTTGATGATTTCAGCAACGTTAGCTAGCTTGTTGTTACCAAGATAGTAGAGTGGGGTGAAGAAACCAGAGTAGAAGAGGAAGGTTTCAAGGAAGACGCTGGCTACTTTCTTTCAAGTGGTGTACCATTTAGGTAAATTTCATTGATGATTTCTGCTTTTTTCTGAAGATATGGATTTGTATTTGTCCATTCAAATATTTCTTCGATTTCAGACTTAGTATTTAAAGTTGAAAAGATAGAAGAGTAGGATTTTGCGTGGACAGATTCCATAAATTGGATATTATTGAAAACAGCTTCCTCGTGAGGTGTACGGATGTCTGCGCGAAGGGCTTGAACTCCAGTTTCTGATTGCATAGTATCAAGAAGAGTTAGTCCACCAAAGACTTTACCAACTAAGTCTTTTTCTTTATTAGATAATTTTCTCCAGTCATCTAAGTCATTTGATAAAGGGATACGAGTATCGAGCCAGAATTGCTCAGTCAGCTTTTCCCAAGTTGATTTATCAATGACATCTTCGATAGCATTCCAGTTAATGGCTTTGTAGTAAGTTTGCATTTGAAATCTCTTTCTGTGTGTAGTAATGCGATAAATTAATTCTTCCTATTCTATTATTTTAAAGGAGTATCGCACAAAAAGTCGGAAGACCGACTTTTTAATTGTATCATGATTTTATCAATCACATCAACTTAATTATAAGTGAGTATGAAAACCCAGATTCGATTTGAGAGACGAATTAAATTACACAGCTCTCACATTGGTTAGCACCTACTTCACCACCGTCATCTGTAAAGGTGCGGACGTAGTAGATAGACTTGATGCCCTTATTGAAGGCATAGTTGCGTAGGATAGATAGGTCACGTGTCGTTTGTTTGTTTTCTTTCTTCCATTCGTAAAGACCTTTTGGAATGTCACTACGCATGAAGAGAGTAAGTGAAAGTCCTTGGTCCACGTGCTCTGTTGCTGCGGCGTATACATCAATCACTTTACGCATATCCATGTCGTAAGCAGAAGTATAGTAAGGGATTGTTTCTGTTGACAAGCCAGCAGCAGGGTAGTAGATTTTACCGATTTCTTTTCTTGACGTTCCTCGATACGTTGCGTAATCGGGTGGATAGAAGCAGAAACATCATTAATGTAACTGATTGAACCATTTGGTGCTACAGCTAAACGGTTTTGGTGATAAAGACCATCTTTCTGAACTTTATCACGAAGATCAGACCAGTCTGCAGCACTTGGGATAAAGATATCTTTAAAGAGTTCCTTCACGCCTTCTGATTTTGGAACAAATTGACCGGATGTATACTTATCGAAATAAGTTCCGTTTGCATAGTCTGATTTTTCAAAATTATGGAAGGTTACACCACGTTCACGCGCGATGTTATTTGATTCAACCAGAGTCCAATAGTTCATGAGCATGAAATAAATACTTGTAAATTCGATAGACTCTTCTGATCCATACTCAATCAATTGTTGCGCAAGGTAACTATGTAGTCCCATTGCACCAAGACCGAATGTATGGGCTAAGCTATTTCCGTGATCGATTGTTGGGACAGCTTTAATATGAGAATTATCAGTAACAAAGGTAAGTGCACGAACCATAGCACGAATAGAACGTCCAAAGTCTGGCGATGTCATCATGTTGACAACATTGGTTGAACCAAGGTTACATGAAATATCGGTTCCCATCTGAAGAAAATCTTGTGCATCATTAATTACGCTAGGTTCTTGGACTTGAAGAATTTCAGAACACAAGTTACTCATGATAATCTTACCATCGACTGGATTTGCACGGTTAGCAGTATCGATGTTGACTACATAAGGATAGCCAGATTCTTGTTGCAATTTAGAGATTTCAGTTTCTAAATCACGAGCCTTGATTTTTGTCTTGCGGATGTTTGGATTAGCGACCAATTCATCATATGTTTCAGTAATATCGATGTAGTTGAATGGCACACCGTATTCACGCTCTACAGAGTATGGGCTGAAGAGATACATATCTTCATTCTTGCGAGCCAATTCGTAGAATTTATCTGGTACTACAACACCAAGTGACAAGGTCTTAACACGAACTTTTTCATCGGCATTTTCTTTTTTAGTTGAAAGGAAGGCGATGATATCTGGGTGAAAGACGTTAAGATAGACAACCCCAGCACCTTGACGCTGTCCCAATTGGTTTGAGTAAGAGAAGCTATCTTCAAAGAGCTTCATAACTGGAACGACACCAGATGCAGCTCCTTCGTAACCTTTGATAGGGGCACCAGCTTCACGAAGGTTGCTGAGGGTAATCCCAACACCACCCCCAATACGTGAAAGTTGAAGAGCAGAGTTGATAGAACGCCCAATAGAGTTCATATCATCTGTAACCTGAATCAAGAAACAAGATACTAATTCTCCACGACGTGCACGACCAGCGTTCAAGAAAGATGGGGTTGCCGGTTGATAACGTTGATGGATAATTTCGTTAGCAATATCAGTTGCGATTGCCTCGTCACCATCTGCAAAGTAGATAGCATTAAAGAAGACACGATCTTCCATATTTTCTAAATAGTATTCTCCATCGTTTGTCTTAAGAGAATACTGGTTATAGAATTTGTAGGCTGCCATAAAAGACTTAAATTGGAAGTTTTGTTCTTTTATAAATTGATACAGTTCTTCAAAAAATTCTGGGCGATATTTTTTAATAAAGCCTGTCTCAATATAATTGTGTTTGATTAGGTAGTCAATTTTATCTAAAATTGAATCAAAAACCATTGAGTTAGGTACAACATTTTCTTTAAAAAATGCATCTAATGCTTCTTTATCTTTATGAAGCATGATTTGTCCATTAACAGGACGGTTGATTTCGTTATTGAGACGGAAGTAAGTTACGTCTTCAAGTTGTTTTAATCCCATAAAATTTCCCTTATCTAATTATAAAATAAAGGCTTCTAAGGTTTACATAGAAGCTTTTTAAATCCTGATTTTATACAAGTTGCTTGAGTTTTGCTGGTTGGAAACCAGAGAACACTTCAGTCGGTGTTTGAATGATAGGAGCAGCACTAAAGCCGAGTCCTTTAACTTGTTCGATATATTCAGGTTGTTCATCAAGATTAATTTCTTGATATGCGATATTATTGTTGTCTAAAAATCGTTTAGTCATCTTACATTGGACACAGTTATTTTTAGAATATACGGTTACCATTTATGGAACTCCTCTTTCAAATTAATTATACCCTTATTAGTATATCAGAAAAAAAATCTTTGTCAACGAAAGAAAACTAAATATTGTATATTTCTTTTTAATATTTAACCCAAAAAAACACAATATATGGTGCTTTGTAAAATAGAAAACGCTTTATATCTAGGTTTTTACATTTTTAGAAAAAAATAAAAAAACTACATAAGGTGTAGTCTTAAAAAAATGAAATATTTTCTGCAAGTTATCTGAAAGGAAATTTGAGAAAGTCAATAAAATACTTGAAAAATTACTTAAAAGTGATATAATACAAAACTGTAAGGGTTATCAGATATAACTCAACAAGAAAACAATTAAAGGAGAGTCAAACTATGGCTTCTAAAGATTTCCACGTAGTGGCAGAAACAGGTATTCATGCACGTCCAGCAACTTTGTTGGTGCAAACTGCTAGCAAATTTGCTTCAGAAATTACTCTTGAGTACAAAGGTAAATCAGTTAACCTTAAATCTATCATGGGTGTTATGAGCCTTGGTGTTGGTCAAGGAGCTGACGTTACAATCACTGCTGAAGGTGCAGATGCTGATGACGCTATCGCTGCTATCTCAGAAACAATGGAAAAAGAAGGATTGGCATAAGAATATGACAGAAATGCTTAAAGGAATCGCAGCATCTGATGGTGTTGCCGTTGCAAAAGCATATCTACTTGTTCAACCGGATTTATCATTCGAGACTGTTTCAGTCGAAGATACAAATGCTGAAGAAGCTCGTTTAGATGTTGCTCTTGAAGCTTCTCAAAACGAGCTTTCTCTTATCCGTGAGAAAGCTGTAGGTACGCTAGGTGAAGAAGCGGCTCAAGTTTTTGACGCTCATTTGATGGTTCTTTCTGACCCAGAATTGATTGGTCAGATTAAAGAAACAATCCGTGCTAAGAAAGTCAATGCAGAAGCAGGTCTTAAAGAAGTAACTGACATGTTTATCACTATCTTTGAAGGTATGGATGATAACCCATACATGCAAGAACGTGCAGCGGATATCCGAGATGTGACAAAACGTGTATTGGCAAATCTTCTTGGTAAAAAATTGCCAAACCCAGCTTCTATCAATGAAGAAGTAATCGTGATTGCGCATGACTTGACTCCATCTGATACAGCTCAATTGGACAAAAACTTTGTAAAAGCTTTTGTAACAAATATCGGTGGACGCACAAGCCACTCAGCTATCATGGCACGTACACTTGAAATTGCAGCTGTATTGGGAACAAATAACATCACTGAAGTGGTGAAAGACGGTGATATCCTTGCCGTTAATGGAATTACTGGTGAAGTCATTATCACCCCAACAGATGAACAAGCGGCTGAATTTAAAGCAGCTGGTGAAGCTTATGCTAAACAAAAAGCTGAATGGGCACTTTTGAAAGATGCTCAAACAGTGACTGCTGACGGTAAACACTTCGAGTTGGCTGCTAACATCGGTACTCCAAAAGACGTTGAAGGTGTTAACAACAACGGTGCAGAAGCTGTTGGACTTTACCGTACAGAGTTCTTGTACATGGATTCTCAAGACTTCCCAACTGAAGATGAGCAGTATGAAGCATACAAGGCTGTTCTTGAGGGAATGAATGGTAAACCAGTGGTTGTTCGTACAATGGATATTGGTGGAGATAAGGAACTTCCTTACTTCGATATGCCACACGAAATGAACCCATTCCTTGGATTCCGTGCCCTTCGTATCTCTATTTCTGAAACTGGAGATGCAATGTTCCGTACACAAATCCGTGCCCTTCTTCGTGCGTCTGTTCATGGTCAATTGCGTATCATGTTCCCAATGGTTGCCCTTTTGAAAGAATTCCGTGCAGCCAAAGCAGTTTATGAAGAAGAAAAAGCAAACCTTCTTGCTGAAGGTGTTGCAGTTGCGGATGACATCCAAGTTGGTATCATGATTGAAATCCCTGCAGCAGCAATGCTTGCAGACCAATTTGCAAAAGAAGTAGACTTTATGTCAATTGGTACAAACGACTTGATCCAATACTCAATGGCAGCAGACCGTATGAACGAACAAGTTTCATACCTTTACCAACCATATAACCCATCAATCCTTCGCTTGATCAACAACGTTATCAAGGCAGCTCACGCTGAAGGTAAATGGGCTGGTATGTGTGGTGAGATGGCTGGTGATCAAAAAGCTGTTCCACTTCTTGTCGGAATGGGCTTGGATGAGTTCTCTATGTCAGCAACATCAGTCCTCCGTACACGTAGCTTGATGAAGAAATTGGACACTGCTAAGATGGAAGAGTACGCTAACCGTGCCCTTACAGAGTGTTCAACAATGGAAGAAGTTCTTGAACTTCAAAAAGAATACGTTAACTTCGATTAATGTCATTAACCTTGTAACTTAGTTGCAAGGTTTTTTTGACGTATTTTGGGAAAGCATAGTTTAATAAACTCCACTTTTCAATGGTTCAGAGTCATGGTATAATAGGGGAAAGTAATTAGAATAAGAGAGAAACCATGTCTAAAGAAATTGATATTGAGTATTACCATCAGCTAGCCTTGCAAAAGCAGAAGGAGCATCGAAAAGTTTTAGCCAATTTAAAGAAAAAACCTCCTAAAAACCTAGACAAGATAGCTCAGCAGATTCACGAAGAAGTCTTTGCGGAGATTGATTGTACGGCCTGTGCCAACTGTTGCAAGACATTGGGGCCTGACTTTAAAGAAGCGGATATTACACGAATCGCCAAGTATTTTAAGATGAAATTACCAGCTTTTGAAGCTGAATTCCTTCAGGTAGATGAAGATGGGGATAAGGTTTTCAAATCCATGCCCTGTCCCTTTTTAGGAGGAGATAATCTCTGTTCCATCTATGACGTTCGTCCAAAGGCCTGTCGTGAATTTCCTCATACAGATCGTAAAAAGATCCATCAAATCAACCATTTGACGATTAAGAATACCTTGACCTGCCCAGCAGCCTATCTCTTTGTTGAGAAATTAAAGGATAAGTTATAGAGATTTAAAGGAGAAAAAATTCTCATAATAACTAGCAATATGAAGGGAGTACTCCTGTGCCTAGACCGAAAACAAAAGAGGAGCTAATGCTTGCCTCTAAGGAAAACTATGAAAAGCTCAATCGTTTCATCTCCCAAATAAGTGAAGATGAGCTACAAACTCCATTTGATTTTTCAAGAGACTCAAAGAAAAAAGAAGCTCACTGGAAAAGGGATAAAAATCTGCGGGATGTCTTGATCCATCTTTATGAATGGCATCAGTTACTTTTGATTTGGGTACACTCTAATCAAAAAGGTCACGAAAGACCTTTTCTCCCTGAACCTTATAATTGGAAAACTTATGGAGAAATAAATATCGCTTTTTGTAAGAAGCACCAGAGAACGTCCTTAGAAGAAGCGACCAAACTCCTCAATCAATCGCATAAAGAGGTTTTAGAGTTGATGGAAGGCTTCAGTAATGACGAACTTTTTAATAAAGGTGTCTATAAGTGGACGGGTGGGACAAGTCTAGGTTCCTACTTTATCAGTAGCACGTCAAGCCACTATGATTGGTCTCTGAAAAAACTCAAAGCTCATCGGAAGAATTGTAAGTCTCATTAGTTCAAGAAACAATGAAATTAACAATGAAATTTAGGAAAGGTTTTTCTAAGTTTCGAATAGCTTTTTTCCTTGTTTTTGAGCAATTCTAGCTTTAAAATTCTTCAAAAATTAAAATTTAAGGCTATCAATGGTTTAGAATAGTGCGAAAACATTTAGTTTATAGTAATTCTAGGACTAGAATTACATAGATATTTATGAAGTTAGGGTGTTCGATAGATAGGATTGTTCTATTCTGAAAGATTTGGGCAATCAAAAGACTTGAAGAGTGATTTCTAAGTAAACTTGTATCATTTAGTTGTGATTATTGTATGTCAAATAGATTGAATAAATTAGCTTGGCTTTCTTACTTTATGCTATAATATTCATAATGCTTTTCAGAAAGGAAAACTCTCAAATTGTCCTACAAATTTCTACTTTTCGACCTTGACCACACTCTTCTTGATTTTGATGCTGCTGAGGATGTGGCTTTGACCCAACTTCTAAAAGAAGAAGGGGTTGCAGATATTCAGGCCTATAAAGACTATTACGTTCCTATGAACAAGGCTCTCTGGAAGGACTTGGAGCAAAAGAAAATCAGTAAACCAGAGCTGGTTAACACGCGCTTTTCTCGTTTATTTACTCATTTTGGACAGGAAAAAGACGGTAGTTTTCTAGCCCAGCGTTACCAATTTTACCTTGCACAGCAGGGGCAAACTTTTTCAGGCGCTCATGAACTTTTGGACAGTCTCATCGATCATGATTATGAGCTATATGCTGCGACAAATGGCATTACTGCCATTCAGACAGGTCGTTTGGCTCAGTCTGGTCTGGCTCCCTATTTCAATCAAGTCTTTATCTCAGAACAGTTGCAAACACAAAAACCGGATGCTCTCTTTTATGAAAAGATTGGCCAACAGATTGCAGGTTTTAGCAAAGAAAAGACGCTGATGATTGGAGATTCTCTAACCGCCGACATTCAAGGCGGCAATAATGCTGGGATTGACACTATCTGGTACAATCCTCATCACCTCGAAAATCACACACAAACCCAGCCTACTTACGAAGTTCATTCTTACCAAGACTTGCTGGATTGTTTAGATAAACTGTAAAAAGTGGTTTAGATAACCACTTTTTGCTATAATAGAGGCAGTAAAAATGAAGGAGTCGGCTATGGAACA